>Ga0335084_10008814_pt1 | contig 10060 bp, 11 predicted proteins | sample Lox_Sample_44_FD_206721 | JGI IMG/M metagenome (GOLD analysis project Ga0335084, IMG submission 206721) | Soil microbial communities from Loxahatchee National Wildlife Refuge, Florida, United States - Lox_Sample_4.4 | ecosystem: Environmental > Terrestrial > Soil > Wetlands | place: USA... | reverse complement strand
GTACCTGCCGGCGGTCATGTGCCTCGGCATCTTCACCTCGGTGCGCGTCGCCGAGCAGGTGCGCGCCGGCATCAACTCGCTGCCGCGCGGCCAGCGCATGGCCGGCACCGCGATGGGCCTCACGCTCGCCGAGAGCTACCGCTTCGTGATCCTGCCGCAGGCCTTCCGCATCGTCCTGCCGCCGCTCACCTCCGAGTTCATGAACATCATCAAGAACTCCTCGGTCGCGCTGACCATCGGCCTGCTCGAGCTGACCGGGCGCGCGCGCGCCATGCAGGAGTTCAGCTTCCGCGTGTTCGAGGCGTTCACCGCGGCGACCGTGCTCTACCTGCTCACCAACCTGGTCGTGGTGCTGCTGATGCGCTGGCTCGAGCGCAAGACGCGCGTGCCGGGCCTCATCGCCGCGGGCGGCGCGCCGCAGGCGGGGCACTGATGGATTTCGATTTCGACGTCATCCGCCGCTCGCTCGGCTACCTGTTCCTCGACGGCATGACGTTCACCGTGACGCTCACCGTGCTCGCCATGGTGGGCGGGATCGTCTTCGGCACGCTGCTCGCCATGATGCGGCTGTCGAGCCGCGCCATCGTCGCATCGGCCGCCGGCGCCTATGTCAACCTGATGCGCTCGATCCCGCTGGTGCTGGTGATCTTCTGGTTCTTCTTCCTGGTGCCCTGGATCGGCGGCTGGATCATCGGCGCGACCGAGCCGGTCAAGGTCGGCGCGTTCCACTCGGCGCTCATCACCTTCACCATGTTCGAGGCGGCGTACTACTGCGAGATCATGCGCGCCGGCATCCAGTCGATCCCCCGCGGCCAGGTGTGGTCGGGCTACGCGCTCGGCCTCGACTACTGGCAGACGATGAGCAGCGTGGTGCTGCCGCAGGCGTTCCGCAACATGATCCCGGTGCTGCTCACGCAGACCATCATCCTGTTCCAGGACACCTCGCTCGTGTACGTCATCTCCGCCACCGACTTCCTCGGCGCCGCCGCCAAGGTGGCGAACCGCGACTACCGCCTGGTCGAGATGTACAGCTTCGCCGCGGTGGTGTATTTCGTCGTTTCCTACGGATTGAGCATGCTGGTGAAGCAACTACAAGACAGGATCGCCATCGTCCGATGATCGAGATCAACGACGTAAGCAAGTGGTACGGCAGCTTCCAGGTGCTGACCGACTGTACGACCAAGGTCGCCAAGGGCGAGGTCGTGGTGGTCTGCGGTCCTTCGGGCAGCGGCAAGTCGACGCTGATCAAGTGCGTCAACGGCCTGGAGCCCTTCCAGAAGGGCGTCATCACGGTGAACGGCGTCTCGGTGGGCGACCCGAAGACCGACCTGCCGAAGCTGCGCTCGCGGGTCGGCATGGTGTTCCAGCACTTCGAGCTGTTCCCGCACATGAGCGTCACCGACAACCTGACGCTCGGCCAGATCAAGGTCCTGAAGCGCTCGCGCGAGGAGGCCGCGAACAAGGGACTCGCGCTCCTCGACCGCGTCGGGCTGCTCGCGCACAAGGACAAGTTCCCCGGCCAGCTCTCCGGCGGTCAGCAGCAGCGCGTGGCGATCGCACGCGCCCTCTCCATGGACCCGATCGCCATGCTCTTCGACGAGCCGACCTCCGCGCTCGACCCGGAGATGATCAACGAGGTGCTCGACGTGATGGTCCAGCTGGCGAAGGAAGGGATGACCATGATGGTGGTGACCCACGAGATGGGCTTCGCCCGCAAGGTCGCGCACCGCGTCATCTTCATGGACGCCGGGCGCATCGTCGAGGACGCGAAGAAGGAAGAATTCTTCGGCACGCCGCGCTCGGAGCGCGCGCAGCTGTTCCTGTCGAAGATCCTGCAGCACTGAATTCGGCTTAGCTCTGCGGCTCGCCCTTGCCGTCGATGATGAGCAGGTCGACGAAGCGCGTGCCCATGCGCAGGTCGCGGCCGAAGGTGTACTGCACGCCGCCGATGTCGAAGTCCTTGATGCCCTCGAGCGCCGCGATCAGCTTCTCGCGCGTCGGCTGCGGACCGGCGCGCCGCAACCCCTCGACCAGCACCTTGGCGGCCGCATAGCCGCCCAGCGTGTAGAAGTTCGGCTTCACGTTCGGCGCGAACTTCGCCATGACCTCGCGATGCTCCTTCACCAGCCTGATCGAGGCCTTGTTCGGGTTCGGCATGTTCTGCGCGATGACGAAGCCGTGCGAGAGCTCCGCGCCGGCCAGCTTGACGAGCGTGGCGGAGTCAATGGCGGAGAACCCGGCGAACTGCACGCCGACCATCTTTTCCCGGTAGCGCTTGACGAACGCGGCGGCGAAGGGCGCGGTGGTGCAGAAGATGACCACCTGCGGATTCGCGGCGAGGACCTTCTCACCGGCCGGACCGACGTCGGTGGTGCCGCGCGCATAGGGCGCGCCGACCAGCAGCGGCATGTTCTTCAGCTTGAGCGCGTTCTGCACGCCCTCGAAGCCGTCGCGGCCGAACGCGTCGTCCTGGTAGACGACGGCGAAGCGCGTCGAGCCCATGGTGCTGAACACGTCGACCATCTTCTCCACCTCGTCCCAGTAGCTCGAGTAGGTGTGGAAGATCAGCGGGTTCACCGGCTTGCGCAGGCTCTGGCTGCCGGCGCGGGGCCCGATCAGCGGCACGCGGGCCTTCTCCAGCTCGCCGGTCTTGATCAGCAGCTCGATGTTGGCGGCGCCGGTGAAGTTCAGGAAGGCGATCGGGCGGTCCTCGGCGATCGACTTCTTCACCAGGCGCACGGTCTCGTCGGGCTTGTACTGGTCGTCGTACGAGTGCAGGACGATCTTGTTGCCGTGCACGCCGCCGTTGGCGTTGACGAAGCTGATGTACGCGCGGCCGCCGGTCTCCAGGCCCTGTCCGTTCTGCGCGATCGGTCCGGTAGTCGGCACGACCTGGTCGACTACGATCTCGCCGGCGAGCGCCGTGCCGCACGCTTGGGCGAAGGCAAACGCCCAAAAAATAATATTCTTATTCACTTCCCTCCCTCCCCGCGCCCAATGGCGCATGCGCATTCTATGCGGGGGTGCGGAAGGACAATACGTAAAATTGCGCGTAGAGAGAACGGCCGCGTTTCGCGCCTCGAAATTGCGGAACTATTTCCTCTCCACTTTGGTGCGCATCTCGTCCGGGATCCTGTAGTCGGGGTAGTGCTTGCGGAACTCCGCGAGCGCCTTGTCGGCTTCCTCATGCTTGCCCTGCTTGCGCAGCTCGGCGATCAGCTCGAGCCAGCGCTCCGGCGTAAGCGCGGCGGCTGCAATCAGGTTCGCTCCGCCGACCGTGATTCCGGGCATCGGCGCTGCCTGCGGAGCCGTAGCGGATTCCTGCGCGGCCGCCGGCTTTGCAGCGTCGCGAGTCGCTTCGTCCGCACGCGGCGCGGGCGCCACCGTCGGAGGTACCGGCACCGCACGAGGTTCTGGAGCAAATGATTGCGTCTTCTTCCGCTGCGGAACCGGCGCGGCTTTCGCCGCAGGTTGCGCTTCTTTCTGCTCTTCCTTCCTCGGCTGCGGCACGGTGGAAAGATATTCGCTTTCGGGCTGCTGGCGCTCGACCTGGAGCGTCACGGCGACGGCGAGCATGATGACCGCCGCCGCGGCGAGCGGGAAGTACCAGCGTCGCCGGCCGCCCGGCGCCACGAGCGGCGCGGGCCGGCCCGCGGCGCGGTGCGACGCGGCGAGGATCGCCTCGTCGAGCGCGCGCGGCGGCTCCTCGCGCCCGAGCGCGCGGTAGCGGCGGGAAACCTTCGGATCGCCCTCGCGCTCAGCCATCGGCGGCCGCCTTCAGTTTCGCCATCGCGTAGCGCAGGCGGCTCTTCGCCGCCTCCTCGTTCGATCCGGTTGCCTGCGCGATCTCGGCGAGCGACAGCCCGCCCTCCTCGTGCATGAGGAACGCCTGGCGCTGCAAGGGCGGCAGCGCCTCGAGCGCCGCGGCGAAGCGCGCGAGCGCCTGCCGCGCCTCGGCCGAGCGGGCCGGGTCGTCAGGCGCCGCGGCGTGCGCGTCCTCGTCGAGCTCGACCAGCGCGAGGCCCTTGCGGCGCCAGTGGTCGGTGAGCAGGTTGTGGGCGATGGTGTAGAGCCAGGTCGTAAAGCGCGCCTGCGGCGTGTAGCGGCTGCGCGCCTCGATGACGCGCATCCAGATCTCCTGGAACAGCTCCTCGGCCGTGCCGCGCGCCTTCACGCTGCGCAGCACGAACCGGTAGAGGCGGCCGCGGTGTCTCGTATAGAGCGTCTCGAACGCCGCGGCGTTCCCCGCCCCGTACGCCAGCATCAATTGTTCGTCCGGCGCCTCCACTGCGCATGAGTCTACGCCGGGTCCGGAACGAACCCCGGAAACGGCCGCGGCAGCGGCGCGAGGGGTGCGAGCGGCGCAGCTTCGCGAACAATGCCGCGCGCCACCAGGTTGCGGTAGCTGTCGTAGTAGAGCGTGATCGTCTCGGCGGGCGAGCTCGTCGCGCGCTCGAACTCGACGTACTGCGCGTACGAGGTCTCGCGCCGGCCATGCCCCGTGCCGAGCGGCGCCTCCCTGGCCGCATCGGCCGAGTCGCGGGGGGGGCGCCCCCCCGCGGGCGGGGGGCGCCCGGGGCCGGGGGGGGGGGGCGGGGGGGGGGCGGGCGGGGCGCGGGGGGGGGGGGCCGGGGGGGGGGGGAGCGGGGAACGGCTGCTGGCCGATCGGCGCGGGCGGCGGCGTGACCTTCTTGCGGTACAGCGCGACGCCGATGACGCCGACGTTGTCGGGCCGGCCGGTGCGCGCCGCGTACGAGTCGGGCAGCGATGTGAAATAGAATGCCGCCGTCTCCGACAGGCTCTTGCGCCAGCCGAGGATGTCCATCGCCCCGCCCGGCGAGAGCACGTAGCCGCTCTGGCTGGGCGAGGCCGTCTCGCCGGTGACGACGTTGACGCCGTCCACCGCGACGATCGCCAGCACGTCGTCGCCCTGACGGTTGCGCAGGCTCACCTGGTACTCGTTGCCGGGCTTGCCCACCACGTAGGCACGGCCCTGGTGCCAGTGGACCGGCAGACGCCTGCCCTCGGTGCGGTCGTACACCGTCAGGTCGGCGATGCGGCCTACGGCGCAGGCTGGCGCGGCGATTGCTACGGCCAATGCGGCGATGACTCCCTTGAAGAGGCTCATGGCTGGTTCTCCTTTCTCCTGCATTGAACGGAATCGCAGGGCGAAAGGGTTAACGCGCGGAATTTCACATCGCGCGCGTACAATGCGCCGCTTTTCCGCAGGCAACACGAACGCATGACGATCAAGCGCTATTCCTGCTCCAAGTGTCCCGGTTACTGCTGCAGCTACCCCGAGATCGAGGTCACGCCGCGCGACATCGAGCGGCTGGCGAAGCACTTCGGCATCGGCTACCAGGAGGCGGAGGAGCGCTTTACCAAGCACGACTCCAAGGAGAAGGTGCAGCTCCTGCGCCACCGCAAGGACACGGTGTTCGAGTCGGTGTGCGTGCTGTTCGACCAGGAAAAGCGCCGCTGCACCGTCTACGACGCGCGCCCGTCGGTCTGCCGCGCCTACCCCGAGTCGAACCGCTGCGGCTACTACGAGTTCCTCAAGTTCGAGCGCGCGCACCAGGACGACAAGGAATTCATCGCCCTCACTTGAGGGACTTCGACGCCGCTTTTTCCCGGATCGCCGAGAGCGTGGTGGCCGGCGTGATCGCATCGGGGTCGATCCGCAGCTCGACCAAAGCCGGTTTGCCGGACGCCGCAGCCCGCTGGTAGGCCGCGGCGAAATCCTCCGTCCGCTCCACCGCCTCGCCGTGCCCGCCGAAGGCGCGCGCATAGGCGGCGAAGTCGGGGTTCTTCAGCTCGGTGCCCGAGACGCGGGCGGGGTACTCGCGCTCCTGGTGCATGCGGATGGTGCCGTACATGCCGTTGTTGACGACCAGCGCCACGAACGCCGCGCCGTACTGCGCCGCAGTCGCGATCTCCTGGCCGTTCATCAGGAAGTCGCCGTCGCCGCAGACGCCGAGGACCGTCCGCGCGGGCGACGCCAGCTTGGCGGCGACCGCGGCGGGATAGCCGTAACCCATGGAGCCGTTGGTCGAGCCGAGCTGCGTGCGGAAACCCTTGTAGCGGAAGTGGCGGTGCAGCCAGCCGGCGAAGTTGCCGGCGCCGCCGGCGATGATCGCGTCCTCCGGCAGATGATCCGACAGCCAGCGGATCACCTGGCCGTACTGCAGGTTTCCGGGCATCTTCTGCGGTTCGCTCCAGGCCAGATATTCTTCGTGAGCAGTTGACGGTTTTTTCTTAAGAGAAATGCCTGTCAGGGCATCGACGAACTGCGGGTAACCTGAATTGATCGCAAGGGCGGGACGGTAGACGCGGCCGAGCTCCTCGGCGCCTGCGTGCACGTGAATCAGCGTCTGCTTCGGCACCGGCACCTCGAGCAGGCTGTAGGCGCTCGTCGTCATCTCGCCCAGCCGGGCGCCGATGACGAGCAGGACGTCGGCCTCCTTCACGCGCTGCGCGAGCTTCGGGTTGATGCCGATGCCGACGTCGCCGGCGTAGCTCGGGCTGCGGTTGTCGAAGAGATCCTGGCAGCGGAACGAGGTGCCGACCGGCAGGCCGTTCGCCTCGGCCCATTTCTGCAGCTTCTGCGTGGCCTCGCGGTTCCATCCGCCGCCGCCGAGCAGGATGAACGGCCTCTCCGCTTTTTCCAGGAGTTTCCTTGTTTCCGAGATTTCCTGTGAAGAGACCGCAGGGCGAACCACATGGTGTTTCGGTACGTCCGCAACCGCCGCTTCCGCAAACAACGTGTCTTCCGGCAGCGCGAGCAGCACCGGGCCGGGCCGGCCCGACGTCGCGGTGTGGAAGGCGCGGCTGACGTATTCGGGGATGCGCTCGACGCGGTCGATCTGCGCCACCCACTTCGTCATCTGGCCGTACATGCGCCGGTAGTCGATCTCCTGGAACGCCTCGCGCTCGACGAAGTCGTTGCCGACCTGGCCGACGAACACCACCATCGGCGTGGAGTCCTGGAAGCCGGTGTGCACGCCGATCGCGCCGTTGGTGGCGCCGGGCCCGCGCGTCACCATCAGCACGCCCGGCTCGCCGGTCAGCTTGCCGTAGGCCTCGGCCATGTACGAGGCGCCGCCCTCCTGCCGGCAGATGACGTACTTCAGCTTGTCGCGCGCGTCGTAGAGGCCGTCGAGCACCGGCAGGTAGCTCTCGCCGGGCACGCCGAACGCGAGCTTGACGCCCTGCGCGACGAGGGCGTCGACGAGGATCTTCCCGCCGTGGCGGGTCTTCAGGTCGGATTTCATGCGTGTACCTGTGAAATGCGCTTTTCAAACGCGCGGCGCAAAGCCGCGGAGCAATCGGCGACAGCCTCGTTGGCGGTGTCGAGCACGCCGCCCATGACGATGAAGCCGTGGATCATGTCGGGATAGTCGCGGTATTCGACCTCGACGCCTTCGCGGCGCAGCCGCTCCGCGTACTCGCGCCCTTCGTCGATCAGCGGATCGAAGCCCGCGGTGAGGACCAAGGCCGGCGGCTGGCCGGCGAGGCTCTTTGCGAGCAGCGGCGACGCGCGCCAGTCGAGGTAGTCCTTGCGGCGCGGCAGATAGTAGCCGCGGAACTTCTCCATCAGCGCCCGCGTGAGGAGGTAGCCCTTGCCGTTGCGCCGGATCGAATCGCCCGACAGGCGCTGATCGGTCGCGGGATAGATGAGCAGCTGGAAGGCGATCTTGCCCTTCAGCGAGAGCGAGACCACCGCCGCGAGGTTGCCGCCCGCGCTGTCGCCGCCCACCGCGATGCGCGTCGGGTCGATCGCCATCGCCGCTGCGTTCTTGCAGATGTACTTCGTCGCGGACACGCAGTCCTCCACCGCGGCGGGGAACGGGCTCTCCGGCGCGAGGCGATAGTCGACCGAGAGCACCGCGCAGCCGGCGCCCTGCGCGAGCAGCCGGCAGACGGTGTCGTGCGTGTCGAGATCGCCGATGGTCCAGCCCCCGCCGTGGAAGTAGACGAGCGCCGGCAGCGCGTCTTCCTTGCGCGAGTCGCGCGGACGGTACGAGCGCAGCAGCACCGCCCCGGGGGTCATGATCAGCTTCACCTGCGCTTCCGGCGCCGCCGGCTTCACGATCCGGCAGCGCTCGGCGTAGAGGCGCCGCGCGACGAACGCCGGCACCTTGTCGAGCGCCGGAAACGGCGAGCTCGACACCGCTTCCAGCAGGCGGAGGACCTGCGGATGGGGCTTCACTTCACTGCGGCAAGCATCTTCTTCAGACGGTCCACGAAGAACGGCGCGGCTTTCATGATGCGCGTCTCCATCGTCTCCACGAGGGGACGAAACTTGGCGACGTAATTCTGCCATTCGGGATCGGCCTGCATCGCCGCGCGGCACTTCTCGCGCTGGTCGAGGCTGTCGTAGGCCCACAGGTGCACCATGGTGTTGAGGGGTCCCACCTCGGTGAAGTAGTAACCGACCATGTGAGGGAGGTGCTTGAGCTGCACCTTCATGCCGAGCTCCTCGTAGGTCCTGCAGTACTCGGCGACAGCGCCGATCTTCAGCCGGTAGATCCGCTCCTCGACGTACATGCGCTCTCCTCCATGGGGGTCGCGTCGATTATAGTAGTCGGCCCATGGACGACATCAATACGTTGCGACGCATCCTGCGCGAAAATCACGTGCTCGCCGTCGTCGGCCTGTCGGCCGACTGGTACCGCCCGAGCTACTTCGCGGCGAAGTACATGCAGGAGCACGGCTACCGGGTGATCCCGGTCAACCCGAAGTACGAATCGATCCTCGGCGAGAAGTGCTACAAGTCCCTGCGCGAGATCCCGCACAAGGTCGACCTGGTCGACGTGTTCCGCAAGACCCAGGACGTCATGCCGATCGCGGAGGACGCCATCGCGATCGGTGCCAAGGTGCTCTGGCAGCAGCTCGGCGTGAAAAATGCCGATGCTGCGGCGCGCGCCCGGGCCGCGGGCCTGGAAACGGTGATGGATCGCTGCGTCAAGATCGAGCACGGCCGCCTTTTCGGGGGGCTCAACTGGGTCGGGGTTAATACGAAAGTAATATCCGCGAAACGCCCCCGCTGGCTGGCCTACTGAGGTATAGTTTTCCGGCCATGGGGAGGATGATCAGATTATTCGAAGGCAGGTTCGGACGGCTCGTCCTCACCGAGCTCGGACCCCAGGACCAGCTGCCCGCGCAGGGCGACCCGGCGATCATCATGCAGCAGGGCGCCGGCGAAGTCGTGTTCCTCAACCCGGGCGAAGTTCACGTCGCGCTCGAGCACTCCCGCGTGCTCGCGCTGCACGCCGCGGGCGAATGGCTGCGCGAGAGCTTCCCGGCCGCCTTCTCCAGCGCCGACCCGCGCCCGTTCCCGCTGCGCCGCGAGCCGGTCACGCTGCGCATCCAGCGCCTCGCCGACACGCTGGTGATCGAGGCGCTGAACGACCGCTTCCTCTCGCCCGAGCGGCTGGAGTTCATGCTGCAGGAGCTGATGCTCTCGATCGTCGAGACCTACATGGCGCGCAAGCGCGCCTCCTCGCCGATGTGGAAGGGCTCGCGCTTCGAGGACACCCGCATCCGCCGCGCCATCGCGCTGCTGCGCGCGCGCCCGAACAAGGACCTCAGCATCGACGAGCTGGCGAGCCAGGTCGGCCTGTCGCGCTCGCGCTTCTACGACCTGTTCCAGCTCTGCACCGGCTTCTCGCCGCGCGCCTACCTCGACATGCTGTGCGTCGAGACCGCGATCTCGCGCCTGTCCTCCGGCCAGGGGAAGATCGCCGAAGTGTCGGCCGAGCTCGGCTTCTCCGCGCAGAGCAACTTCACCCGCTTCTTCCTGAACCAGGTGGGCGTGCCGCCCTCCGAATACCGCCGCGCCACCGCGCGCCCCGGGCTGGAAGAGCCGCAGGAACCCAGGCCCGTCACCGAGTAAGCGCCTCGCACGGCGCTGAGACTCACATCCGCACCAATCCGGTAATCGCGCCCTAACGCGGTGCGCGCCGGCGTCGCCGCGCGCAGTAAGTGCCTGATCCGGCGAACGACGTGCTCATGGCATATCAGTTGCTCAAGTGTCCCCGAATGAGGGAGGCACGATTGG
>Ga0335084_10008811_pt1 | contig 10062 bp, 10 predicted proteins | sample Lox_Sample_44_FD_206721 | JGI IMG/M metagenome (GOLD analysis project Ga0335084, IMG submission 206721) | Soil microbial communities from Loxahatchee National Wildlife Refuge, Florida, United States - Lox_Sample_4.4 | ecosystem: Environmental > Terrestrial > Soil > Wetlands | place: USA... | reverse complement strand
CACTTCACCATGGGACCTCCTTCTCGCGTCGCTAGTTCGCGTCGCCACTGCGCCATGCAGGTCGCCGTGCCGAGACACGTCAGATCCATGCGCACGAGCGAGTCCTTGCAGAGCGAGCCGCTACCGCCCACCGGCACGTCGAAGGTGGACGTGTTGGAACCCACGAGCGCCATGCGCACTGCGGCGCCCAGGACCCCGGCCACGGTCACGCACGCATTGGTGTTCGTAGCCGGATGGGTATCGATCGTCTCCGTCGCCTGCATCTCGATCCTCGCCGTCGCCGGTCCGGCGAGCGTGCGGCCTCCCGGAGCGAGACCCGTGACCCCGCCGCCGCCCGCCGTTGCGGTGGCCGCAATTCCGATCGTCAGGGCTGACGCCAGCGCGACGAGCTTTCCGTGTCTCGGGTTCATCCCGCTCTCCTTCGCTTTGCTTGCGGCGCGATTCGATGTCGCTGCTCCGACGAGATAGGGATCGGGCTCATCACGAACGCGCGTGAGTCACGAGGCTCTCGACCTCCGTGACGTTGATGCAATCCCGATGCAGCTCTCTCCGCAGCGTCGGAGAATTGGAGCTTCACTCGGCAAGGCCGCGCGACCGCCTCTCTCCCAGATGACGCCGCAGCCCTCGCATTTACAAGACGATCCGTCTCGTATATGGTGAAACCTCGGTTTCGCCGCGACGGCCCACTGCCGGAGGATCCCCCTTGGCCCTCGACTTCGAGTTCAGCCCCGAAGAACGTGCGTTCGCCGACGAGGTCGAGCGCTTCCTCGACGAGCACCACGACCCGGAGGTAATGGACCCGACCAAGGAGAACTTCGCGCAGCTCGTCGACACGCCGGCGCGTCGGCACTTCATGAAGAAGCTCGCGGAGCGCGGCTGGCTCGGCATGACCTGGCCGAAGCAGTACGGCGGCCGCGAGATGGAGGGCGTCTACGAGTACATCCTGAACGAGGCGCTCGCGCGGCGCGGCGCGCCGCAGATCGGCAAGGGCGTCGGCATCATCGGCAAGACGCTGATTCGCCACGGCAGCGAGAAGCTGAAGCAGGAGTTCCTGCCGAAGATCATCCGCGCCGAGATCGAGTTCGCGGTCGGCTACAGCGAGCCGCAGGCCGGCTCCGACGCCGCCAACATGCAGCTGCGCGCCGAGAAGGTGCCGGGCGGCTGGAAGATGAACGGCCAGAAGATCTGGACCACCTCGGCGCACTTCGCCGACTGGTACTGGTTCGGCGCGCGCACCGACCCGGAGAAGCCGCGCCACGACGGCATCAGCCTGTTCCTGCTGCCGATGAACGCGAAGGGCCTCGAGATCCAGGGCATGCCGACGATCGGCAAGGACATCACGAACCAGGTCTTCTTCACCGACGTCTTCGTCAACGACGACTACCTGGTCGGCCAGCGCGGGCGCGGCTTCCAGTACATCTCCGAGGCGCTCGACCTCGAGCGCTTCACGATGTTCACATTCTCGCCGATCGCCGAGCGCGCGAAGCTGCTGATCGACTGGGTGCGCGGTGCGCGCGTCGACGGCCAGCCGCTTCGCCGCGATCCGGTCGTGCGCCAGCAGATCGCGCGGCTCGCGACCGACATCGCCGTCGCGCATGGCTTGTCGCTGCGCTTCGTGTGGGAGTCGATCAAGTCGGAGCGCCACGGAAAAGCGGCACCGACCTGCGAGTCCTCGCAGTACAAGCTCTTCGCGACGCAGCTCTCGCAGCGCGGCTGCAATCTCGCGCTCGATCTCCAGGGCGTGGCCGGCACCTTGCGCGTCGACCAGCCGGCGGCGCCGCTCTCGGGCCGCTTCGAGGGCGCCTACCGCGCCACCGTCGTCGAGACGATCGGCGGCGGATCCTCCGAGATCCAGAAGAACATCCTCGCGCGGCGCAAGCTCGGGCTCCCGAAGAACTTCTGATGGCGGCGCTCGACGGCATCACGGTGCTCGACCTCTCGACGGTCGGCCCGGCGGCGCGTTGCACGCGCATCCTCGCCGACTACGGCGCGCGCGTGGTGAAGCTCGGCGCTCCGGCCAGATCTGGCGTCAACACGGAGCCGCCGTTCTTCGCGTACTCGGGCTCGCGCGGCATGCAGCGCATGCGCCTCGACCTGAAGCAGCCGGAAGGGGTCGCGGTCTTCCTGCGCCTGGGGGAGAGAGCGGACGTGATCGTCGAGAGCTTCCGCCCGGGCGTCGTGGCTCGCCTCGGCATCGGCTACGCCGAGGTGCGTCGGTGCAACCCGCACATCGTCTACTGCTCGACCTCCGGCTACGGCCAGGACGGCCCGCGCGCGCGCTGGGCGGGGCACGACCTCAACTATCTCGCAGTCTCCGGCTTCCTCGACTGCTCGGGTCGCCGCGCCGACGGCGGGCCGCCGCTTCCGGGCGCGACGATCGCCGACGGCGCCGCCGGCGGCATGCACGCGGCGATCGCGATCTTCGCCGCGCTGCTGCGGCGCGAGCGGACGGGGGAGGGTGAGTACCTCGACGTCGCGGTCGCGGACGGCGCGCTGTCGCTGATGGCGCTCGCGGTGGACGAGCAGCTCGCGACCGGCGCGGCGGTCGGTCCCGGGCACGACATCCTGACGGGGCGCTACGCCTGCTACGACACCTACGCCGCGCGCGACGCGCGCTGGCTCGCGGTCGCGGCGATCGAGCCGGCCTTCTGGGCCAACCTCTGCAAGGCGCTCGGCCTCGAGCGCTGGATCCCCTTCCAGACCGACGATGCGCGCCAGGACGAGATCCGCCGCGATCTGCGCGCCGCCTTCGCGACGCGCGACCGCGACGCCTGGGTCGCCGAGCTCGCGCCGAACGACACCTGCGTCGCGCCGGTCCAGAGCGTGGCCGAGGTCGCGAGCGACCCGCAGTTCGCCGCGCGCGGCGTGCTCGCGGAGGCGCTGCATCCGGAGCGCGGGCGCATGCGCCAGGTCGCGCCGGCGCTCGCCGGCATGCCGCGCGCGAGTGCCGCGCCGACCTTACCGCGCCCCGGTGTCACCGAGACCGACGCGCTGCTCGCCGAGGCGGGCTTCGCGGCGGCCGAGATCGCGAAGCTTCGCTCACGCGGGGCGGTCGCCTGACCGCTTCCGGAGGAGGAACGATGTCCGATGTCACCGCCGATCTGCCCCGCGAGATCCAGTCGTGGATCGGGCAGAAGCGCTACGAGGTGGAGAGCGAGTTCGAGGTCGAGCGCGGCTACATCTTCACGAGCTGCGCCTCGGTCGAGAACGGCAATCCGCTCTTCTGGGACGAGAAGGCGGCGCAGGAGCTGACGGGCGGCTTCATCGCGCCGCCGACCATGCTCTCGATCTGGTTCCGCCCGCACTTCTGGGCGCCGGGCCGCACGCAGCAGGCGTGGCCGCTCCAGGTGCACTTCGACCTGAAGGAGAAGCTGGGCCTGCCGGAGGCGGTGATCTCCGACAACACGGTGATCTTCCGTGAGCCGGTGCGACCCGGCGATCGGCTCCGCACCTGGCAGGTGCTGCGCTCGGTGTCGCCCGAGAAGCGCACCAAGCTCGGGCTCGGCCGCTTCTGGGTGATCGACGTCGAGTACGTGAACCAGCACGGCGTGAGCGTCGGTGCGGAAACCTACACGGGATTCGGTTACCGGAGGGATGCGTGATGGCGGCGAATGGACGGCTCGCGGGCCAGGTGAAGATCGGCGAGTCACTCCCGGAGCTCGCATACGACGTGAGCGCCACGACCGTGATCCTCGGCGCGCTCGCCACGCGCGACTGGCGGCCGATGCACCACGACAAGGACTTCGCGCAGCAGCGCAACGGCGTGCGCGACGTCTTCATGAACACGCCGAACCAGGCGGCCTGGTTCGAGCGCTTCGTGACGGACTGGACGGGGCCGAAGGGGCGCCTCGGGCGCATGCGCTTCCGCATGCACGATTCCGTGTTCCCCGGCGACCGCATGGTGATGCGCGGGAAGGTCGCGGGCGTCGGCACCGACGACGCCGGCTGCGCGTGGGCCGACCTCGATCTCCAGCTCTGCGTCGGCGAGAAGGCGATGACGACCTGCCAGGTGCGCGTCGCACTGCCGGTCGACAGTCACGACAACCCGTGGGTGCGCCGCGGGGAGCAGTGGAAACCCTGAGGCAAGCCGCCGTAGGCGGCGCGCAGTGAGCCGAAGGCGAACGAAGTTCAGAGGATGAGACCCGGCTCGCCAGGGCTGGGAGGAGACTGCGATGGACTTGGATTTCAGCGAAGAGCAGACCGTTCTCCGCGACATGCTCCGCGGCGTGCTCGCCGAGCACTGCCCGATCGAGGTGGTGCGTCGCACCGAGGACGATCCGATCGGCTTCCCGGAGGCGCTCTGGAAGCAGCTCGCCGAGGTCGGCGTGACGGGGATCCTGATCCCCGAGAGCTTCGGTGGCGCCGGGCAGACTCTGATCGAGGCCGCGATCGTGTACGAGGAGCTCGGGCGTGCGCTGGCGCCGACGCCGCACTTCCCGAGCGCCGTGCTGGCCGCCTCCATCCTGCTCGACGCCGGCAGCGAGGCGCAGCAGAACGCGTGGCTGCCGCGCATCGCGTCGGGCGAGGCGATCGTCACCCCCGCCTGGCTCGAGCCGGACGGCTCCTTCCGCGCGCGCGGCGTGCAGCTCCGCGCCACACCGGACGGCGACGGCTTCCGGCTCCACGGGAAGAAGCGCCACGTGGCCTTCGCGCGCGCCGCGACGCAGCTGCTCGTGCTCGCGCGCACCGGCTCGGGCGACGAGGAGATCGACCTCTTCCTGGTCGACCCTGCGGCGCCGGGCCTCTCGCTGGAGCAGCAGCTCTCGCTCGGCTCGGACGCTCAGTACGAGCTCGCCTTCGACGGCGTGCGCGTGCCGGCATCCGCGCGCATCGGTGCGACGCGCAGTGGCTGGGCGATCTTCGAGCGCGCGATGGAGTCGGGCATCGTGCTGCTCGCCGCGCAGGCGATGGGCGGCGCCGAGCGCGCGCTCGAGATCACCGTCCAGTACGCGAAGGAACGCAAGCAGTTCGACAAGCCGCTCGGCGCGTTCCAGGCGATCTCCCACTATCTGGCCGATGCGTCCACGAAGATCGACGGCGGCAAGAATCTCGTCTACGAAGCAGCCTGGTCGAGGAGCACGGGCCGCGAGGCGGCGTCGCTCGCTGCGATGGCGAAGCTCTTTGCCTGCCAGACCTACCGGGACGTCACCGCGATGTGCCAGCAGGTATGGGGCGGCGTGGGCTTCACGATCGAGTACGACATCCAGCTCTTCTTCCGGCGCGCCAAGCAGCTGCAGCTCTCGTGGTGGGACTCGCGCGAGCTCGAGGAGCGGATCGCGTCGGCGGTGCTCGACGGGCCTTCCGCCTGACTCAGAAAGTGTCGGGCGTGTCCCGGCCCTCCACCGCGGCGGGGATCACGCCGGCGATCGGACACAGGCCTTCCTTCGTCACGACCGCGAAGGCCGGCATGCCGGTGATGCGGAATTCCACGGTGGCGAAGCCGTCGCGATCGGCGCCCGCGCACACGGCCGTGCGCGGCAGCAGGGCGATCACCTGGTCGGTGCCGGGCCGCCAGCCGAGCAGCCCGATGATGCTGAAGCCACCCTGCGCGTAGAGGTACTCCTCGTCGCGGTGCACGATCGTGTAGCGGGTGCGCGAGCTCGTGATCGGCTTCATCGAGGTCGTGGCGCGACCGCGGACTTCGCGCCACTGCTCGAGATCGCCGAGCCCCTCGACGGGACACGACGTCGTTCCCGCGCCGTCGGTCAGCGGTCCGAAGGGCTGCGAGCGTCCCCACTCGACGCTCGCGCCCTGCTTCAGGATCTCCTTGCAGTCGAGATCGTCGGCTGGCGCGAAGATCCGGCGGGTGAGGCTGCCCGACGAGAGCGTGGTATCGAGGTAGCCGACGCGCAGGCGCACCGAGTCGACGCGGAAGGGAGCGCTCACGCCGGGAATGTTGGCCTGCCACGCGGTCCGCTTGACCGTGTCGCAGCCGCCGAGCGACAGCGCCGCGACGGCGAGCCCGAGCTCCGCGATCGCCTTCGTCAGGACCGGGACCGCCGTCCGCACGGGCGCAGCATCGGAGAACGCCACGTTCCAGTCAATTCGGGTACGCTCGCGACCGCATGAAAATCGGGATCACCATCTTCGCCACCGACCTCTCGATGGACCCGGTCGAGCTGGCCGTCGAGGCGGAGGCGCGCGGCTTCCACTCGCTCTACGTGCCCGAGCACACCCACATCCCGACCTCGCGGCGCACGCCGCCGCCGACGGGCGACGCCGTGCTGGCGGAGGAGTACAAGCGCACGCTCGACCCCTACGTCGCGCTGGCCGCGGCGGCGTCGAGGACGAGCCGCATCCGCCTCGGCACCGGCATCGCGCTCGTCGCGCAGCACGACCCGATCGCGCTCGCCAAGCAGCTCGCCACGCTCGATCTCCTGTCGCGCGGGCGCATCGTGCTCGGCGTCGGCTACGGCTGGAACAAGGAAGAGATGGAGAGCCACGGCATCGACACCAAGCGGCGGCGCGCCCACGTGCGCGAGGTGCTGCTCGCGATGCAGGCGCTGTGGTCGAACGAGGTGGCGGAGTTCCGGGGTGAGTTCGTGCGCTTCGAGCCCTCGTGGCAGTGGCCGAAGCCCGTGCAGCAGCCGCGTCCACCTGTGCTCCTCGGCGGCGCGCCGGGCCCGACGCTCTTCGCGCACATCGCCGAGTACGCCGACGGCTGGATCCCGATCGGCGGCGCCGGCATGCGCGAGGCACTCGGCGAGCTGCGCCGCGCGATGGACGCGGCGGGCCGCGACTTCGCGGCGCTCCGCATCGTGCCGATGGGCGTGCAGCCGTCGGCCGAGAAGCTCGACTACTACCGATCGCTGGGTGTCCACGAGGCGGTGTTGCGCGTGCCGTCGGCGCCACGCGACGTCGTGATGCCGGTGCTCGACGACTACGCGCGCTACGCGGGGCGTGGCTAGCGCGCTCCGCACCCACGTTCGTCCCAAGGAGGAATCCCGCATGTCGAGTTCGTTCCGGTTCGCGTCTCTCTCGCTGCTCGGCTGCCTCGCCCTCGCTGCCACGGCGTCTGCGCAGTCGGTGCAGCCGCTCAAGGGCCAGACCCCCGAGCAGATGCAGAAGGACGTCAGCGAGTGTCAGGCGACAGCGAAGAGCTCCAGCGGCTACGACCCCGCGGCCCCGCCACCGCAATCTGCCGAGGAGGAGAAGGAGCGCGGAGCGCGCGTGAAGGGCGCGGCCAAGGGCGCGGCCGTGGGCGCCGCGGCGGCGCAGGTCCAGGGCAGCCAGCACGACGCCTACGACAAGGTCTCCGACGACGCGAAGCAGGAGTACCGCCAGGAGAATGCGAAGGACGCGGCGGCAGCCGGCGCCGCGGTCGCCGCCTCGCGCCAGCGCCAGGATCGGCGCGAGGATCGCCGCGACGACAAGCAGGCGGCGAAGGACGCGGAGGCGAAGAAGTCGGCCTATCAGCAAGCCTATTCGAGTTGCGTCGGCGGCCGCGGGTACAGCGTCGCGCCGTAGGCCTCCATGCTGCGTCGAGGAGGGCGAGATGCTCGCGGCCAGCCGGGACTCATCACCGAAGAGTGTCGACCGAGACCACATCGACTGGGTTCTGTGGGCGGGCACCGTCGGCATGGAGAGTCCGGTCGCGGCACGGGTCGAGGCGGCCCGTGCGAACGGCTACCGCGCCGTGTCGATCGGACCTCTCGACGTGGCGCGCGAGGCTTCGAACGGCCGCTCGGCGAAGGACCTCGGCCGATCCATCCGCGACGCCGGCCTCGAGATCGTGATGGACCCGCTGATCGGCTGGTGCAGCGACGCGCCGTTGCCCGGCCGATTCGCGGAGGTCTCGTTCGAGGAGCAGCTTCGCATGTGCGAGGCCCTGCAGGTGAGCGGGATGGGAGTGTTCGGGCCGTTCCGGGAAGGCGAGGCGACGCAGGGCGAGCTGGTCCGGAAGTTCGCCGCGCTCTGTGACCGGGCCGCCGACCTCGGCGCGCGGGTTCACTTCGAGTTCATGCCGCTCACCGTCGTCCGCGACGTCGCAGCGGCGTGGGCCATCGTGGAGGGCGCCGATCGCGCGAACGGCGGCCTCGTGTTCGATACCTGGCACTTCTATCGCGGCAATCCGGACTTCTCGGCGCTCGCGCGAGTGCCCGGCGATCGCATCTTCGCAGTGCAGGTCGCCGACGCGGCCGCCGAGGTCCACGGCAACCTCGCGCAGGACACCTTCGAGCGAAGGATGCCCGGCGACGGCGCCTTCGACCTGGTCGGCGCGATGCGGGCCTTGGATCGCATCGGAGCTCTCCGCGTCGTCGGTCCCGAGGTGATCTCGCCGAAAACCGCCGCGATGCCGGCCGTCGAGGCGGCCCGCCTCGGCCGGGCGCGCGTCGAAGACCTGGTGAAGGCCGCACGCAGCCGCTCGTAGCCAGCGGCCTTCATGGTTCCACCACCACTCGGATCGATCCGGTGCTCTTGTCCTCGGCCACCCGGTACGCCTCCGCCGCATCCTCGATCGGGAAGCGATGCGTGACGAGAGTCCGGGGGATCTCGGGGTCGGCGGCCAGCATCGCGGCCGCCTCCTCGATTTCCCGCACGCCGCCGTGGCTGCAGAAGCCCCTCGATGGAAGCACGCGAGCCTCGCGCTCGAACAGGAGCGACCAGTCGACCTCGACCTTGCCCATGTGAACTCCGAGCGCGGACACCGTGCCGGAGGGCGCGACCAGCTCGATGCTGCGAGCCAGGCTTCCGGAAGTGCCTCCCGCTTCGATGACGACGTCGTAGAGACCCTCGGCGCCCACGTGGGCCCCGAGCCGCTCCGCTGCCGCCTCCTGGTGTCGGAACAACGTCTCGACCGCGACCTCGGGAGCCCCCTGACGACGCGCCGCGGAGACGGCGAGGAGTCCGAGCGCGCCGGCGCCCACCACGGCGACCCGCGTCGCCTCGCCGACGCCGCCGAGATGCACGGCATGCCATGCGACCGCGGCCGGCTCGACCAGGCAGGCGTCCCGGATGTCCAGTCCTGACGGCAGCGCGACCAGGTGCGGGGCGGGCGCCCGGAAGTGCTCGCTCATGCCGCCGTCGAGGCTCCATCCGAGCGCGCGCTCGGATTGTGCCGCGCAGAGGTTGTAGCGGCCCGTGCGGCACAGCTCGCAGTGGAGGCAGCTGTAGAAGCTCTCGACCGCGACCGCCGTCCCGTCCTCGCGGAAGCCGGCGAGCTCGTGGCCCATCACCCGGCGACTTCCATACTTCATGTACATGAAGTCGGAGACGCAGATGCTCGCCGAGCGGATGCGGAGCAGCTCACCCGTGCCGGGCGGCTCGTCGAGATCCACCACCGCAATCCCGCGATCCGTCGCGCGCACCGCCTTCAACGCCCGCGACCTCGCGACTCTCTCACGCGTCGGCCGCGCGCACGGCCGGCAGCAGCGTCGCGCCGACCTTCGCCACCAGCTCACACCACTCGCTGCGCGTCTTCGTGCGGAAGCTCAGCGCCTGCCAGGTGACGCCGAGCCTGGCCTGGCGCATCGCCTGCTCGGTGAAACGATCCGGTGTCGCGTGATCGCGGCCCTGGAGCGAGAGGCCGATCGGCGCAAAGCAGATGTCGAGCGGCCGCGTGCGCCCGATCGCGCGAGCGTGCTCGCGCGCGTAGCTCGCGCGCGCCTCGAAATCCTCGAGGCTCTCGATCGCGGCCGTTCGGACCCGAGCGCTCGCGATCCCCACCGTCGCGAACGGGATCCAGCCCTCGGCCTTCTCCACTGCGCGGCGGATCGCGCGGTGGCTGTTGCCGCCGACCCAGATCGGCGGATGCGGCTGCTGGAGCGGGCGCGGCAGCATGCTGTTGCCGCGGGCCTGGAAGTGGCGCCCCGCCATCGCGATCCCGCCCTCGGTCCACGCGCGGTGGAGCGCGTCGATCGCCTCGTCGGTCAGGTCGTTGCGCTCCGCGAAGTCGACGCCGAGCGCTTCGTACTCGCCGCGCAGGTAGCCGGCCGCGACGCCGAGGATCACGCGACCGCCGGAGAGCACGTCGAGCGTGGCGACCGCCTTCGCGGTGAGGAACGGATTCCGATACGCGAGCACGGCGATGTGGGTCTGCAAGCGCAGGCGCGTGGTCGCGGC
>Ga0335084_10008810_pt1 | contig 10063 bp, 12 predicted proteins | sample Lox_Sample_44_FD_206721 | JGI IMG/M metagenome (GOLD analysis project Ga0335084, IMG submission 206721) | Soil microbial communities from Loxahatchee National Wildlife Refuge, Florida, United States - Lox_Sample_4.4 | ecosystem: Environmental > Terrestrial > Soil > Wetlands | place: USA... | reverse complement strand
TGATCCTGATCCTCCACAACTACGCCCACGTCTTCGAGGTCTGCGATCGCGTCAACCTCCTCCAGCACGGCGAGATCACGCTCGACAAGCCGACGAACGAGACCTCGGTGGACGAGCTGACCCAGCTTGTCGTGCGCGAGTACCGCCAGGCCCAGGCCGAGTCGGGCTAGCCGCCCCGGCCGGGGGATCCGTCATCCGCATTCTCGTCACCGGAGCGAAGGGCAAGGTCGGCTCGGCCGCCGTCTCGGCGCTGCTCGCGGCCGGTCACGAGGTACGCGCCTCGGACCTGGCCCGCGGAGTCTTCGAGCGGACGCTCCCTGGCGAGCCGGAGTACGTTCAGGCCGATCTCACGGATGCGGGACACGCGTTCGCCGCAGTCCGCGGCGTCGAGGCGGTCGTTCACGCCGGCGCGATCCCGGATCCGACGAAGAACCCGCCGCAGGTGGTCTTCGAGAACAACCTGACGGCGACGTTCAATGTCCTCGAGGCCTCGGTCCGGTTCGGCGTCGGGCGGTTCGTCAACGTCTCGAGCGAGACCGTCCCGGGGTTCTTCTTCCCCGAGCGGCCATTCCTGCCGGACTACGTGCCGGTCGACGAGGAGCACCCGATCAGGCCGCAGGATCCGTACGCGCTCTCGAAGTGGTTCGGGGAGCTGCTGATGGACGCCGCGGTGGCCCGCTCCGAGATCCGCTGCATCTCCCTGCGCCCAAGCTGGGTGCAGAACGAGTCGAACTACGAGCGGAACCTCGGGCCGCAGGTTCGCGATCCCGGGGTGTTGAGCCCGAACCTCTGGAGCTACATCGACGTCCACGACCTTGCCGACGCGATCGTGCTCGCGGTCGAGTCCGATCTCCCGGGGCACGAGATCTTCTACATCGCGTCTCCCGACAACGTCGGCAACCGGCCGCTGGCCGAGCTCGTCCGCCGCTACTACGGCGACGAGATCGAGATCCGCCCGCTCGCCCGCGTGGACGCCTCCGCGATCTCCTGCGCGAAGGCCGAGCGGCTGCTCGGCTACTCGCCGAGCCGGTCGTGGCGCGACTACCTCGACGACGAGGGCCGCGCACGCGCGCGCGAAATCTGATCGAGTTGAGCCGGCGATGAAGACGAGCCTCGGAATCTGGGCGTTCGGGTCGATGGCCACGCGGTTCGTTCCCGGGGGCTACAAGCCCGAGCGCGAGGGGATGACGACCGTGCACAAGGTGCGCGAGGCCGTGGAAGGTCTCGGCGACCTCATCGACGGGTACGAGTTCCACTACCCGCAGGAGCTCTCGGCCGACAACCTCGACGAGGTGCGCGGCGCGCTCGACGGCCACGACGTCTACTGCCTGGCGACCGGGCTCCATCTCGACGCGCGTTTCGGCAAGGGCGGGCTCGTCTCGCCGGACGAGGCGACCCGCGCCGAGGCCGTCAAGCGGACGCTCGACGCGATCGACTTCGCCGGCGAGGTGCAGGCGAACTTCATCATCTGGCCGGGGATCGAGGGCTACAACTACCCGTTCCAGATGCCGTACAAGGAGAGCTGGGCCTGGTTCCTCGACGGCATCGGCCAGGCCGCACAGCGCTGCCGCGATCACGGGGTCAAGCTCTTCCTCGAGCACAAGAACTCCGAGCCGGCGATGAAGATCCTGATGCGCAACATCGGGATGACCTTGCACGTCATCCATACGCTGCGCCGCGAGGGGCTGGACAACGTCCAGGTCAACATGGACTGGCAGCACCTGATCATGAACGGCGAGAACCTGGCCGAGTACGCGGCGCTGCTCGCCTCGGAGGGCCTGCTCGGCCACCAGCACGCGAACTCCGGCTGGGGCACGTTCGACGACGACAACATGGTCGGCGCGACGGCGTTCATGGAGACGCTCGAGCTGGCCGTCGAGCTGCGGCGGGCCGGATACGGGAGCAACGGCGAGCGCCTCGGCTTCGATCTCTACCCGTACACCGAGGACGCGGTCGAGGCCGTGCGCCGCAGCGTGCTCCAGTGGCGTTTCATCGACGGCGTGGCCGAGCGGCTCGACGGCGAGGCGTTGCGCGAGGCCCAGATGCGCAAGGACGCCGCGGCCGCCTACGAGCTCGTCTACGCAGCGCTTGGCGCGGCGTAGCAATTTCGTCGGCCTCGACGTCGGCACGACCGGCGTGAAGACGGTCGCGGTCTCGCCGGCCGGGGAGGTCGTCGCGAAGACGGAGGAGGAGTACCCACTCTCGACGCCAGCACCGGGCTGGGCCGAGCAGGATCCCGAGGACTGGTTGCGCGCAAGCGGGGCGGCTCTGGCGGCGGTCGGCGCCGACGACGCCGCGGGGATCGGCCTCTCGGGACAGATGCACGGCCTCGTCGCGCTCGACGCGGACGGCGAGGTGATCCGGCCCGCGATCCTCTGGAACGACCAGCGCACCGCGGCCGAGTGCGAGGAGATCGAGCGGCGGATCGGCGTCGAGCGGCTGATCCACCTGACCGGCAACCGCGCGCTCACGGGCTTCACCGCGCCCAAGCTGCTCTGGCTGCGGGAGCACGAGCCCGAGTCGTACGCACGGATCCGGCACGTGCTGCTCCCGAAGGACTACGTGCGGCTGCGGCTGACCGGAGAGCGCGCGACCGACGTAGCGGACGCGTCTGGGACGCTGCTGTTCGACGTCGCCGAGCGGCGCTGGAGCGGCGAGGTGCTCGACGCGCTGGAGATCCCGGCCGAGTGGCTGCCCACCGCTCTCGAGTCGCCCGAGGTCTCAGGCAAGACCGGGGACGGCGTGCCGGTCGCGGCAGGGGCGGGAGACCAGGCGGCAGGCGCGCTCGGCGCCGGCGTCGACCGGCCCGGGCCGCTGTCGGTCGTGCTCGGCACCTCCGGAGTTGTCTTCGCGGCGCTGCCCGCCTACGAGCCCGAGCCGGAGGCGCGCCTGCACGTCTTCTGCCACGCCGTCCCGGGAACCTGGCACGCGATGGGCGTGATGCTCTCGGCCGCGGGCTCGCTCCGCTGGTTCAGGGACGCGTTCGCGCCGGACGTCTCCTACGACGAGCTCGTCGGGGAGGCGGCCGCGGTCGAGCCCGGTGCCGAGGGCGTGGTGTTTCTCCCGTACCTCTCGGGCGAGCGGACGCCGCACGCGGACCCGAACGCCCGCGCCGCGTTCACGGGGCTCTCGCTGGAGCACACGCGTGGAGTGCTGGTGCGAGCCGTGCTCGAAGGCGTCGCCTACGGACTCCGCGACTCGCTCGAGCTGCTGCGGGACCTGGGCGTCCACGCCGAGATCGGCCGCCCCTCGGGCGGGGGCGCAAGGAGCCGCCTCTGGCTCCAGATCGTCGCCTCGACGCTCGGCATCCCGCTCGAGCTGACGGCCGTGGAGGAGGGTGCAGCCTACGGCGCCGCGCTTCTTGGAGGAGTTGCGGCCGGCGCGTTCGCCGACGTCCACGAGGCCGGTTACCCTCGCTACCGCGAGCTGTACCCCGCACTCAAATCGACGGAGGAGCAATGACCGCAACAGAGCCGGTCCGCTGGGGAATCATCTCGACGGCGCTGATCAACCGGCTGGTGATCCCGCCGGCCCAGGCTTCCGACGCGTGCGACCTGATCGCGGTCGCGAGCCGCGACAAGGCCCGCGCCGACGAGTACGCGCGGGAGTGGGGCATCGAGCGCGCGTACGGCAGCTACGAGGCGCTGCTCGCCGACCCTGACATCGAGGCCGTCTACATCTCCCTGCCGAACTCGCTGCACTGCGAGTGGTCGATCAAGGCGGTCGAGGCGGGGAAGCACGTGCTCTGCGAGAAGCCGATGTCGCGGCGCGCGGCCGAGGTCGAGGAGGCATTCGACGCGGCCGACCGAGCGGAGCGGCTGCTGATGGAGGCGTTCATGTGGCGCCACAATCCGCAGACCCGCAAGCTCGTCGAGCTGATCGAGAGCGGCGCGATAGGCAGACCGCGCGTGATTCGCTCGGCGTTTGGCTTCCCGCTCTCTGACCCCGAGAACGTCAGGCTCCTGCCCGAGATCGACGGCGGCGCGTTGATGGATGTCGGCTGCTACTGCGTGAGCGGCTCGCGACTTCTCGGGGGCGAGCCCGAGCTCGTCGTAGGCGCCCAGGTCGTCGGCCCGACCGGGGTCGACATTCTCTTCGCGGGCGCGATGGTCCACGCCGACGGCGTGACGTCGCACTTCGACTGCGGGTTCGTGATGCAGGACCGCGACGAGCTCGAGGTGATAGGCGAGGAGGGTTCGATCTTCCTGGACGATCCCTGGCACGCGCGCGAGCCGCTGATCGAGGTTCGGCACGACGGAGCGGTCGAGCGCATCGAGATCGAGAAAGCGAACTCGTACGGACTCGAGCTCGAGAACCTGAGCGCGGCGATCCGGGGCGAGGCCGAGCCGCTGCTCGGCCGCGAGGACGCGGTCGGCAACGCTCGCGCGATCGAGCAGCTGTACGCCTCCGCCTGAACGGCCGCTCCCGCGGCTGGAAGTACACTCCGAGACCGTGTTCGACACGCTTTCAGAGCGCCTTCAGGGCGCACTCGGTGACCTCCGGAAGAAGGGACGGCTGGACGAGGAGGCGATCTCGCACGCCATGCGCGAGGTCCGTCTCGCGCTGCTCGAGGCCGACGTCAACTTCGAGGTGGTCAAGGACTTCGTCGAGCGCGTGCGCGAGCGTGCGCTCGGCGCGGAGGTGCTGAAGAGCGTCACGCCCGGTCAGCAGGTCGTGAAGATCGTCCACGAGGAGCTGACGGACCTGATGGGCTCGGGCGACTCGCGGCTCGCGTTCGCGGGCCGCTCTCCGACGATCGTCCTGCTCGCCGGCCTCCAGGGCTCGGGCAAGACCACCGCCTCGGCCAAGCTCGGCCTGCTGCTCCGCAAGGAGGGACGCAAGCCGGGGCTCGTCGCCGCCGACCTCCAGCGCCCGGCGGCGATCGACCAGCTCGAGCAGCTCGGCAACGAGCTGCAGATCCCGGTGTTCAGCGAGGAGCGCTTGGACCCGGTCGCCGCCGCCCGCCAGGGGATCGAGCTTGCCGTAGAGCAGGGGCTCGACACGGTCATCCTCGACACGGCCGGCCGCCTGCACGTGGACGAGGCGCTGATGGACGAGCTCGTGGCCGTCCGCGACGCGACGAGGCCGACCAACGTGCTGCTCGTCCTCGACTCGATGACCGGCCAGGACGCCGTGCGGGTCGCGGAGGCGTTCTCGGAACGGGTCGCGTTCGACGGGATCGTCCTGACGAAGCTCGACGGAGACGCGCGCGGAGGCGCCGCGCTCTCGGTCAAGGCGGTCACAGGCAAGCCGATCAAGCTCGTCTCGATCGGCGAGCGGCCCGACCAGCTCGAGTATTTCCATCCCGATCGCATGGCCTCGCGGATCCTCGGGATGGGCGACGTCCTGACGCTTGTCGAGAAGGCGGAGGCCGCTGTCGAGCAGGACGAGGCCGAGGAGATGGAGAAGCGGATGATGGCCGGCGAGTTCACGTTCGACGACTTCCTCCGCAGCCAGAAGATGCTCAAGCGGATGGGACCGATCCAGGGCGTGCTCAAGCTGATCCCCGGCCTCGGCAACCAGCTCGAAGGGCTCGACCAGGTCGACGAGCGCCAGCTCGCGCGCGTCGAAGGGATGATCCTCTCGATGACGCCGCAGGAGCGGCGCTTCCCGCACGTGATCGACGGGTCGCGCCGCAAGCGGATCGCGGGCGGCAGCGGCACCACCGTGCAGCAGGTCAACCAGCTGCTCGAGGGCCGCAAGCAGATGGCGAAGATGATGAAGCAGCTCGGAAAGGGCAAGATGCCGGCGATGCCGGGCCAGCTCGAAGGGCAGAATGGGCCCCCGACGCGCTCGGCGACGAAGAAGAAGCGCACCAAGCGCAAGAAGCGATCGAGATCACGGAGGTAATCGTTTGGCCGTAAAGCTGAGACTGACCCGAGTCGGGTCGAAGAAGAACCCGGTCTACCGGATCGTGGCCGCCGACTCCCGCTCGCCGCGGGACGGCAGGTTCATCGAGATCGTCGGCCGCTACAACCCGCAGACCGACCCGTCGACGATCGAGCTCGACGAGGAGAAGATCAAGGACTGGCTCTCCAAGGGCGCCCAGCCTTCGACGACGGTTCAGCGGCTGCTGAAAGCCAAGGGCGTTGGCTGAGATCGTCGAGTACCTCGCGCGGCGGCTCGTGGACGAGCCCGACGCCGTCCGCGTCGAGGAGGTCGAGCGGGAGGGGGCGCTCGTCATCCAGCTGTACGTGGCCCAGGACGACATCGGCAAGGTGATCGGCCGCCAGGGCCGGATCGCCCGCGCGCTGCGAACGATCGTCCGCGCGTCCGCCGCGCAGCGCGACCGGCGCGTGCAGCTCGAGATCGTCGAGTAGCGCCAGCCCTCGTGCGGGTCGCAGCGCTCTACGACGTTCACGGCAACCTGCCCGCCCTGGAGGCGGTGCTGGTCGCCGTCGAGCGGGAAGGCGTTGACGAGCTCGTCTTCGGCGGAGACATCGCGGCCGGGCCACCACAGCCCGCCGAGACGATCGACCTCGTGCGGTCGCTGCCGAACGCGCGCTTCGTGCGGGGCAACGCCGATCGGCTCGACGACCCCAAGTACCAGGATGACGCTGGGCTCGCCTGGCTGAAGGAGCGACTGAGCCCCGGCCAGTCGGACTGGCTGGGCGACCTGCCCTTCTCGACGGTGATCGACGACACGCTCTACGTTCATGCGACTCCGCAAGACGACGAGACGGTGATCACGGAGCTGACGACCGACGAGCGCCTTGCCGAGCTCCTCGCAGGAGTCGATCAGCGCCGCGTCGTCGCCGGGCACACGCACATGCAGCTCGAGCGTCGAGCGGGTGATGTGGTGTTCCTGAACGCCGGCAGCGTCGGCCGGCCGTACGAGGGGTGCACCGGCGCCTTTTGGGCGCTCCTCGACCCAAACACGGTCGAGTTGCGGCGGACCGAGTACGACCTCGAGCGCGCGGCCGAGCTCGTGCGGCGCTCGGGTCACCCGGAGGCCGAGCAGCTCGCCGACGAGAACATCCTCGCCGGGCCCTCGCGCGGGGAAGCGCTTGCGTTCTTCGGTGGCTGACGAGCTCGTTCGGATCGGCCGCGTGGGCAAGCCGCACGGGCTCGACGGGTCGTTCTTCGTCGAGCGGGCGAGTGAAGACGAAGCCAGATTCGCGGTCGGCGCGACGGTGACGGTGGACGGCGAGGCGGCGACCGTGGTCGGCTCGAAGCGCTCGCGCGGCCGGCCGGTGATCCGCCTCGACCGCGACGTCCCGCGGGGATCCGAGCTCACCGTCCCGAGGTCGGAGCTGCCGCCTCCGGGAGAAGGTGAGTTCTACGCAACCGATCTCGTCGGGCTCGAGGTCGAGGAGCAGGGAGGCCGCGTCGTCGGCAAGGTCACCTCGGTTCAGCCGGGAATCGCCAACGACGTGCTCGAACTCGACTCCGGCGACCTGTTGCCGCTCGTCGATGCCTGCGTGCTGCAGGTCGACCTCGACGGACGCCGAATCCTGATCGCACCCGGTTTCTGCAGCTAACCTGCCCGCGGCCGTTCCTGTGCAGCTCGACGTCTTCACCCTCGTTCCTCACGCGTTCGCCTGGCTCACCGAGCAGCGACCCGTCGCTGCCGTGCTCGGCGACGAGCTCGACCTGAGGCTCTTCAACTACCGCGACTTCACGCAGCTCGGCGGCGGCCAGGTGGACGACGAGCCCTACGGAGGTGGCGCCGGGATGGTGCTGCGCGTGGACGTCGTCGCGGAGGCCCTCGACGCGGTCTACGGCGGCGTTCCCGGGCACCGTGTCGTCGCGCTGACTCCTCAGGGCCGGCAGCTGACGCAGGCCGTGGTCGAGGAGCTGGCCGTCGAGGAGCGGCTCACGCTCCTGTCTGCCCGCTTCGAGGGGTTCGACGAGCGCGTGCTGATCCAGCTCACCTCGGACGCGATCTCGATCGGCCCGTACGTCCTCGCGGGAGGCGAGCTTCCGGCGATGGTCGTCACCGAGGCGATCGCCAGACGCCTGCCCGGCGCGCTCGGCAGCGAGGAGTCCGGTCTGGTGGAGAGCTTCTCCCCCGAGTTGGACGGCGGTCTTGAGTACCCTCAGTACACGCGCCCAGCGGAGTTCCGAGGTTGGCGTGTGCCCGACGTCCTCCTCTCGGGGGACCACAGGAGAATCGAGGAATGGCGGAAGGAACAGAGTCGTCTGAGAACGCCGTGAGAGACCACTATTCGACCCTCGGCGTGGCTCCAACCGCCACCTCGGACGAGATCCGGGAGGCGTACTGGCAGCGCGTCCGCTTCCACTCGATGGGCGCCGAGCCGAGCGAGCACCTGCGCGAGCTCCGGGAGGCGTACGAGACGCTCTCCGACCCGGTGCGGCGCGCGGAGTACGACGCGACACGCGACGGCGCGCGTGCGCCCACCCTCACGGCGACGGTGCCGCCCGCGTACCCGCCGTTCCAGGAGACGCCGGAGGACCAAGCGCCGCAGGACGCCGCTCCCGAGCCGGGGCACCACTCGCGAAACCCGCTCGACCGGATGACTGCGAAGCTGCCGCGCCCGTGGCGGATCGCGATCGACTGGATCGTGACCATCGCCGGCGCGATCCTGATCGTGCTCGCGATCAAGCAGTGGGTCGTGAACCCGTACCGGATCCCGTCCTCGTCGATGGAGCCGACGCTCCACTGCGCGCGGCCGGGCGCCGACTGCGAGGCGCGCCTCTCGGACCGGGTCCTCGCGAACCGGTTCATCTACCACTTCCGCAACCCGCACCGGGGCGAGATCATCGTGTTCAACACGCCGAAGGCGCGCGCCGAGGCCGCGTGCAACGCGAGCGGGACGTTCGTCAAGCGGCTGATCGGCCTCCCGGGCGAGACCGTGGGCGAGAAGAACGGGTTCGTCTACATCGACGGCAAGAAGCTGAACGAGCCGTACATCCAGCCCGGCCGGCGCGACCACGAAACCGGGACCTGGCACGTCCCCCAGGGCCACTACTTCTTCATGGGCGACAACCGGCGTGAGTCGTGCGACTCGCGCCGCTGGGGCTCGGTTCCGCGGAGCTCGCTGATCGGGAAGGTCTTCATGACCTACTGGCCGCCGAACCGCATCTCGTTCCACGCGATCTTCCCGACGATCGGCTGGTTCGGCCTGGTGTTCGCGCTGCCGCTGCGACGGCGACGGCGCTAGCTCCTTCCGCTAGCATGCCGACCGGCCCGAGCGGCCTCTTTTCATGAGCAAGGTCATCGACAGCCTCGAGCAGCGCCAGCTGCAGACGCGTCCGCCGTTCAAGGCGGGCGACTCGGTGCGCGTTCACTTCCAGGTGATCGAAGGCCAGCGCCGCCGCGTGCAGGTGTTCGAGGGGATCGTGATCAAGCGCCAGGGATCCGGCGCGCGCGAGACGTTCACCGTGCGGAAGCAGTCGTTCGGCGTCGGCGTCGAGCGGACGTTCCCCGTGCACTCGCCGAAGATCGAGCAGATCGAGGTCACGGCGATCGGTGATGTCAACCGCGCGAAGCTCTACTACCTGCGCGGCAAGGTGGGCAAGCGCGCCCGCGTGCGCACGAAGCGCGGAGTAGCGCTCCCGACGATCGAGGCGCCGCCGCCGACCCAGCAGGACATGCCTACCGAGGACGAGCAGCTCGAGGACGAGGTGCTTGCCGAGGTCGAGGTCGAGGAGCCCGAGGCCGAGGAGGCCGTCGCCGATGAGCAGGTCGAAGAGCCTGCCGCGGAGGCCGAGGCCGAGGCTGAAGCAGAAGCCGAGCCGAAGTCCGAGTAACGAAAGCGTGACTTCTGGCCGCGCCGGCTGGCCGCGGCGCTATCCTCGCGGCCGTGGCGCGACGCACCGGCCCAAAGCTCCTCCAGTTCGACCGTAAGCTCGGCGCGCGCTACGTCGCAGGCGCGGACGAGGCCGGGCGTGGGCCGCTCGCCGGGCCTCTGCTCGTAGCCGGCGTTCTCCTCGACTACGCGCGCCTGCGCGACCACCGCGTCCGCCCGCTCGCGCTCCTGAACGACTCGAAGAAGCTCAGCGAGGCCGACCGCGAGCAGCTGTTCGGCGCGGTTGTCGGCTGCGCGGAGCGGATCGTCGTGCGCGCCGTGCCGTCCGCCGAGATCGACCGCGAGGGCCT
>Ga0335084_10008809_pt1 | contig 10063 bp, 7 predicted proteins | sample Lox_Sample_44_FD_206721 | JGI IMG/M metagenome (GOLD analysis project Ga0335084, IMG submission 206721) | Soil microbial communities from Loxahatchee National Wildlife Refuge, Florida, United States - Lox_Sample_4.4 | ecosystem: Environmental > Terrestrial > Soil > Wetlands | place: USA: Florida... | reverse complement strand
TCGGGCGTCACCGCGCGGCCCATCAGCTGCGTGAGGTTCGCGGCCGGCGCGTCGTTCTCGAGCAGCTTGGCCACGCCGAAGTCGAGCAGCCGCACCTCGCCCTCGGCCGTCACCAGGATGTTGCTCGGCTTCAGGTCGCGGTGCACGACGAGCCGCGCATGGGCATGCGCCACCGCGTCGGCAATCTGCAGGAACAGCCGCAGGCGTTGTGGCACGTCGAGTCGATGCTCGCGGCAGTACACGTCGACGCTCTGCCCGATCACGAGCTCCATCGCCATCCAGGGCCGGCCGGCGGCGGTGACGCCGGCGTCGTACAGCCGCGCGATGCGTGGGTGCTGCAGCGCGCCGAGGATGTCGCGCTCGCGCGCCATCCGCTGGGCCAGCCCCATGGCCCACGCGGTGCGCGGCAGCTTCAATGCGACCTGTCGCTGCAGCACGCCGTCGGCGCGCCCGGCCAGCCACACGGTGGCCATGCCGCCGGCGCCGAGCTCGCGAACCAGGCGGTACGGGCCGACCTCGTCGCCCGGCACGTCCGGCTGCGCGTCGGGCCCTGCCGCGTCGTCGAGCACCATGGCGATCGGCCGCTGCATGAAGGTGTCGGTCTCGACCGACGAGCGCGCGAGCAGCGCGCTCAGCACCGGGACGAACGATTGCTGCTCGGGCGGCAGCGTGCGCAACCAGTGGTCGCGCTCGTGCAGCGGCAGCGCCAGTGCGGCTTCGAGCAGGGAATTGATGCGCCGCAGGCGTTCGGGGTCGGCGGGGAAGTCGTCTTTCAAGGCGTGGCGGCGGGCACGGGCTGCACGGTTTACCACGCAACGCGAGCCGGATCCAGGACACGGCGTCGCCCACAGTGGGCGGGGCGGCGCCAGAGATGGTGCGTCAGCGGCGCAGCACCTGCAGCCCCAGCGCCACCACCACCAGTCCGAACCCGACCAGGTCGGCTTGCCAGCCCGGGTAGACGAGCGCGACGCCGGCGACCAGCAGCATCCAGCGTTCGAGCTGCGTGGCCTTCTTCAGCGCCCAGCCCTGGAAGCCGCCTGCCAGCGCCGCGATGCCCACCGCGGCGGTCAGCGTCACCTCGGCGATCGACCACCAGTTGGCGCTGGCCAGCGACTTGACCGATCCCATCAGCAGCAGGCCCTGGCCGCTGGTGTCGAGCACGAACATGAACGGCACCAGGAACGCCGGCACCGTGTACTTCCAGCACTGCAGCGTGGTCTTGTACGGATCGCCGCCGGTGATCGCGGCGGCGGCGAACGGCGACAGCGCGGTCGGCGGCGACACCTCGGACAGCACCGCGTAGTAGAAGATAAACATGTGCGCCGCGAAGTCGGGCACGCCGAGCTTGATCAGCGCCGGCGCGGCGATCACCGCGCAGATGATGTAGCTCGCGGTCACCGGCACCGCGAGGCCGACGATCCACACCACCAGCGACGTGAAGACCGCGGTCAGCAGCAGCGAGCCACCGGCGTAGTCGATCACGATCGAGCTGAACTTCAGCCCGAGTCCGGTCAGCGTGACGACGCCGACGATGATGCCGGCGCCGGCGCAGGTGGCCGCGACGTTGAGCACGCCGATCGAGCCGCCTTCCATCGCCTTGACGAATGGCGCCTGGAACAGGTGCTTCGTCCACGAGCGCTGCGACGTGAACAGCTCGTACGGCAGCAGCGACGTGTCGCGGCGCAGGAAGCTGGTCACGAACGACACCACGGTGGCCCAGAACACCGACAGCACCGGCGAGAAGCCGAGCAGCATGAACGCGACGATCGACACCAGCGACAGGAAGTGGAACCAGTAGCGGCGCGACAGCGTCCACACCGACTCGAGCTTGCCGAAGTCGACGTTGCGCATGCCGAGCTTGCGCGCATCGATCTCCACCATGAGGAACAGCGCCAGGTAGTACAGCAGCGTCGGCACCACCGCCATCAGCAGCACGTCGAGGTACGAGATCTTCAGGAACTCGGCGATCAGGAACGCCGCGGCGCCGAGTACCGGCGGCGAGATGATCGCGCCGAGCCCGCCCGCGGCGAGCAAACCGCCGGCGGCGTTCTTCTCGTAGCCGACCTTGGCCAGCATCGGGTAGGCCACCGCGCCCAACGTCACCGTGGTGGCCACGCCCGAGCCCGACGGACCGCCCAGCAGGAACGACGCCAGCACCACGGTGCGTCCGGCCCCGGTGGGCTTGCCGCCCATCGCGGAGAACGAAAAGTCGATGTAGAACTTGCCGGCGCCCGAGTACTGCAGGAAAGCGCCGAAGATCGTGAACAGGATGATCAGCGACGACGACACGTCGATCGCGACGCCGTAGATGCCCTCGAGCGTCATGTACATCACGCCGACCAGGCGGCTGACCTCGTAGCCTTTGTGCGTCCACGGCGCCGGCAGATAGGCCCCGAGCAGGGCGTAGGCCACGAAGCACAGCGTCACCACCGGCATCACCCAGCCGCTGGAGCGGCGCATCGCCTCGAGCACCAGCACGATCAGCGCAAGGCCGAAGGCCACGTCCCACGGCTCGGGTGAGGTGTTGCGGTCGGTGAAGTCGTCGCCGCCGTGGATCAGGTAGACGACGATGGCGATCGAGAGGGCGAAGGCGATCCAGTCCCACCACATCACCCGGTGCCGGAAGCGCGGTGCGATCGGGTACACCAGCATGCACAGGCACAGCACGAACGCGACGTGGATCGGCCGCAGCGTCTGCGTCGGGACGATCGCATACGCCGTGTACAGGTGGAAGGCCGACATCACGAACGCGATGCCGACCACCAGAACATTGAGCCAGCCCTTGTGTCGGCTGGCTGCGCCTTCCTCGGCCTCGACGTACTCCTCGGCCTTCTTCAGCGCCTCGTCGCTGACCGCGGCGCCGGCTCGCGCCGCGTCGTCCGACGGACCGCCGGGAGCGGCGGCGCTCAATTGACCTTGATGCCCTTCTCGGCGAAGTACTTGGCGGCGCCTGGATGGAACGGCAGCGGCGACGCCGAAGCCTTCTGGTTCTCCAGCTTGAAGTTCATCGCTTCCTTGTGCACCGCAATCAGGTCGTCGCGCTTGTCGAAGATCGTCTTGACGATGTTGTAGGCGGTCTTGTCATCCATGCTGGCGGCCGCCACCAGGATGTTCATCACCGTGGCCTGCTTGTTGTCGTGGTCCATGCCTTTGTAGGATTCCTTCGGGATCACGTCCTCGACGTAGAGGTTGCCGTACTTCTTGTTCATCTTCGCCACCGCCTCGGCGTGGTCGATCATCACGATCTTCGTGCCGGGCGTGTTGGCGAGGTCGGTCACCGCGGCGGTCGGCAGCCCGCCGACCCAGAAGAAGGCGTCGATCTTGCCGTCCTTGATCGCGTTGACCGACTCGGCCACGCCCAGGCGCTCGCGCGTGACGTCCTTGTCCTTGTCGATGCCTTCGGCCTCGAACAGCCGGAACGCCATCACCTCGGTGGCGCTGCCCGGCGAGCCCGTGGACACGCGCTTGCCCTTGAGGTCGGAGAACTTGTGGACGCCGCGCCCCTCGACGCTGACCACGTGCATGCGGTTGGGGTACAGCACCATCAGCGTGCGCACGTCGACCTTGTGGCCCTTGAACTTGTCCTCGCCGCGCGCGGCATCCTGCGCCGCGTCGGCCATCGACAGCCCGATGTAGGGCTTGCCGCTGCCAATCAGCTTCAGGTTGTCGACCGAGCCGCCGGTGACCTCGGCGGTGGCCTGCATGCCGGGTACGTACTTGGACAACACCGCGGCGATGCCGCCGCCCATCGGGTAGTACACGCCGCCGGTGCCGCCGGTGGCGATCGAGATGTTCTGGGCGCCGGCGCCGAGGCTCAACAGCAGACCAGCCATCAGTGTGGCGAGGAAGGCGGGGGCTCTCATCGTGATCGTGTCTCCTGCATCGTCAGGGTAACCCCGCGGTGTGTTCCGCAGGCGGAAATGATTCTGGCATGCAGCACGGCGACATTCGCTCCACACTTTCCAGCAGGAACTTTCCCCGGAGGACCTCATGAGCTTTGCGTTCAACGAGCGGCGCGTGGTCGTCTGCGGCGGCAGCCGCGGCATCGGGCGCTCGATTGCGCTGGCCTTTGCGTCGGCGGGTGCCCACGTGTCGATCTGTGCGCGCGGGCGCGAAACGCTCGAAGTCACGCGCAGCGAGATTGCGCGCCATGGCCACAAGGCCCACGCGGCGGCGTGCGACCTCGTCGACGGCGCCGCGGTGGCCGCCTATGTGGCCGCGGCCGGCGCCGCGCTCGGCGGCATCGACGTGCTGGTGAACAACGCGTCGGGCTTCGGCATGGGTGACGACGAGGCCGGCTGGGCAGCCGGGCTCGCGGTCGACGTGATGGCGATGGTGCGCGCGTCGCATGCCGCCATTGCCTTGCTGGCGGCCGGGCGTGATCCGTCGATCGTGCACATCTCGTCGATCGCGGGGCTGCGACCGTCGACCCGTACGCCGGCCTACGCGGCGGTGAAGGCGGCGATGATCAGCTACACCGCGAGCCAGGCCGCGATGCTGGCGCCCAAGCGCATCCGGGTGAACTGCATCGCGCCGGGGTCGATCGAGTTCGACGGCGGCGTGTGGGACCAGCGCAAGAAGGCGGGCGATCCGCTGTATGAGCGCGTCCTCAAGAGCATTCCGTTCGGCCGCCTCGGCACGCCGCAGGAGGTGGCCGAGGTGGCGCTGTTCCTGGCCTCGACACACGCGCGCTGGGTGACCGGTCAGACCTTGGCGGTCGACGGCGGGCAACTGCTCGCGGGGTGAGGCGAGGGCGACGGGCCGGGCGGGCACGGCACAATGCCGGTTCTCCCGATGTCGCCCGCGCAGTCCGAAGCCGCCACAGCCCCCGCCGCGTCGAGCCAGCAGCTCGCGCTGGCCGCCGGCGTCACGGTGGTGGCCGTGTGGGGCGCCAACTTCACCGTGCAGAAGGCGCTCTTCGAGGTGCTGCCGCCGGGCGCGTTTCTGTTCGCACGATACCTGCTGATGCCGGTGTGTGCGGCGCTGCTGTTGCTGCACGCCAATGGCGGGCGCTGGCTGCGGCTGCCACGGGCCGACGTGCTGCGGCTGGTGTGGCTGGGCATCCTCGCGCACACGCTGCACGTCAGCATGGTGACCTTTGGCATCCACTGGTCCACCGCGTTTTCCAGTGCGCTGATCATGGCCTGCGGCCCGGTGTTCACGCTGCTGATCCTGCACGTGGCCGGCCATGAGCAGCTCACGCGTGGTCAGGTGGGCGGCGTGGCGCTGGCGTGCGCCGGCGTGCTGGTGTTCCTGTCGGACAAGCTGCTCGGTCGCCAGTGGGCGGCCACCGGCGGCGACCTGATGATGCTGTTCTCGGCGTCGCTGTTCTCGTACTACACGGTGATGACCAAGCCGCTGATCCAGCGCCACGGCGGGGTTGCGGTGATGGCCTATGCGACGCTGGCCGGCAGTCCGCTGCTGGTGCTGCTGGGCATTCCGGCGGCGCGCAGCGCGCCGTGGGACGCGATGGGTCCATGGCATTGGGGGCTGCTGCTGTGGGCCGCGCTGGTGTCGGCGTTCCTCGGCTGGCTGGTGTGGGGCTGGGTCAACGAGCGGCGCGGCGTGGCCCGCACCGCACCGCTGCAGTACCTGATGCCGCTGGTGGCCGGCGTGGTGGCGTGGCTGGCCACCGGCGAGCGCTTCACGTCGATCAAGATCGGCGGCGCCGCCATCACGCTGGCCGGCGTGGCGCTGGCGCAGTTCGCCACCCGCGACGCCAGCGACCCGGTGCGCGAGGCGCCCGCGCAGGTGGACTGAGCCCGGCGCGAGCCGCGTGCTCAGCGCATCCGCGACGGCAGGCGGATCGTCTCGCCGGCCACCATGAACGAGCCCCAGCCGCGGTGGTGCAGGGTGCGCGGGTCCTTGCGGCGCGGATCGAGCCACGCCTTGACGACCTCGAGCACGAACAGGCCATAGCGGTTGACCATGCGGGTGTCGGCGATGCGGCACTCGAGGTTGGCGAAGCACTCGGCGATCAGAGGTGCCTGCACCTGCGACGCGGGCAGCGGCGTCAGGCCGAACCTGGCGAACTTGTCGACGTCGCGCCCCGACGTGTTGCCGCAGCGGACCACCGCGTCGGCGATGTCGACGCTCGGGAGGGCGATCACACACTGGCGCGTGGCCCTGAGTGCCGCGTAGCTGAAGTTGCGGTCGCTGATCACGCAGCCCACCAGCGGCGGCTCGAACTCCATCATCGTGTGCCACGACATCGTCATCACGTTGGGCCGGCCGCGGCGCGCAGTGGTCATCAGCACCACCGGGCCCGGTTCGAGCAGCCCGTAGACCTTGGCCAGCGGGTACGCGCGTCGAGCGGGTTCAGCGCGGGGCATGCGGCTCATCCGGTGGCCGCCTGCAGCACCGCGCGCCGCACCAGCACCTCGAGCAGCGGCAGCTTGTAGGCGTTGTGCGCCAGCGGCGTCGCGCCTTCGAGCGCCGCGCGCGCGGCCGCGCCTGCGACCGCATCGTCGATCGTTCGCCCCACCAAGGCCTGCTCGGCTGCGCGCGCCCGGTGCGGCACCGGTGCGGCAGCGCCCAGCACCACCGACGCCGCACGGCAGACGCGCTGCGCGTCGAGCTCGATCACCACCGCCACGTCGGCCAGCGGCCAATCGAAGGCTGCGCGCTCCCCTTGCTTCAGATGCACGCTGCGGGCGCCGGCCGCCAGCGGCGGCACGTGCACTGCGTTGACGATCTCGCCGGCGCGCAGATCGTTCTCGCGCCGCGGATCCTGCTGCGGCGGGACGAAGAAGCGCTCCAGCGGCACGACCCGCGTCGCCCCGCTCGCGTCGCTGCACTCGATGCTTGCGTGCAGCGCCACCAATGCGGTGGCCAGCGTCGACGGGTGGACGATCGCGCACGGCAGGTTGTCGAACACGGCGTGATGGGCGTTCTCGCCGGCCAGCGCAAAGCATGCGGCGCCGCCCTTGCGCAGGCAGGGATAGGCGGCGCTGCGGAAGTACCAGCAGCGGGGCCGCTGCAGCAAGTTGCCGCCGATGGTGGCCACTTGGCGGATCTGCGGGCTGGCGGAAACCTGTGCGGCCTGCGCCAGCGCCGGCGCGTGCGCGCGCACCAGCGGTTCGTTGGCCAGCTGCGCCAGCGTGATCAGCGCGCCGATGCGCAGGCCGCGCGAGCCGTCGGCCGCGATCGCGTCGAGCCCCGGAATGCCGCGCAACGACACCACCGTGGCCGGCGACAGCAGGCGCTCCTTCATCAGATCGAGCAGGTCGATGCCTCCGGCCTTGGCGACGGCGGTCGGCCGCCCGGACGAGCTCGGCGCCGGTTGGCTCATCGCCGCGGCCACGGTGCTCGATGCGGCGCGCGCAGCCTCTGCGACGCTGCCGGGGGCGAGCCAGGCGAAGGCGTCCATCGTCAGCTTCGCGCGGGCATCCTGCCCAGCGCCGCCAGCACCGCCGCCGGCGTCATCGGCAGGTCGCGCAAGCGCACGCCAATCGCGTTGCAGACCGCGTTGGCGATCGCCGGCGCGGTGGCGATGTTCGCCGGCTCGGCGATGCCATAGGCGTCGGTGGCGCTGTGCCCTTGGTAGTTCTCGAGCACGACCACCTCGACGCGCGGCGCGTCGCCGGCAGTGGCGATCTTGTAGTGCTCGAGGTCGGCGTTGAGCATGCGGCCGCTGTGGCGGTCGAGCACGCGGTTTTCCAGCAGCGCGAAGGACAGGCCCATCAGCACGCCGCCTTGCACCTGACTCTCGATCTGTTTCGGGTGCATCGGGCGTCCGCAGTCCTGCACCGCGACCACGCGTTCGACCCGCACCACTCCGGTGTCGGTGTCGACGGCGACCTCGGCGAACTGCACGCCGCCCAAGTCCTGTTGCGCCTGCGCCATCTCGCCGAAGCGCTGACGGAAGCCGCCGTAGTCGTCGCTGCGGCTGGCCACGGCGCTGATGCGGTCGGTGCGCAGCAGGGCCACGGCCTGCGCGAAGGCGAGGCCGCGCGCCGGGTCGCTGCGCACGACGATGCGCCCGTCGCGTGCCACCAGGTCATCGGGGGCGGCATGCAGAGTGGGCGCCACGGTCCGCAGCAGGCGCTGCAGCACGCGCCAGGCGGCGCTGCGCGCCGGCGGGCTGATCGATGCCGTGGTCAGGCTGCCGTACGACGGCGGACCCGCCGGGAACTCGGTGTCGCCGATGCGCACGGTGATGTCGCTGGCACGCAGCCCCAGCACCTCGGCCACCACCTGCGCCAGCACGGTGCCGATGCCGGTGCCGATGTCCTGCACGCCCGACAACACCTCGACCGCGCCGTCGCGCATCACGCGCACCTCGCACGACGCATTGAGCTGCACGTTGGCGCCCCAGATCGATTGCGCCATGCCGATGCCGCGCTTGATCGGCCCCGGGTCGGCGCCCGGCGCGCGCCGGCGTGCCCAGGCGATCCGCTCGGCGCCGAGGCGCCGCTCCTCGCGCCGCACCGGGCTCGGGTCGATGCGGTCGCGCAGGCGCAGCGGATCGATCGCCAGGCGCTCGGCCAGTTCGTCGATAGCCTGCTCGAGCGCCCATGCGCCTTGCACGTTGCCCGGCGCGCGCATCGGGCAGCCGGGGCCCGCGTGGATGAACACGTCGTGCTGCGCACTCTCGAAATTCGCGCAGGTGTACAGCGTCTGCGCGTTGTTGCCCACCCCGGCACCCAGCCCGATGCCGGCGGTGCCGTAGCTGGTCAGCGCGATGGCCGTCAGCGACCCGTCGCGCCGTGCGCCGATGCGCAGGCGTTGCCGGGTGCCCGGGCGATTGCCGGTGTCCATCTGCTCTTCGTCGCGTGCAAGCACGATGCGCACCGGCGCGCGCGCGCGCCGCGACAGCATCACCGCGGCGCGGCCGTAGCTGCCGAGCGACGACTTCGAGCCGAAGCCACCGCCCATGCCGTCGACCACCACGCGCACGCGGTTGAGCGGCAGCCCGAAGGCCTGCGCCAGCTCGCGTCGCACGCCGGCGGTGTACTGCGTCGACAGGTAGACCGTGAGGCCATCGTCGCGCCAGTCGGCGACCACCGCGTGCGGCTCCATGCAGCAGTGCGTCTGCACCTGCGTGCGGTACTCGCCCTCGACCACCACCTCGGCCTGCGCGAAGCCGGCGGCGAGGTCACCGCGCCGGTCGAGCGCCGGGCCGCGCACGTTGCCGTGCAGCGGCAGGTTCTCGCGCGCCGGATAGCCCGCCGCACTCGCGCCGGGGGCTGTCTGCGGCTCGTAGACACGGGCCGCGTCGGGTTCGCGAGCGCGGTCGAGATCGACCACGAACGGCAGCGGTTCGTAGTCGACGCCGATCCGCTGCAGCGCCTCGTCGGCGGCGGCGATCGACGTGGCGGCGACGGCGGCCACCGGCGCGCCGACGTAGCGCAGCAGCGCATGCGATGGATCGGTGGCATCGATCATCGGCAGCACCGCGCGCACGCCGGGTTGCGCGACCGCGGCTGTGGTGTCGATGTTTCGCAGCCTGGCGTGCGCGTGCGGGGACCGCAGGATGCGCCCGTGCAGCATGCCCGGCAGCACGACGTCGACCGTGTACCGGGTGGCGCCGGTGACCTTGGCCCGCGCGTTCCAGCGCGGCACGCTGCGGCCGATCACGCTCAGCTCGGCGTTCGGCGGCAGCGGCGGTGGCTCGTCGGCGGCGACCTCGCGCGTCACGCTGCCCAGCCCCACGCTGGCGATGCCGCTGGGCCAGGTGTCGGTGCGCGTGCCTTCGGACATTCGTCAGCCCTTGATCGCCTTGGCCGCCGCGAGCGTGGCCTCGACCACGTGCGGATAGGTGCCGCAGCGACACAGGTGCCCGGCGATCGCCGCGTTGACGTCGTCGGCGCTCGGATTGGGATGACGCGCCAGCAGCGCGGCACAGCTCATCGCCATGCCGGGTGTGCAGAAGCCGCACTGCATGGCGTCGTGCGCAATGAAGGCCTCCTGCACCGGATGCAATGCGTTGCCGCGGGCGAGGCCCTCGATCGTGGTCACGCGGCGGCCCGCGGCCTCGACCGCCAGCAGCATGCACGAGCAGACCGGATCGCCGTCGAGCCACACGGTGCAGGCCGAGCAGGAACCCCGGTCGCAGGCGATC
>Ga0335084_10008808_pt1 | contig 10064 bp, 6 predicted proteins | sample Lox_Sample_44_FD_206721 | JGI IMG/M metagenome (GOLD analysis project Ga0335084, IMG submission 206721) | Soil microbial communities from Loxahatchee National Wildlife Refuge, Florida, United States - Lox_Sample_4.4 | ecosystem: Environmental > Terrestrial > Soil > Wetlands | place: USA: Florida... | reverse complement strand
GGCCGCCGCCGCCACGAGCGCGGCGACCGGCGCTCGAACTGCGTTGGCAGCCGCGATCCCACTGCAGAGCACGCCCAGCAGGAGATGGTTTGGGAAGCGGGCGCGGAGCTCGGTCATGGGGCAACGAGCCCCTTCAGCTGATCGAGCTTCGCCGGCCCGATCCCAGAGATCGCGTCGAGCTCGTCCACGGAGGTGAACGCGCCGTGCTGGGCGCGGTAGTCGACGATCTTCTGCGCAGTGACGGGGCCGATTCCGGGGAGCGCGTCGAGCTGCTCGGCCGTCGCCGTCGACAGGTGCACAGGCCCCACGGAGGGTGTCGCCTGCGCGACGGCGCCGGAAGCAGCGCCGGTTCGAGACGGAACAACGACCTGCTCGCCGTCCGCGATCGGGGCCGCGAGATTCACCTGGGCAAGGTCGGCGTGGCGCGTGGCTCCGCCTGCCCGGGCGACCGCGTCTGCGATCCGGGAGCCCTTCGCGAGCCGGAGAAGGCCCGGGCGGCGGACCGCGCCGACGACGTCGACGACGAGCAGGGCAGGCGAGGGCGAAGCGGCCGTCGCCAGGCGAATCGTCGGGGCCGCGGCATGCGGCGTGCCCGCACCGAGCAGGAGCCGGCCCGCGAGAAGCAGCGCGACCAGGAGGAGCGCGGCCGTGACGAGCGCACGGCCTCGGGAGAGCTCGATCTGCGGCATGCCCCGATCGTGCCCGGGAAACCGTCACGTGTCTGTGCCGAGCGAGTGACGAAACCGAGCGAGGCTAGTCCGAGGCGAGCTCGCTCAGGTCGCGCGGCTCGGGAGCGTCGCCGCGCAGCGCGAGCTCGGCGTCGGCCTGCTCGATCACGACCGGGTCGTGCGTCGCGCAGACGATCGTCGCACCGCGCACGCGCGCGAGCCGTGCGAACAACAGTGCCACGGCGAGCGCGTTCGCCTGGTCGAGACGCGCCGTCGGCTCGTCGGCGAGGAGCACCTCGGGCCGCGGGGCGAGCGCCCGTGCGATCGCGACCCGCACCTGCTCGCCGGTCGAGAGGCGACCGACCCTCTGCTCGGCCCGCTCCGAGAGCCCGACCGCGGCGAGCGTCTCCACCGCGAGCGCCGCGGCATCTGCCGGCTCGACCCCCCGGAGCGCGAGACCGAGCTCGACGTTCTCGCGGGCGCTGAGCGTCTCGACGAGACCCGGCTCCTGGCCGACGAACCCCACGTGTGCCCGCCGGAAGGCAGCGCGCCCTGCACGGTCGAGACCGCTGAGAGCGGTGCCCAGCACTTCCACGCCGCCCGAATCGGGCGTGTCGAGCCCCGCCAAGAGATGAAGCAGTGTGGTTTTCCCCGACCCGGACGGCCCGGTGACCGCGTACAGCCTCCCTGCCTCGAACGAGGCGTCGAGGTCGCTGACCGCCGCGATGTGAACAGGCCCGTGGGCGAAGTTCTTCACGAGCCCGTCGGCGCGCAGGAGGACGGCGCCGGACTGGGGTGCCGGCGCGACGGGCGCCGCCGCACCTTGTTCCCCGGCCGGAGCAGGCGCTCCACGATCGGCGGAGGTGACGACGATCCGCTCCCCCTCGACCCGCGCCGTCGCCCGCGTCTGAATGTTCACCCGGCGCAGGTACTCCTCCGGGAGCCGCAGCCAGCCGCCGCGTCCGACCACGATCGTGCCGTCCGAGACGGCGCCCTCGCGCACGGTCTCCTCGCTCACGCGGCCGTCGCGGATCCGGACGATGCGGTCGGCCAGCGAGGTCGACTGCGGGTCGTGGCTGACGACGACCGTCGTGCATCCCTCGGCGTGCGTGAGCTCGCCGAGCAGGTCGTAGAGGACGCGCGCGTTGCCGGCGTCGAGCTCGCCGGTCGGCTCGTCGGCGAGGAGCAGCCGGGGCCTGTGCGCGAGCGCGGCACAGACGGCGATCCGCTGCCGCTCGCCGCCGGAGAGCTCCCCCGGCCGGGCATCGCGCTCGGCCGCGAGGCCCACGCGCTCGAGGAGCTCGTCCGCCCGCGCGAGGCGCTCCCGTCGCGGGACGCCCTGGAGCCCGAGCCTGACGCCGACGAGCTCGCGAGCGGTCAGCTCGGAGGCGAGCGCGCGCGAGTACTGCTGCTCGATGTAGCCGACCGAGCCGGCGCGGTAGTCGGCCAGCCGGCGGGCGGGGACGCGCGAGAGCTCCGTGCCGAAGACGCGCACGCTCCCCGCAGAGGGCCGGTCGAGCCCGGCGAGGATCCGGAGCAGGGTCGTCTTGCCCGAGCCGCTCGGCCCGAGCACGACCAGTGCCTCGCGCTCCTGCACGTCGAGCGAGAGCCCCTGCAGCGCCGCGGCATCGCCCTCCGGCGTCGAGTGGACCCGGAAGACGTCGCGCAGCTCGACCGCGGCGCTCATGCGCCCACCTCCCGGAAGCGCCCGGCGGTGGCGGAGCGGAAGCCCGCCCAGGTGACGAGCGCGACGATGCCGACCGCGAGCAGAGCGAAGGCGGCGACGGCAAGGAGGAGCAGCGGCCAGTCGACCGAGAGGACGAGCGGCGGCTGCGCCGGGAGGGCACCCGCGGTCAGCTTCACAAGGTCGAGCACGAGCGCACCGAGGGCGACACCGGTGAGCACGCCGCCCGCGATCCCGAACGCGGTCACGAAGAGCGCTCGCAGCCGCAGGTGCCGGCGGAGCGTCGCCGGGTCGGCTCCCTGGGTCTCGAGGTCGAACAGCTCGCCCGACTCGTCGCGGAGGTCGGAGGAGACCACGAGCACGAGGCCGAGCAGAGCGAGTGCAAGCGCGACGAGAGCCGCGCCGGTGAGCGCGATCAGGGCGCCGCGCGCGAGCGGGTCGCTGCGGACGAGGCTGGACAGCGACGCCTGCGAGACGACGTCGAGCGGGCCCGGCGACGGGCGCAGCCCGTTCACCCAGAGCTCCGACGGAGCACCCAGCCCGGGCGAGAGCGTGTCGAGCGCCGTCCGCGCGGTCGGCCCGTCGAGCAGGACGACGTCGCCGTAGGCCGAGGGGAAGCGGTCGACGACGCCGACCACCTTCACCGTGAGCCGCTCGTCCTGGATCTCGAGGGGCAAGAGCCCACCGGGGCCCGCCGCGTTCGCGAGACCTGGCGTGACCACGGCCGGGATCACGGCGACGTCCGTCGGCTGGGTCGCCCGGAACCCCGAGACGACCTCGGTCGTGAGCAGGTAGCGGAGCCGAGCGCGGCCCGGCAGGACGTTCGCCCGCACGCCGCCGGTGCCCTGCCAGCCCTTCCAGTCGCCGCCGAGCGTCAGCACACCGCGTGCGACAGGCTGGAACCCGGTGCCTCCGTTGCTCGACAGGCGCCCGCGGTTCTCGAGGCCGAACGTGAGCTCGACGAGCTGCGAGCCGGCGGGCACTGCTGCACGAAGGACCACGGGGCGAGCGCCGTGCGTCGCGCCGAGCGCGACAGGCCGGAACGTCCCCGACCGTGTCCGGATGAGCCCGTTGACGAGAACGTCGTTCCCGCGCGTCGAGACCGTCACCGAGAGCACGCGCCCTACCGGCTTCCCGCGCATCGCCACGCCCGTCGTGGGCGTGAGTCTGCGGGCGAGCTCGCGCAGCGGCGTCTTCGAGAAGTCGCTCCGCCAGCCGTCGACTCCCGGGAGGGCGCTTGCCGGGATCCCGAGCACTGTCGCGTGCTGTGCCTCCAGTCGAAGCACCGGCGTCGCCCCGGCGGGTCGCCGGACGGCCGTGACCGGGACGAGGAGCTCCGGGTTCTCGCGCATCACGTAGTCGGCGGGCACTGCGTAGGCGACCGTGTCGCGCTCGCCCTGGAGGAGGGTCGAGCGATAGAGACCGGCGAACAGCGCGAGCCCGAGGCTGACGACGAGGAACACGGCGGCCACTGTCGCGTGGCCGGGGTTCCGCGCAAGCGAGAGCGCCGCGAGCCGCGCCGAGATCGGACCGCGGCGCCCGGCTCTCTCCGCCGCGCGCAGCACGGGCGCGAGCAGGCGCGCGCCGACAACGGCTGCGACGAGCGCGACGAGACCGGGCAGCAGGAGCAGGAAGAGGCCGGTGCCGCTGCCGGAGGCGAGGGTGGTCGTGCTCGCCGGGCCCCGGCTGATGCCGATCACGATCGCGACGAGAGCACCGACAGCGGCGACGTCGGCGATCGTCACCCTGACGCCGCCGATGCGGGTCGAGGGCGCGCGCAGCACGACGGTGATCAGCAAGGTCGCCACGAGGGCGAGGCCGAGCCCGACGAGGATCCCTGTGGACGAGAGAGCCGAGTGGCCCAGCACCGGGCCCACGGCGGAGCCGGCTCTCCCGGCCAACGCCGCGGAGAGCCCGATCCCGACGACACCGCCGAGGAGGGTCCCGGCGATCGCGACGACGGCGGCCTCCGCGAGCGTGCCGAGCTCGAGCTGCCACGCAGGGGCGCCGAGCCAGGCGAGCCGTCGTCTCGAGGCCTCGACGTCCCTCCGCAGGCTGGCCGCCGCGAGCAGCGTGAATGCCAGAAGCAGGGCCACCGCCTGGCCGCCGAGGAGGAGCAGGCGACGCTCCGAAGCTCGCGCAGTCGCGGCTGCCGCCTGCAGCTCCTTGGTCGGCCCGTTCACCTGGAAGAGCGTCGAGCTCGTCTCGATCTGCGAGCGCGTCTTCTCGATCTCGGTGGTGAGCCGCGAGACCGTCCACGGGTGGACGCTCGCCGGAGTGAGGGGCAGCATCCACGCGTAGCTGCGGTAGAAGGTCTCGAGCTCCGGCGCGCGGGAGAGCGCGTCGACGCCCTCCGCGATCACGAGGGGCGGCGTCTGGTGGGGAGTGTGGTAGTCGAGCGAGGTGCCGGGGGTGACCGGGCGCTGGATGTACTGGGCGAACGGCGCATCCCGCGAGACGATCCCGTGGCCGACGACCACGAGCGGGAGCCCCGCGGTGTGGGGGACCGGGAGCGAGCCGCCCACCTCGAGCACCTCGCAGCGCGTCGCCGTGCACGGATGCGGCAGCCGTCCCGACGTAACGCGGACAAAGCGGCCGAGCCCGTCCACCGCGCGGATGTCCACGAGGCGGTCGCGGACGTTCGCCTCGCGGTAGAGCATCACCGCGACCGGCTTCCCGCCGAGCGCCTCGAGCGCCGGTCGCGCGACGCGGTCGAGCGACCGCCAGGACGCCTCGTTGGTGCCGAACCAGACCGCCTGCACCGACCGGTCGGCCGGCGGAAGGGCGGCCACGGCCCGCGCGAGGCTGCGGTCCTGCATCACCTGTGCGCCCGCGAGCACGCAGGCGAGCACCGCGGCGCCGGCGGCGATCCCGGCGACGACGAGGAGGACGCGCCCGGTTCGGCGCGCGAGCCGTGCGCGGACGAGGAACAGGACGTATGCGATCCGTCTGCTCACCCCGGAATATTCGCCTACGGAGCGGTCTGCGGGGCGGAACCTCGCCGCGGTGCGTGTTCCGGCACGGTTTCGGCACAGACGCGCGCGGCCGGATCGCCTAGCCTGACGGCTGGTGGGGCGGGGTCGGGGAGCCCGGTTCCCGCGTCAGACCAGAGAAGCCGGCGGGCTCAGCCGACGACGAGGTTCACGAGCTTCTTCGGGACGACGATCGTCTTGCGGATCTCCTTGCCGTCCAGGTGCGCGCTGACCTTGGCGGAGGCCTTGGCCCGGTCGACGAGCTCGTCCTCGGGCGCATCGGCCGGTACCTCGAAGCGGTCGCGTACCTTGCCGTTCACTTGGACGACGAGCTCGAAGGTCTCGTGCTCGAGCATCGCCGGGTCGGCCTCGGGCCACGGATGCTCCCACAGCCGCTCGTGGCCGAGGCGTTCCCAGAGCTCCTCGGCGACGTGCGGCGCATACGGCTGGATCAGCGAGACGACGGTCTCGGCGGCAAAGCGCGCGCCCGGGTCCTCGGGCCGGCGCGCCAGCTCGTTGACGAGCTCCATCACCGCGGCGATCGCCGTGTTGAACGAGTACCGGCGGCCCAGGTCGTCGGTCACCCGCGCGATCGTCTCGTGGGCCTTCCGCACGAGCGGGCCGTCGCCCGGCTCGCCCACCGGAGCATGCTCGGCTGCCGTCCCGATCACGCGCCACACCCGCCGGACGAAGCGCGACATGCCCTCGATCCCCTCTTCGCTCCACTCCATGTCCTGGTCGGCCGGGCCGAGGAAGAGCATGTAGAGGCGCATCGCATCAGCGCCGTAGCGCGCGACGAGCTCGTCGGGCCCGATCACGTTCCCTTTCGACTTCGACATCTTCGTGCCGCCGGACTTCACCCAGCCGTTGCCGAAGAAGCGCGTGAACGGCTCGCGGAAGCCGACGAGGCCGAGGTCGTTCAGCGCCTTCGTGAAGAACCGCGCGTAGATCATGTGCATCGTCGCGTGGTCGACGCCGCCCGTGTAGTTGTCGATCGGGCACCAGTAGTCGACGATCCCGCGGTCGAACGGCGCCGTGTCGTCGTGCGCGTCGCAGTAGCGCAGGAAGTACCAGGACGAGTCGACGAACGTGTCCATCGTGTCGGGCTCGCGCACCGCCGGCCCACCGCACGCCGGGCACTCGACGTTCATCCACTCCTCGTTCGAGGCGAGCGGCGCCTTCCCGCGCGGGACGTAGTCGTCGAGCTCCGGGAGCACGACTGGCAGGTCCTCGTCCGGCACGCGCACGATCCCGCAGCCGTCGCAGTAGACGACCGGGATCGGGCAGCCCCAGTAGCGCTGCCGCGAGAAGCCCCAGTCGCGCAGGCGGAAGCTCACCGTCACGCCTCCACGCCCCCGCTCCTCGAGCCAGGCGACGATCGCCGACTTCGCCTCGGGGCTCGAGAGGCCCGAGAACTCCCCCGAGTTGACGAGCTGCTCATCGGCCGTGTGCGACGAGAACGCACCGCCGTCGGCCGGCGCGCTCCCGGCCGGGACGACGACCGTCCGCACCGGCAGGTCGAACTGCTGCGCGAACTCGAAGTCGCGCTGATCGTGGGCCGGGACGGCCATGATCGCACCGGTGCCGTAGTCCATCAGCACGTAGTCGGAGACCCAGATCGGCAGCCGCTCGTCGTTGACGGGGTTCACCACGTACGACCCGGTGAAGACGCCGGTCTTCTCGGTCGCGGCAGCACGCTCCTCGACCCGCTTCGCGCCGGCCTTCGCGACGTACTCCAGGATCTCGTCGCCGTTCGCCGCCACGCCGGCCAGGCGCTCGACCAGCGGATGCTCGGGCGCGAGCACGAAGAAGGTCGCGCCGAACAGCGTGTCCGGCCGCGTGGTGAAGACCGGCACGTCGAGGTCGAGCTCCTCGATCCGGAACACGACCTCCGCGCCCTCCGAGCGACCGATCCAGTGCCGCTGCATCGCGAGGATGCGCTCGGGCCAGTCGAGCCCGGCCATCTCGTCGAGGAGCGCATCCGCATAGTCCGTGATCCGGAAGAACCACTGCGTGAGGTTGCGCAGCACAACCTCGGCGCCGCAGCGCTCGCAGCGCCCGTCCTTCACCTGCTCGTTCGCGAGGACGGTCTGGTCGTTCGGGCACCAGTTGACCGGCGCCTCCTTCCGGTACGCGAGCCCCGCGTCGAACAGCTGCAGGAACAGCCACTGCGTCCAGCGGTAGTACTCGGGTTCGTGGGTCGAGAGCTCACGGTCCCAGTCGAAGGCGTAGCCGAAGCGCTTGAACTCCCAGCGGATGTGCTCGATGTTCCGCTCGATGATCTCGCGCGGGTGGCCGCCCTCCTTGATCGCCGCGTTCTCGGCGGGGAGCCCGAAGGAGTCGTAGCCCATCGGCCGCAACACCTCGCGCCCGTTACGGCGGCGAAAGTGGGTGAGCACGTCGCCGATCGTGTAGACGAGCACGTGGCCCATGTGGAGGGTTCCCGACGGATAGGGCAGCATCTCGAGCACGTACGACTTGCGGCTCCGATCGGCGCCGGCGCCGGGGTTCGGCACGTTGAACGCGCGCGCGTCGGCCCAGATCCGCTGCCACTTCTCCTCGATCTGTGCCGGTTCGTAGCGCTCCACGTTGTCTCCTCCAGAGACGAAAAAGCCTCTCGCAAGAGAGGCCAGGGAAGCTTGTCGCGGCCGGGCCGCGATCGCTTCCTGCGCTATGCGAGAAGGCGCTGCATAGAGCCGAAACTCTACCACCTGCTACGGTCGTGCGGTGCGGATTCTGAGCCAGTTCTCCGAGCACTCCGTCGAGGCGCACGGGAGCCTCGGCTTCACGTTGCGCGGCGTGATCCGCTCCGAGCAGGCGCACGTAGCGGTCGCGATCCTCGCGCCCGACGGACTGATCGGCCGGCATGCGGCCACCGTGACGCAGCTCTTCGTCGTGGTCGAAGGAGCAGGCTGGGCCGCGGGTGCGGACGCCGAGCGGGTCGAGGTCGCGGCGGGCGACGCCGTGCTCTGGGAGGCCGGCGAGGAGCACGAGGCCGGCACCGATGCCGGGATGGTCGCGCTCGTGGTCGAGAGCAACACGCTCACGTGATCGATCTCTTCCCGGTCAGCGCCCGCGTCGAAGGCGGCGAGCTCGCGCTCGGGGGAGTAGCCACCTCCGCCCTCGCCGAGGAGTTCGGCACGCCGCTCGTCGTGTACTGCGAGGAGACGCTGCGGACGCAGGCGCGGGCCTACCGCGCGGCGGCGCCCGCCGCGCTCGTCGCCTACGGGACGAAGGCGTTCGCGAACGTCGCGATCCTGCGCGTCCTGGCGGAGGAGGGCCTCGGCGCCGACGTCTCGACGCTCGGCGAGATCGCCTTCGCGCGCGCGGCCGGGATCCCGGACGACCGGCTCGTCCTCCACGGCAACAACAAGAGCGACGACGAGCTCTCGACCGCCGCCGGCGCCCTCGTCGTACTGGACGGGCCCGACGAGCTCGAACGGGCGCGCGCGGCCGGCGCCGCACGGCTGCTCGTGCGGGTCACGCCCGGGGTCGAGGCGGAGACGCACGCCGCGATCCGGACCGCGCACGAGGGCTCGAAGTTCGGCCTCACTCCGGACCAGGCGCGCGAGCTGATCGCGCGCGATCCGGAGATCCTCGGCGTGCACCTCCATGTCGGCTCCCAGCTCCGGAGCCTCGACGAGGCGCGAGCCGCGGTCGAGGCGCTCGCAGCCTTCGTCGAGTCCTGCGGCGGCTGGCGGCCGCGCGTCCTCGACCTGGGCGGCGGGCTCGCCGTCCGCTACCTCCCTGAGGACCGGGTGCCGAGCGTCGAGGAGTACGTTGCCGCCCAGCTCTCGGGCTGGAGCCTCGAGCCTCCCGAGCAGCTCGTGCTCGAGCCGGGACGGTCGCTCGTCGGGCGCGCGGGCGTGACGCTCTACCGCGTCGGCGCGGTCAAGGAGGCGGGCGGCGGCGTCAGGTACGCCGCTGTGGACGGCGGCATGTCGGACAACCCCCGCCCGCAGCTCTACGACGCCCGGGTGACCGCGCTCGTCGCGGGCCGGGCCGAGGAGCCCCCCGACGGCACCTATGCCGTGAGCGGAAAGCACTGCGAGTCGGGCGACGTGCTCGCGCGCGAGGTGCCGCTCGCCTCGCCCCACCCGGGCGACCTGCTCGCCGTCCCCGCGACGGGGGCCTACACGCTCGCGATGAGCTCCAACTACAACGGCGTGCCGCGGCCGGCCGTGGCTCTCGTCTCCGGCGGCGACGCGCGGCTGATCCGCCGGCGTGAGACCACCGAGGACCTGCTCGAGCGCGAAGTCGGCTACTAGAGGGTTGGTGTGAACTCGGCCGGCCCGGCAAAGTTGCACGGCAGGCCTCGAACTCAGGCGCGCGGGCGCTCGTCCACGCGCCCGATCCACGCGGCCACCCGCGGATGGGCGTCCGGGCGCAGGTGGTCGCGGAGCACGGCGTGGAAGACGTACGGGTCGTCGGCGGTCCAGAGGAGGCCGAACTTGAGAAACGGGAACGCCGCGCAGTCGGCGACCGAGAGCTCGTCGCCCAGCAGGTAGTCGCGGCCGTCGAGCAGGGCCTCGAACACGTCGAGCGAGCCGCGCAGCTCGACGACGGCCCGCGCGACGACCGCCTCGTCCGGCGCGCCTCCCTCGAGCTCGGTCGCGATCAGGTTCGGCGCACGCTTCCAGACCCGATTGAACCAGTCGACGAAGACCATCGCCTCGGCGCGTCGCGCGGGCCCGGCCGGGAAGAGCGGCGGCTCGGGGAAGCGAGTCTCCAGCCACTCCA
>Ga0335084_10008807_pt1 | contig 10064 bp, 13 predicted proteins | sample Lox_Sample_44_FD_206721 | JGI IMG/M metagenome (GOLD analysis project Ga0335084, IMG submission 206721) | Soil microbial communities from Loxahatchee National Wildlife Refuge, Florida, United States - Lox_Sample_4.4 | ecosystem: Environmental > Terrestrial > Soil > Wetlands | place: USA... | reverse complement strand
AGATCGGCACCGTGCCGATCGGCACCGGCGAGTTGCGCAGGATCCACTCGCGTGTCTCGTGGATGTTCTTGCCGGTGGAGAGGTCCATCACGGTGTCGGCGCCCCACTTCGTCGACCAGCGCATCTTGTCGACCTCTTCCTCGATGGAGGAGGCGATCGCCGAGTTGCCGATGTTGGCGTTGATCTTCACCAGGAACCGGCGGCCGATGATCATCGGCTCCGTCTCCGGGTGGTTGATGTTGGACGGGATGATGGCGCGCCCGCGCGCGACCTCGTCGCGGACGAACGCCGCGTCCACGCCCTCGCGCAGCGCGATGAACTCCATCTCGGGCGTGATCTCGCCGCGGCGCGCGTAGTGCATCTGGGTGACGCAGCGGCCCGGCTTGGCCCGCAGCGGCCGGCGCACGGAGGCGAAGCGGACGCCGCCGAGGGTGGGATCGTCGTCGCGCTGCCGGCGGTAGGCCGAGGTAGGGCCGGGCAGCTCCTCGACGTCGGCGCGGCCGACGATCCAGGGCAGCCGCAGCGCGGTCAGGCCCATCTTGATGTCGGGATGCGCGTCGGGATCGGTCCACGGCCCGCCGGTGTCGTACAGGCGCACCGGCGGCTCGCCGCCGTGCAGGCAGACCTCGCGCATCGGGACGCGCAGGTCGGGACGCGAGCCGGAGAGGTAGATCTTGCGCGACGAGGGATGAGACTCGGACATGCTGGCCTCCCTTCGCTGGTATTAACCAGGTCAGGTTCTTGCGGTCGGCGGCGGAGCGGCCGCCCTCTCAGCCCGGTTCCCCGAGCTCCCGCGGATTTCGAACGCTCGTAGGCTACGCCCGTGCCGGGCGCGATTCAAGCGCCTTGGTGGTGCTACACTTCGCCCGCCATGGAGGTGTGCGCGCGATGACGCTCATGCCCGGCAGCGCGATCGTCACCGGCGGCGGGTCCGGCATCGGCCGGGCCATCGCCGAAGCCCTCGCGCATGACGGCGCCGCCGTCGGCGTCGTGGACCTGCTGCCCGAGGGCGGGCTGCAGACGGTCGAGGCGATCACCGAGGCCGGCGGCCGCGCGGTGTTCGCGCGGGCCGACGTCAGCCAGTGGGCCGACGTGGACGCGGTGATCGGCAAGGTGGTCGCCTCGCTCGGCCCGCTCGGCATCCTCGTGAACGCCGCCGGCATCCTCGACGGCTACGCGCCGGTGCACGAGCTGTCGCCGGCGGTGTGGACGAAGGTCATCGCCATCAACCTGAGCGGCACCTTCTTCGCGTGCAAGCGCGCGCTGCAGGAGTTGGTGCCGGCCGGCCGCGGGCGCATCGTCAATCTCGCCTCGGTGGCCGGGCTGGTCGGCGACGGCGGCGGGCCCGCCTACGTGGCCTCCAAGCACGGCGTCGTCGGCCTCACCCGGCAGCTGGCCGTCGGTGCCGCCGCGCGCGGCGTCACCGTGAACGCGATCTGCCCGGGCCCGATCCAGACCGGCCTGCGCGCGAACTCCAGCGCGATCCTCGGCGCCGAGGCGCCGGTCATGCGCGGCATCGGCGGCGACGAGGCGGCCATCAAGGCGGTGACGCCGTCCGGCCGCCGCGGTACCGTGGAGGAGGTCGCGGCGGCGGCGCGATTCCTGGTCTCCCAGGAGGCCGGTTACATCACCGGACACACCCTCGTGATCGACGGAGGATGGACAGCGCGATGATCAAGCGATTCCACGTGCTCTACGTCGGGCAGATCGAGCTGGAGGACATCGGCCTCGGCGGCAAGCCAGCCAACGAGCGCCGTTACACCAACGACCGTTTCGCCGAGGTATTCTGGACGGCACGCGACGCCGCCCAGCTCATGGACGACCTCGGCTACTACGCGCTGTGGACGGCCGAGCACCACTTCCAGCACGAGGGCTACGAGTGCTTCCCCAACCTCATCCAGCTCTCGCTGTGGCTGGCCACGCAGACGCGCCGCCTGAGGCTCGGCTGCGCGTTCAACGTGCTGCCCATGTGGCACCCGATCCGCCTGGCCGAGGACTACGCGATGGCCGACATCGTCACCGACGGCCGCGTGATCATGGGCGTGGGCAGGGGCTATCACTCGCGCGAGGTCGAGTCGTTCGGTGCGCCGGTCATCGACCAGGCCGCCAACCGCGCGCTGTTCGAGGAGCAGGTGGACCTGATGCTGAAGTGCTTCAACGAGGGGTCGTTCAGCCACCACGGCAAGGCCTACGACGTGCCGCCGCCGGTGGAGTACCGCGGCTACCAGATGCGCGAGATCACCTGCGTGCCGCGGCCCCGGCACCTGCCGGTCGAGATCTGGATGCCCATCGCCAGCAGCAAGTCCATCGACTACATGGCCAGCAAGAACTTCAAGGCGATGGTGACGCTCAACGGCGAGAAGATCCTCGACGACGTGGTCCGGGCCTACCGCGACGCCTGCGCGAAGCACGGCCGTCCCAAGCAGCTCGGCGAGGACATGATCTGGGGCGCCGGCCTCTACCTGGCCGATACGCCCGAGGAGGCCAAGCGCAGGGTCGAGCCCTCGCACGACGAGCGCTACAAGTGGTTCGCGCCCTTCGGCTTCGTGCGCTACGCCGACGAGCAGGGCCGCACGTGGGGCACGCCGGGCGCGCCCGCGCGCATCCCCACGCTGGCCGACGGCATCCAGCAGAAGGCGTGGTTCTGCGGCCCGCCCCGTCACGTGATCGAGGGCATCAAGTCGATCGAGGCCAAGTATCCCGGCCTCGAGGACTTCATGATCCACTGGGCCGAGGGCCTCTCGCCGAAGGACTTCAAGGAGCAGCTGCGCTGGTTCGCCCGCGACGTGATGCCGGCCTTCAGCGGCCGCTGATCGCCCGGGCGGAGGCCTGTACCGGTAGGGGGTATTTCCGCCGACGGCGGGAGGCCCCCTAGCGGTGGGGTTTTTTGTTCCCTCCCCCTCGTACATATGGTATTGATACCCTCGGCCCGCGGGGCGCGGGCCGCGGCCGACCACCACTTGAGAAGGGGGACACATGGCGAAGGGCAAGAAGGCGTTCGGGGGCTACTCGATCAACTTCAAGGGCTGCAAGGACTCCGTCGAGGCGGTGTTCGGCGGCACGCCGATCGGGCCGTCGGACATGACCAAGAAGCTCTGGGCGTACGTGAAGCGGAAGAAGCTCGCCGGCAAGCGGTAACACCTCTCGGAGGGGGCCTCGACGGCCCCCTCCGACGGTCGTCGCGTCGCCTTCGGCTCCGCTCCTCCCTGCCTCCTCCAGAACACAAGCAGGATTGCGCGGGCGAAGCCCGCGCTCGAAAGCGGTGAATCGAGCGCGCAGTCCTAGAGTGGCAGCTCGTCCAGTCGCGTGATCACGAGGTCGGGGGTGACGCCCAGCTCCTCGGCGGGCGCGTTGGTGCGGTTGCACCAGGCGACCTGGTAGCCGAAGGACTTGGCGCCGGCGACGTCCCAGGCGTTCGAGGAGACGAAGAGGAGGCCGGCGGCGGGAAGGCCGAGGGCCTGCGGGCCCAGCGCGTAGACGGCGGGCGCGGGCTTGAAGGTCTTCACGGCGTCCACCGAGAGCACGGCCTGCAGGTGCCGGCCGAGGCCGCTCGAGGCGACGGCGGCGGCCAGCATGCGCGGCGAGCCGTTCGAGAGGATCGCGCGCGGGCGGCCGGCCAGGCGCGCGAGCGCGGCCTCCACCTCGGGAAAGCACGCCAGCGAGAGATAGGCGTCCATCAACCGCGCCAGCTGGGCGTCGTCGGCGTGCAGCTCGAGGCGGCGCACGCTGAAGCGCAGCGCGGCCTCGGTGACCGCCCAGAAGTCCTCGTAGCGGCCCATCAGCGAGCGCAGCCACGTGTACTCGAGCTGCTTGCCGCGCCACAGCAGCGACAGCGCGGCCGGATCGCCGGTGATCGCGCGCCCCGCCTCGATCACCGAGTGGACGTCGAAGAGCGTGCCATACGCATCGAACACGTACCCGCGGATCGGGCCCACCGGCGGGCCTAGCGGAGGGCGGCCGGCGTGGCGGACGTGGTGGCCGAGCGGCGCGGCGGCGCGCCGCGGCGCGGCGGCAGCCGCGGCTTGACCTCGGGCGTCGTTTCGAGTCCGGTCTCGAGGAAGCCGTAGCGCAGCAGGCGCTTGGCGTCGAGGAACGAGAGCGCACGGGTGCGCGCGCCCATGACGATCATGAGGAATTGCCGGTCGTTACGCCAGGCGGAGACGGCCAGGTTGTAGCCCGCCTCGTTGGTGAAGCCCGTCTTCAGCGCCTGCACGCCGCCCGGATCGTTGAAGAGGGGGATGTGGCGCGCGTAGACGCGGCCGTTGTAGATGAACGTCTGCCCGCCCAGCAGCGGGCGCGACATCGGATGATCGGCCAGCAGGCGCGCGGTCAGCAGCGCGAGGTCGCGCGCGGTCGAGTGCTGCGCGGGATCCGGCAGGCCGTGCGGATTGGCAAAGCGCGTGGAGACCAGGCCCAGCTCGTGCGCCTTGTCGTTCATCCAGCCGACGAACGTGGTCTCGTCGCCGGCCAGGTGCTCGGCCAGCGCGGTGGCGGCGTCGTTGGCGGAGGCGATCGCCACGCCTTCCAGCAGCACGATCACGGGCACGCGGTCGCCGGCGCGCAGCCCCATGCGGTAGCGCGGCGTGTTGGCGGCGTGCACGCTGACCATGGCCAGCTCGTCGACGTCGGCCTTGTGGGCTTCGATCAGCGCGCAGGCCAGATAGAGCGTCATCAGCTTCACCAGGCTGGCCGGCGCGCGCTCGGCCTCGGCGTTCTTGGCGAAGATGGTGCGGCCCTCGGGGTCGAGCAGGAGAACGGCCTCCGCGCTCAGCGCCGGCGGGCGCGCGGGCGTCTGGGCGAGGACGGGAGCGGCGGCGACGACGAGGAGGAGGATGGAGAGGAGCAGCGGACGACGCGCGTACACTGCTGGACATTCTAGCCAGCCGCCGGAGCGGCCAGCAAGAGAAAGCCTCAGCGAACCGCCCGTTTCAGCTCCGCCGAGGGTTTGAAGCGCGGGATGCGGCCGCCCACGGTCGCCGTCTGGCCGGTGCGCGGGTTGCGGATCGTGCGCGGCCGGCGACGGGCGACCGAGAAGGTGCCGAAGCCGACCAGGGTGACGGCGTCGCCGCGCTTGAGAGCGGCGCGCACGGCGCCCAGCATCGCCCGCAGCGCCCGGTCGCTGACCGCCCGCGGCCAGCCGGCCGCCTCCGCCATGCGCGCGACGAGCTCGGCGCGCGTCACGCTACATCCCGAAGACGGTCTTCGCCTCGTCCATCACGGCCTCGGTGATGGTGGCGTAGCCCTTGTCGCCGGCGAAGCGCTCGATCGAGCGCCGCGCCATCGGGCGGATGAAGGAGGGAATGCGCTCGAGCCGAGCCTCGGCCTCGCTCGTCCACGTGACGCCGCTCGGCGGCGCCGCCGGCTGCGCCGCGCCGAGCGCCGCCGCGAAGGGACAGCCGGGCCCGCCCGTCTCGCCGGCGCCGCCGCCGCCCACGAAGGCGTCCGGCCGCGCGCCGGCCAGCGCGCCGCGCAGGTGCTCGAACGGCTCCGGCGGCACCGGCTGCCCGCCGACCTTCACGCCGAGGCTGCGCACCATCTGCGTCTCGAACGGGTTCGTCAGCATGGCCACCCGGAAGCCGCACTCGGGGCAGCGGAAGGTGACCGTGAGCGAGCCCTCGTCGGGCCCGGCGGTCTCGTGCAGCTTCATCGGCTGATCGCAATCGAGGCAGAGGAACTTCATGGCCCCGGCATTCTATCACCGCGCACGCGGCCCGGGCGCAGGCGCGGCCACGCCGCCCGCGCCGGCGGCGTCTGCATGACGAGCACGGCGAGCACCGCGAAGGCCAGCGGGGCCCACGCCGCCGTCAGCGCGCCGCGCACGGCCATCGCCGAGAAGAAGACGTACGCCGCGAAGCGCGCGCGGGGGTGACGCCACCAGAGCAGCAGCGCGATCAGCGCGCCGGCGACCGCCGAGATCCACGAGTGCCGCCACGCCAGCGCGGCCGCCGCGTAGACGACGCATGCCGGCGGCAGCAGCGCGACGGCGAGCCGGAAGGCCATCGTGCGGATGGTACAATGGCGACCGCCTCGCCTCCTGGATCGCCGGGGTAGCTCAGAGGCAGAGCAACTGATTCGTAATCAGTAGGTCGCGGGTTCAACTCCCGCCCCCGGCTCCACCTTCGCTCCGCCTTCTGAGACAATCCCATCCGGTGGACCCGAGCACCTCGGCGACTGGGTGAAGGCCATGCGCTCGACCATCCATCTCTACGATGCGCTCGCGCGGCTGCCGCGGCGATAGGGGAACCAACGGACGGCCGCCGGCGTTGCCCTCTCAGCCAACCGACCGTGAGGAGGCGCAGCCATGACGAAACTCCGGGTGACGCTCTGGATCGTGTTCGTGGTGCTGCTCGCCGGCGCGCCGTCGCCGGTGCGCGCCGCCGGCGGCGGCGGTGGTGACGACTCGGCGGCGCGCAAGCCGGTGGATCCCGACTACACCGCGGCGGTCAAGGCGATCAAGGCCGGCCAGTACCCCGCGGCGATCCGCCTGCTCGAGGGCGTCACGACGCGCGACGCCAAGAACGCCGACGCCTTCAACTGGCTGGCGTACGCCACCCGCAAGAACGGCGACCCGGCCGCCGCCATTCCCATCTACGAGAAGGCCCTCGCCCTCGATCCGGGTCACCGCGGGGCCCACGAGTACATCGGCGAGGCGTACCTGCAGCTCGACAACCTGGCGAAGGCCAAGGACCACCTGGCCAGGCTCGACAAGCTCTGCTTGCTTCCGTGCTCGGAGTATTCCGACCTGAAGAAGGCCGTGAACACGTACGAGAAGAGCAAGGGCGCGGCCAAGCCCACCGCCGCGAAGTAACGCGCACGCGCCGGCGCGTCGGGGATTTCCCTCACGCGCCGGCGGCTCGTTGGGTAGGATGATTTCTCAGGCATGCTTGCCCTCGATCCCCAGGCGCTGCCGGCTCCGTCGTCTCGGCGGCGGGTGGCCGCCATCGCGCGCAACACCTTCCGCGAGGCGGTCCGCGACCGCGTGCTCTACAACCTCGTGCTCTTCGTCCTCCTGCTCAGCGTCGGCGCCGTGTTCCTGGGCGCCGCCTCCGCCTCCCAGGACGCCAAGATCATCGTGGACCTCGGCCTCAGCGCGACGCTGCTCTTCGGCGCCTTCATCGCCGTCTTCGTCGGGGTGGGGCTGGTGTGGAAGGAGATCGAGCGGCGCACGCTCTACGCGATCTTCGCCAAGCCGGTCGGCCGCGGGGAGTTCCTGCTGGGCAAGTACCTCGGCCTCTGCCTCACGCTGGCCGTCAACGTGGTCGTGATGGGCGCCGGCGTCACGCTGGTGCTGCTCTACGTCGTGCGCGGCACCACGCCGCTGCTGACCGCGCTGTGGCCCACGGTCGCGCTGATCTACCTGGAGCTGACGCTGCTGACCGCGGTGGCGCTGCTGTTCTCGTCGTTCTCCTCGCCGATCTTCTCGGCGTTCGGCTCCCTGGCCGTCTTCGTCATCGGCCACTTCACCGCGGACCTCAAGGGCTTCGCCAGCCTCTTCGACGCGGTGGCGGCCAAGGACCTGCTGATCGCGCTCTACTACGTGCTCCCCAACCTCTCGACGTTCAGCCAGATCACGCCGGCCGCCCACGGCGTCGCGCCGCCCGCCGATCACCTGGCGGCGGCGCTCGCCTACGCGCTGGCCTGGGACGTGGCCCTGGTGGCGGCGGCGGTGCTGCTCTTCGCGCGGCGGGACTTCAAGTGAGCGCGGCGCGGAGGCGTGACCTCGCGCTGGTGCTGGTGGTGGTCCTCGGCTTCGCGGGCGCCGTCGGCATGGCCCGCGTGCTCGACCGCGGCCAGGCCGCGCGGCGGGCGGCCGTGGTCGACGAGGCGCCCTACCTGGCGCCGGCCACGGCCCGGCGGCTCGCGCTGGGGTTCGACGGGCTGGCCGCCGACTGGTACTGGCTCAACGCGCTGCAGTACATCGGCCGCAAGATCCAGGAGCAGGCCCGGACGAGCCGGCTGGGCCTCGAGCAGGCCGTCCAGCTCGACCGCATCAAGGCGGTCAATCCGCAGGTGCTCGTGCGGCTCTTCGACATGATCACCACGCTCGACCCGCGCTTCACCGCGGTCTACGAGTTCGCCGCCGTCGTGCTGCCCGCCGTGGACGTGGAGGCGGCCATCCGGCTGCTCGAGAAGGGCATCCGCGAGAATCCGACCGAGTGGTACCTGCACCAGCAGCTCGCCTACATCTACTGGCAGCGCGGGGACAACCTGGCCGCCGCCGACGCCTTCCGCCGCGGCGCCCGCATGAGCCCCGCGCGCTGGATGGCGCACATGGCCGACAGCATCGAGGCCAAGGGTGACGATCCCAAGGTGGCGCGCGCGATGTACGCGCGCATGTACGAGCAGGCCCAGGACGAGCAGGTCAAGGAGTGGGCGCGCCGCCGCCTGATGGAGCTGCGCTCGCTGGAGGAGCGCGGCGCCATCCGCCGCGTGCTGGCCGACTTCGCCGCCGAGCAGAAGCGCTGCCCGCGCGACTGGCGCGAGCTCGGCGCCGCCCTCACCGCCGCCGGCCTCAAGCTGCTTCCCCAGGGCCCGCCGCTCGATCCCTCCGGCACCCCGTATCTCCTGGTGCTGAGCCCGCTCGGGTGCGACGTGACGCTGCATCCCTCCTCCACGGTGCCGCGCGGATGAGCGCGATCGAGATCAACGGGCTCACCAAGGACTACCCGGCGGGATTCCTGCACCTGAGACGCGTGCGGGCGCTCGACGGCCTGTCGCTCACGGTCGAGCGCGGGGAGGTCTTCGGCTTCCTCGGCGGCAACGGCGCCGGCAAGACCACCGCCATCAAGGTGCTGATGCGGCTGATGGCGCCGACGGCGGGCACCGCGCGCATCCTCGACCGCGACGTGGGCGACGTGGCCGTGCACGCGCGCGTCGGCTACCTGCCCGAGCAGCCGTACTTCTACGACTACCTGACGGCGCGCGAGCTGGTGGAGTACTGCGCCGAGCTGTTCGGCTACGACCGGCCCGCGCGCCGCGCGCGGGCGGCCGACCTGCTGCGCCGCGTGCAGCTCGACGAGGCGGCCTGGGACCGCCAGCTCCGCAAGTTCTCCAAGGGCATGCTGCAGCGGGTGGGCCTGGCCCAGGCGCTCGTCAACGATCCCGAGCTCGTGGTGCTCGACGAGCCCATGAGCGGGCTGGACCCGATCGGGCGCCGCCAGGTGCGCGACCTCATCGCGGGCCTGCGCGCGCGCAGCGTCACCGTGTTCTTCTCCTCGCACATCATCGCGGACATCGAGGTGCTGTGCGACCGCGTGGCCATCCTGCAAGCCGGGCGCCTGGCCCACGTGGGCCGGCTCGACGAGCTGCGCCGGCGGATCGACGCCGCCGGCCACCTGGAGATCACCGTCATCGGCGCCGCGGTGGCGGCGCTGGCGGAGGCGGTGGCCAAGGTCGAGGGCGCGCGCGTGACCGCCACGCCGGCCGGCGCCCGCATCGAGGTGGTGGCCGAGCAGGACGTGGACGCGGCCCTGGCCGCCGCGCGCGGTTGTGGTGCGCGACTGGTCGCGATACAGCCCGTGCGGCAATCGCTCGAGGATCTCTTCGTCGGCGAGGGCCCGCGCGCGCTGCACGCCGACTGAGAAACCGAAACGCGCTTGACGCTGGCCCCGCGCGGGGCATAGGGTCGTTGAGATGGCCGACGACTCTCGCAGGCGCGTCCTGATCGTCGACGACGAGCCGCTCATCCTGGAAGTCCTGAGCGAGCACTTCCGGAACGACTTCGACGTCGAGACGGCGCCCAACGGCGCCGACGCGCTCGGCGCCATCCTGCGCCAGCGTCCCGACGTGGTCCTGCTCGACATCAACATGCCGCGCATGAACGGCGTGGAGGTGCTGAAGGACATCAAGCAGATCGACGAGAGCATCGCGGTCATCATGGTGACGGCCAACGAGCAGGTGCAGCTGGCCGCCGAGGCGCTCAAGAGCGGCGCCTTCGGCTACGTGCCCAAGCCCTTCGACTTCCGCTACCTCGATCACATGCTGGCCACGATCTTCGAACAGCCCCGGGCGCCCAAGCGCTGAGCCCGGCGCCCGTCGCCTGACCCGCGCGCCGCCGCCTTGCT
>Ga0335084_10008805_pt1 | contig 10065 bp, 8 predicted proteins | sample Lox_Sample_44_FD_206721 | JGI IMG/M metagenome (GOLD analysis project Ga0335084, IMG submission 206721) | Soil microbial communities from Loxahatchee National Wildlife Refuge, Florida, United States - Lox_Sample_4.4 | ecosystem: Environmental > Terrestrial > Soil > Wetlands | place: USA: Florida... | reverse complement strand
GGGGCATACGCCGAGGAGGCGCACAGGGAACTGGGAAGATGGATGTCACAACTCCCAGTGGATATACTCATTGCGGTGGGTCCAATGATGTCGAAGGCAGCTGAGGAATTTTCAGCGGATAACGGCCATTCTCGGAGGATGACCATAACGGCACACAACTCCTCCGAGGCGCGAAGGATCCTCCTCAGCGTCTGCAGTGAGGGAGATACCGTGCTGATAAAAGGTTCCAGGGGTATGCATATGGAAAAGATAATGGACGAGGCGCCGGGCAGCGCCACTGATTTCATGGTTCGGGGTGGAAATGCTCTATAGTCTTTTCTACAGTCTCCATGAGTGGATTTCTCCGTTGAACGTATTCAGATACATCACGTTCAGAACTGCCATTGCCATAATGACTGCCATGATTATCACCTTTCTCTTTGCCCCCCGGGTAGTAAGAAAACTGAGAGGACTGAGCGTTACCCAGCAGATACGGGGTGATGGTCCGGGCACCCATGCTGCCAAGTCAGGAACGCCGACCATGGGAGGGATCCTCATCATTGTCTCAATCGTGATGACCATCCTCCTGTGGGGGGACCTGAAAAATGGCTATATATGGGTGATGCTCGCATCCCTCATAGGATTTGGGGCAATCGGTCTTGTGGATGATTACCTTAAGGTGGTGAGAAAGAACCATAAAGGGCTCCGTGCCAGGTATAAATTCGGCATCCAGATAGTCCTCGCCCTCCTGATCGGAATACTCATCTCCATGAACCCGAAGGACCCCTACGCCGATGTCCTGAGCATCCCTTTTTTCAAAAAGTGGCTCTTCGACCTCGGATGGTTCTACATACCCTTTTCCATGGTGGTGATTATCGGTTCTTCCAATGCGGTAAACCTCACTGACGGGATCGATGGTCTCGCCATCGGGTTAGTGGGGATCGCGGTGCTCGCCAATGGTGCCTTGGTGTATATCTCCGGGAACAAAAACCTTGCCCAGTATCTCCAGGTCCTTTATCTTCCCGGCACCGGTGAGTTGACCGTCTTTTGCGGAGCGATGCTCGGTGCATGCCTCGGGTTTCTCTGGTATAACTCGTACCCGGCTGACGTGTTTATGGGTGACGTGGGGTCCCTCAGTCTCGGCGGATCACTGGGCACGCTTGCGGTAATTACAAAACACGAGATCGTGCTCGCGGTCGTGGGAGGAATCTTTGTGATAGAGACCCTCTCCGTAATCCTTCAGGTGGCATCATTTAAGCTTACAGGAAAAAGGATTTTCAAGATGGCGCCCATCCATCACCACTTCGAATTAAAGGGATGGCCTGAACCCAAGGTGATTGTCAGGTTTTGGATTGTGGGGATAATGCTGGCGCTCTTGAGCCTTACAACATTAAAGGTGAGGTGAGTATGAAAAAAGAGTTTTACGTTCATCCGCCGAGGCGGACAAAATTCAAGATGAGTGAGAGAAAGGCATTGGTTATTGTGCTCTTTCTCTTCACCGCAGTCTGCGGTCTCCTGTCCGATACCGTCTATGCTGACGAGATCCGTTCGCGTGCGGCCATTGTGATGGAGGCCTCTACCGGAAGGATTCTCTACGGGAAGAACCCCAATCTTCCATTGCCTCCTGCGAGTACCACAAAACTTATGACCGCCATGGTGGTACTTGACAGGATACCCCTTGGCAGTGCGGTAGTCATAAGCGAGGGAGCTGCGACAATCTCACGCATAAGGGCGTTTCGGGCAGGCGAAACAGTGACGGTCGAGACGCTCCTGAACGCTGCACTCATAAAGTCCGCGAATGATGCCGCGTTCGCCCTCGCAGAAGCGGTAGCCGGAACAGAGGAGAAGTTTGTTGAACTGATGAACCAGAAAGTGATCGCGCTGGGAATGGAGGATACGCGTTTTATCAATGCCACCGGGCTTCCGGGGTATGGGCAGCATACCACTGCGTATGATCTTGCAAGGATGTTGAGGCATGCCCTCAGATATCCCCTCATAAAGGAGATAATCAATACAAAGGCGAGCCGTATCTCCACGGAAGAGGGGAGGGCAATATTCATCAGGAACAGCAACCGGCTTCTGTGGGAAGACGAGTCGGTTCTTGGCGGGAAGACCGGGTATACCAGAGAAGCCAAGCACTGCCTCGTGTGTGCGAGCGGGCAGGGCAATGAAACGGTAATTGCCGCGATCCTGGGTGCGCCGAGCAGGGAGAAATTATGGAGGGAATCAGAAGCGCTCCTTGAAAAGGGGTATAAAATCCTGCAGGGAACGGAAGAGCCTGTGATGCATTTTACCCGCGCGGACTACAAAACGTCTGTTCAGCCCGCGTCGTACAGTGAGAGGATATCAGAGGTGAAGGAAGTGCCGCACAAAAAGACACATAAGAAGATGGCAAAAAAGAAAACGAAGTCGGCGAAGTCCGGCAGATATACCAAGAAATACAAATCGGATCATGCGTATGAGGATGGGAAACAATCCGGTGGAGATAAAGGGTAAAAGAATTCTCGTGTTCGGTCTGGCGAGGAGCGGCGTGGGGGCAGCGAATCTCCTTGCAGGGTCAGGGGCTGAGGTTACAGTCACTGACAAGAAACCTGCGGATGAACTGGGAGAATATGTCCGCCGGCTTTCCCCTTCCGTGAAGGTCTGCCTAGGCGAATATCCAGCCTCCGTGAACGGGACCGACCTGATCGTAGTGAGTCCCGGTGTGCCCCTCCACATCGAGCCCATCGCAAAGTCGCGTGAAAAGGGCATAAAGATAATCGGGGAGCTTGAACTGGCATATCAAATGGTCAGTAGTCAAAAAACAGAATTCCTTGCAGTGACAGGGACAAACGGAAAATCCACTACCACAAGCCTCCTTGACCGGATGCTCAGGAAGGGCGGGCTCAGGAGTATGGTGGGCGGGAATATCGGCAATGCATTGACCGAGGAGATTACGAAGGCGATACACACACAGTCAGAGCTCAAGGCCAGGGGAAAAGGGAATCCCGGTGGATATTTTCCTGACTACGTGGTCGTTGAGGTATCGAGCTTTCAGCTCGAATCCATAGATGAGTTCAGGCCCATGGCAGCAACAATCCTTAACATCACCCCGGATCATATGGACAGATACCATTCCCTCTCCGATTATATTGATGCCAAGTGCAGGATATTCGAGAACCAGGGACGTAACGATTTCCTCCTCTTGAATGCAGATGACCCTCTGACAGTGGAAATCATAAAAAGGATGCGGGGAGGCAGCCCTAGAGGCAGGGAAATTCCCCGGATATTTTATTTCAGCCGGAAACACGCGGTGAAAGGAACATATTTCAGGGGAGGAGCCATTTCTTTTGACCTGCCCGATGTGCCCCCCTCGTTTACCCTTCAGCCCGCATTGTTCAAGATTAAAGGGGTCCATAACCTGGAGAATGCCATGGCCTCAGCGGCCATGGCTCTCCTTGCAGGATGTCCGCCTGATGCAGTGGCTGAAACCCTCGGGGAGTTCCCGGGACTTGAACACAGACTGGAGTTTGTGAGGGAGTTGGAAGGGATTAAGTATATAAATGATTCAAAGGGCACAAATGTGGGAGCAGTGGAGAAATCCCTGGAGGGATTTTCCGAACCCATAATCCTCATTGCGGGAGGAAGGGATAAGGAGGGAAATTTTGCGCAGTTGAGACCCCTCATTAAGGAGAAAGTGAAAGCACTGGTCCTCATCGGTGAGGCATCAGGCAAGATTAAGGGAGCACTGGGCGACCTGACGCATACGGTGCAGGCCTCTCACATGAAAGAGGCGGTGGAGACCGCACGAGAGATGGCGCGGAAAGGCGATGTGGTTCTCCTTTCGCCCGCGTGCGCGAGTTTTGATATGTTTAAGGATTTTGAAGACAGAGGAAGGCAATTCAAGAAAATCGTTATGGAGTTATCGTAGAGATGGTGAATGACTGTCACCATGACCGGTGGCTTCTGGTGATCACCTCGGTGCTCATCGTGTTCGGCACTGTCATGATCTACAGCTCCACCTCTGTGGTGACCCCCCTTTTCGCAAAAAGGAATATCACCCAGTTTTTTTACTTCAAGAGACATATCTTCACGGTGCTCATGGGCGTCATATTTATGTATCTTTCCTTCAGAACGAGTGTCGAGACCCTCAAAAAGATCGCACCTTACCTGCTCGCCTTCTCTTTTGTTCTCCTTGTGCTTGTCTTTCTGCCGAAAATAGGGGTGAGCGCAGGCGGTGCACGGAGGTGGATACGACTCTGGCCGTCGACGTTTCAGCCGTCAGAACTGGTGAAACTTTCAATGGTGCTGTTCCTTGCATGGTATATATCCATGCCCTCGTTCAAAACGGACAGTTTCTCTTCATTCATCATACCCATTGCGATGATGGGAATCTTTCAGCTGGTATTTCTCAAACAGCCTGATTTCGGCGCAGCCATGAGCCTCTGTCTGCTCACTTTTGCCATGCTTGTACTGTCAGGGACAAAATTGCGGTACCTTATGCTCCTCGGAGTTCTCCTCGTTCCCGTCCTGATAAAACTCCTTATGGAACCGTACCGATTCAGGAGGATACTCGCATTTGTTGATCCGTGGAAGGACCCCCAGGGGTCAGGATTCCAGCTTGTGCAGTCCTTTATTGCCCTTGGAAGTGGTGGCCTCACCGGCATCGGATTGGGAGAGAGCAAACAGAAGCTTTCTTTTTTGCCGGAATCCCATACGGACTTCATCTTTTCCCTTGTGGGTGAGGAACTCGGATTTGTCGGGGTCCTGATCCTTGTCTGCCTTTTCCTATTTTTGTTCCTGAGGGGTATTTCCATTGCACACAGGATGAAGGACCCCTTCGGGTATTACCTTGCCTCGGGGCTTACGATGATGGTCGCGCTTCAGGCGCTCATCAATTTTAGTGTTACCGCGGGGCTTGTTCCCACAAAGGGGCTCCCCCTTCCCTTTGTCAGTTACGGCGGTTCATCCCTTTTGATGAATATGGCGGCAGTGGGAATACTGCTCAGGTTGTCGAAGGGAGACGAGGCAAAGAAGATCGTGGACAAGACAGAGGTCCTTATGGAGAAGAAAAAGGCGCTGATGTCTGTGTATGGCCGAAGACCTGTGATAACCCGATATGGGAGGATGGATGGCCGGGAGCATTCATGAAGATAGTACTCGCAGGCGGTGGGACAGGAGGACATCTCTTCCCTGGTATCGCCATTGCGGAAGAGGTCAGAAGGAGGAGTGAGTCGGCGGAGGTGATATTCATCGGAACGGAGAAAGGGATTGAGGCCTCAATCGTACCAAGGGAGGGATATCCCATACGGTATTTGGGTGCCGAGGGAGTGGTAGGGAAGTCATTGATGAAAAAATTCAGTTCCGGAATAAAAACAGCCATTTCAGTCTGCGAAGCATACAGGCTGCTGAGGGGATTAAGACCGGACGCAGTAATAGGGCTTGGGGGCTATGCGTCCTTTAGTCCTGTGCTGGTGGGGTCGTTTCTTTCGATACCCACGGTGATTATGGAGCAAAACACGGTTCCCGGTCTTGCCAACAGGATCCTCAGCAGGATCGCCGATATCATCTGTGTCACCTACCATGAGAGTATCTCTTTTTTCCCGAAGAACAAGACCTACATCACGGGGAACCCGGTTCGGCAGGGCATTCTCACTGTGCGTAAGGAATCAGCCTTTGAACTCTTCGGTCTTGAAAGGGGGAAGTTCACGGTCTTTATATTCGGAGGGAGTCTTGGCGCAAAGAAAATCAATAATGCGGTATGCAGCGTGTTCAATTATATCCACGATATAAGGGAAAAGATACAGTTCCTCCACCAGACAGGAAAGAACGACTACGAAGCAGTGAGGGAGACCTACAGGAAGTGGGGATTTAAGGGAACGCTTGCCCCGTTTATCCACCGGATGCCGGAGGCGTATGCAGTGGCAGACCTTGTGATATCGAGGGCAGGCGCCACCACCCTCGCTGAATTGACCGCGGTGGGGAGGCCTTCAATACTCGTTCCCTACCCCCATGCAGCGGGTCACCACCAGGAACAGAACGCGCAGAGACTTTCTGAAATGGGTGCTGCCAGGATTATCCTCGATCATGAACTGGACGGAGAAACGCTCGCAAAAAATGTGAGAGAGCTCTATGAGAATCCTGAGATGAGGACAGAGATGGCAAGGTCATGCAGGTCACTGGGGAGGCCTGACGCGGCACAGAGGGTCGTGGAGATTGTGATGAGCCTGATCAAGAAGAGGGAGGGAAAAGGTGTTTGAGCGTTTCAGGACTATCCATTTTGTGGGCATCGGGGGCATAGGGATGAGCGGGATCGCTGAGGTGCTCCATAACCTCGGCTATGAAGTGACCGGCTCTGATGTGAAGGAGTCCGATACCATAGCCCGGCTGAGGAGTCTCGGGATAAAGGTGTCCATAGGCCATACCCCTGACAATATCGATGATGCCCATGTGGTGGTCACATCCTCTGCGGTCTCCCATGAAAACCCTGAGGTAGCGGCCGCGAGGGAGAGATCCATCCCCGTAATCCCCAGGGCCGAAATGCTCTCTGAACTGGGGAGATTGAAATACGGGATACTGATCGCAGGAGCGCATGGAAAGACCACCACAACCTCCCTCATTGCGACGATTCTTGCCCATGCCGGCCTTGATCCCACGGTGGTGATCGGCGGCAAGCTCATGGCAACAGGAAGCAATGCAAGGCTCGGCAGGGGGGATTTCATTGTTGCCGAGGCTGACGAGAGTGACGGTTCTTTCCTCACCCTCTCGCCCACCATTGCGGTGGTCACCAACATCGACAGAGAACATATGGATTTTTTCAGGACTATGGAAGCCCTGAAAGACGCCTTTGTCTCGTTCATCAACAAGGTCCCCTTTTACGGGCTTTCCATACTCTGCGCGGAGAATGAGCATATCAGGGAAATACTGCCCAGGATCCACAGGAGATATATCACCTATGGCTGCTCTCCGCAGACAGATATCCATGCAATCAATCTGAAAAAGGAATTCATGTCCGTAAGCTTTCATGTGATATATAAGGGACACGATATGGGAAGGTTCTCGGTCCCCATGCCGGGCACGCACAGTGTCCTTAACAGCCTTGCCAGTATCGCCGTGGGGATGGAACTCAAGCTCGATCTCCAGAACATTCGAGAGGCGCTCAAGGGATTCCGCGGGATACAGAGGAGATTCGAGTTCAAGGGCGAGGAGAGGGGGATCAAGTTCTTTGATGACTATGGTCATCATCCGGAAGAGATACGGGCCACGTTGCGGGCCGCAAAGGAGTCCCTCGGGAGCGGGGGGGGGAAGGGCGGCAGACTGGTCATACTCTTTCAACCCCATCGCTACACAAGAACAAAGGACCTTCTCCGTGACTTCGGTGCTTCTTTTTCTGACGCGGATATCCTCTATGTGATGGATATCTATCCTGCGGGAGAAAAGCCCCTGGAGGGAGTGAATGGGGAGGCGGTTCTGAACGCAATAAGGGACAAGGGCCACAGAAGCGCCGCGTATATTTCCGGTCATGACCTCCTGATGGAGACGCTCATGAACGCGCTCAGGCCCAATGACCTTTTCTTTACCATCGGTGCCGGTGATGTATGGAAGATCGGGGAGGAGTTGCTCAAGAGGATGAAGGGTGAGGCATAAAAAGAGATGACAAAACAGCTGCTGGACGAAAGGATACGGGGCATATTCGGGGAAGGTGGTTCTGCGGGCGATCTCTTTGTGAATGAACCGATGAAAGGACATACCACCCTGAGGATAGGTGGTTCTGCGGATTTGTACGTGATACCAAGAAATCTGGTCTCGATGAGGAACCTCATGGTAACCCTGAAGGATGAACATATCCCGGTGATGCCCCTCGGCGGAGGAAGTAACGTACTGATATCTGACGAAGGGGTAGAGGGTGCGGTCATTGCCACTGTCTCCTTTCATGACCTCGAAGTCATTGAGGACTATGGCGATGAGGTGAGACTTTTTGCAGAGGCAGGGACCCCTCTCCAGAAGCTGGTCAATTTTTGCAGGGGTAGGGGGTATAAAGGTCTGGAAGGACTCGCGGGCATTCCGGGGTCTGTGGGAGGCGCAGTGGCCGGAAATTCCGGTTCCTTCGGGTATGAAATCGGGCAGAAGGTGGAGTCAGTGACAGTCATCGGGAGAGAGGGGAAGATTGTGAGCATCGAAGGCAAGTCTCTCTCCTTTACATACCGGTCATCCGGCATTCCTGACAGTACGATAGTGCTCAGTGCGATTCTGCGATTGGGGAAGGATGATCCCCATGACGTGGCAAAGAGGGTCGAAGGGTTTCTCAGGGAAAAAACGAATGCGCAGCCCATTTCCCAATGGTCGGCAGGGTGCGTATTCAAGAACCCACCGCAGGCCCATGCCGGGAGGCTCATGGACGAGGCCGGGTGCAAGGGCATGGTGAGGGGCGATATTGAGGTGAGCGCGCTCCATGCGAATTTCTTTGTGAACAAGGGCAGTGGTAAGGCCTCGGACTTCCTCGCGCTGATGGATGACGTGAGAGAAAGGGTTCTGAAGGCGTTTGCAATAGCATTGGAACCGGAAATCAGGATAGTGGGACGACATGGTGACCGATAAGAGGATAGGTGTTCTGATGGGCGGGGTTTCCGCTGAAAGGGAGGTCTCTCTTAAGAGCGGGGCCGCGGTCTTCAATGCATTAAAGGGGCGGCACTACGACGTGGCTGCCATTGACGTAGGACATGATATCTGTGAAGTGGTAAGGAGGGAGAGGATAGGGATCGCCTTTTTGACCCTCCACGGAGGATATGGCGAGGACGGCTCCCTGCAGGGGCTCCTGGACGTGCTGGGAATACCCTTTACCGGTTCAGGTGTTCTTGCCTCTGCCCTTGCCATGGACAAGGAGGCGTCAAAAAAGGTCTTCCTGTATCACGGGGTTCCTGTTCCGCCGTTTGTAGTGGTAAGCCAAAAGGCTGCCAGCCAACAGCTGTCAGCTATCAGCTTTGAATTGCCGTGGGTCATTAAACCGGCAACAGAAGGCTCCAGTATCGGGGTGAGTATCGTGAAGGAGCGTTCTTCCTTGAGCATGGCGATGGAAAAAGCGGCCGGTTTTGGCAAAAGGATCATTGTGGAGAAGTATATCCCCGGAAAGGAGATACAGGTGGGCATCCTCAATGACCGTATTCTCGGTGCGGTTGAGGTGAGGCCCAAGCTTGAATTCTACAGTTACGAGGCCAAATATACCGCAGGTCTCACTGAGTATATCCTCCCCCCCGAGGTACATCCCGATATCCTGCGGAATGCGGAGAAGCAAGCCCTTTCCGCCCATACTGCCCTGAACTGCAAAGGAGCAACAAGGGTGGACCTCATCGTGGATGAAGGGGGGAACCCCTATGTGCTTGAGGTGAACACCATACCCGGGATGACAGAGACCAGCCTTCTCCCAAAGATAGCGGCAAGAGCAGGATTTGATTTTCCATTACTCATTGAAGAGATCCTGAAAGAGGCAATCGCAGGATGAAAAGGGACGCGAAGACGGACCGTACACCGAAGAACAGGAAATCACCGAACCTGGTGAGCCGGAAAGGGCTGTGGAAATCCTTTTTCCGGCCCCGTACCCTTGGCTTTGGCGTGGCGCTCCTGGGTATCTGTGCGGGGGTCTTCCTGAGTTTCAGGATTTACAGGGCAAGCGCAAGCCTCTTTCCTCTCCGGGAAGTGGTGTGTCACGGAAACCTGCACCTTTCAGAGGGGGAGCTGAAATCGATGACAGGCCTCAATGGAGGGGAAGGTCTCTTCCTTATCTCCACAAGAGGGATATCCGAAAAACTCCTAAAATCCCCATGGATAAAGAATGTGAGCATAAGAAAGGAGTTCCCCTACTCGATGCTTATAAGGATCGATGAGTCATCCCCCTTTGCCATTCTCGAAATGAAAGGCCGCTCTTTTCTCATTGATGAAAAGGGGAGGATGCTTGAAGAGATGAAGGGGGCCATCCCGTTCCTTCCGGTGATCACTGCTGACCCATTCGGGGACCGTGAGAATTTTATGGAGACCCTCCATCTCGCCAGAGTGCTGAAGGACAGGAAGGTCGCCACGGAGAGAGGTCGCGTGGAGATCGTGGCAGGCAAA
>Ga0335084_10008804_pt1 | contig 10065 bp, 8 predicted proteins | sample Lox_Sample_44_FD_206721 | JGI IMG/M metagenome (GOLD analysis project Ga0335084, IMG submission 206721) | Soil microbial communities from Loxahatchee National Wildlife Refuge, Florida, United States - Lox_Sample_4.4 | ecosystem: Environmental > Terrestrial > Soil > Wetlands | place: USA: Florida... | reverse complement strand
TTTCCGCCGCCCGAGGTCCCCCGCGGGCGCCTGGGCTATCCTCCAGCGGTGCCACCTGGTACCGAGCGCAGGCGGATGGGGTGAGCGCGCCCGTCCGCATCGTGCCGCTCGGCGGCCTCGGCGAGGTGGGCATGAACTGCCTCGCCGTGGAGAGCGACGGCCGCATCGCCGTCGTGGACTGCGGCATCATGTTCCCGAACGAGGCGATCGGGGTGGACGTCATCGCCCCCGACCTCGCCTGGCTGCGCGAACGCCGCTCGCAGGTGGGCGCGGTCTTCCTCACCCACGGTCACGAGGACCACGTGGGCGCGCTCTCGCTCCTCCTGCGGGAGGTCCCGGTGCCGGTGTTCGGCACCCGATTCACGCTGGCCATGCTCCGTCCTCGCCTCGAGGAGGCCGGAGTGACCGCCGATCTGCGCGAGGTGGTCCCCGGCGACGTCCGGCCCGCCGGCGACGCATCGCCCATCGCCGCAGAGTGGATCGCCGTCACCCACTCCATCCCGGACGCCTGCGGCCTCGCCCTGCGGACGCCCCAGGGCGTCGTCCTCCACTCCGGCGACTTCAAGCTCGATCCCTCGCCCATCGCCGGACCGCCCACCGACCTCGCCCGCGTGGAGGCGCTCGGGCGCGCCGGCGTGAGGCTCCTCCTCTCCGATTCCACGAACGCGGAGCGACCGGGCTCCTCGCTCTCGGAGTCCGCCGTCGGACCGGCGCTCGACGCGCTCTTCGACCGGGCACGCGGCCGGGTCCTCGTCGCCTGCTTCGCCTCCAACATCCACCGCATCCAGCAGGTGGCGAACGCCGCACGGGCCACGGGCCGGCGGCTCCTCCTCCTCGGGCGCTCGATGGAGACGAACACCGGCATCGCCCGGTCCCTGGGCATGCTCGACTTCCCCGGGTGGCTCCCCTGCTCCGCCGAGGAAGCGCGCGATCTGCCGCCACGCGAGCTCTGCGTGCTCACCACGGGAACGCAGGGAGAGCCGCGGAGCGCCCTGGCGCGGCTCGCGCGCGGGGAGCACCCGGACCTCTCGGTCGCCGCCGGGGACCTCGTGGTCCTCTCGTCGCGCTTCATCCCCGGCAACGAGGTGGCGGTCGGCCAGGTGGTGAACGACCTCTGCCGGCGCGGGGCGGAGGTGGCGTACGAGGGGCTCCAGCCGCTCCACGTATCGGGCCACGCCCAGGAGGCGGAGCAGCGCCGGCTCATCGCGCTCGCCAGGCCGGAGCACTTCGTGCCAATTCACGGTGAGTATCGACACCTGTCCCGGCACGCCGCGCACGCCGCCGCCGAGGGCGTGGCCGGCCGCCACGTGATCGTGGACGGGCAGGTGCTCGAGCTCGACGGGGGCGGCGTCCGGGTGCGCGAGAGCGCGCCGACGGGCCGCGTCTACGTCGATCGCGATGCGCTCCTCGGCGGAGACGTGGGGCCGCTCGTCATCAAGGACCGGCGCCTCCTCGCCGAGGCCGGCCTCGTCATCGCGGTGCTCGTCCTGGAGAAGGCGAGCGGCGCGGTGGTGCGCGGTCCCGAGCTCTACGCACGGGGAGTGGCGGGCTTCGACGCGGCCGAGCCGGAGATCCGGATCGACGTGGCGCGGGCGCTCGGGGAGCTCACGCCGGGGGCGAGGGGCGACGTCGCGGAGGTGCAGGAGTCGCTGCGCCAGGCGGTGCGGCGCTTCTTCCGGAGGTCGGGGGCGCGCCGGCCGGCGGTGCTGCCGGTCGTGCTGGAGCTGTAGGGACGGCGGGATGCGCGAGACGGGGGACCCCTGGTACGCGAACGGGCTGCGCTTCGAGTGCACCGGGTGCCACGCGTGCTGCCGGGGCGGGCACGAGGGTGTGGTGTACGCGACGGCGACGGAGGTCACCCGCATCGCGGAGCATCTCGGCGTGGGCGAGCGGGAGTTTCGCCGGGCGCACGTCCGGGCGCTGGACGGGCACGAGGTCATCCGGCTGGATGCGGGCGGCGACTGCTCGCTGTGGAGCGACGGGTGCACCGTCTACGCGGTGCGGCCGCGCCAGTGCCGGACGTATCCGTTCTGGCCGGAGCACCTGAAGACGCGAGCGGCCTGGGAGCGGGAGGCGGCCGCGTGCGAGGGCATCAACCGCGGGGCCCGGCATTCGCTCGTCCAGATCCGCGGCGCGCTCCGGTCGCGGGGGTAACCGGTGGTAACGCGTCATGGCGCGCCGTTCCGGACCCGGAGTTCGGTCGACTGAACCGGGCCAATTCATGGACGAATCCGGGAACATGACGCACGCGTGACGCATGGGGGTGCGTCATGCTCCGGGCGGAACTGCTCTCGGTTCGGGCTCGAGCTGGCTGGGCGCGCGGCCCCGTGGCCCGAGCGCCTCGTTCCAGTCCAGCCGGCCGGTGAGCTGCATCACGACGAACAGGGTCGCGACCGCTCCCGCGGTGATGGCGAGCCCGGTGAATCCCTTCCAGAAGAACGTCCAGGAGAAGAGGACCAGGAACACGAGCTGCGGCACGCCGAGATGGAGGATGGCGAGCCGAGGGCCGACGAACAGGCGCGCGTACGAGACCACCAGCGTCACCGAGACCGCGGAAGCGATGGCGAAGGAGACGCCGAGCGAGAGGTGGTCGATGAGGTACGCGAAGAGGAGATGGAACGCGAAGAAGGCGCAGGCCACGAGGAAGTAGTGCATGGGATGGAGCGTCCGCCCAGCCGCCGCGAGCAGGATGGCCGTCACGAAGAAGAAGAACAGGAGCGACACCGGCGCGAAGAAGGTCAGCTGGGCCGCGAACGGGCCGGGGTTGAGCCGCTGCGGCAGCTCGAGCCCGATCGGCTGGGAGCCGACGATCTGCTCGAAGCGCCAGGTGCCCCTCCACCGGCCGCCCTCCGCCCCATGCCCGGTGGGCGAGAGCGTGCCGGCCGGGAAGTCCACCTCCGCGAAGTCGGTCTCCATCTCGAGCGTGAAGTCCCGCGCCCGGCCAGCCTCGGGCCCGAGACCCTTACCCGCCACGCCGTATCCCCAGCTTCCCGTTCCGCGCGCGCGGTAGCGGACGCCGAGGGTCAGCCGCTGGCCCGGCGCCAGGGTCCGGTCGATCCGGACGAAGCCTTCGCCGAACGTGGTGGGGAGCGCCTCGCCCGCCTCGTCGCTGACCGTGAACCCGTCGTAGACCACGCCCTGCTTCCCGAGCGGCACGATCACCTGCACCGACCGCTTCTCGGCGGTGTCGTTGCGGAACGCGTAGTCGGCCCTGAAGTCCACCGCGTACGTGGGGAACCAGAGGAGCCCCTTCCGCCTCTGCTCGAGCGAGAGCTTCACGGCGGCGCGGGTGGACTCGAGCGGGAGATCGCGCTCGGTGGTGACGTCCACCTCGTGCTTCACGTCGTAGTAGCGCTTCCGCTCCTCGTCGAACTTGACCTCGGTGGCCACCGCCCGGTGGGTCTCGACGCCGGACGCCCGGGGCGGCTCCTGCACGAGGGGCGGGCCCCAGAGCGCGTGGACCTCGGGGAGCAGGCCCCCCGAGGCCAGGCCACTCCGCACGCCGAGCGTGGAGCCGAGGATCGCCCAGGCGAAGGTGCACCCGAGCCAGACGAGGCCGATGGCGAGGAGCCGTCGCATGCCGGCGGCAGGGAGCAAGGGTGGGGCCGCCCGGAGCCGACCGGAACGACAGCGGTTTCGGCTCCCGGTGTCCACGGGCACGCGCCGGCCCGTGTCAGGGAAGCCGCAGGGGCGCCCCACATTGCCCTCACACCCCCGGGCCTGCTAGATCCCGCCGGCTCGATGTCCACCACGGTCTACATGCACACGCTCGGCTGCCCGAAGAACCGGGTGGACTCCGAGGTCATGCTCGGCACGCTCGTGCGCGACGGCTTCCGCCTGGTCCAGGAGCCGGCCGAGGCCGAGGTCATCGTCGTCAACACCTGCGGCTTCATCGCCTCGGCCGAGGAGGAGTCGGTGGACGCCATCGTCGAGCTGGCGGCCATGAAGGAGGAGGGCCGCTGCCGGAAGCTCGTGGTGGCGGGGTGCCTGGTGCAGCGCCACGCCAGCGATCTGGCGCGCGAGCTCCCCGAGGTGGACCACTTCCTCGGCACCGGCGCCTACCCCGAGATCGCACGGGTGATCTCGGACGCCCAGGCGAAGCGGGTCCTGATCCCCGACCCGGACTTCGTGCACTCGGCGTCGTCGCCCCGGGTGAACTCGCTGCCCTCGCACACCGCCTACCTCAAGATCGCCGAGGGCTGCGACAACGCCTGTGCCTTCTGCATCATCCCGTCGCTGCGAGGCGCCCAGCGCTCGCGCACGGTCGACGACGTGGTCGCGGAGGCGGCCGCCCTCGCTGCCCAGGGCACGATCGAGCTCTCGCTCGTCGCCCAGGACCTCACCGCATACGGCTACGACCTGCCGGGCAAGATCCGCCTGCACGACCTCCTTCCCGAGCTCGCCCGCGTCGAGGGCATCCGCTGGATCCGCCTGCACTACGCCTACCCTCGCGACGTGCCCGAGCCGCTCGTGGAGGTCCTCGCCAGCGAGCCGAAGATCGTGAAGTACCTCGACATGCCGCTCCAGCACAGCTCGGACCGGCTGCTCCGGTCCATGAGGCGGGGTCGCGACTCCGTGTTCCTGCGCGAACTCCTCGAGCGCCTCCGCCGTCGCGTGCCGGGCATCGCGCTCCGCACCTCGCTCATCGTCGGCCTGCCCGGCGAGACCGAGGAGGACTTCGAGGACCTGCTCCGCTTCGTCGAGGAGCAGCGCTTCGAGCGGCTCGGCGTGTTCCCGTACTCGCAGGAGAAGGGTACCCCGGCCGCCGAGATGGCCGACCAGGTCCCCGAGGACGTGAAGCGCGAGCGCCACGCCCGGATCATGGCGCTGCAGCGGGACATCTCGGCCGACCACCAGCGCTCGCTCGTCGGACGCCGCCTGGAGGTGCTCGTGGAGGGCCGCGCCGAGGAGACCGAGCACCTCCTCGCCGGGCGCCACGCCCAGCAGGCGCCCGAGATCGACGGCCTCACCTACGTGAACGATGGAGTCGCCTACCCCGGCGAGATCGTCACGGTCGAGATCACCGACGCCGCCGACTACGACCTCGTCGGCCGCGTGGTCGCCCGTGATGCCTCCCGTCCCGTGCGGCCTCTGGCCGCGCCCGCCCCCGCGACGGCGTCGGGCACGGCCTGGCGCGGCAGGCTGCCCGTCGTCGGCTGAGTTCGCCGGCCGCGGCCGACCCCGGGGGCGCCCGGGTTAAGCTCCAGCCCGCCATGCCTCCCGGCCTCGAGACCGGCGCGCCCGGCACGGAGCCCGTCGTCGCTCCCGGGGCGGCCTCTCCGCGGCGGCCCATCCCGCCCGGCGAACGCTTGCCCGCCCTGGACGCGCTCCGCGGGCTCGCACTCCTCGGCGTGGCTGCCGTGAACGTGCCCATCATGCTCGGGCCGGAGGCGCGATTCTTCGCGCTGCCCTGGTCCGAAGCCCCCGCTCCCTGGGCCCTCGCCGCCACCCACCTCCTCTTCGCCGGGAAGAGCTACGCCCTCCTCGCCTTCCTCTTCGGCGCGGGGCTGGCGATGCAGACGCGCAGGCTCGGGGCGGCCGCCGAGCGGATCCTCCCGCGCCGGCTGGCCGCCCTCGCCGCCATCGGCGTCGCACACGGTTTCCTCGTCTGGTACGGCGACATCCTCGCCGTCTACGGCACGGTGGGCGTGGCCTGGTGGCTGTTCTTCCGCGACGCGGACGAGGGGGCGGTGCGGCGCTGGGCCGTCGGGCTCCTCGCCACCCTGCCGGTCTTCATCCTCGCCGCATGGGCGATCACCCGGCTCGCCGTCGTCGTGGCGCCTGACCTGACCTCAGAGGCGCATGAGGCCGCGCTCCGGCGGGCCGGCGAGCACCTGGCGAGGGCGATCCGGGTATACGGCTCGGGCTCCTTCGGCGACATCCTCGCCGTCCGGGCCCGCGCGTTCCTCTCGAGCTACCTCGCCACGCTCTCGTACGTCCCCGAGTTACTCGGCCTCGCATTGGCGGGCGGCTGGGCGGCCGCGCGCGGTCTCCTGGACCGGCCGGGGGAGCACCGCCCGCTCCTCGCGCGCCTCGCCGCGGCCGGCATCTGCGCGGGCCTCCCCGGCGAGCTCGTGTACGGCGCGCTCCAGTCCCGCGGCCATGGCGATCGCGGCGCGGCAATGCTCGCCCAGGCGGTGCACACGGCGAGCGCTCCCGCCCTGGCGCTCGGCGGCGCGGCGGCGCTTCTCCTGCTCTGGTCGCGCGGCCGGGCGCGCCCGCTCCTCTTGCTCGCGCCGCTCGGGCGCCTGTCGCTCTCCGCATACCTCGCCCAGTCGGTCGCCTTCACCACCATCGCCTACGCCTACGGCGCGGGTCTCTACGGGAGGCTCGGACCGGACGCAGCGCTGGCGCTCGCGCTCGCCTGCTGGGGCGTCCAGGCGGTGCTGGCACCTCTCTACCTCTCGCGCCTGCGGCTCGGCCCCGCGGAATGGGCCTGGCACACGATCGCGTACCGCTGACCGCGAGGGCTCGCGCTCAACCCGGCGGCGCGAGCCGCCGGACACCGGCGGGGAGCTTCACGTCGAACTCGGCGTCGGAGAGGCCCACGTTGCGCTTCACGTCCTCGAACCGGATCTCGTTCACGTTGCCCGCTCCGTCGATGACGCGCGTGGCGGTGACCCGCCCGTCCTCGGCCACCGTGAGCGCGACGGAGGCGACCCGGGGGTCGGCCACCCTCGGGACCAGCAACAGGGCTCCTCCCCCGGGGTCGAGCGAGGCGGTGAAGTCCTTCGCCAGGTCGCCCTTGCCGAGGAGGAACGTCACCGCCGCCGAGAGCGCCGTGGAGTCGAACTTCTCGTCCACGTAGGCCTGGTTCTCCTCCGGCTCGAGCTGCACGAGTCGCGACCCCTTCACGGCCACCGTCTTCGGCTCCGGATCCTCGTAGTCCCAGCGCATCATCCCGGGCTTCTTCACGAGCAGCTTTCCCGAGCTGACCTGCTTCCGGCCGAAGCCGGAATACGTGTAGGTCTGCTGGAACCGCGCGGTGAGGTCCTTCGTCCGGTCGTAGAAGGCCTGCACCCGGGCGACGACCGAGGCGGCGTCTCCTGCGGCGGCCGGGGCGGCGGTGGTGACGGCGAGCAGGACGAGCGCGGCGAGCATGGCTCCTCACCCTAGGACGCCGGGCCGGCCCACGCCATTCAAGCCTCGGCCGCGGCGCCGGGGACGCTTGACCCCCGGGGCGACCCGGGCGATCCTCCGCGCCCTCATGCGTCTCCCCTCCGGATGGGCCGGCGCGGCCCTCGCTGCGGCCCTCGCGCTCGCCGGCTGCTCCACGCCCTGCCAGGAGCTGGGCAACCAGCTCTGCACCTGCCGCGCCTCCACGACCGATCGCTCCACCTGTGAGCGCGCGGTGAAGGACGAGCTGAACCGCCTGAAGCCGAGCAAGGACGAGGAGAGCTTCTGCGACGAGAAGCTCAAGAGCTGCAAGGCCCCGAGCGGAATCGACTTCTGTACCTGGCTCGACGGCGCGGAAGGGAAGGTCCAGTGCGGCATCGCCTACCCTCCAGACACCACGACTCCGCCGTAGCGCGACGGGCTAGCTCACCTTCGGCACGCCAAGCGGTATCCGCAGCCCGGGGCTCGAGATCGGGCCTTCACCCTCCGCGAACCTTCCTGCGATGCGCGTCCCGCAGGCAGCGCAGGCTCCCGCCTTGAGCCGCGTCGTCCTCACCGCGTGCCAGTCGCGCTCGACGACCCGGGCGCCGCAGCCCGGGCAGTAGGTGGCCTGGCCCTCCCGGTCGTTCACGTTCCCCGTGTACACGTGGTGGAGCCCGGCCTCCCGTGCGATCGCGCGCGCCCGGGTCAGCGTGCTGCCTGGCGTGCGGGGCCGGTCCATCATCATGTAGTCGGGGTGGAACGCGGTGAGGTGCAGCGGCACGTCCGCGCCCATGTTCTCGACCATCCATCGAGCGAGGTCGCGCGTCTCGTCGGCGCCGTCGTTGAGGCCCGGGATGACGAGGTTCGTCACCTCCACCCAGGTGCGTCCCTCCCTCGCCAGCCAGGCCAGCGTGTCGAGCACGGGCGCGATGTGGGAGAGGGTCTGGCGCCCGTAGAACTCCTCGGTGAACGCCTTCAGGTCCACGTTGGTGGCGTCCATGTGTCGGAAGATCTCGGCGCGCGGCTCCGGCGTCACGTAGCCGTTCGTGACGAAGACGGTGAACAGGCCGCGTGCGTGCGCCTCGACCGCGACGTCGATGGCGTACTCGGCCCAGATGATCGGGTCGTTGTAGGTGAACGCGATCCCCGGCGTGGCCGAGCGGATGGCCAGGTCCACCACCCGCGACGGCGTCCAGTCCGCCTCGCTCGCCACGAGGTCGAGGCGCGCCTTGGAGATCGACCAGTTCTGGCAGAAGCGGCAGCCCAGGTTGCACCCGGCCGTTCCGAACGAGAGCACGCTCGAGCCGGGCAGGTAGTGGGCGAGCGGCTTCTTCTCGATGGGATCCACGGCGAAGCCGGTGGTGCGGCCCCAGGTGTCGAGCACCAGCCTTCCGCCCCGGTTCGACCGGACGACGCAGAATCCGGACTTCCCCTCGGCGAGCTTGCAGCCGCGCGGACAGAGGGTGCACCGGACGACGCCCGGCTTCCCGGGAACGGGCTCCGACCAGCGGGCCTCGTGTAGTGTCATCGCCACGGCTCGATGCTACGCCCCTGCGCTCGGTCGGGGGACAGGCGTTCGGCCCCGCGCTCACCCGCACGCTCCGGGCGGGGCAGGGCCGATCCGCTCCTCCGCCAAAACAGCCGGACGTCCGCTACGGGCTCGATCCGCAGGGGCGCCTCTGCTATCTCTGTCTGCCTCGCCAGGAAAGCGAACTTGAACTTCCGGGAAGCCCTCGAGCGCCGCGTCCTCGTCTTCGACGGCGCGATGGGCACGCAGATCCAGGGACACCAGCTCAAGGCGGCCGAGTTCGGCGGCAAGGAGGGGGCGAACGACCTCCTCACCCTCACCCGCCCCGACCTCATCGAGGACATCCACGCGCGCTACCTGGCGGTGGGCTGCGACGTCGTCGAGACCAACACCTTCGGCTCGTCGCGGCTGAAGCTCGACGAGTACGGGCTCGGCCATCGCACCTACGAGGTGAATTTCCGGGCGGCCATCCTGGCCCGCCGCGCGGCCGACCGCTTCTCCTCTCCCGACCGCCCGCGCTTCGTGGCCGGCTCGATCGGCCCCACCGGCATGCTGCCGTCGTCCTCGGATCCCGCGCTCGGCAACATCACCGGCGACGCGCTGGAGCGGATCTTCCAGGAGCAGGCCCGCGCGCTCATCGAGGGCGGGGTGGAAGCCATCATCGTGGAGACCCAGCAGGACATGCTGGAGCTCAGGGCGGCGGTGCTGGCGGCGGACGCCGTGCGACGCGAGACGCTGCGCGACGTGTTCCTCATCGCCCAGCCGACGCTCATCGACGCGAACGGGCGCATGCTGCTCGGCACCGACGTCGCCTCCGCGCTCGCCACCCTCGAGCGCTTGCCTGTGGACGCCATCGGCATCAACTGCTCGACCGGCCCGGCCGAGATGCGCGCCTCGGTACGCATCCTGGGCGAGAGGTCCAGCCACTTCGTGTCGGTTCTGCCCAACGCCGGCATGCCCGAGAACGTGGACGGGAAGGCGGTCTACCGGCTCTCGCCGGGCGACCTCGCCGAGGCCCTGGCCTCGTTCGTCACCGACTTCGGCGTGGACATGGTCGGCGGCTGCTGCGGCACGACCCCGGAACACATGGCGGCGGTGGTGGAGCGCATCGCGCCCATCGCCACGCGGCGGCGCCGCCGCCCAGCACCCGCGCCCGATCTCTCGAGCGCCATGCGGGCCGTGCCGCTCGCCCAGGAGCCCCGGCCGCTCGTTGTGGGCGAGCGCGTCAACTCCCAGGGCTCACGGAAGGTGAAGGAGCTCCTCCTCGCCGACGACTACGCAGGCCTCGTGGAGATCGCCCGCGGGCAGGTGGAGGCGGGCGCCCACGTGCTCGACGTCTGCGTGGCCCTCAACGAGCGCGACGACGAGGCGGCGCAGATGCGCACGCTCGTGAAGCTCCTCGCCCAGAGCGTGGACGCCCCGCTCATGATCGACTCCAC
>Ga0335084_10008803_pt1 | contig 10065 bp, 6 predicted proteins | sample Lox_Sample_44_FD_206721 | JGI IMG/M metagenome (GOLD analysis project Ga0335084, IMG submission 206721) | Soil microbial communities from Loxahatchee National Wildlife Refuge, Florida, United States - Lox_Sample_4.4 | ecosystem: Environmental > Terrestrial > Soil > Wetlands | place: USA: Florida... | reverse complement strand
GAACGAACCTGATTCGTCCCTGGAAATCCCCAGTTGCATCGGTTTTACCCGTTGCTGTTGCAGGTCCCAGGTGCGGTAGACCGTCGTATACCCCGCCGCCAGCGGCAGGCACCCGAGCACGAACCATGACCCCGGCCCGTCGCCGAACACGTTCTGGCCCGCAAGCTCCGGCTCGCTGACCTCGTCGCCCTGCTTCAGGCTTCGCTTCAGCACCACGAGTCCCGGCTTCGCCAGCGTGGCCCGGTCCACCGACTGCACCATGGGCGAATCGATCGACTCCGTGACCTCCCAGACGTCGCCGCCGTCGCGGATCTCAACGGTCAGCGTCAGGCCGATCTCCTGCCCGCCGAGCGCGATGGTCGCCTTGTACCGCCAGGTCCCGGCCGTCAGCGCCGCGGCCACCTGCGGGACGCCCACGGACGCCGCATCCACCTTCGGCGTGAGCACCACGGTCGCCGGATCCACCACCAGCTCGGCCAGCCGAGCCTCGGCCTCAGGCGTGCCGCCCTCCTGGAAGCGTCCGCCGAGGTGCTTCGCGAGGAACTTCTCGGCGGCCATCATCAGGGCCATGTTGTTCACCGGCCGCGCGAAGCCGTGGCCTTCGTCGTCAGCCAGCACGTACTCTACCGGGAAGCCGCGGTCGCGCAACGCGATCACGATCTGCTCCGATTCGGCCCGGTTCACTCGCGGGTCGTTCGCGCCCTGCACCACCATCAGGGGCGTGCGGATGCGCTCCGCGGAGAACAGTGGCGATTCCTGCTCCAGCAGCGTGCGGCCCTCCGGCGTACGCGGATCTGCCATGCGCCGGTACATCATGATGCGGCCCGCCTCCCAGTACGCCGGAATCGATTCGAGCAGCGTGAGCAGATTCGACGGCCCGACGATCGACACGCCGGCGGCGTACACATCGGGCGTGAACGCCACGCCGGCCAGCACCGCATAGCCGCCGTACGAGCCGCCGAAGATGCCGACGCGCGACGGGTCGGCGATGCCGCGCTCCACCAGGTGCTTCACGCCCCACGTGAGGTCGTCCTGCATCTTCCGTCCCCACTCGCCGTTGCTGGCATCCAGGAAAAACTTGCCGAATCCAGTGGAGCCGCGATAATTCGCCTGCAGCACAGCATAGCCGCGGTTGGCCAGGAACTGGGCGATGGTGTCGTAGCCCCATTCGTCGCGCACCCACGGCCCGCCATGAGGCACGATCACCGTCGGCAGCTTCACCGGATCGAGGCCCACAGGCAGCGTCAGGTAGGCGGGAATTTCCAGACCATCGGACGACTTGTACCGGACCACCTCCATCGCGGCGAGCGCTTCGCGCGGCAGCCGCTCGCGCACGCGGTACTGGAACGTCAGCTCCTTCGTGTCGCGGTCAAACAGCCAGCTTTCGCCAGGTTCGACGTCGCTCCACGCGCTCACCAGCCACACGCGCTCGTCGCTGGTGTGCGATTTGCGGCTGATCTCACGCCCCGGCAGCTTCGAGCGAAGGAAGGCGTAGTCTGCCTCCATGCCGGCATCCTTCCAGTAGCGGCGCGGCTTGTCGTCGTCGTACACCGTGCCCAGCAGCTCGTCGGTGGGTTCGGAGAACACCGCGCCGCCGATGTCCACGCGGCCTTCGGGGTCGCTCTCCACGAACTCCTCGGCGCCGGTCTGCGCGTCCAGCAGCACCAGCCGCGTCAGGTCGCCCTCGCCGCGATTGGTGGTGAAGTAGGCGCGCCGGCCGTCCTTGTGGAAGTGCACGAAGGAGCATTCCTCGAACACGTTACACGAGTAGATCTTCGTGAACGCGTCAGCATCCACGCGCAGGATCTCGGTGTCGCCGTTCTCGGCCGACCGCACCGCCAGCCGCAACTCGCCATCGTTGTCGAAGATCCATGAAGAGACGCGTCCGGTGTTCTGCCGCATGAGCGTGCGCTCGCCGGTGGAGATGCGGAACCGGTAGAGGTCGTGCCAGGCCTTGTCGCGGTCGTTGAGGCCCGCGTAGAGGATGTCCGGGTGCCGCTTCGGCACGGCGTAGAGGAACACGCGCACGCCCTGCATGTCCGTCAGGTTGCGCGCCACCGGCTCAGGAGCCGATGGATCGACGGCGAACACGTTGTAGTTCTCGTCCCCGGCCTGGTCCTGCACGAACAGCACGTACTTCGCATCGCGCGTCCAGAAGAAGCCGGGAATAGGGCGCTTCGTATCGCGCGTGATGGGCCGCGCCGAGTCGAACGGCTCGCTGGTACGCTTCACCCACACGTTGCGCACGCCGTCGAGCGGCTTCAGAAAGGCGATGTAACGGCCATCGGGAGAAAGGTCGGCGCCAACGATTTCGGGGTCGCCAAAGAACAGCTCACGGTCGAGCAGCGGTGCAGTCATCCTCACTACAGACTACACGCCGGGCTTCGCCGCCATGGCCTGCTCAGACCGATTGGTGATCTCGTCGGCGATCTGATGCGGCCGGTCGATGGGCGCCATGGTGAGGCGGCTCGATCCGCCGGCGGTCTCGACGGACAACCGCCCCACGCCGAACATGCGGTCGAACAGGCTTTGGTCCACGCGCACGTCCTGCACCTTGGCGAGCTGGATGGTGCGCGTCGATTTGCCCAGCAGTCCTTCCTCGTAGGTGAGCTTCTCCGTGCCGATGGTCAGCTTGACGGCCATGCGGCGAAGGTGGCGCGTGAACACCCACACCAGCAATGCGGCCAGCACCAGCGGCGTCCACAGCGGCCACTTCGGCAGGTAGTAATGCTGGGCCACAAAACCGGCCAGAACGATGACGAGCACGGCGATGTAAGCGGTTTGGATGAACTTGAGCGTGGGGCGCACTACGAGGTCGGCCATCGATGGGATCTCCGTGCAGCAATTGTACGCGATACGGTGCGCGATTGCGATACATTGGGACTGCCCAAAATGAGACGATCGATCGCACTGCTGTTCCTCTGCACGATCTCGCTGGTTGCTCAGAGCGAATCTGCACCGGTGAATCCGCACGCCAGTCCGGAAGCGCGCGCTCTGCTGCACTACCTCTATTCGATGTCCGGCAAGTACACGCTCACCGGCCAGCACAACTATCCGAACGTGGGCGCGCGATGGACGGACCGCGCGCTCGATCTGACGGGGAAGCTTCCGGCGGTGTTCGGTCAGGACTTCGGGTTTTCCGGTGGCGAGGACAAGGACTCGATTCTCGGCCGCCCGGACATGATCGCCGAGGCGATCCGGCAGTATCGCAACGGCGCTGTCGTCACGCTGACATGGCACGCCTTGCGTCCGGTGGACGACGAGCCGGTGACGTTCCGCGACAGCGTGCAGGGGCATCTGACCGACTTCGAATGGCGGGAGCTGCTGACACCGGGAACCACGCTCAACCGGCGCTGGTGCGCGCAGGTGGACGTGATCGCGGGCTACCTCAAGCAGTTGCAGGCGGCGCATGTGCCTGTTCTGTGGCGTCCCTATCACGAGGTGAACGGCGGCTGGTTCTGGTGGGGCGGGCGCAAGGGCAAGGATGGGTCGGCCGCGCTGTACCGGCAGCTCTTCGACCGCTTCGTGAACTACCATCACCTGGACAACCTCATCTGGGTGTGGAACGCGAATGCGCCGGGCTCGGGCGGCGGCGGGCCTGGCCCGTATGCCGACTACTTTCCCGGCATTGACGTGGCCGACGTAGCGTCCGTGGATATCTACGGCGAGTTCCAGCAATCGTTCTACGACGATCTGCTGAAGCTCGCGGCGGGCAAGCCGGTGGCGCTGGGCGAGGTGGGTTCGATTCCGTCACCCGAGGTACTCGGCAAGCAACCGAAATACGCGTGGTTCATGTCCTGGAGCGAGTGGGTGCAGGACGCCAATTCGCTGGACGCTTTGCGCGCCGTCTACGATTCCGCACAGACCGCCAGCCGCAACGATCCGCGCGTCGCAGAGGCGATGGCCGCGATCCACAAAGCATCGGCCGCTTCCGAGCCGGTGCCCGTGACCCCAAAGCCATCGGACAAGGCGAAGGCGCTTCTGGCGGCGCTGTATGCCGCCCCCGGCAACGGCGTGCTGAGTGGCCAGGAGGGCGACGCCGCACCCGTCGTGACCGCGACCGGAAAGAGCCCGTCGATCCACGCCGCGGAGTTGAGCGCAGCGGCTGTCGAAGATGCGAAACACCACCACGCCCTCGTTTCACTGACCTGGAAGCCAGTCAGTCCGACGGGTGCGAAGGTCACGGATTTCGAATGGAACGAGCTGATCACACCGGGCACCGACCTCTATCAGCGCTGGGTCGCGCAAGTGGATGAAGCCGCCGCGCTGTTGAAGCAGCTCGACGACGCGGGCGTCGGCGTTCTGTGGCGGCCGTATCCGCAGCCAAACGGCGAGAAGTCCTGGTGGTCCGGGCGCAAGGGGATTCGCGGATCGAGCGAGCTGTACCGGATGCTCTTCGAGCGTCTGGCAGATCATCACAAGCTCCGCAATCTGGTGTGGGTGTGGGAGGCCGTACCGGCGTCGTTCGGTCCGAAGGGACCCTCGTTCCTGGATGACTATTTCCCCGGTCTTCTCTACGTGGACGCGATCCAGCTCGACCTGCGCAGCCGCGGTTGGCGCGAGGACCAGGAGACGGCGCGATTCGCGGTGGGCAAACCGATCGGACTGGGGCTGGAGGGCTGGGTGCCGGACCCGGCTGTTTTCGAGGATTCGAGGTGGGCGTGGTTCCTGGCGACGCCGGAAACGGCCACGAACACCGAGGCGCTGCGCAAGCTGTATGCGAGCCCGGTTGTGAAGTGAGACATCGCGCCGCAATTCTCGGCTTGGCGGCGCTCGTCCTGCTGGGCGCGCGCGTGGTGCCTCCACACTGGCCGGTGTCGAAGCAATCGACGACGCCCGTCCCGATGGACAACGTGACGGTGTTCGCCTTCAGCCAGGTGGGCGCGGGCGAGTCCGATCCGCAGGTGCTCGATCTTGCACCGGACATCAACATCCGCTCCTGGCAGAGGTGGGACCGCGACGGCGTCAAAGCGGGCGACTACAACACGTCGTATATCAACGCGTGCCACGCGGCGGGCGTGCGCTTCATCGGCGGCAGCACCGCCACGATTGTGTTTCGCGATGAGGCGGCGAGCGACGCGCAGTTCCTCGACTGGGCCACGAGGGACGCCGCGGGCAACCTGACACCGCGGAACTACTTCAACCCACCTGCCTACCGGGCCTCGCTGGCGAATCCGTCGTATCGCGAGTATCTGATCGGCATCGGGAAGCTGCAGATCGACGCGGGTGTGGACGGCCTCTTCTTCGATGAACTCAATGGCGACTATCAGGGCGTCGCCTACGACAACAACGAAGGCTTCGACGACTATCATCTGCGCGATTTCAATGCGTTCCTGAACTCGAAGCTCCCGTTGAGTGAACGGGCGCGCTCAACGGCCGGCCGCAACACGCCGGAGTTCAACTACCGCACTTACCTGGCGGAGCACGGCTGGTCGGCAACTCCGTTCGCACCCGACAATCCGATGGCCGCCGAATGGGGCCGTGCGACTGGCAACCACCCGCCGCCGAGCGCGACGAACTTCGTGGATCAGGCCGAGCCGTACCTCTACTTCCCGCAGATCGCGGCGGCGCTGCGGACATATGCGCGGCAGAAGTACGGGCGCGATCTGCTGCTGACCTCGAACGGGGTCTGGCCGTTCACAGACTTCCAGTCGGTGGGACTCTACGACTACAACGGCTACGGGCCGGGCGAGACCAATGCCGACTTCTGTCCGGTCACCTCCAGCGGGCATCTGAACGGCAGCGTGTCGTTGCAGCCGGCGTTGGTGAATATCCGGAACCTGTCGGCGCAGTCCGCGCCGGGCGCGCTGGTGGCGCTGTTCATCGACTGGCCCACGCCGCTGATGGACCGCTACAACGCTCTGCCGCTCGGCGAGCGCCAGGATTATTGGCGCATGTACGCGGCCGAGGCGTACGCGAACGGGCTGTTCTTCGCGTTTCACCTGCGCACCACGACGGGCGAGCCGACGGCTACGCAGGCCGGAGTAATGCCGCTGTTCAAGAGCCTGGCCGCTTTCTATCGAGCACATGGCAGCTTCTATCACGGCGAGACGCCCTCGGCGGCGCATGCGTCGGTGAATACGCCCAGCGCGATGATCGCGGTAATGGATCAGATAAATCCGAGCCGGCGTCTGGTGCACATTGTCAATCACCAGTACAACGGCGGGTTCATCGCGCAGAACAACGTGGTGCTGACGGTGGATGCCGCGACAGCGCCGGCTTCGGTGACGCTGGCGTCGCCGGAGCTGCCGCAGGATGAGGGACTGCCGTTCTCGTGGGCGGCGGGCAGGCTGACGGTGACAATTTCGACGCTGGTTGCCTACGATATCGTCGCCGTAAACTGGTAGCCGCGCGCGCGACCCTGGTATGATGAGGTCGAATCGCACATGAGCAACGCCTCGTTCGAACATCAGCGCGACCACCTGTTTGAGGGCTATGAGAGCCTGATCCGCCGGAAGAATCAGGCACTGCCAGAGACCAATGGGTGGTTTCAGCGCTACCGCTATCCGGTGCTGACACACGAGCATGCGCCGGTGTTCTGGCGCTACGATCTCAATCCCGCAACGAATCCTCTGTTGCTGGAGCGGCTCGGGGTGAACGGCGCGTTCAACGTCGGGGCGATGGAGTGGAACGGCAACATCGTACTGATGGCGCGGGTGGAGGGGAACGACCGCAAGTCGTTCTTCGCGGTGGCAGAGAGCGCGACGGGCGTGGACGGCTTCCGCTTCTGGGACTATCCAGTGACCATACCGGAAACGGCCGACCCGGAGACCAACGTCTACGACATGCGCCTGACCGCGCACGAAGACGGCTGGATTTACGGTCTGTTCTGCGCCGAGCGCAAGGACCCGGCGGCGCCCCCGGGCGATCTCTCCTCCGCCGTGGCACAATGCGGCATCGCGCGCACCAGGGACCTGCGGAACTGGGAGCGTCTGAACGACCTGCGCACGCCCTCCGCCCAGCAGCGTAACTGCGTGCTGCATCCCGAGTTCGTGAATGGCCAGTACGCCTTCTACACGCGTCCGCAGGACAGCTTCATTGAGGCGGGCCGCGGCGGCGGCATCGGCTGGGGACTCGCCCCGGAGATCGAACACGCGGTGATCGAAGAAGAGATCATCATCGAGCGCCGCGAATACCACACTATTAATGAGGTGAAGAACGGACTGGGACCCGCGCCCATCAAGACGGAGAAGGGCTGGCTGCATCTGGCGCACGGCGTACGCAACACCGCGGCGGGGCTGCGCTATGTGCTCTACTGCTTCCTGTGCGACCTGACCGCGCCGCACGTGGTGATCGCGCGGCCGGGCGGCTATTTCCTCGCGCCGCAAGGCGAGGAGCGCGTGGGCGACGTCTCCAACGTTACGTTCTCCAACGGCTGGGTGCGGCGCGGCAACGAGGTGTTCATCTATTACGGAGCGTCGGACACGCGCACGAACGTGGCAACCACGACGGTGGAGCGGCTGCTGGATTACGTGCTGAACACGCCGCCCGACCCGCTGCGGAGCGCCCTTTGCGTGAAGCAGCGAATCGAGCTGATTGAGAAGAATCTTCAATTGACGGGGGGACGCGGCGGTGTTTGACGCAGGAACGTTCCGGTCCGAGCTGGAGAGCAACATCCTGCCGTTCTGGATTCAGCACACGGTGGATCGCGAGAACGGCGGCTTCTACGGGCTGGTGCATTCCGATCTGACGGTGGACAAGCTTGCGCCGCGCGCCGCGGTGATCAACGCGCGCATCCTGTGGACGTTCTCGGTTGCCGCGCGCGTCCTGAAGAAGCCGGAATATCGCGAGATGGCGGACCGCGCCTTTGAGTACATCCTGCGCAAGTTCTGGGACAAGGAACACGGCGGCGTGTACTGGATGCTCGACTACAAGGGCAATCCGATCTCCGACCGCAAACAGGTTTACGCGCAGGCGTTCACGGTTTACGGGCTGGCGGAATATTATCGCGCCACCGGCAAGACGGAAAGCCTGGATCGCGCGAAGGTTCTGTTCCGTTTGATTGAGAAACACAGCCACGATCCCGGGTTCAAGGGATACGTCGAGGCGTGCAGCCGCGAGTGGGGCGCGCTGGAAGACATGAGGCTCAGCGAGAAGGATCTGAACAGCCCCAAGTCGATGAACACGCACCTGCACGTGATGGAAGCCTACACGGCGCTGCTTCGCGTGTGGCGGGATTCGGATCTGGCGGCGCGGCAGAACGATCTGCTCGAAGTGACGATGGATCGAATCGTGGACGGCGCAACGGGGCACTTCCAGTTGTTTTTCGACAAGCAGTGGAACTCGATGTCCGATCACGTTTCCTTCGGGCACGACATTGAGGGGAGCTGGCTGCTGTGGGAGGCGGCGGAGGTGCTGGGCGACCCGGTGCTGCACGCCTGGGCGCAGAAGGTGGCGGTGCGGATGGCCGAGGTAGTCTACGACGAGGGCCTCGACAAGGACGGCAGCCTTTTCTACGAACGCAACTCGAAGGGCGAGTTTGTCGATCCGAACAAGCACTGGTGGGCGCAGGCCGAGGCGGTGGTGGGCTTCTACAACGCGTGGAAGCTTTCGGGCCAGGCGCGATTTCTGGAAGCGTCCCAGCTAGCATGGCGGTACATCGAAAACCGGATCATCGACCGGCAGTCGGGCGAGTGGCTGGCCAAGCTGCGTCCGGATGGCACACCGTGGAAAGAAGGCGAAGATCCGGATGTGTGCCTCGCGGGACCGTGGAAGTGCCCGTATCACAATAGCCGCGTGTGCTTTGAGATGATGGAGCGGCTGGGGTGATGGGCGTTTTCGTCAACACGTTTTTCGAGGAGCGCGTGAAGCAGTTATTCGATCTGGCGGAGACGATTGACCGCGCGTTCGCGGCGGCCGGGATCGAGTATCGCGTCGTGGGCGGGCTCGCGGCGTACCTCTACGTTGAAGCGCGCGAACCGGACGCCGGCCGGCTGACGAAAGACATCGACATTGTGGTTCGCCGCGCCGATCTCAGCAGGATCGCAGAAGCTGTGGGGCCCTTCGGTCTCGAGCTGCGGCATGTGGCGGGCGTGGACATGCTGGTGCAGAGGGGTGCGCCGTCAGCCCGGCGGGCGGTGCATCTGGTGTTCGCGGGAGAGCGGGTGCGGCCGGAGTACGTGGAGCCTGCCCCGGAGCTCGGCGGTACGCAGAGGCTGCAGGGTGTGCCCCTGGTTCCCGTCGCCGATCTCGTGAAGATGAAGCTGACGAGCTTTCGCCTGCGCGATCAGATGCACCTGAAGGATCTGGATGACGCGGGTTTGATTGTTCGCGACGTTGAAGATGCGCTTCCGGACGTTCTGCGCGAGAGGCTCCGCCAGGTGCGGGAGCGCGAATAGGCGTCCTCACACAATCAGCATGCAGTCGCCGTAGGAGTAGAAACGATAGCCGGCTTCCACTGCGTGGCGGTAGGCGGCGAGGGTGAGGTCACGGCCGGCGAAGGCGCACACCAGCATCAGCAGGCTCGATTGCGGCAGGTGGAAATTGGTCAGCAGCGCATCGGTGGCGCGGAACGTGAAGCCGGGATAGATGAAGATGTCTGTCTCGCCCTGGCGGCCGCTCCAGGCGCTTTCGAGAGAACGCACGCTGGTTGTGCCGACGCAGACGCGACGTCGCGCGGCATGCAGCCTGGCCAGGCTTTCCGAAGTGATGATGAACAGTTCCGTGTGCAGCTTCGCATCCTCGACGATCTCGGCGTGCAGGGGCTGAAAGGTGCCGAGACCCACGTGGAGGGTGACGTAGGCGAGATCTGCGCCGGCGGCGCGGCAGGCATCGAGAACGGCGGGCGTGAAGTGCAGACCCGCAGTGGGCGCGGCCACTGAGCCGGACTCGCGCGCGAAGACCGTTTGATAGCGCTCTCGATCCTCCGGACGGTCGGGGCGGCGGATGTAAGGCGGCAGCGGCACGTGGCCTACGGAGTTGAGCGCTTCGTAGATGTCGCCTTCGTGCAGGAAGCGCACGGTGCGTTCGCCGAACTCGCCGCGCGCCTCGATCACTGCTTCGAGGGTGCCGAAGCGGATTCGCTCGCCGGTCCGCATCTTGCGGCCGGGGCGCACCAGCGCGGTC
>Ga0335084_10008801_pt1 | contig 10066 bp, 13 predicted proteins | sample Lox_Sample_44_FD_206721 | JGI IMG/M metagenome (GOLD analysis project Ga0335084, IMG submission 206721) | Soil microbial communities from Loxahatchee National Wildlife Refuge, Florida, United States - Lox_Sample_4.4 | ecosystem: Environmental > Terrestrial > Soil > Wetlands | place: USA... | reverse complement strand
GGCGATGGCCACCCTTCCTCTCAGGATTCGGGCCCGGTGTCGGTCGCGGCCCGACCGGCCCCGCTCCTTCGCGATCCCGTCGAGTCTTGCGTCAACGCTGGTGTCAACGCGGCTGATGAAGAAGCTCGCCACGGAGCGGATCCGGTCGATCGGCTGACCAGAAGAAACCCGGGCCTCGAGGGCGGCGATGTACGCCTCCATCACCTCCCGGTAGCGCTCGAGCGAAAAGAGAAGCGTGATGTTGATATTGATCCCCTCGGTCAGGCACCGATGGATGGCGAGGACCCCTTCCCGGGTCGCCGGGATCTTGATCATCACGTTCGGTCGATGACAGGCCTTCCAGAGTCGCCGAGCTTCGGCAATCGATTCCTCCGTGTCGTGGGCAAGGTGCGGCCGAACCTCGATGGACACGAAGCCGTCGGCGCCGTCGGTCAATTCGTAAACGGACCGGAAGCTGTCTGCCGCGCGGCATACATCGTCGAGAGCCAGAGTTTCGAAGATCTCGGACGGAGCTTTTCCCTCCGCGCCCAAACGACGAATATGGTGATCGTATAAATCGGTCTGCGCGATGGCCCTCTCGAAGATGGTCGGATTCGAGGTCATCCCGCTCAATCCGTCCTCCTCGATCAAGCGCCGGAGCGCCGGACCCTGGTAGAGATCCCGGCGAATGTAGTCGTACCAGAGGCTCTGTCCGAGCTGGGTAAGCTGCCTGAGGCGATTCACGGTCATGGGCTTCCTCTCTTTCTTCTGACTGACGTCACCCGCCATAGGGCGGCGTCACGACCGTCATCTAAGAAGGCGCCCTGCCGGTGCGGCCATGGGCTATCGACGACGCTGGCGCGTCGACGGTCAGCTGGAGATTCGTGTGGCACGTGGGGCAGTCGAGCGCCCATGTGTCGGCGAGGCGGTTACCGGAGGCAAAATCCTGATCGGCGCCGCACCGTGGGCATGCGCCGTGGACGCGCGTCACCGTCCGTCGGTCGCGCAGGCGCGCCGTACCCGCCGCGAGACCGAGGACGACGAAGGTCGGCACGAGCACGAAGTGCAGACCGGGAAGAAAGACGCAACCGGCGGCGACTGCCCAGAACATGCCGAGCGCCTTCGCCGCACGCGTGAGGCGCTGTCCGGGCGTGGGTAGCCGTACCGTCACAGCTACCCGCCGTGGTGGCGCACCGAACGCGGAGAGTGACGCCGGCACCTCGTAGGTCGCACTCAACGCACCCTCTTCCACTCTCGGCACCTCCAGGATCAGGCGGCCGCGGCGGGCCGGAAGGCCGCCCGCTCGTGCAGCCGCCGGTCCACCATGGTCCAATCCACGTTTCGAAAGAACGCCTGGATGTACTTCTCGCGCTCCGTTGCCGCGTAGTCACGCATGAAGGCGTGTTCCCACACATCCATCACGAGCAGCGGCTTGAAGCCCGCCGGCACTCCGTCCTGGTGAAGGGTCACCCAGTGGTTGCTGAGCCGGTTCGTGACCGGATCCTGGCAGAGCATGACCCAGCCGACGCCACGCATGGTGCCGATGGCGTGGAAGTCCGCCCCCCACTGCGTCCACGATCCGAAGGACTGCGCGAGGGCCGGAACGATCCCGAGTCCGGCCGCGGGCTCGCGGTCGGCGGCCGGCCGGAGGTTGGAGAAGTAGTACTCGTGGAGGATCATGCCGTTGTACTCGAAGCCGAGCCGCCGCGTCAGCTCGGCGAACTCCGCGTCCCGGCCCGAGGCTCGACCTTGCGCGCGCAGCGAGGCCAGCTCGGCGTTGAGGGTATTGACCTGTCGAACGTAGCCGGCATAAAGGGTAAGGTGTTCGGCGATCTGGTTGTCCGAGATGCCGTCGAGGTGCTTCAGGTGCTCGAACCGCTGCTCTTGGTACTTCGTGCCTTTGATGGAATTCACGGATAGTCCCTCCTTGGGGGCGGGCCCTTCCTCCTCTTCCTCTTCCCGCAAAGAGAAGCGTCCCACGGACGAGCCGGCGAGACTGTGACATTTGTCTCGATTTCGAAGAAATCTTGGACGGGGACGGCGGCCTCTCGGACTTGAGTCAGAGCGCCTTCGAAGCAGCCGCCATCGTGACGGCGCATGGCTGAGAGCTAGTGCGTGAGGGGCGCTCGTGGTGGGCGCGGGTTCTTGATGAGACGATCGAGCATGCGACGGTCGAGGACGATTGCGCGGCGGCCGGACTCCAGTCGGATGCAGCCGAGCTGATCCAAGTGGCGCAGGCCGCGCGCCGCCACCTCGCGAACGGTTCCGATCTGAGCCGCCAGCTCCCGCCGGGTGGGAAGAACGACAACGGCTCTGGCGTCGGCCAACCGCAGCACCAAGGCCGCGAGACGCGACACCACGTGCTGAAGCGAGAGTTCCCCGGCGAGGGCGCTCAGTTCTCTGACTCGTTCGGCCAGGACGTGGCTGATGGAAAGACCCATCTCGGGGTGACGCAGCATGAGGTCGCGCAATGCGTCACGCGGAACAAGCTGGATCACCGCGGGTTCGCGTGCCTCCGCGCTGGCAACGGTGGCCGCCCCGTCGAGCGCGGCCGCGTCGTTGAAGGATTGGCCCGCGGCGATGCGATGAAGATCTTGCTCCCTGCCGTCGACGGAACTCTTGTAGATCCGGACGATCCCCGACTCGACAAGGTAGAGCCCCGGAGAAGGCTCGCCCTCTGCGTAGATCAAAGCACCCTTCTTGTAGCGTTTCGTGACCACTCGACCGCGAATGGCGGTGAGGATGTTCGCGGGCAGTCCCATGAAGTACGGATGCCGACTCAGGATGGCCAGAGAATCGCTCGTGCTCATTTCCGACAGCACCGAATCTGGCAGCTGATTGCCTTGGCGCCTGGTCGAAGACCTGGACGTCGAACCCGGCGCGCAAGACCGAGAGCGCCGCGGTCAGGCCCCAATGCCACCCCCGCCGACAGCCATGGACAGATCGTCGCGGCTCATCAGGCCCTCGACCCGCAGCAAGGGGTCTCTTGAAAATCGAGTCATCGGCTCTCAATTTACTACGCGAGCGGGAGATACGCGGCGTTCGATGGTGCTCGAAGTGTGCGGGGCCCGTGGGCACTACGCTGCCATGTGGCACGTGAGGCGGCGACTGCGCCGGGGCTCGGAAGAACCGACCGTTCGCCAGTAAGAGTTACACGGCAGTAACTTCCTCTCGCACTGGGTGCGGAGCTGCCGACATCCGGTTGCCCTCGCGGTAATCCACTACTTACCCCATGGCACACGTCTTGCTGTTTCACCCACCAGAACAAAGCGTGGATGTGGGATCGAGAACAAGGAGGAGCACCCGAACTTCCTTCGTGTTCGCCGTACGCCAGAGTTGCTCGCCACGTTCAGTCGCCGGTGTGCGGCGCAGTAGGGAGGGACACGCCATGCGACGGAGACACTCGACTCGCCTTGGATCTCTCGTGGGCGTTCCGATCGCGCTGATGGCTGTGCTCACCGGCCCAGCGTGGTCGGAGGAACCGGTATCATCGCGACCGCCAAAGGGTCGCCCCGCGATCGATCACGTCCGCGAAGTACAGCAGGCCCTCACGACCGCTGGATACGATCTCGGTCCGATCGATGGCGTCATGGGCCCTCGGACGCGGGCCGCGATCCGGCTGGCCGCGGCCGCACCGGCGCCGCACGCGCCGAGTCTCGCAGACACACGCACGGTCAGACCCGGGGCGAACACCAGGACCGAAGCTCCGTAGAGGCGGCGTGCGGTCCAAGCGAGGAGGCGGCCATGCTATTCCTGTACGTCGTGATCGGGATTCTGGGGGCGGCAACGCTGCTCTTCACGGTCCAAAACCCGGACCCTGTAGTCGTTCGCTTTCTCGATTGGCAGACGGGTAGCTTCCCGCTGTCTTTCGTGATTCTGCTGGCGGTTTTCCTGGGGCTTGTTGTCGCATCCATCAGCGCTTTCGCGCATCAGATCCACCTTGAGCGCAAGATCCGCCAGCTCCGGCACCAGGTGTCCGATCTCATCGCTCTCGGTGCCCGGGAGTCCTCACGCGCTCTGGGAGCACCCGGCGGCGACGGAAGTCCTACATGGCCGGAGTCCAACGCCGCGAGCGGAGCACCATGTCCCCCCGCGGCCAGCGCCTCCGGCGAATTACGCCGACGAGTGCCCTAGGCAACCTTGCCGTGGACGCGGCAACTGCTGCCAACGCCGGGCGGCTCGACTACCGCCGGCACGAAGGAGGACGAGCGATGAAGAAGCTCCGCGACCCGATCGGGCTTCCTCTTCTCGGTGCAGAAACAGACCACGGTTTCCGAGGCGGTGCATCTGATGGCCGATCACAACGTCGGCATTGTCATCGTGCTTGATCGGGACCGGCTCGCCGGCATTTTCTCCGAGCGCGACGTCGTCCGGCGCGTGCTGCACCGAGGCCTGGATCCCGAAACCCTTCCCGTGGGCGAGGTGATGACCGCGGACATCGTCACCGCCGACGCCGAGATGGACTACGAGTCGGCCATGAGCGCTATGGACGAGGCGGGCATCATCTTCTGGTGACGAGCGGATCGAAGATGCTGTCCATGATCTCGATCCGTGACCTGACACGGGCCGTCCTCGGGGATCGGGAGGACGAGGTTCACTATCTGCGCGAGTACCTCTACCAGGTACCGGCGCAGAGTCCCGCGCCGTACGGCTCCGCCTGAAAGTCGCGCCGGGGCGGACGGCGGGACCACTAAGGGAGGTAGTTCATGACACGGAGCCCTCGCTGGATGTGGATCGCTCCCGGATTCCTTGCCGCCCTGGCTCTCTTGGGCGGGCCGGCCGGAGCCGCCGACAAGACCAAGGTGGAGCAGGCGACCAAGCGGGTCGAGCGAGGCGCCAAACAGATCGGCCAGGGTCAGGTCGGCCTCGGGTTCAGGGAAATGTTCGCGGGCATCGGCCATACCGTTGTGGAAGGTGCCAAGTTTAGCGGCGAGAACATCAAGGAGTTTTTCACGGGTAAGAAGTAAGGTTCAGTCCGCGCCACGGGTCCGGCCGTGAGTAGATCGTCCAGGTGCCCGCGCGCACCCACTGCTTTAGGGGCGGCCCGGCGGTTGCATCCGATAGGTCTACGGCGACGACTACGGTCGGCGGTGGTTGCCCGGTTCCGCGTCTGAGGCCGCTCGAATCATCGTGGCGGCCAGGGTTCACCTACGTGGTTGTTGGTGATTCCCCACGGACCGGTACACGTGCTGCTCCCTATCCCCGGAGGAGCGCAACAGCCCGGCGTCACCGCATCCGTGGAGTTGTTGCTGGTAATTGTGATCCTGCATCCAGCGCTGGTCTTCTCTGCGGTTACCGTGGCGATCAGGTATGTCGGAATGCCCTTCCCGTACCAGGCCGGTTGATGCGATAGGACACACTGGTCGGATATGGCGAACTGCGCCCCGGAGTTGTCGGGATTCTGCGGATCGCCCTTTTGCACGGGCAAGGAGACGACCGTCCAGTACCAGTTGTTCACCTGAATGCCCAGACCGGGAAACTTTGAAAAGTCTCCGCTGACGTCCAAGGAATTGCCCTCGGGCTGAATCACTTGCTGACCTGGCGAAAATACGCTGACCGAGTTGCCCAGCGGACACACCGAGCTCCGCGGTAGAGCGTTGACGACCGTCAGGCGGGGACAGGCCCGAGCATTGGCGGGCCAGCACAGTTCGAGAATCGCGATGAACGCTACCGTCGCTCGGAGACGGCGTAGCGTGCCCCGGTCAGGGCAGCGGGTTCGACCACACCGTTGCTGGAGCTGTCGCGGAATCGCTACTCTCATCGAGAGTTCCTCCCGGAAGCATACGTGCGCGGAGGCGCGAAACGCCGGCTGCCACGACGCAGACAAAGCACCGTCATCGTGGGGGCGATGGTGACAGAGCGTGCTGGAGAGGTCAAACCGGTGAGGACAGGTAACATGAACTGCCTCCGGCGGCGGTGGCCCCATCCATGGGCCCGTCCCCGTGACATAAGGTGCCAGCCTCGGCCGCCTCAGGAATCGACGGCACAGCGTAGGGGGAGACACGGCGCCACCGTCAATTGGCACCCGGATCAGCGCTGATGACGCTGGTGGCGTCCGACCTGCTCGCGACGTGAAACGGCTAGCGCGTGGCGGATCAGTTGCCCAGTACGTCCACCGCCTTTCTCTCGCAGAAGGCGCCCGCCTGCTTGAGCTGCGCCGGGCGAATCAGCGCGTAGGTCTGTGTAGTCTCGATGCGCGTGCCGGTCGAGCGGCGGACTGGATCGACATGTATTCTCCCGGACATGGACTCCCTCGTCGCCTCGGCCGCGCGCGCGCTGGCGGCCGGTGATCCCCTCGGCGCCCTCAAGCGCGTCGCGCTGCGCGACGACCCGCCGGCCCTTGCCCTGCGCGGCATCGCCATGGCCCAGCTCGGCGATTACGACCGGGCCCGCAAGCTCCTCCGGCGCGCCGCCCGCGGCTTCGGCCCTCGCGAGCGCCTCGCCCAGGCGCGCTGCCAGGTCGCCGAGGCGGAGGTCGCCCTCGCCGCGCGCGACCTGAGCGGGCCGGTGCGCGCGCTCGACGCGGCCGCGCAGGCGCTCGATGCGCTGGGCGATCGCGCGAACGCCCTCTACGCCCGCCTCGTCGGCGCCCGCCGTCAGCTTCTCGTCGGCGAGCTCGAGGCCGCCGAGCAGACGCTCGCCGCGGTCGATGTCGACGCCGCCGGCGCGCCGCCGCCGCTCGCGGCCCGCGCCGAGCTGACCCGCGCCGAGCTCGCGCTCCGCCGCGTCCAGGTCGCGGACGCTGCCGCCGCGCTCAGCCGCGCCCACGCCGCCGCCCTCGCCGCGGGCATCCCGGCCCTGGTCGCCGAGATCGGCCGGGTCCGGCTTGCCCTGTCGGCGCCCTCGGCGCGCCTGATTCGCGGCGGTGTGGCCCGCCCGGTGCGCCTCGACGAGGTCGAGGCCCTGTTCGCGTCGGGCGACCTCGTCGTCGACGCCTGCCGGCGCGCGGTGCGCGGCCCGGCTCGCTCCGTCCCGCTCGCCGGACGCCCGGTCCTGTTCGCGCTCGTCGGCGCGCTCGCCGAGGCCTGGCCGGCCGACGTGGCGCGCGATCGCCTCGTCGAGCGTGCCTTCGAGGCGCGCGCCGCCGATGAGTCGTACCGCGCCCGGCTCCGCGTCGAGCTCGGCCGCCTGCGCGTCGCCCTGCGCCCGCTCGCCCGGATCGAAGCGACCCGGCGCGGCTTCGCGCTCGTCCCTGTCGGCCGCCGTGCCGTCGTCGTGCTGGCGCCGCCGATCGACGGTCCTGCTGGTGCCATCGTCGCCCTGCTCGAGGGCGGCGAGTCGTGGTCGACCTCGGCGCTCGCGTGTGCGCTCGGCTCGAGCCAGCGAACAGTCCAGCGTGCACTGCGCCAGCTCGAAGAAGCGGCGGCGGTGCGCGCCGTCGGCCGCGGCCGGTCCCGCCGCTGGCTCGCGCCGGCGCTCGGCGGATTCGCGACAACCTTGTTACTCCCGGGTGCGCTGCCAGTTGGGTAGGCTTGGGGCATGGCAAACACACGCAAGACCAAAGTGCGGCAGGCGGAGATCCTCCGGGAGTACGGTCCCTTTCCGGGCATCGACCACGTCCACGGCGTGACCTTCGACGGGGCCCACGTCTGGTTCGCCCGCGGCGAGAGCATCGTCGCCCTCGATCCCGGCGGCGGCGCGCTGGTCCGCGAGGTTGCCGTCGCCGCCGACGCGGGCACCGCCTTCGACGGCGAATACCTCTGGCAGATTGCCGGCGACCGGATCCAGAAGGTCGATCCGCGATCGGGCCAGGTCGTCGCCACCATCCCGGCGCCGGCTCACGGCCGCGACTCGGGCCTGACCTGGGCCGAGGGGACGCTCTGGGTCGGCGAGTACCGTGCCCGCAAGATCCACCAGATCGACGCCGAGACCGGCGCCATCCTGCGCACGATCGAATCGGATCGCTTCGTCACCGGCGTCTCCTGGGCGAACGGCGAGCTCTGGCACGGCACCATGGAGGACGAGCACAGCGATCTCCGGCGCATCGATCCGGAGACGGGCGAGGTCCTCGAGCGCCTCGAGATGCCCGCCGGCGTCGTCGTGAGCGGCCTCGAGACCGACGGCGCCGGCGTTTTTTACTGCGGCGGTAGCACCAGCGGCAAGGTGCGTGCTGTCCGCAAGCCGTGACCCAAGAGAAAGGAGCTCACGATGTGCCCAGTGTGCCTGGCTACGGTGGGGGTCTACGTCGCCGGCGGAGCGTCGGCCGGCGGCATGACAGCCTATCTGGCCACCCGGTTGCTGAACGTGGGACGGAAGGGAACGAACGACGAAGGACACCCGAAGGAAGGAGGGGAGAGCCATGACGAAGCACATGACCGGGACGCGTAAAGAGTGGCTCGCCGCGCGGCTCGAGCTGCTCGAGGCGGAGAAGGAGCTCACGCGGCGCAGCGACGAGCTGGCACGGCGGCGGCAGGAGTTGCCGTGGGTTCGCATTGACAAGGAGTATCGATTCGACACCGACGAGGGGAGCGCCTCGCTGGCCGGCCTCTTCCGAGGGCGCTCGCAGCTCCTCGTCTACCACTTCATGTTCGGGCCCGACTACGCGGCGGGGTGTCCGTCCTGCTCGGCGATCGCGGACGGCTTCAACGGGTTTGCCGTGCACCTGGCCAACCACGACGTCATGCTGTGGGCGGTGTCGCGGGCGCCGCTCGCGAAGCTCGGGGCGTACAAGCGGCGGATGGGGTGGACGTTTCCCTGGGCGTCGTCGCTCGGCAGGGACTTCAACTTCGACTTCAACGTCTCGTTCACCGAGGAGCAGCAGCGCGAGGGGGCCGTCGAATACAACTACGGGCGCGAGGCGCCGCTGGTCCGGGAAGCCGGGGGTGAGGGGCCTGTCGCCGAGTTCGCGGCCATGGCCGGAACCGACGTGGCCACGTACACGCGCGAGAGGCCGGGCGTGAGCGCGTTCGCGCTCGAGGACGGCGTCGTCTACCACACCTATTCCGCCTATGCGCGCGGAGTGGACGGCCTCTGGGGCATGTACCAGTGGCTCGACCGCGCACCCAGGGGGCGCAACGAGACGGGCGTCTGGTGGCGACGCCACGACGAATACAACAAGGGCTGAGCGAAGTTGCGGTTGTCGCGGCGCAACCGAGGCGGAGACAAACTCCCGAGGAGGAGCGATGGAGCTTCGGCCGTCGCCGGCAGTTTTGGTTTCAGGAATCGCGGGCATGCTTGCGCGCGCGATGGGAGATTGCCTTGAGTCCTTAGTCGAAGACCGCTCGGACTGTGCCAGGGAGGGGCCGCGGCAACATCAGCCGCTGGTCCATCGAGCATCCGTACATCGTCATCGCCCGAACACCGTACGAGCGGGCGCTTGCGCTCACCCAACAGGAGCCCGAGCAGTGGTTTCTCGACCGACGCCTGGCCGAACTCCCGGACTGAGACAGTCAACGCAGAATGGTTTTCAGTCCGCTGTCGATTTTGGCCTCCCCCGAACGACTAAGGGCTGAGGGACGATAATTCTCATGAAGTATAGATCCGGGAGGACCCAATGAAATACGTGTGCTTGGGGTACATGGATCCGACAAAATGGGAGGAGATGTCAGAAGCCGAGATCAACGCGTTTGTCGACGAGTGCTTCACCTACGACGACGTGCTCCGAAAGAACGGGCACTTCGCTGGCGGGGACGCGCTCCAAGGCCCTGAAAGCGCCGTGACGCTCCGTTTTCAAGGCGGAAAGATCACGGTCACCGACGGCCCCTACGCGGAGACCAAGGAGCAATTGGGCGGAATCTTGATCCTCGAAGCCACGGACTTGAATCACGCCATCGAGTTGATGTCCAGGCACCCGGGCGTGCGAGGCGGGCCCTTTGAAATCCGGCCGGCCGCGGACCTGACCGGCATGGTCCGAGAAAGTGGGAACCGGCGTTCACGTTCCAAGCGGCCATAGCCACTATCGATCTACAAGCCCTTACCCCTCGTGGTTGCGGGGGCCCGCAACCACCGAAATCGAACCACACACCGACGAGGCAGCGCGCCGCTTACTCGAGACGTGGACTCAGTTCAGCCACACTGCCATCACCTACTGGATCAACTCATCCGCCCGTCTTAGCAGCGACGGCGGGATCGTCAGGCCGAGGGCCTT
>Ga0335084_10008800_pt1 | contig 10066 bp, 10 predicted proteins | sample Lox_Sample_44_FD_206721 | JGI IMG/M metagenome (GOLD analysis project Ga0335084, IMG submission 206721) | Soil microbial communities from Loxahatchee National Wildlife Refuge, Florida, United States - Lox_Sample_4.4 | ecosystem: Environmental > Terrestrial > Soil > Wetlands | place: USA... | reverse complement strand
ATCCATGGTGTAGACCTCTTTTAAGTCACCTTCCAGCTTTACTCCCACTACCTGTTTTTCCACATACTCTGCACCGAAATTCACCGCCTGTGTTCTGAAGATATCGAGGAGTTCTGTACCGCTTAACGCGTGAGGCAATCCCGGATAGTTCTCAATCTTGCTGGTATAAGCAAGGGCCCCTGCAGTAGGTGACTTATCAATCACCACCGCTTTCAGATTTGAACGCGCGGTATACTGGGCAGCGCTCAGCCCTGCAGGACCGCCACCGATGATTACCACATCATAGGCTGTATCTGTCATATGTCCTCCTGTGGGAATTCCCAACAGGCACTCGCCTTAAGAATTCCTGATTCCCGTTGCGTGGCGTAGTACATACTATGCCGCATCCCGGCTAAAATCTTCTCAAGACATTATAGCAGGTGTCTCTCTGGGCAGGATGGAAGCCTGCTGACCTGATGGCGTGCAGTATGTCATCCTTGGAGACCCGGTAGCTCACCCCTGTTGACGCAACTACGTTCTCCTCAATCATGGTGGAGCCAAAGTCATTGGCACCAAACCGCAGTGCAATCTGGGCAAGTTTTAGCCCCTGGGTCACCCATGACGCCTGAATATTTCTCAGGTTGTCAAGGTAGATTCGCGAGAGTGCAAGGACCTTCAGGTACTCAACTGCACTTGCCGGATGCTGAACGTTGAAGCCGGGCGATCCACTGCCTGCCTTCGCCGCCGTACTGAGCTCCGTATTCCCCGGCTGGAACGACCAGGGAATGAATGCAGTGAATCCCCCTGTCCTCTCCTGGAGTCCTCGTATGCGATCCAGGTGGTCAACAATGTCTTCGGGCTTCTCAATGCTCCCAAACATCATGGTTGCAGTGGTGCGCATTCCGAGATAATGCGCCTCCTCCATTACCTTTAACCACGCAGCCGATTTAATCTTCCTTGGACTGAGGATTTCTCTCACCCTGTCAGAGAGAATTTCCGCCCCTCCTCCGGGAATGGAGTCAAGCCCTGCCTCTTTCAATATCTTCAGTGTCTCCCTGATGGTCAGGTCATGTTTCGCCGCAAGGTAACTTATTTCAGGCGGTGAGAAACCATGAATGGTGATGGGATACCGGGCCTTTATCGCCTTCAGCAGGGAGAGGTAATAGTCCATGGTGAGGTGAGGATGAAGGCCGCCCTGGAGAAGTATCTGGGTACCGCCCAGCGCGATGGTCTCATCTATCTTTCTGAATATATCTTCCGCTGATAAAAGATACGCATGGGGACTATCGACATCGCAGTAGAAGGCGCAAAACCTGCATTTATTTATACATACGTTTGTGTAGTTGATATTCCTGTCCACCACAAAGGTTACGGTTTCCTCAGGGTGCATTTCCTTCCTGATTCGGTCCGCCATCTCTCCCAACCGGAGGAGTTCTGCATCCTTCAATAACCTTAATGCCGCCCTTTTGGTTATCCTGCTACCCTTCAACCGTTACCTCCATCCTTCTTGGGAGTGGGGATGCGCATCTGTGCCCTGCGTTCTATTTTATAATAAACCTGTATCGGTTTTGTTATAAAATCCTGTTGAAAAAGTAGGCATGCTTTAGCTAAAATTTAAGACTTAACTTTCCGGAGGAACAGAATGGCAAAGACGATTGAAATACGCTGGCACGGCAGGGGGGGTCAGGGAACGGTTACCGCCGCAAAGGTCCTTGCTGACGCCTGTTTGAGCGGTGGCAGGTATGTCCAGGCATTTCCCGAGTACGGGCCCGAGCGCTCGGGGGCACCCTTGAGGGCCTACAATAGAGTGAGTGATAATGAACTCCGCTTGCATTGTCCGGTACTCCATCCCAATGTGGTAGCAGTGGCGGATGCAACACTCCTCGATGGCGTGAATGTGGCGGAAGGTGCAAAAGAGGATGCGATATTTATCGTGAACACTTCAAAGGACCCATCGGTGATTCGGACAAGGCTAGGTCTCACCCCAACCCAAAAGATATGTACCGTTGACGCGACGAAGATAGCCCTTGAATGTTTTGGCAGGGCCCTCCCTAATGCGCCGATGCTTGGCGCAGTCTCCAGGGCCACGGGCATTATAGGTCTCGACGCCCTCCTGCAGGACGTCAAGAAAAGCTTCGGCAAGAAGTTTTCGCAGAAGATAATAGACGGAAACGTTGAAGCAACCAAAAGAGGTTTCGAGGAGGTAAGGGAAGGATGAAACCAAAAGGCTGGAGAGAACTCCCTCCCGGGTCTGTAGTGACCGAACCAGGGAGTGCAGCAAGATTCAAGACAGGCTCATGGAGGACATTCAAGCCTGAATGGGTACCCGATCACTGTATCCAGTGCCTGTTCTGCTGGATGTTCTGCCCTGACATGGCGATAAAGGTGAAGGACGGCAAGAGGGAAGCGTTTGACTATGATTACTGCAAGGGCTGTGGAATCTGTGCGAGGGAATGTCCGGGCAAGAAAGGGCAAAAAGCGATCATCATGGTGGAGGAGGGCAAATAGATGGCAAAGGTAGTTGCGGTTACGGGAAACGAGGCAATAGCCAATGCCCTCAGACAGGCAAATCCGGATGTGTGTGCCGCATATCCCATTACTCCTGCGACAGATATCATGCAGCGGTTTTCCGGCTATGTGGCTGATGGCCTCGTAAAGACGGAATTGATCCTCGTGGAGAGCGAACACAGCGCCATGAGCGCATGCGTGGGCGCTTCAGCAGCAGGAGGAAGGGTTATCACCGCCACTTCATCCCAGGGCCTTGCCCTGATGTGGGAGATCCTTTTCATTGCTGCGGGTGACCGGCTTCCCATTGTGATGCCTCTGGTGAACAGGGCGCTGTCAGCTCCTATCAATATCCACGCCGACCATTCTGACGGCATGGGCGCACGGGACACGGGATGGGTGCAGTTGTGGTCAGAGAATGCTCAGGAGGCCTATGACAATACCCTGCAGGCATTCAGGATCGCCGAGCACATGGATATAAGGCTTCCTGTAATGGTCTGTCTGGACGGCTTTATCATAAGCCACTGTATCGAGAGGCTAGAGTACCTGGAAGATGATGAGGCGCGGAAGTTCATCGGTGAATACGCACAGCTCCACCCCCTTCTCGATGTGGAACATCCCGTGAGCTACGGTCCCCTCATACTCTCGGACCTCTATATGGAATACAAGAGGGCACAGCATGAAGTGATGGCGAGGGTGAGTGACGTGGTCCTGGATGTCGCGGCCGAATTCGAAAAGATATCCGGACGGAAATATGGCCTCTTTGAGTCCTACCGCCTTGACGACGCAGAGATCGCCCTCGTCATCCTTAATTCTGCTGCAGGGACCGCAAAGGACACGGTAGATGAGTTCAGGGCCAGAGGAGTCAAGGCAGGGCTCCTCAAACCAAGACTCTTCAGGCCTTTTCCCTACCAGGGGGTAGCAGACGCCCTAAAAACCGCGAAGGCCGTCTGCGTGATGGACCGCGCCGATTCCTTTGGGGGTTTCGGACCGATGTACATGGAAATTGCCTCAGCGCTCATGATGAACGGCAGGAAGCCTGCCCTCATTAATAAAATATACGGACTGGGCGGCCGGGATTTTCTCCCGGAACATGCCGAACATGTGCTTTCTGAACTTAGTGATATCGCAAAGGGTGGCAAGGTAAAAACATTCAAGGAATACATAGGAGTGAAGGAATAACATGTCAACTGCACCATCGCTCAAAGAACTTTCGAAGAAAGAGGAACTCTTTACCCATGGACACAGGATGTGTTCGGGATGCGGGGCACCTATCGTTGTAAAACAGCTCCTGCTCGCGTCCGACTATTCCATTGTCGCATCCAATGCAACGGGATGTCTCGAGGTCTCTACCTGCATCTCCGAGTACACTGCGTGGAAGATCCCCTGGATACACAATGCGTTTGAGAACGCTGCAGCGACCCTGTCGGGAGTCGAAGCGATGTACCGCTCTCTCAAGAAGCAGGGGAAGATCGCAAAAGAGATAAAATTCGTTGCCTTTGGCGGTGACGGGGGAACCTATGATATAGGCTTCCAGAGCCTCTCCGGCGCCATGGAACGCGGCCATGACATGCTGTATGTCTGTTACGACAACGGTGGGTACATGAATACAGGGATCCAGCGTTCCAGTGCGACACCCATCGGAACAGACACCACCACCTCCCCTGCGGGGAGCGTCCTGAAAGGAAAGACGCAGCAGAGAAAGAATCTGACGCGGATCATGGCTGCCCACGGCATCCCTTATGTTGCCCAGGCATCTCCTGCTCACTGGAGAGACGCCGTCGTAAAGTTCAAGAAGGCCTTGGATATAACGGGGCCGAAATTCATCAATGTCATTGCTCCCTGCAACAGGGGATGGCGATCCAGCACTGACGACGCTATCCTTCTCAGCAGGATCGCCGTCGATACCTGCTACTGGCCCCTTTACGAAGTGGAACACGGGGTTACGAGAATCAATTATACCCCCAAAGAGAAGAGGCCTGTGGAAGAATTCCTCAGACCCCAGGGGAGATTCAAACACATGTTTGCTCCTGGAAACGAATGGCTCATAGCCCTGTTTCAGGATGAGGTCGACAGGGAATGGGAACGTTTGAAGAAGGAGGCTCAGGGAGGAGCCCAGGAAAAATCCTGATCGTATCCTCCGAGGGATTTTTCTCCTTTGCGCGGTAACCGGGGAATAGTATTGATATAAATATAATAATGTGCTATTTTTGAGGTGCTATGGCAGAATTCGACCTTGTAATGTACGAGGAGGAGTTCAAGCGCATTGACGAAGAACTCCAGAAGTTGCATCAGCAGGCCAACGCAAAGGTCTTGTTTCTGGTGGACAAAAACGGTCAGCTTATTGCCTCTGCAGGCGATACCCACAATATTGATACCACCGCGCTTGCATCGTTAACTGCCGGGAATATTGCCGCCACCGGCGGAATTGCAAGGCTTCTCGGTGAAAGGGAGTTCACCATTCTTTTCCACGAAGGGGAGAAGGACAATATCCACATCTCCCTTATCGGTCAGAGGGTCATCCTTGTGGTGATCTTCGATCAGAGGTCATCACTGGGGCTCGTGCGGTTACGGGTAAAAAAGGCATCCGAGTCTCTCACCAGGATCTTTGACGAAATATCGAGAAAGGCAGAAAAGGAAAAGGTGGAGGGCAGATTAGATGAGTCTCCCTTTGCAGAGATAAGTGATGAGGACATCGACAACCTTTTCAGATAGGTAAGCTTCCGTGTCTTTTATTAATTACTCCTCCCGTGAGATTAACTGCAAGATCGTCTATTACGGGCCGGGTCTCTGCGGAAAGACCACCAATCTCCAGTATATCTACAGGAGGACAACCCCTGAGCAGAAGGGCAAACTCATATCCCTGGCCACAGAGACCGAGAGAACTCTTTTCTTTGATTTTCTTCCCCTGGCCCTTGGAGATATCAAGGGCTTCAGGGTAAGGTTCCACCTGTACACAGTCCCTGGACAGGTCTTCTATGCGGCGAGCAGAAAATTGATTCTCAAGGGTGTTGACGGTGTGGTATTTGTTGCAGATTCCCAGATAGAACGGATGGAGGCCAATATGGAGAGCCTTGAAGACCTGAAGATCAATCTCGCAGAGCAGGGATATGACCTGGAAAAACTCTCCTTCACAATTCAGCACAACAAAAGAGACTTGCCTAATATCGCACCTTTGGATGAAATGAACACGATCCTCAATCCCAACGGTATCCCCTGGTTTGAGGGCGTGGCGATGACCGGACAGGGTGTTTTTGAGACCCTTAAGAATGTCGCAAAACAGGTGCTCTTCGAACTGAAAAAGAACTATTGAGAGAGTGAGGGGAGCAAGGAGGACGTATGCCAAAATACCCCAGGAATTATATGATGCTCCAGAAGAAATTCTCTGATCTCATGAAAGCGCATGAAGAAGTGGGAAGGCTGGCGAGAGAAGCGGGCCCGCTAGATGCAAAAACCGGAAACCTCATTCAACTCGCTGCCTCCGTCGCCCTGCGGTCTGAAGGGGGTGTGCACTCCCATGCGAAAAGGGCCATTCAGGCCGGGGCCTCAAAGGATGAGATTTATCACACCATTGCCCTTCTTATGAACACCGTGGGCTTCCCTACCATTGCAGCGGCTTTTTCATGGGTGAATGATATCGTAGCAAAAAAGAAATAGATTCCCTGAGAAGTTCCTCACCGGTTGTTCAGATCGGAAGATAGCCCCCGTTGTCCAGCTTACATGCTTGTCAGGTGAGGCAAGCATCTTGGAAACGATTAGTATAAAAGACGCCTTAACAAAAAATTCGTAGCTTTTTTTTAGTTAATATTCTATATTATTTTTATTAGTATCGTTGTTTCACATACTACAAATCCCGCACTTACATAAAAGACCTATGGAAATGGAGAATGACCTCACGATAAGGCCGGGGACAAGCGCACAGGTGAAGGGGCAGCCAAAATTAGGGCGCTTGCTGGTCGTGGACGATCAAGTTGATGTTCTCAACCCCCTCTGCGAGATTCTGTCAAAGTTCGGCTACGATGCCACGGGGGTTACCTCTGCCTCAGAAGCACTGAAGGAGCTGAAGAACCAGTCCTTTGACCTGCTCCTGACAGACCTGATAATGCCTGAAATGGACGGTGTTTCCCTTCTCAAAACCGCTTCGGAAATGGATCCCCAGATTGTGGGCATTATCATCACCGGGAACGGTACGATCCAGACTGCTGTGGAAGCCATAAAGGGAGGCGCCTTTGATTACGTCCTGAAACCGGTGGAATTCAGGACGCTGATGCCCATTCTGTCCCGTGCGATGATGGTACGCCGCCTCAGGATTGAAAACCTTCAGTTGCGTGAGAGCCATAAAGCTCTCATTGAGAGCGCAAGAGACGTTATCTACACCCTCTCTCCCGGCGGTTTGGTCACCTCCCTCAATCCGGCATTCGAGATAATTACCGGCTGGTCGCGGGCTGAGTGGATCGGCAAGCCTTTTCCCTCCATCCTTCATCCGGATGATGTTCCTTCTGCGCTCAAGGTGTTCTATGGAGCGTTACGCGGCGAAGTCTCTCCCACCCTCGAATTGCGTGTGCGCGTCCGCTCAGGAGAGTATCTCGTGGGAGAATTCGTCATGCCGCCGCTCATCGCGGACGGCAAAGTAATCGGCATTTCGGGTATTGCCCGTGATATCACCGAGCGCAAAAAAGCGGAAGAGAAATTAAGAGCGCTCATGGAGGAGTTAAGTACTCAAAAGGAGTTTTCTGATGCTATATATAACAATACCCCAAGCGGCATAATAGTCCTTGATAAGGAAGGCCATATCCTAAAGATCAATCATCCGGGAGCTGAAATCCTGAAGATCTCACCTTCCGAGGTTGTGGGCAGGCCACTCACCGCCATTTACCCTGAGGCAAAAGAGATGCTCACCCTTGCCGCCCATTTCGGCAGGGAATTCCTCATCACTCTGGCGGACGGAAGGACGAGGCCCGTGGGCTTTACCAACTCCCCGCTCCTGGACAAAGACGGATTGGAGAAGGGAATTATTATCGTCTTCCGTGACCTTACCGAGGTTAAGGAACTCCAGGCAGAGTTAAGGAAGAAACAGCACTTTGAAGCCATGGGAAAGGTGATTTCAGGGGTTGCCCATGAAATAAGGAACCCTCTCTTTGGTATCCAGGCCATTGGGCAGATACTGGAGAGGGAGAGCGAAACACCCCAGCATCAGGCGCTCATCAGCGCACTGCTCAAGGAAACTCAACGGATGAGAAACCTTGTGGACGAACTCCTTCTTTACAGCAGGCCGTCTGCGCTCAATCTTATTGAGATGGACCTCGACATATTCCTGGCAGAACTGAAGGAATTTTTCAAGACAAAACACCCCGATAAGGTCCTTTCCATCAAGGTACCTTCACTTACCCGCTTCAATGCCGATAAGGATAAACTGATGCAGGTCTTTGTGAATCTCCTCGAAAATGCAGTAGGAGCCGCCGGTAAACAGATTGACATCACCTCTGAGAAAAAGGACGGGGGGTTAAGAATAACTGTAAAAGATGACGGATCAGGTATTAAACCGGATGCCCTGGAGAGGATATTTGAACCGTTCTACACCACAAAAAAGGAGGGGACAGGGCTCGGCCTCCCCATATCCAGAAAAATTATGGAAGCACATGGGGGAGCAATCGGGGTTGAGAGCACCGCGGGCACGGGCACGACTTTCTTCCTCACCTTTAGGGAGCGGTAATAGGTAATACCGGGTTACGTATTTTTCATTATCTCTTCGGCCATCTCAGTGAGAGGCACCACCTTGTCCACTACCCCGCTTTTTATGGCAACCTTCGGCATACCGAATATCACCGATGTCTCTTCATCCTGCGCAAGGGTGGCCCCTCCCTTTTCCTTGATAATTCCCATTCCGCTGGCACCGTCAGATCCCATGCCGGTGAGAATGACCCCCATGGAACGCTCCCCGTACACCTCACCCACGGATTGAAAAAGGACATCCACCGAGGGCCTGTGAATAAGATTCAGGGGTTCTCCCTCCAGCCTTATGGCGCGACCCCCTTTCCATGCCTTCATATGAAGGCCCGAGGGTGCAATGAGTGCGGTTCCGGGCTCAATTTTCTCCCTGTCTTCAGCCTCTTTCACGTGAATGCCGCACATGCTGTCAAGCCTCTCTGCGAGGGTTGCGGTAAATCCTTTGGGCATATGCTGAACAATGAGGATCCCGAAGCTTATGTCCCTGGGGAATTTCTGAAGGATCATCTCCAGCGCGGGAGGACCCCCTGTTGACGCACCAATGGCCACCACATCCACAATGCCTTGCGAACGATAGCCGGAAAGGACACGGGGCTCGTAGACAAGTTTCTTCGGTTCATTGTGGGCTATGGCCTTTACCTTCGAGACGATCTCCGCAGCCAGTGCAAGGAAGTCCATGAGCCCCTTGGACGATTTGTCCACAAAATCCATGGCACCCAGTTCCAGTGCCTTGAGGGTGAGAGCAGCGCCTTCATGGGTGAATTGGGAGAGCACAAGCACAGGGAGCGGACTTTGTTCCATAATGACCTTCAATGTCTCGATCCCGTCGACCACCGGCATCATGATGTCGAGGGTAAGGACATCAGGCTTCAGGCTGAGGGTCTTCTCAATAGCCTCCTTCCCATTCCGCGCGACCCCTACTACCGAAATGGTGGGTTCTGAATCAAAGATCCTCAAAAGCGCTTTCCGGACAAATGGTGAGTCATCCACGATCAGGACTTTTATCTCTCGGTCACGGGACATGGGCTACCTCTTGGGAGAACATTTCAGGTTTTTTCTGTAGATAATCAGGCCCTCCCTGCATTCCGGCACAAGGAGGTCCGTTTTATTCAGCAGGCTTTCTGATGAACCAATAAAGAGGTACCCTTCATCAGCAAGGTGGCGGTAGAAATTCTCCGTAATTCGTCCTATGGCGTTATCACTCATATAGATGAGGACATTCCGGCAAAAGATCACGTCAATATCCTGTATCCCCCCCCATGATGCGGGGTCCAGAATGTTCCCATGCCTGAACTCCACCTGGGACCGGTAAGCGGATTTAAGGGTGTATAGGTCCCCTCTCCGGTCAAAATACTTTTGGGAAAACTCATCGGTGCCGTCCAGTCTCCTGAAAGAGTTTTTTGTATATACCGCATTTCTTGCCTTTTTGACTGCGCTCCTGCTCACGTCAATCCCTATCACCTTCACCTCCCACCCCCACGCAAAAAGACCGGTCTCCATGAGCATAATCTTCAGGGTATATGCCTCTTCACCGGTTGAGCAGCCTGCAGACAGGAACGTGATCCTCTTTTGGTCTTTCTTCTGCCGTTGTCGCTTAATATCATCCAGGAGCCCTGCAACCAGAGTGATCCTCCCCAGCTCCCTCTGAAAGTACGTCTCGTTGTTCGTGATGTGGGCCATGAAGCTGTAGAACTCCTCCTTCGATGGCTCTGAGATAATAAAATCATAATAGTCCTTATAAGACCGTATATCCAGTATAGAAAGCCGGTGCGAGAGCTTTGTGTGAAGGGTGAGCCGCTTGTCCCCTTTCATGACAATACCCGCCTCCCTCTCTATGAGGTCCTTAAATAGGGCA
>Ga0335084_10008799_pt1 | contig 10066 bp, 4 predicted proteins | sample Lox_Sample_44_FD_206721 | JGI IMG/M metagenome (GOLD analysis project Ga0335084, IMG submission 206721) | Soil microbial communities from Loxahatchee National Wildlife Refuge, Florida, United States - Lox_Sample_4.4 | ecosystem: Environmental > Terrestrial > Soil > Wetlands | place: USA: Florida... | reverse complement strand
CGTAGCGGATGACGCGCGCCGACGTGACGATATCGCCCTCCTCGTCGATCACCGGTGCGACCCGGATGGCGCGCAACTCACGGTCGATCCCGACCATCTCGCCCACGCGATAGCGGAAGCGGTGCCAGTGCGACTGTGCGAGGTAGTTGGTCTCGTACGTGCCGAGGTCCATGCTGCCCGCGGCGATCTCGTGCAGATGCGGCTTCCAGAAGTGGGTCCGCTCGCGCTCGACCAGAGTCACGCTCACGCGTCCGCGTTTGCCGAATTTGTTGCCGAGGCTTGTAGCGAGTTCCAGACCACCCGCGCCGCCGCCGACCACCACGATCTCGTGCGGTCGCTCGCCGGATCGCGCCGTCGGCACCTGCAGCGCCGCCCCGGACGACACGGGCGCGTCCACGTCGCGCATGGTCGCCCGCCCTTCCTCAGCTACGGCTCGGCACACGCGGCGCCGCATGCACGTCCATCGTCGTCTGCTCGCGGTCGAGTATCTGCTCGGGCTCGTCCGCCTCGGTTCCGGTCTCGTTGTTCAGCACCTGTTGCAACCGGTTCGCATCGAGCGCCTTGCACCACTTGGCGACCACCAGCGTTGCCACGCCGTTGCCGATGAAGTTGGTGAGGGCACGCGCCTCCGACATGAAGCGGTCGATCCCGAGGATCAGCGCCAGTCCGGCCACCGGCACGTTGCCGACCGCCGACAGCGTTGCCGCGAGCACGATGAAGCCGCTGCCGGTGACACCGGCAGCGCCCTTCGAAGTCAGCAGCAACACGGCGAGCAGCGTCAACTGATGCGTCAGGTCGAGCGGCGTATTGGTCGCCTGCGCGATGAACACGGCCGCCATCGTCAGGTAGATCGCGGTGCCGTCGAGGTTGAACGAGTAGCCGGTCGGAACGACCAGTCCCACTGCGGATTTTTCCGCGCCCGCGTTCTCCAGCTTCACCATGAGGCGCGGCAGCGCGGACTCGGACGACGAAGTACCGAGCACGAGGAACAGCTCCTCCTTGATGTACTTGATGAACTTCCAGATGCTGAACCCGTGGTACCACGCGATAGAGCCCAGCACGCCGAAGATGAACACCAGGCAGGTCGTGTAGAACGTGCCCATCAGCGCGAACAGCGACGTGAGCGAGCCGATGCCGTACTTGCCGACGGTGAACGCCATCGCGCCGAACGCGCCGAGCGGCGCGACCTTCATGATCATGCCGACGATGCCGAACAGGATGTGCGAGAGGCGCTCGATCAGGTCGAACACCGGCTTGCCCTTGGTGCCGAACGCGTGCAGCGCGAAGCCGAACAGAACCGAGAAGAACAACACCTGCAGCATGTCGCCCTTGGCGAATGCGTCCACCACGCTGTACGGAATCACGTTGAGCAGGAAATCCGTGGTCGAGGTCATCTTGCCCGGACCGGCGTACTGCGCAACCGCTTTCGTGTCCAGCGTCGAGGGATCGACGTTCATTCCCACGCCGGGCTGGAACAGGTTGACGATCACGAGCCCCACCAGCAGCGCGATGGTGCTGACGATCTCGAAGTACAGGATCGCGGAGCCGCCCACCTTGCCGACCTTCTTCATGTCTTCCATGCCGGCGATGCCGATCACGACCGTGCAGAAGATGATCGGCGCGATGATCATCTTGATCAGCTTGATAAAGCCGTCGCCGAGCGGTTTCATGGCCGCGCCCGCCTCGGGATAGAAATGCCCGAGCAGCGCACCGAGCACGATCGCCACCAGGACCTGGAAATAAAGCGACTTGTAGAGCGGCTTGCTCTTCCTTGCGCCCGCGGATGCCTGTGCCATCTCGTTTGTCTCCGTAAATTGCGTCGCGCGCGCGATCAGTCCGTCGCGAACACCCTGCTGCGCACCGCGCCCGCGTCGGCGACCGCGATTGCGGTCATGTTGACGATGCGGCGTACCGTCGACGAAGGCGTCATGATGTGGACCGGCATGGCGGCGCCGAGCAGGATCCCGCCCACCGTCACGCCGCCGCCCGCGGTCACCCGCAACACGTTGTAGGTGATGTTGGCCGCATCGATGTTCGGCATCACGAGCAGGTTGGCATCGCTGGTCAGGCGCGAGTCGGGGAACTCGATGTCGCGGATGGCTTTCGACAGCGCGGCATCGCCGTGCATCTCGCCTTCGACGACGAGCGCGGGAGCGCGCGCGCGGATCATCTCCAGCGCCACGCGCATCTTCTCCGCCGAGGGCGCATCCGAACTGCCGAAGCTCGAGTGCGACAGGAGCGCGACCGCGGGCTTGAGCCCGAACCGTTCGACCTCTTCTGCGGCGAGCAGCGTCATGTCCGCGATCTGTTCCGCGGTTGGATCGTTATTGACGTGCGTGTCGCACACGAACAGCTGGCGGTTGTGCAGGATCAGCATGTGCATGGCGGCCAGCGTACGCACCCCCGGACGCAGGCCGATCACGCGACGCACGTACTTGACGTGGTCGGCATAGAAACCCGTGGTTCCGCACAGCAATGCATCGGCGTCGCCGCGCCGGAGCAGGATCGCGCCGATCAGCGTCGTGCGAATGCGCATTTCTTCCTTGGCGACCGCGCGCGTCACGCCCTGGCGCTTGGCGAGCTCGTAGTACTCGCGCCAAGCCTCGGCATAGCGGGGGTCGTCCAGCACGTTGACGCATTCGCAGTTCTCGCCGAGCTCAAGGCGCAAGCCGAAGTTCTTGATGCGCGTGGCGATCACGTCGGCGCGGCCGACCAGGATCGGATGCGCAAGCCCTTCGTCGACCACGACCTGCGCTGCGCGCAACATCCGCTCATCCTCGCCCTCGGCGTACAGCACGCGCTTCGGCGCCCTGCGCGCGACTTCGAACACCGGCTCCATGCTCGAGCCGGTCTGGTAGACGAAGCGGCGCAGCTTGGTGCGATAGGCGTCGAGGTCCTTGATCGGCCGCGTGGCGACGCCGCTGTCCATCGCCGCCTTCGCGACCGCGGGACAGATGCGCTCGATCAGACGCGGGTCGAATGGCTTGGGAATCAGGTATTCCGGTCCGAAGCAGAGACCGGCAGCGCCATAGGCCGTGGCAACGACGTCGGGAATCTCGGCGTGCGTCAGCTCGGCAATCGCGCGCACGGTGGCGAGTTTCATCTCCTCGTTGATCGTCGTGGCGCCGACATCGAGCGCGCCGCGGAAGATGAACGGGAAACACAGGACGTTGTTGACCTGGTTCGGATAGTCCGAGCGACCCGTGCCGATGATCGCGTCGGGTCGTACCGCCTTCGCCTCCTCCGGCATGATCTCCGGCGTTGGATTCGCCATCGCGAGGATGATCGGCTGCGACGCCATCTGCTTGACCATCTCGGGCTTCAGGACGCCCGCGGCGGAAAGGCCCAGGAAGACGTCGGCGCCGGGCATGATGTCGCCCAGCGTGCGTGCGCGCGTCTCGCGCGCATAGCGCGCCTTGTTCTCGTCGACGCCCGCGCGACCGACGGCGACCACGCCCTTGGCGTCGACGATGAGGACGTTTTCCTTGCGCAGCCCGAGGCGGACCAGCAGATCGAGACACGCGAGCGCCGCCGCGCCCGCACCCGAGCAGACCAGCTTCACGCGCGCAATATCCTTTTCGACATAACGCAGGCCATTCAACACGGCGGCCGCAGCCACGATCGCGGTGCCGTGCTGGTCGTCGTGGAACACCGGGATCTTCATCCGGTTGCGCAGCTTCTGCTCGATGTAGAAGCACTCCGGCGCCTTGATGTCCTCCAGGTTGATGCCGCCGAAGGTCGGCTCGAGGCTGGCGATGATGTCGACCAGCTTGTCGGGATCGCGCTCGCCGATCTCGATGTCGAACACGTCGATGCCCGCGAACTTCTTGAACAGGCACGCCTTGCCTTCCATCACCGGCTTGCCGGCGAGCGGGCCGATGTTGCCGAGCCCGAGCACTGCGGTCCCGTTGGTGACGACCGCGACCAGGTTGCCGCGCGACGTATACAGCGCCGCGTCGTTCGGATTCGCTTGGATCGCCGTGCACGCGTAGGCGACACCCGGCGAATAAGCCAGCGCGAGGTCGCGCTGGGTCACCAGCGGCTTCGTCGGCGTGATCGAGATCTTCCCCGGCGACGGATTGAGGTGATATTCGAGTGCGTCGATGCGCAGCTGCTCTTCCATCATGTCTCCCTTGTAATCGTGTCCCGGGCCTGCCGTCATCCCTTCTTCTTCACCGGCGGCACGTCGGTGCAAACACCTTCGAACACTTCGGCCGCCATGCCGATCGACTCGGTCAGCGTTGGATGCGGATGGATCGTCTTGCCGATGTCGACCGGATCGCACGCCATCTCCACGGCCAGGCACACCTCGCCGATCAGGTCGCCCGCATGCGTGCCGACGATGCCGCCGCCGATCACGCGATGGTTGGACTCGTCGAACAGCAGCTTGGTGAATCCTTCATCGCGCCCGTTGGCGATGGCGCGCCCGCTCGCTGCCCACGGAAACACCGCCTTGCCGAACTTGATTCCCTGCGCCTTGCACTGCTCCTCGGTAAGTCCGGCCCAGGCGACTTCCGGATCGGTGTAGGCCACGGACGGAATCTGCCGCACATCGAAGAACGCTCGATGACCGGCCGCGGCCTCGGCGGCCACGTGGCCTTCGTGCACCGCTTTGTGCGCGAGCATCGGCTGGCCGATGATGTCGCCGATCGCGAAGATGTGCGCCTGGTTGGTGCGCATCTGCTTGTCGACTGAAATGAAACCGCGATCGCTGACGATCACGCCGGCCTTGTCGGCCTCGATCTTCCTGCCGTTCGGACTGCGACCGACCGCAACCAGCACGAGGTCGTAGACCTGCGGCTCGGCCGGCGCTTTGTCGCCTTCGAAACTCACCTTGATGCCAGCCGGCGTCGCTTCCGCGGCGACCGTCTTGGTCTTCAGCATCACGTTTTCGAAGCGGCCGGCGTTCTTCTTCTCCCACACCTTGACGAGATCGCGATCGGCTCCGGTCATCAGCCCGTCGAGCATCTCGACCACGTCGATGCGCGTGCCGAGCGTCGAGTACACGGTTGCCATCTCGAGGCCGATGATGCCGCCGCCCACCACGAGCATGCGCTTCGGGATCGAGGCCAGCGCCAGTGCGCCGGTGGAATCGACCACGCGCGGATCGTCGGGAATGAACGGCAGCTTCACCGCCTGGCTGCCTGCCGCAATGATCGCCTTCTCGAAACGCACGACTTTCTTCGCGCCGGTCAGCTCCTGTCCCGGACCGCCCGTGAGCTGCACTTCGAGATGATGCGGATCGACGAAGCGACCGACGCCGCGCACGACTTCGACCTTGCGCGTCTTGGCCATTCCTGCAAGGCCGCCGGTCAGCTTGCCGACCACCTTTTCCTTCCAGCTGCGCAGCTTGTCGAGATCGATCTCCGGTTTGCCGAAGCGCATGCCGTGTTCGGCCAGCGCGCTCGCTTCATCGGCCACCGCGGCAATGTGCAGCAGCGCCTTCGACGGAATGCATCCGACGTTCAGGCACACGCCGCCCAGCGTCGCATACCGTTCGACCAGCACCGTCTTCATGCCGAGGTCGGCGCTGCGAAACGCGGCCGAGTAACCACCAGGGCCAGCGCCGAGCACCAGCATTTCGCACTCGACGTCCGCGCTGCCGCCATAGGCGCCGGCTGCCGGCGCGACGGCCGAAGCTGCGGACGGCGCTGGCGCCGGCTTCGCGGGTGCCGCCGCCGTCACGCCCGTCGTCAGCGTGAGGATGAGAGTGCCTTCGCTCACCTTGTCGCCGAGCTTCAGCGCGATGTCCTTCACGGTGCCCGCCGTGGGCGACGGCACGTCCATCGTCGCCTTGTCCGATTCGAGGCTGATCAGCGGATCCTCGGCCTTTACCGTGTCGCCTGCCTTGACGAACACCTCGATCACCGGCACGTCCTTGAAGTCGCCGATATCGGGCACGTGCACTTCGATCGCTTCGTAGACTCCGGCGGCGGCACCGTAGTCGGCGACCGGCGCGCCTTCACCGCTGCCGCGTCCGCCCTCCTTCACCTTCTGGCTCGGTGCGACGCCGGCCGGAGCCGCTTCAGTGGTGGCGGTCAGGATCAGCGTACCTTCCGAAACCTTGTCGCCCGTCTTGACCTTGATCTCCTGCACCACACCGTCGAGCGGCGACGGGACGTCCATCGTCGCCTTGTCCGATTCGAGCGTGATGAGCGGCTGCTCGACCTTGATCGCATCGCCGGGCTTGACCAGCAGCTCGATGACCGGGACGTCCTGGAAGTCGCCGATGTCGGGGACCTTGACTTCGATCGTTGCCATCGTGGTCTCCCCTTACATCAGCACGCGGCGCAGATCGCCCATCATGGCGGCGAAATACGCGTTGAAGCGCGCCGCGGCGGCGCCGTCGATCACGCGGTGATCCCACGAGAGCGAGAGCGGCAGCATGTAGCGCCATGCCGCCGTCTTGCCATCGTTGGATACCTGCTTCCAGAACGAACGACACACGCCGAGGATCGCGACTTCGGGCGCGTTGATGATCGGGGTGAAGTACACGCCGCCGATGCCGCCGAGACTGGAGATCGTGAACGTGCCGCCTTGCATCTGGTCTGGCTTGAGCTTGCCGTCGCGCGCGAGCTTGGCGAGGTCGCCCATCTCCTGCGCGATCGCTGCCACGCCCTTCTTGTCGGCATCGCGAATCACCGGCACCACGAGTCCCTGCGGCGTGTCCGCGGCAAAGCCGATGTGGTAGTACTTCTTCAGGATCAGGTTGTCGCCGTCGAGCGATGCATTGAACTCCGGAAACTTTCGGAGCGTCGCCACCGCCGCCTTGATCATGAAGGCGAGCATGCTCACCTTCACGCCTGCCTTCTCGTTTTCCTTGTTGAACTGGACGCGGAATTCCTCCAGGTCGGTGATGTCGGCGTCGTCGTGATTGGTAACGTGCGGGATCATCACCCAGTTGCGATGCAGGTTCGCCGCCGAGATCTTCTTGATGCGCGCGAGCGGCTTCGCTTCGACCGGCCCGAACTTCGCGAAGTCGACCTTCGGCCACGGCAGCAGTTCGACACCGCCGACGCCACCGCCGGCCGCTGCGGCTGCCGCCGGTGCGGCTGCGCGCGCAGGCGCAGCGCCCTTGCTGAACGCTTCGACGTCCTGCTTGAGGATGCGGCCCTTGTCGCCGCTGCCCTTGACCCTGCCCAGGTCGACGTTCAACTCGCGCGCGAGCTTGCGCACGGCGGGGCCGGCGTAGGCGAGGATGAAAGCGGATTCGTCGGCGGTCGCAGCGGTGGCGGGTGCAGCAGGCGCAGGCGCGGGCGCCGGTGCTGCGCGGCCCCCTCCCTTGCCCACCCCCGCAGGCGGGGGAGGGGAACTTGCAGCGGCGCGCGCGCTGTCGGTGACGAGCGTGAGGATCACCGTGCCCTCGCTCACCTTGTCGCCGAGCTTGACGCGCATTTCCTGCACGACGCCGCCGAGCGGCGCCGGCACATCCATCGTCGCCTTGTCGGACTCGAGCGTGATGAGCGCCTGCTCCGGCTTCACCGAGTCGCCCGGCTTCACCAGCAATTCGATCACCGGCACATCGCTGAAGTCGCCGATGTCCGGCACGCGCACTTCGGCAACGCCGCCCGGCGTGCTCACAGGTGACGGCGCCGCCGCGATCGACGGCATCTTCGGCGCGGCCGCCGCCTGCTCGCCGCCCTCGAGGAGCAGGATCACGCTGCCTTCGCTCACCTTGTCACCGACCTTGACCTTCACTTCCTTGACCGTGCCCGCGGAGGGCGCGGGCACATCCATCGTGGCCTTGTCCGACTCGAGCGTCACGAGCGGATCTTCAGGCTTGACCTGGTCGCCCGCCTTCACGAGCAACTCGATCACCGGCACGTCCTTGAAGTCGCCGATATCCGGCACCTTGACTTCCATGATGTTCACGACCGCTGCCATCGCGCCCTCGGTGTCTGTTGGTTGATGTGGGCTTCGCTCAGACCTTCCACGGATCGGGACGCTCGGCATCGAGGCCGTACTTCTTGATCGCGTCCGCGACCTTGGCAGCCGGGATTGCGCCGTCGTCGGCGAGCGCTTTCAACGCGGCGACTGTGACGTAGTGGCGATCCACCTCGAAAAAGCGGCGCAGGTTGACGCGATAGTCGCTGCGGCCGAAGCCATCCGTGCCGAGCACGCTGAAGGTGCGCCGGATGTGCGGACGCAGTTGCTCGGCGAAACTGCGCATGTAGTCGGTCGAAGCGACGACGGGCCCTTCATGCCCCTCCAGGCAGGTCTCGACGTAGCTCGCCTTGCGCTTGGCGGTCGGATGCAGGAGGTTCCAGCGCTCCGCGCTCATGCCTTCGCGCCGCAGCTCGTTGAAGCTGGTGACGCTCCAGATGTCGGCGTTGACCTTGAAGTCGTCGCGCAGCAGGTCCGCCGCGGCAATCACCTCGCGCAGGATGGTGCCGCTGCCCATCAGTTGCACGCGCGGCCCCTTGCCCTTGCCGCCGTCCTTCAGCAGGTACATCCCCTTGACGATCCCCTGTTCCGCGCCCTCAGGCATGCCGGGGTGCTGGTAGTTCTCGTTCATCAGCGTGATGTAGTAGAAGACGTCCTCCTGGTCGTGCAGCATGCGGCGCAGACCGTCGCGGATGATCACCACCACCTCGTAGGTGAACGTCGGGTCGTACGACACGCAGTTCGGAATCGTCGAAGCGAGGATCTGGCTGTGGCCATCCTCGTGCTGCAATCCCTCGCCGTTGAGCGTCGTGCGGCCGGCCGTGCCGCCGAGCAGGAAGCCGCGCGCACGCATGTCGCCGGCCAGCCACGCGAGATCGCCGACACGCTGCAGGCCGAACATCGAGTAGTAGATGTAGAACGGGATCATCGGCAGGTTGTTCGAGCTGTACGACGTCGACGCGGCGATCCACGACGACATCGCACCCGCTTCGTTGATGCCCTCCTGCAGCACCTGTCCCGACTTGTCCTCGCGGTAGTACATCAGCTGATCGGCGTCCTGCGGCTTGTAGAGCTGGCCGACGGCGGAATAGATGCCGAGCTGGCGGAACATCCCTTCCATGCCGAACGTGCGCGATTCATCGGGCACGATCGGAACGACGAACTTGCCGATCGACTTGTCGCGCAGCAGTGTGCCCAGCATCTGCACGAACGCCATCGTGGTCGAGGGTTCGCGATCCTCGGAGCTCTTCAGCAGCCGCTCGAAGGTCGTGAGCGGCGGAATCTCGAGCGCGGTCGACTTGCGCCGCCGTTGCGGCAGGTAGCCGCCCAGCGCCGCGCGCCGCGCACGCAGGTACTTCATCTCGGGGCTGTCGTCGGCAAAGCGGATGAACTCGAGCTTCGCCAGCTTGTCGTCGGTGACCGGGATCTGGAAGCGATCGCGGAACTGACGCAGCGCGGCCTCGGTCATGTGCTTCGCCTGGTGGGCGATCATCTGGCCTTCGCCCGATTCGCCCATGCCGTAGCCCTTCACGGTCTTGGCGAGGATCACCGTCGGCTGTCCCTTGTGCTTCACCGCCGCGGCAAAGGCGGCATACACCTTCGCCTGATCGTGACCGCCGCGGTTAAGGTGCCACACTTCGTCGTCGGTCATGTCGGCGACCAGCGCCTTGAGCTCCGGATACTTGCCGAAGAAGTGCTCGCGCACGTAGGCGCCGTTCTTCGACTTGAAGTCCTGGTATTCGCCGTCGACACATTCCTCCATGCGCTTCAGCAGAAGCCCCGACTTGTCCTTCTCCAGCAGCTTGTCCCAGCCGCCGCCCCAGATCACCTTGATCACGTTCCAGCCGGCGCCGCGAAAGATCGACTCGAGTTCCTGGATGATCTTGCCGTTGCCGCGCACCGGTCCATCGAGGCGCTGCAGGTTGCAGTTGACGACGAAGATCAGGTTGTCGAGTCGTTCGCGCCCGGCCAGCGAGATCGCGCCGAGCGATTCCGGTTCGTCGCACTCGCCGTCGCCGAGAAATGCCCAGACCCTGCGCGCATCCGTCTGTGCGAGTCCGCGCCCGTTCAGGTATCTGAGAAAACGCGCCTGGTAGATCGCCATCAACGGGCCGAGCCCCATCGACACGGTCGGGAACTGCCAGAAGTCAGGCATCAGCCACGGGTGCGGATACGAGGGAAT
>Ga0335084_10008797_pt1 | contig 10067 bp, 7 predicted proteins | sample Lox_Sample_44_FD_206721 | JGI IMG/M metagenome (GOLD analysis project Ga0335084, IMG submission 206721) | Soil microbial communities from Loxahatchee National Wildlife Refuge, Florida, United States - Lox_Sample_4.4 | ecosystem: Environmental > Terrestrial > Soil > Wetlands | place: USA: Florida... | reverse complement strand
CAGCACTGGCTGCAGTTGTGCAGGTAGGCCTGGCCCTTCTCGGGCCGCCGCAGGTCCGACAGCAGGTCGGCCCGATGCACCTTGATCTCGTGCGCCACCGGCTCGACGTACTCTTCCACCGTGGTGTGGCGGATCGAGTAGACGTCGGGCATCGCCATCGCCCACTCAGCGGCGTCGCCGACGCCCACCCTGGCGCGCAACGCCAGGCCACGCCACACCAGGCGGCCGGCGCGCTGCATCTCGCGCGCGACACGCGCCACCAGCATCTCGTGCGCGTCGCGCGCGGCTCGATTGCCTTGCAGCGTGGCGGCGAGCACCCCGATGCCGGCGTCGGTGACGCGCAGCGTCTCGCGGCCTTCGGCATCGCGCTGGCGCTGCAGCAGGCCGGCGGCGAGCAGCTCGACCTCGACCAGGTCCTGGCACGGCCAGCCGGCGGAACGCCAGATCTCGCGCAAGCGGCGGCGGTGCAGCGCGCTCAGGGCGCGTGACGCCTCGCCGGACAGCGGCTCGTCCACCGCCTCACCAGCGCTTGGGCAGCGGCTTGCGCAGCACGATGCGCTCGCGGCTGGCCTCGATGTAGCCGCCTGCGGCCAGGTCCTGCAGGATGCGGTTGATCATGCTGCGCGAGGCGCCGACGCGGTCGGCGATCTTCTGCTGGCTGAGCGGCCCGGGCACCACGCGCACGCCGTTCTCCTCGCGCGCCAGTTCGCCGAACAGCCGGGCCACGCGCCCGTAGACGTCCATCGACACCAGCCCCTGCACGTTGCGGCTGAGCTGGCGCACGCGGTCGATCAGGTGCTGGATGACGTGGAACGCCAGCGCAGGCTGGGCAGCCAGCGCTTGCTCGAACTCCGCGCGGGTAACCATCGTCAGTCTGGCCTTGGTCATGGTCTGCACGGTGGCCGTGCGCACCTGACTGCCGAGCATCAGTTCGCCGAAGTACTCGCCCGGCCCGATGGTGTTGAGCTCGACCTCCTTGCCGTCCTCGTCGGACACGAACACCCGCATCTGCCCTTCGTGGACGAGGTACATCGACAACGCCGGCTCGCCCTCGGTGACGACGATCGTGCCCTTGGCATAGGCGCGCGTGTGGCCGAGCCGTGCCAGCGCCTCGAGCAGCTCCTGCGGCAGTGCGCTCGGCGATGTCGGCTCGTGGTGCGGCGCGGCGCCCATCAGCGCGCATGATGCCGCAAGCCAGGCCGCTGCCAACCTCGCCGCGATGCCGCGGTCGCGCTCAGCGCAGGCCCAACAGGCGCGCCACCGCCACCGGGCGCTGGATGCCCTTGAGCGAGAACTCCCCCGCCGCTGCGGTGACGAAGGCCTCGCCCAGCGCCGCCACCACGCGCGGCGCGACCAGGATGTCGCCGCCGGAGGCCTCGCTGCACAGGCGCGCCGCCAGGTTGGTCACGGTGCCGATCGCCCCGTAGTCGATGCGGCCCTCGAAGCCGATCGCGCCGATGGTGGCGAACCCCATCGCGATGCCGATGCCCAGGCGCAGGTCGTAGCCGCGGCGCCGCCAGCCCTCGGCCAGGCGGGCCACCTCGGCCTGCATGCCCAGCGCCATGCGCGCGGCGCGTTCCGCGGCGTCGGGCACCGGCACCGGGTCGTTGAAGAACACCATGATGCCGTCGCCGGTGAAGCGCTCGAGGGTGCCTTCGTGCTCGGTGATCAGCCGGCCCATCGCGGCGTGGTATTCGCGCAGCACGCCCATCACCTCCTCGGGGTCGGCGGTCTCGGTGAACGCCGTGAAGCCGCGCAGGTCCAGGAACACCACCGTGATCTCGCGACGGTGGCTCTTGAGCGGGTCGTCGGTGTCCCCGCCGACGATGGCTTGCGCCAGCTGCGGCGAGAAGAACCGCTTCAGCCGCCCCACCCGCTCGAGCTGCGCCACGCCGTCGGCCACGCGTTGCTCGAGCGTGCGGTTCCAGTCGGCGAGTTCGGCCTTCTGGCGCTGGATCTCGTCGTGGTAGGCCTTGATGCGCAGCAGCGAGCGCACGCGCGCCATCAACTCGGCCTGGTTGACGGGCTTGTTCAGGAAGTCGTCGGCGCCGGCCTCGATGCCCTTGAGGCGCTCGGCCGCCGGGTCGAGCGCGGTCACCAGCACCACCGGCAGCATCGCGCTGCGCGCCTCGGCGCGGATCGCGCGGCACACCGCATAGCCGTCGAGCCCCGGCATCATCACGTCGAGCAACACCAGGTCGGGCGGCTCGGCGGCGATCGCACGCAGCGCCTCCTCGCCCGAAGCGGCCTTGCTGGTGCGGTAGCCCTTGGCCGCCAGCACGTCGGCCAGCAGCCGGGCGTTCTTCTCGACGTCGTCGACCACCAGGATGTGCGCCGTCACTTGATGCGGCCCTGGGCGAGCGCCTTGTTCACCGCGGCGAGGAACGGCTTGATCGAGATGGGCTTGGCGATGAAGCCGTCGAAGCCCGAGCGCACGACGCGCTGCTGCTCCTCGGGCATCACCGACGCCGACACCGCCAGCACCGGCATCGCGTCGAGCGAGCGGTCTTCACGGATGCGCGCCAGCACCGTGGTGCCGTCGATGTCCGGCAACTGGATGTCCATCAGCACCAGATCGGGCCGCTGCTGCAGTGCCAGCTGCAGCCCGGCCTCGCCCGTCTCGGCCTCGAGCGTGCGGTGCCCGTGGTGCTGCAGCAGGTCGCGCACCAGCTTCATGTTCTTGGCGTTGTCTTCGACAATCAGGATCGTGCTCATGGCGTGACCTAGCGCGCTCTCATTGCAGGGCTCGTACTTCGCGCTGCGGCAGCGTGAAGCGGAACGTCGAGCCGCGCCCCGGTGCGCTGTCGAGGGTGACCGCGCCGCCGTGCAGTTCGACGAACCGCTTGACCAGCGCCAGGCCGAGGCCGGTGCCTTCGGCCTTGCGCAACACGTCACCCCCGGCCTGGCGGAACTCCTCGAACACCACCGCCTGGTCCTCCGGCGCGATGCCGATGCCGGTGTCGGACACCGCCACCTCGGCCCAGTCACCGGCACGGCCGTCGACGCCGTTCAGGTGCCGCGCGCGCACGCTGACGCGGCCGCCGTTGGGCGTGAACTTCACCGCGTTGGTCAGCAGGTTGACCACCACCTGCTTGACCTTGCGCGCATCGGCCACCCATTCGGTGAGGCCGTCGCCGACCTCGATGTCCAGCGCCAGGCCATGGCGCTGTGCGCGCTCGCGCACCAGCGTGGCCGAGTGCTCGAGCAGCAGCCCCAGGTCGAAGCACGACAGATCGAGCTCCATCTTGCCGGCTTCGATCTTCGACAGGTCGAGCACGTCGTTGATCAGGCTCAGCAGGTGCTGGCCCGACGAGTGGATGTCTTGCAGGTACTCCATCTGCTTGTCGTTGACCTCGCCGAACATCTGCTCCGTCAGCACCTCGGAGAAGCCGATGATCGCGTTGAGCGGCGTGCGCAGCTCGTGGCTCATGTTGGCCAGGAACTCGCTCTTGTGCCGGTTGGCGGCCTCGAGCTGACGGCTCTTGTCCTCGATCTCGTGGAACAGCCGTGCGTTCTGGATCGCGATCGCGGCCTGGTCTGCAAACGTCTTCAACAGCGCGATCTCCTTGTCGGAGAAGGCCTTCACCGGCGAGCGGATCACATAGAGGTAGCCGACGCCTTCGCCTTCCCAGCGCATCGGCGCGAACACCTGCGTGTAGCTGCCCACGCCCAGGCGCTCGGCGACAATGCGCGACAGGCTTTGCGGCTCGGCATCGCGCAGCACGTCGGCATAGTGCAGCACGCGCTGCTCGGCCATCGCGCGCGCCACCGGCTCGTCGCCGCTGGCTGCCGGGAACATCGCAGCCAGCCTTTCGCGCGCGCTGCCGCGATGCGCGCCCAGGTGCAACAGGCCGTCGTCGCCCATCAGCACGATGCCTTGCTCGGAGCTCTCGAACAGGTGGCTGCAGCTGTGCAGGATCTTGTCGAACACCGGCGCGGTGTCGGACACCGAGCTGCTGATTACGCTCAGCACCTCGGCGGTCGCAGTCTGCTGCTCGAGCGCCTCCCTGGTCTCGTTGAACAGCCGCGCGTTCTGGATCGCGATCACCGCCTGGTCGGCGAAGGTCTTGAGCAGACCCATTTCCTTGTCCGAGAACGGCCGCGGCGGGACACGCTGGACGCTGATCGCGCCGATGCCGCGGTCTTCCCACAGCATCGGCGCAACCATCACCGAGTAATCGGAGCCGATCTGTTCGGCGAGTCGGCGTGTGCCAGGAGGAGTGTCGGCACCGCCCAGAACGCTCGGCAGATGAATCACTCTGCGCTCGCGAATCGCCCGCTCGGCGGCCGTACCGGCAAAGGGAATCGGGTAGATGCGCTCGACTTGCTTGCGCGGCAGTGGCGGCCCGTTAAAGGCGGCGAGGTGCAGCCGCCCGTCCTCGCCGACGAGCGCGATGGTGTGACCCTGGCCCGAGAACAATTGCCGGCAGCTGTCGAGGATCTTGTCGAACACCGGCGCGGTGTCGGCCACCGAACTGCTGATCACCTGCAGCACCTCGGCGGTCGCGGTCTGCTGCTCGAGCGCCTCCTTGGTCTCGTTGAACAGCCGGACGTTCTCGATCGCGATCACTGCCTGGCTGGCAAAGATGCTGAGCAAATCCACCACCTTGGCGGCGAAGCCGCCCGGCTCGTTGCGCGTGACGGTGAGCGCGCCGATGACCTGCTGCTCGCGGAACATCGGCACGCTCAGCACGCTGCGCGTGCCCACAGTCTGCGCGAGTTCCCGGACCGATTCCGCCAGGTCGGCGTCCTTCAGCAGGTCGGGTGCATTGATCACCGCCCCCTGCCGTATGGCCCGGGCGACAATCGACCCGCCGCTGGCGCGCATCGGAAACGCCCTGCGTGCGGCGCCTACGCCGTCGGGATCGACGCCGAACGAACTCGCGGCGTGGATCCATTCGCCGTCGAAGCGGAACACCCAGCCGTAGTGCGCGCCGCTCAGGATCGCCGCACGCTCGGCGATGATGTCGAACACCGGCTGGGTGTCGGTGATCGAACCGCTGATCACGCGCAGCACTTCCGAGGTGGCGGTCTGGCGATCGAGCGCCTCCTTGGTCTCGTTGAAGAGGCGCACGTTCTCGATCGCGATCACCGCCTGGCTGGCGAACGTCTGCAGCAGGTCGCGTTGCCGCTGCGGGGTCTCGCCGGGTTCGGCCCAGGCCACGACGATCACGCCGAGCACCTCGCCGTCCCTGAGCATCGGCGCGCCGATCATGCGCCGCCACTGACCGGCCTTGGCCGTGGCCTGGTCGTAGCCGGAGTCCGCCTGGGTGTCGACGATGGTCTGGGCCTGACCCGACAACACAACCCGCCCGCTCATCATCGACGGGTTCGGAGGCCCCGGGTAGAGCCGCTGCGCATCGGCCACCGCCGCGTCGGACCAGCCGCGCGTGCCAATCAGATGCACCTGCTGCCCGTCGTAGCGGAAGACCGCGGCGATCGAGGTGCCGAACAGGCGCTGCGCACTCTCCATGATCGCCTCGAACACCGGCCTCACGTCGGTCGGCGACTGGCTGATCACGCGCAGCACCTCGCTGATCGCGGTCTGGTAGGCGAGCGCTTCGCTCAACTCGCGCGTGCGCTCGTCGACCTTGCGCTCGAGCCCGGCGTAGGAGGCCTGCAGCGCCGATCCCATCTGGTTGAACCGCTCGGCCAGACCCTCGAGCTCGTCGCCCGACTCGACCTCGATGCGCTGGTCGAGTTCGCCGGCGCCGATCCGCGCCGCGCCTTCCTGCAGCGCCTGGATCGGACGCACCAGCGCGCGCGCCAGCACGAAGCTCTCCACCGCCGCCACCAGCAGCCCTCCGATCAGCAGCAACGCCAGGCGCAGCACCGAGTCGTACAGTGGCGCGAAAGCCTCGGCCCGCGGCGTCTCGACGAACACCGTCCAGTCGAGGGTCGGGATGCGCACGTGCGCCGAGAACACCTCGGCTCCCGTCAGGTCGTGCGCCTGCACCGGCGCGGCGCCCTCGGGCCGGTCGAGCGCGGCCACCTGCGGCAGCGACTTCATGTCGGTCTTCTTGAGCACCAGGCTGATGTCCGGGTGCGCGATCAGCGTGCCGGTGGAGTCCACCACGTAGGCCAGCCCGTTCTGTCCGACCTTGATGCGCGATACCACGTCCCACACGAACTTGAGGTTCACGTCGGCCACCACGACGCCACCCTCCGGCCCCGCAGGGCGTGCGATCGCCATATAGGGCTCGGTCTCCTTCTGGAAGCGCACCGGGCCGAACCAGACTTTCAGCGGGGGCTCTGCCGCGATCGGCGCGACCGCCGCTGGCTCCTTGCCGCCGATGAAGGCGGGGTCGTCCGACCAGTCGACGCCCGAATTGGTCCTCTCCATGCGCAGGCGCGACAACAGCAGGCGCTCGTGCCCGTCGGCCCCGATCCACGCCAGCTCGGTGATCGCCTGCTCCTGGCGCTGGAGCTTCACGAAGTCCATGCGGCGCTCTTCGGTGGCGTCCACCGACATGTTGACGCGCTGGAACGTCGCCCAGCCCAGCTGGCGCCCGATGCCGAGGATGTACTGCTCGATGCGCGCGGCGGCGTCCTGTGCTTTCTCCATCTGCAGAGCCACCAGGTGCGAGCGCACTTCGCGCCATGAGAACACCAGGTTGATGGCGCCGCTGACCACCAGCACACCCGCCACGACCGCGATGATCAGCGTCGCGTACTTGGGAAACAGGCGCCAGCGCGGCAGCTTCACGCGATCACCTCGTCGGCCAGCGCCCGGGCAGCGCCGATGCGGGCGCGGCTCGCCTCGGTACGCGTGCCCCGCGGCTGCCGCAGGGCGAGCGAGTTCCCAACCACCATGTTCTGCGGTTCATCAGCGCCTCGATTGAAGCACCGGCCTGCGAACGACGCTCGCATCGACACGTTCACTATTGAACCGCACTGCGTTCGCTGCTGACCAGCGGATGACATCCGAGGCGCAGCTACGCCGGTTCGGATGGCCGCTGCCGGTGCTTCAGGCGCTCGACCTCCTGTTGCGCCTGTTGGCAACGCGGCCCCGAGAACTCGGCTTCCAGCGCCTCGATGAACAGGCGGGTGCGCGCCGGCATCAGGCGCCGCCCGGGAAAGACCGCCCAGGCCTGGACACGCGGCAGCCTCCACTCCCCCAGCACCGGCGCCAGCTCGCCGCCGGCCACGAGCGGCGCCGCAAAGTGGTCGACCACGCTGGTGATGCCGAGGCCTTGCCTGGCCAGGCGCAACAGGAACTCCGGGGCGTTCGCGCTGGCACGGGCGGGAGGCGCGCCTTCCCAGCGCTGTTCGCCTCGCTGTAGCGTCCAGCGCTGAGGCCGGCGATCGCGGGTCAGCAGCGAGAGCACGTCGTGCTCCATCAGCGCCTCGGGCTCCTGCGGAGCACCGCGCCGCTGCAGGTAGGCCGGCGCCGCGTAGAGCCCGAGGGAGAAGCTCGCAATGCGCCGCGCCGCCAGGCTGGCGTCGTCGGCGAGATCGCCCATGCGCAGCGCGAGGTCGAAACCCTCACCGATGAGGTCGACGTGCCGGGGCGTCAGATCGAGCTCGAGCGCGATGGTCGGGTAGCGCTCGATGAAGCGGCGCAGCAGGTCCGCCAGCACGTTGTTCGCGAAGTCGGAGGGCATCGACACCCGCAGCCGGCCGCTCGGCAGTACTTGGTGGTGGTGGGCCAGAGCCGTCGCTGCCTGCACTTCGTCGGCCACCTGGTGCGCATGCGGCAATACGCTATGGCCAAAATCGGTGAGCCTGAGTTTTCGGGTGGTGCGCAAGAGCAGGCGCTCACCCAGTTGGGCTTCGAGCGCGGCCACGCGGCGCGACACGGTCGACTTTGGAAGACCGGCCCGCTGGGCCGCGCGGCTGAAACTGCCCTCATCGGCAACACGCGCGAAGAGCAGCAGATCGTTGGGTTCGATGGCCATTGCATTGTCTCGTTGATGGAACGATGTTATCCATTCTGTCGGCTTCTGTTTCTCGAAAGTCATCAATACATTGAACGGCATCGACAGCAAGACCCAAGGAGTCCGAGTGAACATCCTGCAGATCAACTCCAGCGCCCGCCAACAACAGTCCCAGTCCAGCCAACTGGCTGGCGCAATCGTCGAGCGGCTGCGCGCGGCCGATCCGGATGCCACGGTGACCGTACGCGACCTCAGCCGCATACCGCACCCGGCGCTGGACGAAACCGCGCTGAGCGCGCTCTTCACCCCCGCCGACCAGCGCACACCCGAGCAGGCGGCCCGCGTCGCGTTGGACGACGCCGTGATCGCCGAACTCAAGGCCGCCGATGCGGTCGTGCTCGGCGTGCCGATGTACAACTTCGGGGTGCCGGTTCAACTGAAGAACTGGATCGACGCCGTCGCCCGCGCCGGCGTGACTTTTCGTTACACCGAGCAAGGGCCGATCGGGCTCCTCCGGGGCAAGAAGGTCTACGTCGCGCTGACCCGCGGCGGGCGCTACCGCAACACGCCGGCCGATACGCAGGTGCCGTACCTGAAGACCTTCCTGGGCTTCATCGGCCTGACCGACGTGATCTTCATCTACGCCGAAGGATTGGCACTGGGCGCCGATGCCGAACGGAAGGCCCTGGCCTCGGCACAGGCGCAGATCGTAGAAGCACTGCCCGCCTGAACGCGCCGCGACAATTCCGCAGCACCAACCGAGAACATCGATGACCATCACCAACACAGACGCCAAGACCCTCACCGTGGAGCGCCCGCGCACCGTCGAACGCCTGGTGCGTGGCCAGGCGACCCAAGACGGCGCAGGCGTCAAGCTGACGCGGGTGCTGAGCCAGGACCTGCAGCACCGGCTCGATCCTTTCCTGATGCTCGACGCCTTCGGTACCGACAACCCAGGCGATTACATCGGCGGCTTTCCCGACCATCCGCACCGCGGCTTCGAGACGGTGACCTACATGATCGCCGGGCGCATGCGCCACCGCGACTCGGCCGGGCACGAGGGCTTGCTGACCAACGGTGGCGTGCAGTGGATGACCGCCGGTCGCGGCGTCATCCACAGCGAGATGCCCGAGCAGGAGGACGGCCGCATGGAAGGCTTTCAGCTGTGGCTGAACCTGGGAGCGGGCGACAAGATGCAGCCGGCCTGGTACCGCGACATTCCGGCGGCCGACATTCCCGAGCTGCGGCTGCCCGGCGCCACCGTCCGTGTGATCGCCGGCGAGAGCCACGGCCAAGCCGGGGCGATGCGCCGCGAGCGCACCGAGCCGCTCTACCTCGACATCCATCTCGAGCCCCACGCTCGCTTCGAGCAGACCCTGCCGGCCACCCACAATGCGTTCGTGTACGTGTACCGTGGCTCGCTGAACGTCGGCGACCAACGGGTCGACTCGCAGCGCATGGCGGTGCTGGCCAACACGCCGGGCAGCGACGGCGTGGTGCTGCAGGCGCTCGACGCGCCGACGAAGCTTCTGCTGATCGCGGGGGCGCCGCTGCGCGAGCCGATCGCGCAGTACGGGCCGTTCGTCATGAACACCCGCGAGCAGCTGATGCAGGCGGTGCACGACTACCAGAGCGGCCGGCTGGCCGCCTGACGTCGGGCCACGCGAGCCGTCAGGTGCGCTCGGTCGCGGTGCGACCGACGGCGTCACTCGACGATCTTGACACCCCTTCCGAACGCCACCCGGCCCTTGATCTGCTGCGCGGCCTCGCTCGGCTCGGGGTAGTACCACACCGCGTCCGGGTTCAACTCGCCACGGACCAGCAGGCTCTTGTACTGCGCCTGACCCTTCCACGCACAACTGCTGCGGTGGTTGCTGAAACTGGCGTACTCGGACTTCAGCGAGCCTTCCGGAAAGTAGTGGTTGCCTTCGACCACGACCGTGTCGTCGCTCTCGGCGACCACGACGCCGTTCCAGATGGCCTTCATGCGAGCTCCAGGGAATGTAGTACCCCATCGTAGGCGGCGGTGCCGACAATGAGCAAGGGGCATGCACGTGTCGTGCATGCCCCTCGTGAAGTCACCACGGCGCCGCGGCGCCGCCTGCTCAGGCGCGCGGCGATGCGGCAGCGGCGACCTGTTGCGCCTGCCCCGCGTGCTCGCTGCCGGCCAGGGCGTCGAGCGCCACCAGC
>Ga0335084_10008796_pt1 | contig 10068 bp, 9 predicted proteins | sample Lox_Sample_44_FD_206721 | JGI IMG/M metagenome (GOLD analysis project Ga0335084, IMG submission 206721) | Soil microbial communities from Loxahatchee National Wildlife Refuge, Florida, United States - Lox_Sample_4.4 | ecosystem: Environmental > Terrestrial > Soil > Wetlands | place: USA: Florida... | reverse complement strand
AGCCCGGCACGCACGGCACGCCGGCCTTGATCATCGTCTGCTTGGCGGTCACCTTGTCGCCCATCATGCGGATCGCGTCGGGCGTCGGCCCGATGAACACGAAGCCGCTGCGTTCGACGCGCTCGGCGAAGTCGGCGTTCTCCGACAGGAAGCCGTAGCCCGGGTGCACCGCCTCGGCGTCGGTGACCTCGGCGGTGGCGATGATCGCCGGCATGTTGAGGTAGCTCTGCGCCGAAGGCGCCGGCCCGATGCAGACCGCCTCGTCGGCGAGCTTGACGTACTTGGCGTCGCGATCGGCCTGCGAATAGACCATCACCGACTGGATGCCCATCTCGCGACAGGCGCGCTGGATCCGCAGGGCGATTTCGCCGCGGTTGGCGATCAGGATCTTCTTGAACATGACTACGGCGCGCTTCGCTTCGCTGCGGGGTTCGCGCTCGAGGCGCGCTGGCTCACTCGATGACCAACAGCGGCTGGTCGAACTCGACCGCCTGGCCGTTCTCGACCAGGATCTTGGTGACGGTGCCGCCCTTGTCGGCGTCGATCTCGTTCATGATCTTCATCGCCTCGATGATGCAGATCGGGTCACCCTCCTTGACCGCTTGGCCGATCTCGACCAGCGGTTTGCCGCCCGGGCTCGATGCGCGATAGAAGGTGCCCACCATCGGCGAGCGGATCACGTGCCCGGTCTCCGGCGCGGCAGCCGGCGCGGTGGCCAATTGGCCCGCGGCCGCCACGACCGGCGCGGCAGCGATCGGGGCCATCACCGGCGCGGCCAGCGCCGGGGCCGGGGCCCAGACCGCAGGACGCGCGAGGCCGGGATCGGCCTTGACGATTCGCACCTTGCCGTCTGCCTCGGTGATCTCGAGTTCCGAGATGTTCGATTCCGACACCAGATCGACGAGCGTCTTCAGCTTGCGCAGGTCCATGCACGTTCCTCCGGGCGGCCCATCGGCCGCGACAATCGCAAAGCAGCTTCTTGCTTCTATTCGTCGCTAAGCCTCGACAACCTGTCGACCCCGATCGGCCCTGAGCAACGCCGCTCCGAGGCTCCCTGCGCCCGCGCGCGGGCGCCTGCTTGCTGCCGCCCGCCGGTGCCAGACCTTCGCGAACGTTCTCCAAGCCGGCAGCGAGGCGCGCACTCTAGCCGATTTCAACGCAGTTGGGCGCCGATCGCGCCAAAATAATGCGTCCAGGCACTCGGATAGCGGACTCTGGCGTGCGCTATGAGTGGGCTGCCAAGGCCCAGCGTACGAGCTCGTCGTAGTGCGACTCACCGAGGCGGCGTTGCAGCACGCGCCCTCTCGCGTCGAGCACCACGCTGAACGGCAGCGCGCCGGAGTTGTTGCCCAGCGCGCGCTGCCACTCGAGACCCTCGATCCCGGCCAGGGCGACCGGTAGGTCGAGCTTGAAGCGGGCGATGAACTCGAGCACCGGCACGGGCTGATCGACCGCCAGCGCGATCACCTGCCAGCCCCGGCTGGCGTGCTCGCGCTGGAACCGCTGCAAGGCCGGTAGTTCGCGGATGCAAGGCGCGCACCAGGTAGCCCAGAAGTTGATCACCAGCGGCCTGCCGCGATAGTCGGCCATTGCCAGCCGGCCGCCCTCGGGCCGCTCGAACTGCATCGTCCACAGCGAGTCGGTGGCGGCCCGCTCGATGACCGCGGCCTGGCCGCGCCACCAGGCGAACGCGCCGGCGGCGGCGGCCGCGACGCCGACGGCGGCGCCGATCGCGGTACGCCGGCCGCGCGTCACGCCGCCTCGGCCTGCAGCAACCGCTGCAGCGCCGGCGCGTCGCCGCGCCAGGTGCGGCCGCGCGCATCGGGCTTCAGCGCACCGCGCAGATCGTCGCGGTCGAGCACGTGCAGGAACAGCGACACCGTCTCGCCCAGCGCCGCGCACGGCGCGTCGATGCGCAGCAGGTCGGGCCCGTCGGGCTGGCCGACCGGCTCGAAGCTGATGCGGCGGTCGAGCAGCGCGATCTCGGCGGCCTTCGAGTCGTCGCAGTACAGCTCGATCTGGATCGCCGAGCGCCGGGTGGCGGTGCCGCGCCACACCGCGCCGGTGAGGTGGGGCCGGAACTCCGCCAGCCGCTCCATCCATCGCAGCGCCAGCCGGCGCAGCGACTCGAGCTCGGCGGGTTGGGTATCGGCCTGGAACAGCGCCAGATACTCGCGCACCTCGTCCTCGATCGCCTCGTTGCTCGGCAGCTCGGCGCGGCGCGCGCCCCGCCGCATCAGCTCGCGCGCCGCCTTGCGCTTGGCGGCGCCGTACTCCAGGCCGTCATCGACCACCAGCCGCGCCGCAGCCTGGGCCAGCGTTTCGGGGGCGCCATTCATGACGGCCATTCTAAGAAGCGCATGCGGCTGCCCACGCCGGCCACTTCCCAGGGTCGATGCCGCGGCGCCGCCGCTACGGCAGCTCGACGTCGGCCATCCGCGCCTCGATCACCGCGGCCCGGCCGCTGACGTAGGCCGACCCGGGGTTGCGCTCGAACCGCTTGGGCGCCGGCAGCAGCACCGCGAGGTGGGCCGCCGCCGCCGGGCCCAGGCGCGCCGCATCGACGCGGTGGTAGTGGCGCGCCGCCGCCTGTGCGCCGAACACGCCTTCGCCCCACTCGACGCTGTTCAGATAGATCTCGAGGATGCGCCGCTTGTCGAGCAGCGCCTCGAGCGTCCAGGTCAGCACGAACTCCTGCGCCTTGCGCGCCAGCGTGCGCTCGCCCGACAGGAACAGGTTCTTCGCCAGTTGCTGCGTGATGGTCGAGCCGCCGACCAGCTTGAGCGGTCGCGGGCGGCCGCCGGCCGCCTGGCGGCGCACGTCGCGGTCCTGGGCCCGCTGGTTGCGATCCCACGCGCGCTCGATGGCGTCCCACTCGACCCCGCTGTGGTCGACGAAGCCGGCGTCCTCGCTGGCGATCACTGCACGCTTCAGCGGCTCCGCGATGCGGCTGCCGTCGACCCACTGCTGGCTCCAGGCGAAGCGCGCGCCGTTCGCCCGCCACAGGCGCCACCCCTCGCTGCGCTGGAAGGTGGTCGATTGCGGGTCGACCCAGCGCATCAGCGCGATGCGCGCGACGAAGAACACCTGCAGGCTGAGCCCCGCCACCAGCAGCAGCGCCAGCACGCGAGCGACGTGTCGCATCACGTACCCGCCTGCGCCAGTTGCCCGCGCAGCGCACGCAGCACCGGCGGCGTCTGCGGGCGCACGCCGCGCCACACGAAGAAGGCCTCCGCCGCCTGCTCGACCAGCATGCCCAGCCCGTCGTGCGCCTGTGCGCCGTGCGAGCGCGCCCAGTCGAGGAACGGCTGCGCGGCCGGGCCGTACATCAGGTCGATCGCCAGCGCGTCGCGCCGCAGGACCGCGGCGCCCACCGGGGTCGCGACGCCCTGCAGGCTGCTGGAGGTGCTGTTGACGACCAGGTCGAACGCGTCGCCGCAGTCGTCGAGCCCGCAGGCGCGCAGCCGCACCTCGCCCGCCACCGCGCGATGGCGCTCGGCCAGCGCCGCGGCGCGCTCGCGCCTGCGATTGGCCACCACGATCTCGCGCGGCAGTGCGGCGATCAGCGGCCCCAGCACCCCCGCCGCGGCGCCGCCGGCGCCGACCAGCAGCACGCGTGCGCCGGCGATGCGGAAGCCCGCGTGCTGCTCGATGTCGCGCACGAGCCCGATGCCGTCGGTGTTGTCGGCGAACCAACCGTCGGCGTCGAAGCGCAGCACGTTGGCGGCCTCGGCCAGCGCTGCGCGCTCGCTGACGCGCGCGGCCAGCGCCGGCGACTGCAGCTTGAACGGCACCGTGACGTTGCAGCCGCGCGCCGGCCCCTTGCCGGGCTCGCTCGAGGCGGCGAACGCGCGTAGGCTGGCCGCGAAGCCGTCGGGCGGACACAGCACGCGCCCGTACTCGATGCGCTCGCCGGTCTGCTGCGCGAACAGTGCATGGATGAACGGCGAGCGGCTGTGCGCCACCGGGTTGCCCAGCACCGCGTAGCGGTCGGGCAGCGCCTCCGGCGTGCTCACTGCTGCGGCACCGCGCTCAGCGGCGTGGTCTCGAGGCCCTCTTCGCGCGTGAAGCGGAAGCGCGACGTGACGACGATCTGGTCGGCCTGCGCACGCATCGCCGGCGTGAAGTTGCCGAACGGCGACGCCGCGTGCACGATGGCGATCGCGCGGCGGTCGAGCACGCGCGACTTCGACGGGTAGACGATGTCGGCCTCGACCACGCGGCCGGCGGCGTCGACGGTGACGTTCATCGTCAGCTCGCCGTACAGCTTCTTGCCCTGGTACTCGGGGAAGTCGCGCGTGCCGCGGTCCTCGATCTTGCGGCGCAGCTGGTCGTAGTAGACGGCGTAGACCTCTTCGCGCGTGGCCGGGCTGATGTAGCGCTTCTTCGGCCGCGCGTTCTCGTCGTTGATGCGCTTCTCGATCTCGGCCAGCAGCTTCAGCAGCTGGCGGCGCCGCTCCTCCTGCTCGCGCTCCTGCGGCGTGCCGGTCTCGCGCTTGGGATCGGGCGGCGGCAGCATCGCCACCTGGCGGCGCACCTGCGCCAGCAGCTGATGCTGCTGCTCCATCAGCTGGTCGACCTTGCGCCGCGCGTCCTGCGGCGAGTCACCGAGCTCGATGGTCGGTGCCGCCGGCAGCGGCGTGGTGGCGCGGCCCTTCTCGGCCTCGCCGCCGCCGGCGAGGTTGGCCTGCGCGATCGCCTGCGCCTTGGTCGGCGCCTCGAGCGATCTCGCGTTGACCAGGATTACCTCCAGCGGCGTGTCGCGGAAGGCGCGCTCGAAGCGGGTCGGGTCGGCGATGCGAAACGCCAGCAACCCGGCGTGCGCGCCCACCGAGACGATCAACGCCCAGTGCAGCGTGTTCAGCTGTCGCAGCGCCATGGCTCAGGGGGCGACGGTGTCGGAAGCCGGCGCTTCGGTCGCCGCGGCGTCGTCGACGTCGATCGCCAGTTGCAGCGCCAGCGGCTGGGCCTCGGCCTCGTCGTCGTCGGATGGCTCGGCGGCGGCCTCGGCACCCAGGCGCGCCAGCAGTGCGGCATGCACCTCGAGCGTCAGCTCGTCGAGGCCTTGCAGCGCCACGCGCACCCGCGTGCCGCGCGGCAGCGGTTCGCAGCCCAGGCAGCGGAACACCAGCGGCAGCGTGTCGGCGCGCACCAGGCCGTCCTTCATCGTGGTGGCGTCGAGCTCGCGCACGGCGTGCTGCTGCAGCCAGCGCAGCGTCCAGTAGCGCTCGATCGTCTGCTGGAAGTCGTTGTACGCGGCATAGCTGGCGTCGAAGGACGAGATGATCGAAAACAGGCTCGCGTCACGCGGCTTGAACGGCGCGGCCAGCGCCGCGGTACGGCCGTGGCGCACGCAGGCGACGATCTGCCATTGGTTGACCAGGTCCACGTAGCGGCGCAGCGGCGAGGTCGCCCAACTGTACTGGCTGACCCCGATGCCGGCGTGCGGCGCCGGCTTGGTGCCCATGCGAACTTTCACGCCGGGGGCCAGGCTCGCCTGGCTGCGATAGATCGCCGGCACGCTGTGAGCGGCCAGCCAGCCGCCCCAGTGGCTGTTGGCCAGGATCATCATCTCGGCGACGATCAGGTCCAGCGGCGAGCCGCGCAGCCGCGGCGTGATGGCGACGGTCTCGTCGCCGGCGGGCTCGTCACCCCGCACGTCGTCGAGCCGGAAGTTGTAGTCCGGCCGGTTGAAGGTCTCGGGCCGGCCGCGCACCTGCTCGCGCTGCGCCTTCAGCGCCAGCGCGAGCCGGAACACGAAGGCCAGCGCGTCCGCATGCGGGTAGTCGGCCGGCGCGTCGCCGCGCAGCGACGCCTCGGTGACCACCTGGTCGAGCTGGTCGTGGCGCAGGTTGTCGCTGATGCGCAGCCGCTCGATGCGGGTGTCGAAGCCGCGCAACTCCAGGCTCGCCTCGTCGACCCGCACGTACAGGCTGAGCGCCGGGCACTCGCGGCCCGCGCTCAGCGTGAAGCGCTGCACCACGTCGTCGGGCAGCATCGTGATCTTGTGGCCCGGCATGTAGACGGTGGACAGCCGTTCGCGAGCGATGCGGTCGAGTGCGCTGTCGGGGGCGATCGCCAACCCCGGCGCCGCGATGTGGATGCCGAGCTCGACGCTGCCCTGCCCGAGGCCGCGCACCGACAGCGCGTCGTCGATCTCGGTGGTCGAGCTGTCGTCGATCGAGAACGCCTGCGCGTCGGCCAGCGGCAGCTCACCGGCGAGCGCGGGCAGCGTGGCGTCGGCGAACGCGGTGCCGCGCGGGAACTGCTCGTACAGGAAGCGCCGCCAGTGGAACTGGTACGCCGATTCGATCGCGCCGGCCGCGCGCAGCAGGTCCAGCGGCGAGCGCTGCGTGCGGCGCGCCGCCTCGACGACCGCCTTGTATTCAGTGGCGTTCTTGTCCGGCTTGAACAGGATGCGGTACAGCTGCGCGCGGATCGGGTCGGCGCAGCGGCCCTGCGTGAGCTCGCCGGCCCAGGCGTCCACCTGAGCGGCCTGCGCCTTGCGGCGCTCGATGGCCGCCAGCGCCGCCAGCACGGTCTCGCGGCCGGCCTTGTGGAACACGCCCTTGCCGACGCGCTTGAAGTAGTGCGGCGCCTCGAACAGGCCGAACAGCATCGCGGCCTGGTGCACCGCGTCGGCCTTGTCGTCGAAGTACTCGCGAGCCAGCTCGCCGAACGTGAAGTCGCGCTGCGGTGCGAACTCCCATGCCAGCTCGGGGTCGACCTCGGCCGCCAGCGCGCGCGCCTGCTCGAGCAGGCGCGCCGGTTCCGGTGCGTCGAAGTGCAGCAGCACGTGCGCGGCCTTGACCTTGACGCGGCGGCCCGACTCGAGCTCGACCTGCAGCGAAGCGTCGGTGCGGGTCATCACGCGGCCGGCGAGAAACTTGCCGGCATCGTCGAACAAGGCGTAGGACATCGGTGAACTCGGGGATCCCGCGCTGCAGGCCGTGCGGTTGCGGGCGGCCGGGCGCGGGCTTGGGGGCGGATTGTCCCATCGAGCGGTGGCCGCCACGCGGGTGCCTTCGCGCACGCAGGCTTCGCGCGCAATCGATCGGTAACCAATCGTCTTGGCCGGCGCGGCGGTCAGGCCGGTCGCAACTGCAGGAAGTCGAGCACGAACGGCAGGTGCTGCTCGAAGTCCGACAGCGCGTGGTCGCTGCCGTCGAGCAGCTTGATGCGCGCACCGGCATAGCGGGCCGCCATCTCGCGCCAGTCGAGCAGCTCGTCGCCCTTGGCGATCACCGCCGCGTAGTGCTCGGGGTGGGCCAGGCGCGCCGGCGTCAGCTCGCGCAGCTCGTCCAGGTGCTCGCGCCTGAACTCGAAGTGCGAGGCCGGGTCGTGGTAGGCGGTCTGGTCGCCGACGTAGTGCACCAGGTCGCGCGCCGGCTGCACCGCCGGGTTGAGCACCACGGCGCGGCAGCCGTGGTGCTCGGCCACGGCGGTGGCGTAGAAGCCTCCGAGCGAGCTGCCCAGCACCGCCATCGAGTGCAGCGGCCACTCGCGCGTGCCCGAGCGCATCAGCTCCCAGGCCGCGCGCGGCGAGGGCGGCAGCTGCGGGCACCACCACGTCACCTGCGGCGCGTGGCGCTGCAGCCACGCGTGCAGCATGCGCGCCTTGAACGACTGCGGCGACGAGCGGAACCCGTGCAGGTACAGGATGTGGCTGGTCACGCGGCCCCCAGGCCGGGCTTCAGCGGCGCGCCTGCAGCGCGCTCAACAGCTTGCCGTGGATGCCGCCGAAGCCGCCGTTGCTCATCACCAGCACGTGGTCGCCGGCGCGCGCCGCGCGTACGACGTGCTCGACCAGCTTGTCGACGCTGCCGGCCACGACCGCCTGCGCGCCCATCGGCGCCAGCGCGGCGGCGGCGTCCCAGCCGTAGTCGCCCTGCAGGCAGAACGACAGGTCGGCCTCCTCCAGCGCCCACGGCAGGTGGGCGTTCATCGTGCCGAGCTTCATCGTGTTGGAGCGCGGCTCGAACACCGCCAGGATGCGCTGCGGCGCCGCCCCGGGCAGCGTGATGTCGTGGTCGATCTTGCGGCGCAGGCCGGCGATCGTGGTGTGCATCGCGGTGGGGTGGTGCGCGAAGTCGTCGTAGACCTTGATGCCGGCGGCCTCGCCGCGCAGCTCGAGCCGCCGCCGCACGTTCTCGAAGCGCGCCAGCGCGGCCGCGCTGACCTCGGGGTCGACGCCCACGTGCTCGGCCGCGGCCAGCGCGGCCAGCGCGTTGAGCTGGTTGTGCTCGCCGAGCAGCGACCACTCGACGCGCGCCACCTTGAGGCTGCCGCGCAGCACGTCGAACGCGTTGGGCTCGCCGCGCGCGCGCAGCGTGCCGGGCTCCTCCTTGCGCGCGCCGAAGCGCTGCACCTCGCTCCAGCAGCCGCGCTCGAGCACGCGCGCCAGCGAGGCCTCGCGCGCGTTGACGATCAGCCGCCCGCTCGACGGCACCGTGCGCACCAGGTGGTGGAACTGCGTCTCGATCGCCGCCAGGTCGGCAAAGATGTCGGCGTGGTCGAACTCGAGGTTGTTGAGCACCGCGGTGCGCGGCCGGTAGTGCACGAACTTGCTGCGCTTGTCGAAGAACGCGGTGTCGTACTCGTCGGCCTCGATCACGAAGCAGCGGCCTTGCCCGGCGCGCGCCGAGATGCCGAAGTTCTGCGGCACGCCGCCGACCAGGAAGCCCGGCTTCAGATCGGCGCACTCGAGGATCCACGCCAGCATCGACGTGGTGGTCGTCTTGCCGTGGGTGCCGGCCACCGCCAGCACGTGGCGGCCCTGCAGCACATGCTCGGCCAGCCACTGCGGGCCACTGGTGTATGGCGCGCCGTCGTCGAGGATCGCCTCGATCAGCGGGTTGCCGCGCGTCACCACGTTGCCGACCACGAACAGATCGGGCTTCAGCGCCAGCTGATCGGCGCCGTAGCCCTCGAGCAGATCGATGCCGAGCGCGCGCAGCTGGTCGCTCATCGGCGGGTACACATTGGCGTCGCACCCGGTGACGCGATGCCCGGCCTCGCGCGCGATCGCCGCCAGCCCACCCATGAAGGTGCCGCAGATGCCGAGGATGTGGATGTGCATGGCGCGATTCTAGGGATGCGCCCTGGCGGCCGACGCGGTGGCTGACTATCCTGCGCCACAGGCGCCTCCGCCGCGTGCGCCGCAGTGTGCATCTGCAATCGATTGAGGAGGCGGGTCGCCCTCGTGTCTCACGCTGCGGTGGCCGGAGGTCCCGGCGAATCCAGAAGCCTCGAACCCAGGAGGGCACCATGGACAAGCACAGCCGGCTCGCCATCACGGCAGCGCTCTGCGGACTCCTCGCGGCCTGCGGCGGCGGTGGCGACGACGGCCCAGCGGCCGTCGCCCGCACATTGCCGGTGCCGGCCATACCGGCGCAGGGAACACCTGCCACGGGCCGCTTCGTCGACTCGGCGGTGCAAGGGCTGTCGTACACCTGCGGTGCGGCGACGGGCCTCACCGACGCCGGCGGCGAGTTCGACTTCGTCTTCGGCCAGAGCTGCGCCTTCAAGGTCGGCGGCATCGCGCTCGGATCGTCGACCGCCGGCAACGTCGTGCTGACGCCGCTCGCGCTGGTGCCCGCGGCGGTTGATGAAACCCATCCGACGGTCAACAACATCGCTCGACTGCTGTTGTCGCTCGACAGCGACGGCGATCCGGTCAACGGCATCGTGATCGCGGACAGCATTCGCAGCGCGTTGGCCGGTGCAACGCTCAACGTGGCGGCGTTGCCGGCGACGTTCGCGACAGCTGCGCAGGCCCTGCTGGACACCGTGCTGCCGGGGCGCACGCTGGTCGACTCCGCACAGGCGGCGGGGCACTTGAAAGCCACCCTGCTGAGCCTGTTCGACGGCGACTACGACTGCGGCTACGTCGGCGCCGCTTCGGGGGCCGTGACCGTGCACATCGGCAACGGCGTCATCACGGGGTCGGGCACCGACGACGAGAGCGGCGCGCCGTTGCAGGTCAACGGCGCGCTGCAGTCGTCGGGCGCAGCCAGCCTCGGGTCGGCCTCTTCGGGGGCGAGCTTCACCGGCACGTTCTACGTCTTG
>Ga0335084_10008795_pt1 | contig 10068 bp, 8 predicted proteins | sample Lox_Sample_44_FD_206721 | JGI IMG/M metagenome (GOLD analysis project Ga0335084, IMG submission 206721) | Soil microbial communities from Loxahatchee National Wildlife Refuge, Florida, United States - Lox_Sample_4.4 | ecosystem: Environmental > Terrestrial > Soil > Wetlands | place: USA: Florida... | reverse complement strand
GCCCCGCGCCGTTCGAGCCGCGCGGCACCATCGGATGCGCCGCGTCGCCGGCGAGCGTCAGGCGGCCGAAGGTCCAGCGGTCGAGCGGATCCTGGTCGACCATCGGGTACTCGTAGATCGCATCGGCCGCGCGGATCAGCCCGGGCACGTCGCACCAGTCAAAGTGCCAGTCGCGGTACGGCCCGATGAAGTCGTCGATGCGGCCCGGCCGCGCCCAGTCGCGCTTCGGCAGGTAGTGCGGCGTCTCGATCTCGGCGAGCCAGTTCACCAGCTGCCGACCTTGGGCGTCGATGCGGTCGCGGATCGGGTAGATCACCATCTTCCCGGGATTCAGCCAGCCGGCGCGGACCATCGTTGCGCCGGAGAGCATCGGCCGCCAGCGCGTCACGCCGCGCCACATGTTCACGCCGGAGTAGACCGGGTCGCCCTCGTGCGGGTGGAACTGCTTCCGCAGCACCGAATGGACGCCGTCGCAGCCGATCACCGCGCGGCCCCGCTGCGGGGCGAGCGGGGCGCCGGTGGTCCCGTCCACGAACTGCGCGGTCGCGCAGTCGGCGCCGTCTTCCGCCCGGACACACTTCCAGCCGAGCTGCAGACGGTCCGCGCCGGCGCGCTCGCGGAAAGCGGCGGCGAGCACCGCCTGCAGGTCGCCGCGGTGGATCGAGTACTGCGGCCAGTCGTAGCCGGCGTGCCGCCCGAGCGGCTCGCGGTAGATGAGCTGGCCGAAGCGGTTGAAGAACGCCGCTTCCCTGGTAAGGACCGCCACCCGGGTGAGCGCTGACTCGAGCCCCAGCTCGCCGAGCTCCTTCGACGCGTGCGGGAGGATGTTGATCCCAACGCCGAGCGGCTTGATCTCCGGCGCGGCCTCGTAGACGCGACAGGCGATGCCGCGGCGATGAAGCATCAGCCCGAGCGTGAGGCCGCCGATCCCGGCGCCGATGATCAGGACCTCGAGCCCGTCCATTCTCGGGTCAGATCCTCGGATCGCCCACCACCGCCGCGAGCGCCCGGTCGATCACCGCGCCGCTCCCGGCCACGAGTCTCGCCCTGCCCTCACGCAGCGCCGCCGACAGGTCCGGCGACGATACGTGCCGCGCGGCCGCGCCGCGCGCGGTGAAGAGATACACGGTCTGCTTCGGGCTGATCCAGGTGAGCTTCGCGCGCACCGGCGGATCCGCGTCCGCGAACTCCACCACCGCACCGCGCTCGAGGACGGGCTGGGCGCCGACCGCGAGCTCCGGCGCCGCGATCGTGTCGCTCGGCGGCGGCGGGCGTGGCGCGGCCGCCGGCGGCGGGAGCGGTTGCTTCGAGCGCGCCGCCTGCAGGAGCCCCTTGTGCGCCTGCATGAGCTCGTCCAGGAACGCGCGCTGGCCCCCGGCCGGCATGTCCACCGCGTTCATCCCGCGATTGAGCGCCGGGACGAGCTTCGGCAGCATCGCGGTCAGTCGCGGCACGTCGGCCGCCTGCTTCGCCTCGACGCTCCACAGCAGATCGTCGACGAGCGCGAGCCGGGCGTCCCAGCCCTCGTCGCCGGCGCGGCCGTGCCGCTCGGCATCGGCGAGGACGTAGGTCCACGTATCGGTGAGAAAGCGCTGCACGAATACCGGCGCACCGGTAGTGATCCGCTTCGCGACCTCCATCCCGGCGCGCGCGCGCAGCGCTTCGCCGTGCTCCTGGTCGGCGAGCTCCGCGGCAAGCGGCGCGACCTCCCGCTCGCTCTCCTCGCGCAGGCCGGCGACCAGCGCCGCGAGCCGGTCGCGCGCGGCGACGAAGACGGCGAGATCCTCGGCAAAGCCGGCGAGGACCTCGTCGACGATCGTCCGCAAACACGTCACGAAGCGGCTGTCGGGCCCGGCGTCGATCGCGGGATCGGCCCCCGCTTCGGCGATCGCCGTCAGCAGCTCGCGCAGCGGATGCGTCCGCTTGGCGAAGAACGTGCGGTCGAGCAGCGCCGCCTTGAAAGCGGCGATCTGCAGCCGCGCAAGCTCGGCCTTGACCGCGTCCGGCAGGTCGCGGTCGTGCAGCACGAAATCGAACACCACCGCCACCAGCTCGCCGGTGAGCTGCTCGAGCGGATGCTCGCGTCCGCGGGTGAGGTGGGCGACGACCGCCGCCAGATCGCCGGGGCCGCCGGCCGCGTCCGCGACCGCGACGCTCTGCAGCTGCGACAGCTGGGCGAGGAGCGCCTCCGGGGCCGGCAACATCATCGCCCGCGCGTAGAGCGACCCTTCGGGGTTGGCAAGCATCCGCGCGCCATAGCGGCGCGAGGTGGCCGGCCCCTCCATCAGCGCGGCCACGATCGCCCGCACGTCGATCGGCGACCCGGTCGCGCCCGGCATCAGGTCCTTCAGCGACATCGCCTGGCTGAGCGTCATCCCGGCCGGCATCCCCGGCAGCCTGGGCGCGCCCGCTCCCGCGCCGGGCACGCTCGACGGCACCGCCCCCGACGACGCCACGCCCGGCGACGCCGCGCGCGCGCCGCCCGGCCCCTGCGCCGGCCGCTGCACCTGGTGCCGGATCCGCGGCAGCACGCCTTCGGCGACCAGCATGTCGTTCAGCTCCGTGTAGAGCTTGCGCAGCGCGAGTGCGACGTGCGGCTGCAGGCTGTTGACGAGCGCCATCCGCACCGGTCCCGGGTCGGGCACGGCGTCGCACGCGCGCTTGAGCGCCTCGAGCGCGGTCTCCGGACCGAGCGGGTTGGCCGTCCCCTCGAGCGGCTTGCCGACGGCGAGCTCGCCGAGCCGCGCGCCGACGCCGGCGAGCTGCTCGGCGTCGATCTCGTCGGTCGTCTTCCGCACCAGCCGCCCGAGCGCGATCTCGAGCTCGATCGCAGCGTCGTCGACCAGCGTGAGGCTGTCGAGGTCGGTCGCGCCGCCCGCCGGGCGCGCCGCGGGCCGGAGCTTGCGGTCGAAGATCTCGAGCACGCTCCCCTCGAACGCGGTGCCGATCGCGCCCCGGTGTGCCTCCACTGCGGCGACCGCCTGGGCGAGGATCTCCTGCTCCGGACGCGAGGTCGATTCGGCTGCCGCCGCGCGGAGCTCGTTCGGCGCCGCGGCGAGTGCCCCGGCGACCGCGAGCGGCAGCGTCCCGCGCGCGAGCTCGCGCGCACGAGCGAGGAGAGCGGCGGGATTTGCGCTCATGCCCGGGAGGATGCCGACGAATGCTTACACGCCGCTGACCCGCCCGGGCGCATTGCTCATCCGGGCAGCGCCGGGTCGGCCGCCGCGCGGTAGTGCCGGTTCGCCTCGTGCTCCCGTCCGATCCGCTCGTAGACGCGCGCCGCGGCAACGTGCGCGGTGCGCGAGGGCGCGAGCGACAGGCTCGCGTCGAGATAGCTCGTCGCCTTGCCCCACAGCCCGCGCTCGGCGCAGAGCCGGCCGAGGGTGGCGAGCAGCGCGGCGTCCCGCGGGTAGGTCTTCAGCCAGCGCTCGCACTGCTCGAGGCGCTCGAGCGCGTCCGCCTCGTGCAGGCACTCGGCGTACAGCGCCACGAGCTCGGAGGACCACTCGGCCTCGAGCGCCGCGCGGATCAGCACGTGCGCCTCGCGGCAGGCGCCGAGCGACATGAAGAGCCGCGCCGCCGAGGCGGCGATCCGCGGCTGCACGCGGTCGGCGGCAGGCACCTGGTCCCAGAACGCCGCGAGGCTGTCCGCGTCCAGCGCCTTCTTGCGCAGGTTCTCGATGGTCGCGGTGATCCGCAGCTGCGCGGCGGGCTCGGCCGCGATCGCGCCGCGCTTCTCGAGGATGCGCAGCAGGCGCAGCACCTCGTCCCAGTTCTGCAGGCCCTGCTCGGCGCGCATCAAGAGGCGCAGCGTCGCGACGTGGCGCGGCCCGGTCGCGTGCAGCTCGCTCAGGATCTCGCGCGCGGTCTCGAACCGGCGTTCGTCGAGCGCGAGCTCGGCTTCGGTGGCGAGCCGCGCGTTGCGGCTCGCGCCCGCGGCGCCTTCCGCGCGGGCGAGCCAGATGCGCCGCCGCTCGGGATCGCGCATCGCGTGCGCCGACCGCGCCGCGAGCAGCGCCGCGAGCCCGGGCGACTCGTCGAGGTCGTACGCCTTCGAGGCGAACTTCTCGGAGCGCCCGAAGCGCCCCTCCAGGAAGGCCTGCCACGCGTCGCGCAGCGCGCTCTGGCCGCGCGTCGCGCGGCTCCGCCGGCGATAGGCCGCGACGTACGTGGGCAGCCGCACCGTGTGCGCGGTGAGCCGCAGCAGGCCGTGCAGCACCGCGAACAGCGCGATCAGGCCGAGGACGGCGAGCGTGAGCGAGATCTCGACGCGGTACGGGGGATAGACGACGAGCGCGTAGCCCTCGCCGTAGCGCGCCGCGAGCGAGACCGCGACCGCGGCCGCGAGGACGACGACCAGGGTGACGAGCCAGCGCATCCTGCTCTACGGGCTCTTTCCGCCCGAGCCGCGCGCGCGGATCACTTCACCGTCCTCTCGCGCGGGAGCTTGAGCGTCCGTACCGCATTGAGGCTGTCCCCGATCGTCGGGAGCTCGACGCTCACCGACGCCGCACCGAGCTGTGCGAGCGTCTGCGCCGCGGTCGCGACCGGTTTCTGCCTGACGTCGAACCAGCGGCTGAGCAAGCCCTGCGCCGCGGAACGCCGCCTCGTCGCGCTGCAGGAGCGCGAGGCGGGCGTGCAGCAGGCGCAGCTTGAGGTTCTCACGCAGGAAGATGCGGTGCTCGGGCGCGATCAGGGCCGGATCCGCGGCGTCGAGGCGCTGCACCCGGACGAGGCCCTTCAGCTCCTCCCAGACGCCGTACCAGGCGCGCTGCCAGCCGCTTTCGCCGGCCGCCGCCTTCGCGTCCCCGCCCGCGGGCGGCGACACGCCTTGCGTCCGGCCGTCGACGAGGAGGGGCAGCGAGTCCACGGCGGCGATGACCTGGTCGATGCGCACCGTCATCCCGGCCACGTCGAGGCTCGGCGCGTTCTTCAGCCGCTCGATGTCGCGCGCGAGCGTCCGGCGGAGCGGCAGGAACTGCGGGCGGTCGGAGCGGGCGAGCCGTGCGTCGGCGTTCTGCAGCGCGACGAGCGCCGCCTGCACGTTGCCGGCGAGCTGGAGCTGCTGGGCGGCGATCGCGAGCGTCTGCTCCACCTCGGCGAGCAGCCAGTCGTCGCGCGAGCGCGAGAGCTCCTGGAACAGCGACTCGAGCGCGAGCTGCTGGCTCTGCGACTCGAGGAGCTTCGCCTCGAGCGCGCCGATCCGCGCCTGCGCGTCGCGCACCGCGTCCTGGCCCTCTTTGGCGATGGTGCGGCTGTCGCGCGCTTCGGTCCCGGTCTCGCGGAGCTGCTTCGCGACGCCCTCCCGGAGCTCGGCGAGCTCGCCGCGCACGCCCCACCAGCCCCACGCGAGGAGCACCACCGCAATGCCGAGTCCGGCGATCGCGAGCGGCAACCAGCGGTCCGCGCGGTGGCGGGCGCGGGCGAGCATCGGCGCTTCGGCGGGATCCATCGTGACCGGTGACGCTATGACAGTTACATTTTCGCCCAAAACGCGGCCAGCGCGGCGACGATGCCCTCGTCGCCGGGCGCGGTCTCGACCACCCGCTCGCAGCCGAGCGCGCGGGCACCCCCGGCGATGCGCGCGTGCGGCGCGAAGAGCGGCGTTCGCCGGAGCGGCGCGCGGCCGGCGTCGCCCACCATCTCGAACAGGTTGCGCAGGCCCTCGCTGGAGCTGACGGCGACCGCGTCGATCTCGCCGCGTTCCAAGGCGCGCACGATCGGACCAGCGTCGGCGTCCGGCCGCGCGCGCCGGTAGCACTCGACGTAGTCGACGGTCGCCCCGCGATCGCGCAGCGTGTCGCCGAGGAGCTCGCGTCCGCCGTCGCCGCGGAAGATCACGACGCGCTTGCCGCCGACCGCGGCGAGCGCCGGCATCTCGAGCAGCGCCTCGCTGTCGAACCGGCCCGACGGCGCGATGACTTCGGTGACCCCGTGGCGTGCGAGTGCCTGCTCGCTCGCCTTGCCGACCGTCGCCGCGCGCAGGGTCGGCGGCCACTCGCGCCGCGAGCGGATCGCCGTCATCGCCCTGTCGACCGCATTCGGGCTGACGAAGACGGCAAGGTCGTAGCGGTCGAGGCGGTTGACGACCTCGAGGAGCGGGGCGGGGTCGTCGAGCTCGCGGATCTCGATGGCGGGAAAGATGACCGGCTCGCCGCCCGCGGCGCGAACCAGCCCCGCGAGACGCTCGTTCTGGCCAGCCGGACGCGTGAGGACGATCCGGCGGCCGCGGAGCGCCGGCGCCGTCATTGCAGCGCTGCGAGGATTTCCGCCGCGCCGCGACTGCGGAGTTCCGCGGCGAGCGCCTCCCCCGCACGCTCCGGGCCCTCGGGGCCGCCGCGCACCTCGCCGCGCACGACGCGCGCCCCGTCCGGGCTCGCCACGACCCCGCGCAGTCGCATGCTGCCGTGCGCGATCTCGGCGTAGGCCCCGAGCGGCACCTGGCAGCTGCCGCCGAGGGCTAGGCTCACCGCACGTTCGGCGTGAACGCACGCGGCCGTTGCGCGGTGGTGCAACGGCGCGAGGAGCTCGCGGAGGTCGGGGCGCCCGGTGCGGGATTCGATCGCGAGCGCCCCCTGCCCCACTGCCGGGAGGCTTACTTCCGGGTCGATGACTGCGCGGATGCGGCCGCCGAGCCCGAGGCGCTTCAGTCCGGCGACCGCGAGCACGATCGCGGCGTAGTCACCGCGGTCGAGCTTCGCGAGCCGCGTCTCGACGTTGCCGCGGAGCGGCCGCACGTCGAGCCCCGGATAGCGGCTGCGAAGCTGCGCCTCGCGGCGGAGGCTCGAGGTCCCGACGAGCGCGCCCCGCGGCAGCTCGGCCAGCCCGGCGTGCGCGTTGGACACGAACGCGTCGCGCGGATCCTCGCGTTCGAGGATCGCCGCGAGCTCGAACGCCGGGTCGAGCGCCACCGGCACGTCCTTCGCCGAATGCACCGCGATGTCGGCGCGTCCGTCGGCAAGCGCCGCTTCGAGCTCCTTCACGAAGAGGCCCTTGCCGCCGATCTTCGCGAGCGAGCGGTCGAGGATCTCGTCGCCGCGCGTGCTCAAGGCGAGGATTGCGACCGCAACACTCGGGTGGGCGCGCATCACCAGATCGCGGACGTGCTCGGTCTGCCACAGCGCGAGCCGCGACTTGCGCGAGGCGATGACGATGCGGTCGGGGAGCGGCAAGGGAGCGGTGGCGCGCGGGGAGTCGCGCCGATTCTAGCTCCCTTCGCCCTCTCCCCCGACTCTGGGGGAGAGGGTGGGGTGAGGGGGGCAGCGCGCCGATCGGGTGTTTACGAGGCGCGCGGTCCTTCAGCCCGCGCGCGAGGGCCGAATGACGGTGCCGCTCGCGAGGCACACGCGCGCGAGCTCGTAGGCCTGATCGCGGATGTCCGACGGGAGCTTCTCGACCTCGAGCCAGGTCTCCCAGGCCTCGCCGGGGGCGAGCGCCTTCGGCAGCCGGCGCTGCCGCCGGTTGACCTCGGCGCGCGGCGAGGACTCGAACCAGACCCGGGTCACGAGCAGGTTCTCGTCGGAGAGGTTGCGGAGGCGGATGAACCAGCAGTCGCGCACGTCCTGCTCCGAGGCTTCCCACGCGCCGCGGCGGATCTCGGCGTAGACCTTGCGCCTGTCGGCCGCGAACAGCTTCACGCCCGACCACAGCTCGCGGAGCATCTTCGTCGACAGCATCACGTGCTCGCGAGCGCTTTCACCGCCGGCCACTGGCGCCGGCTCACCGGGAGCCGCTCCGCGACGCCGTCGAGCACGACCGACCAGCCCGCGCCTTCGCCGTCGCCCTCGGCCGAACGCTCGAAGCCGCGCACGCGCGCGCGCGCGACCAGGCACGAGCGGTGGACGCGCACGAAGACGCCGCGGAATTCCTCCTCGAGGCTCGCGAGCGACTCCTCGAGCAGGAACTCGCGGTCGGCCGTGCGCACCGTCACGTACTTCAGCTCGGCCTTCAGGAAGACGATCTCGGCGACCGGCACGAGATGGATCCGCCCGCGCTCGCTCACCGACAGGAAGCGCCGGGGACCCTGCCCGGAGGCGGCCGCCGCGCGTTCGAGCGGCTCGCGCCGGACCGCCCCGCCCGCGCGCGCCTTCGCGAGCGCCGCCGACAGACGCGAGGCGCGCACCGGCTTCAGCAGGTAGTCGATCGCGTTCACCTCGAACGCCTCGATCGCATACTGGTCGTGCGCGGTGACGAACACGACGGCGGGCGCGTGCTCGAGGTTGGCGAGGTGCCGCGCGAACTCGATGCCGTTCATCTGCGGCATGTTGATGTCGACGAGCGCCACGTCCACCGGCAGGGTCGGCAGCAGCATCAGCCCTTCCTGCCCGTTCGCCGCCTCGCCGACGACGACGTTGGGCAGCTCCTGGGCGAGGTCGCCGAGCACCTCCTTCATGCGCTCGCGCGCCGGCTGCTCGTCATCGACGAGGAAGATGCGCAAGGGGGCGGTGGCGCTCATCGGTCGCTGGCCCGCTACGCCGCCGCCCGCGCGCCGGGCATCGTGCTCGGCGACGCCCGGCGGTACGGAATGACGATCGTGATCTCGTAGGCTTCGCCCTGCACCCCGCTCTCGAGCTTCGCCTCGACGTCGAAGTGGAGCGCAAGCCGCTCGCGGATGTTGGCGAGCGCGATCCGGTTCCCCTGGCGATGCTGGTGCTCGGGGTGGTACGGGTTGGTGAGCTTGAGGTACACGCGGTCGCGCTCGCGGCGGATCGCGATCTCGATCGTTCCCGGCCCGGTGCCGGGCTCGACACCGTGATAGACGGCATTCTCGACGAGCGGCTGCAGCAGGAGCGGCGGGACGAGCGCGTCGCGCGGGGCCTCCTCGGTCTGCCACCGGACGACGAGCCGGGGCCCGAGGCGGAGCTGCTCGAGGTCGAGGTACTGGCGCGTCAGGTCGAGCTCCTGCGCGAGCGTGGTGAGGTTCTTCACGTCGCCCATCACCATCCGGTAGAGCTCCGCGAGGTCCTCGAGCGCGACCTCGGCGCGCTTCGGATCCTTGCGGATCAGCGAGAGCACGGCGTTCAGCGTGTTGTAGAGGAAGTGCGGCCGGATGCGCGCCTGCAGCGCCTGGAGGCGCGCCTCGGCGAGCGCGGGCGAGAACGCGCGGTTCCGCAGGTGGAAGTAGCCGGCGAGGAACGCGGTGACGAGCAGCGCGAAGCCGGCGGCGCGGATGATGCCGAGCGATTCGGGCTCGACGCTCGCGCGCAGCCACTCGACGCCGGCGGTCAGCCACATCACGCCCACCGCGATCACCGTGACCGCGATCCAGTAGGGCAGCTTCGCGAGCCAGGGGCTCGCGGCCGAGAGCAGCACGACGCTCGCGATGAGCACCGGCCCGATGATCAGCGTGAGCTCGATGAAGCCGTCGGCGAGCTGCGCGAAGGTCTGCGCCTTGATCGCGGCGGCCAGCAGCGCCGCGACGATCACCGTCACCAGGATGCGGGCGATGACGCCGAGGTTGCGGAAATCCGGCAGCGCGTCCGGGATCTCGCTCGGCTTGGGCGTTCCGTTCATCGCGGGGGGCGTTTACGGTCGGGCCGGCGCCGGCACACCCTGGAGGGTCGCCGCGGGGGCCGACATCGCATAGAATCCGAAGTAGAAAGAAGCACCTAACGCGTTGTCTCGCCGGGCATTCTCCAGTTTGCCCGAGGGTTGTTCAAGCTGCCATGCCGCAGTCCGAGGAAAAGGGTCACACCCCCTGGTCCGGCCGGTTCGCCGAGCCGGTAGACGCGCGCGTCCAGCGTTATACCGCGTCAGTGTCATTCGATCGACGGCTGGCCGAGGTCGATATCCAGGGTTCGCTCGCGCACGCCCGCATGCTCGCCGCCTGCGGGATTATCGCTGCCTCCGACCTTGCCGACATCGAGCGCGGCCTCGCCCTCGTCCGCGACGAGATCCGCGCGGGCAGGTTCGAGTGGTCGGTCGAGGCCGAGGACGTGCATCTCAACATCGAGCGGCGGCTCACCGCGCTCGTCGGGGACGCCGGCAAGCGGCTGCACACCGCGCGCTCGCGGAACGACCAGGTCGCGACCGACGTGCGGCTGTGGCTGCGCGCCGCGATCGACGACA
>Ga0335084_10008794_pt1 | contig 10068 bp, 12 predicted proteins | sample Lox_Sample_44_FD_206721 | JGI IMG/M metagenome (GOLD analysis project Ga0335084, IMG submission 206721) | Soil microbial communities from Loxahatchee National Wildlife Refuge, Florida, United States - Lox_Sample_4.4 | ecosystem: Environmental > Terrestrial > Soil > Wetlands | place: USA... | reverse complement strand
ACGGGCACGAGAATGGTGTCTGCCGGGGCCTCGGTCACCGAGCCGGGAAAGAGCGACAGCTCCAGCCGACTCACGCGGCGCCCCCGCGCGGGCCGCGCGCCTGGCGCGCCACCACGTCGAGCACGCCGTTCACGAAGGCGGGCGACTTCTCGCTGGCGAAGCGGCGCGCGACCTCGACGGCCTCGTCGATCACCACCTCGGCGGGCGTCTCCGGCTCGAACAGGAGCTCGAAGCCGGCGATGCGCAGCACGTTGCGCTCCACGGCCGCGAGCCGCTCGATCTTCCAGTGCTCGCTGGCGGCGGCGATCGCGAGGTCGATGTCTTTCAGGTGGTGCACCACGCCCAGACACAGCTCGAGCGCCCGCTCGCGCGCGCGCTTGGGCAGGTCGAACTCCTCACACACGGAGTCGAAGGAGTCGCGCACGACGTGCGAGTCGAGCTGGCCGCTCGCCAGGTCGGCGGCGAACAGCACCTGCAGCGCCGCTTCGCGGGCCATGCGCCGGGGGCCGTGCGTGCCCATGGCTCAGCCCTCCTCCAGGCGCTGGGCGAGGCGGATCATCTCGGTCACGACCTCGGCCGCTTCGGCGCCCTTGTTCGAGCCGGGCTCTTCGGGCTTGGCCGCGCGCTCGAGCGCCTGCTCGACGGTGTCGGTCGTGAGCACGCAGAAAGCGATCGGGAGGTTCTCGGCCAGGGCCACCCGGCCGACCCCGTCGGTGACTCCCTGGCACACGTACTCGAAGTGCGCGGTGTCTCCGCGGATCACCGTGCCGATCGCCACCAGCCCGTCGTAGCGGCCGGTGCGCGCGGCGCGCTGTGCCGCCAGCGGGATCTCGAACGAGCCCGGCACCCACAGCACGTCGAGTGACTCGCAGCCCAGCTCCACGAGCTGCGCCGCGCAGCCCTCGAGCAGGCGCGAGGTGATCAGGTGGTTGAAGCGCGAGACCACCGCCGCGATGCGCAGGCCGCGCGCGTCGAGTCGGGTTTCGATGGTTCGCATGGGTCAGAGCTCCGCGATGGCGTGCAGGTCCGGTCCGAGACGATGCCACGAGATACGGCTCGGGCGAAGGGCCTTCGCCAGCCGCTTCACCTGGAGCGCGCCCAGCACCGGACGACCTTCCACCCCAATGATTACGGGCGCGACGAAGAAATGCATGCGGTCGACCAGGCGCGCGCGCAACAAGGCGGCAGCGAGCTGGCCCCCGCCCTCGACCAGCAAGTCGTTCACGCCCAGCCGCCCCAGCGCGCGCCAGGCGGCGCGCAGGTCGAGGTGGCCGCCGCGGGCCGGCACCGGGACGAGGCGCACACCGGCGCGCTCGAGGCGCGCGCGACGGCGCGGGGCCGGACGGGGCCCGCAGAGCGAGATCGAGGCGCCCATCGGGTTCGGGGCGAACAGCCGGGCGGTGGCTGGAACCACCAGGCCGGTGTCCACCGCGATGCGCACGGGCCGGTGCACGATCCGGCTCCCGCGCCGTGCGGTGAGCTCGGGATCGTCGGCGAGCGCCGTGGCCGAGCCCACCGCGATCGCGTCCACCTGCGCGCGCAGCGCGTGCACCGCGGCGCGCGCGGCCGGGCCGGTGATCCAGCGCGAGTCACCGCTCTCGGTGGCGATCCGGCCGTCCAGGCTCGCCGCGAGCTTCAAGGTGGTGAAGGGCCGGCCCCGGGTGACTCGTGACGCGAAGCCTTCGTGGAGCTCGGCGCAGGCCGCGCGCTCGACCCCCAGCGCGACTTCGATGCCCGCGGCGCGCAGCCGGCGCAAGCTGCGGCCCGACGTGCGCGGATCGGGGTCGACGATGCCCACCACGACCCGTTTGAGACGCGCGGCGATCAGCGCGTCGACGCACGGCGGCGTGCGGCCGGTGTGCGCGCAGGGCTCGAGCGTGACGTAGAGCGTCGCGCCTCTGGCGGCGGCGCCGGCGCGCGCGAGCGCGCGGGTCTCGGCGTGCGGCGCGCCGCCGTCGGCGGTGCGCGCGCGCGCCAACACGCGCCCGCCCTTCACCAAGAGCGCCCCGACGCACGGGTTGGGCGCGGTGCGGCCGCGGCCGCGGCGGGCGAGTTCGATCGCGGCGCGCATGAACGCGCCGTCGCGCTCCGCGTCACTCACCTTTCTTGGGTGCCAGCTCGTCGATGGCGTCGCGGAAGTCTTCGATCGTGCCGAAGCCGAGATACACCGACATGAAGCGCAGCCAGGCCACCGGGTCGAGCGCGCGCAGCTCCGCCTGCACCTCGTCGCCGATGCGGGTGCTCGCGATCTCGCGCTCGCCGCTGTCGAGAATCACGCGCTCGATGCGCACCACCGCCTGCTCGATCGCGTCGACCGACACCGGCCGCTTCTGACACGCCTTCTGGATGCCGGTGATGATCTTCAGCCGGTCGAACAGCTCGCGCCGTCCGTCGCGCTTGACGACCATCGGGAACAGGTCCTCGATCCGCTCGTAAGTCGTGAAGCGCCGCCCGCACTCGGAGCACTCGCGGCGGCGGCGTTTCACGGCCGCGTCGCGCTGATTCCGCGCGTCGATCACCTTGGTGTCGGGGTGATCGCAGAAGGGGCAGCGCATCGCGGTCGCTCGCTCAGACCGGTGGCGTGTACGGCAGCGGGAAGCTCTTGGAGAGCTCGGCCACCTCGCTGCGGATCTTCGCGATGCGCGCCGCGTCGTCGGGCCGGTCCAGCACGTCCGCCATCCAGGCGCCGATGCGCTTCATCTCGGGCTCGCGCATGCCGCGCGTGGTGAGCGCGGGCGTGCCCACGCGCAGGCCGCTGGTGAGCCAGGGCGAGCGCTTCTCGCCGGGCACCGTGCTCTTCGAGGTCGTGATGCCGGCCCGGTCGAGCGTGTCCTGGGCCTTCTTGCCCGAGATCCCGCCTGCGCCGAAGTCGATCACGAACAGGTGGTTGTCGGTGCCGCCCGAGACCAGGCGGAAGCCGCGCGCGGCGACTGACTCGGCGAGCGCGCGCGAGTTGCGCACGATCTGGGCCGCGTAGTCCTTGAACTCCGGCCGCGCGGCCTCGAGCAGCGCGACCGCCTTGCCGGCGATCACGTGCATGAGCGGGCCGCCCTGAGTCAGCGGGAAGACCGCCTTGTCGATCGCCTCGGCGAAGTTCTGGTTGCACAGGACCATGCCGCCGCGCGGTCCGCGCAGCGTCTTGTGAGTGGTGGTGGCGACGATGCCCGCGTGACCCACGGGCGAGGGGTGCACGCCGGCCGCGACCAGGCCCGCGATGTGCGCGATGTCGGCGAACAGCACGGCGCCGACCTCGCGCGCGATCGCGCCGAAGGCCTCGAAGTCGATCGTGCGCGGGTAGGCGCTGTAGCCGGTCTGGATCATCTTGGGCCGGTGCTGCTTGGCGAGCTGGCGCACCTGGTCGTAGTCGATGCGCTGCTCGGGCCCGGCCACGCCGTAGCGCACGAACTCGAAGAACTTGCCCGAGAAATTCACGGGCGAGCCGTGAGTCAGGTGGCCGCCGTGTGACAGCTCCATGCCCAGGATCTTGTCGCCCGGCTCGAGCGCCGCGAAGTACGCCGCCATGTTCGCGCCCGAGCCGGAGTGCGGCTGCACGTTGGCGTGCTCGGCGCCGAACAGGCGCTTGGCGCGCTCGATGGCCAGCACCTCGGCCTCGTCGACGAACTCACAGCCGCCGTAGTAGCGCTTGCCGGGGTAGCCCTCGGCGTACTTGTTGGTGAGCGCGGTGCCCACGGCCTCGAGCACCGCGGGCGAGGTGAAGTTCTCGCTGGCGATCAGCTCGAGGCTGGTCTGCTGCCGGTCGACCTCGCGCGCGATCGAGGCGGCGATCTCGGGGTCGGCGTGGCGGAGCTTCATCGGCGGGGTCCTCCGGGGCTCAGGTGTCGCGATCGTAGCGCGCGATTGCCAGCGTGCCGTTGGTGCCGCCGAAGCCGAACGAGTTCGAGAGCGCCACGCGCACGGGCACCTCGCGCATGACGTTCGGCACGTAGTCGAGGTCGCACTCGGGGTCGGGGTCGGTGAGGTTGATGGTGGGCGGGAGCTTGCCCTGCTTGACCGCCAGCGCCGTGAAGATTCCCTCGATGCCGCCGGCGCCGCCCAGCGCGTGTCCGGTCATCGACTTGGTCGAAGACACCGCCAGGCGCCGGGCGTGCTCGCCGAACACGCGCTTGATGGCGAGTGTCTCGATCTTGTCGTTGAGCTCGGTGCTGGTGCCGTGCGCGTTGATGTAGCCCACCTCTTCGGGGGCGATGCCCGCGTCGCGCAGCGCGGCGCGCATGGAGAGCTGTGCGCCGATGCCGTCCTCGGGCGGCGCGGTCATGTGGTTGGCGTCGCCCGACATGCCGTAGCCGACCACCTCGGCGTGGATGCGCGCGCCGCGCGCCAGCGCGTGCTCGAGTGACTCCAGGATGACCACGCCCGCGGCCTCCGAGATCACGAAGCCGTCGCGATTGCGGTCGAACGGCCGGCTCGCGCGCTGCGGGTCGTCGTTGCGGGTGGAGAGCGCGCGCATGGCGGCGAAGCCCGCGACGCCCAGCCGGTTGACCGGCGCCTCGACACCGCCCGCGATCATCACGTCGGCGTCGCCCCGTTGCACGATGCGGAACGCGTCGCCGATGGCGTGGGTACCGGTGGTGCAGGCGGTCACCACGCACGAGTTGGGCCCGCGCGCGCCGTAGCGCATGGACACCACGCCCGAGGCCATGTTCGCGATCGCGTAGGGCACGAAGAAGGCCGAGATGCGGCGCGGGCCGCGGTTCGCGAGCGCCTCGCAGTTGTCGTACATGGTCTGCAAGCCCGCGATGCCGGTGCCGATCAGCACGCCCGTGCGCTCGGAGCGCTCGGGCGGCACGACCCACGCGGCGTCGTTCATGGCCTCGACCGCGGCCGCCGTGGCGTACTGCAGGAACTTGTCGTAGCGGCGCGCTTCCTTCTTCTCGATCAGGGTCTCGGGGTCGAAGCCCTTGATCTGCGCGCCGAACTTCACCGGCAGATCGCTGGTGTCGAAGCCCTCGAGCAGCGCGACGCCGGACACGCCCTTGAGCGCCGCGTTCCAGCTCGTCGGCACGTCGTTGCCCAGCGGATTCACCGTGCCCATGCCGGTGATCACGACGCGGTGCAGCTCGATCGTGCGAGAGCGCATGCGCGCCATCGAGTCAGTCGTCCCTTCCCGCCGTGCGCTCTTCCACGTAGTTGATCGCGTCGGCGATGCTCTGCATGCGCTCGGCGTCCTCGTCCGGGATCTCGAGCCCGAACTCCTCTTCGATCGCCATCACCAGCTCGACGATGTCGAGTGAGTCCGCGCCCAGGTCGTCGATGAACGACGCCTCGGGCACGACCTCCTCGGCAGACACACCGAGCTGCTCGACGATGATCTCACGAATCTTGTCCTCGACCGCCATCAGTCCAAGCCCCCGTTCACGTGAATCACTTGACCCGTCACGTAGCTCGCCGCGTCGCTCGCCAGGAAGCGCACCGCGCCGGCCACGTCTTCCCCCGTGCCCAGCCGGCCGAGCGGAATGCGCTCGACCAGCACCGCCTTGGCCTGCTCGGGCAGGTCCTTGGTCATGTCGGTGTCGATGAAGCCCGGCGCGACCGCGTTCACGGTCACGTTGCGGCTGCCGATCTCGCGCGCCAGCGAACGGGTGAGCGCCTCGAGCCCGCCCTTGCTGGCCGCGTAGTTGCTCTGTCCCGGGTTTCCCATTCCGGCCACGACCGACGACAAGTTGATGATCCGGCCGAAGCGCTGTTTCAGCATGGGCTTCGCGACCGCCCGGCACACGCTCCACGCCCCGCGCAGGTTGGTCGCGATCACCGCGTCGAAATCCTCGGGCTTCATGCGCAAGATCAGCTGGTCGCGCGCGATGCCGGCGTTGTTCACGGCCACGTCGATGCGCTTGTGCTCCTGCAGGATGCCGGCGACCAGCGCCTCGACCGCCTCGTGATCGGCCACGTCGCAGCGCACGGCCTTGCCGGACCCGCCGGCCTCGGCGATCGCCTTCTCGGTCTCGCGCGCCGCCTCGGGGTTCGCCACGTAGGTGAACACGACCTGGGCGCCCGCGCGCGCCAGCTCGATCGCGATCGCGCGGCCGATGCCGCGCGAGCCACCGGTCACCAGCGCCACCTTGCCGGCCAGCGAGTCACTCATGCGGTCACCTCCGCGGCGCGCGCCACCGCGCCCTCGAGGTCGGCCAGCTTCTCCACGTTGGCGCGGCCCAGGTTGCGGTCGATCTTCGCCGCCAGGCCGCTCAGCACCTTGCCGGGCCCGACCTCGAGCTCGAGCTGCGCGCCCGCGGCGATCAGCGCCTGCACGCACTCGACCCAGCGCACCGGCGCAGTCACTTGCGCGCGCAGGCGCGCGCGCGCGTCGGCGACCGACGTGTAGGGCTTGGCGTCGACGTTCGAGACCACCGGCGTACGCAGCTCGCGGAAGCCCGCCGCGCCGAGCTCGGGCGTGAGCTTCTCCATCGCGGGCGTCATGAGCTCGCAGTGGAAGGGGGCAGACACCTCGAGCGGCACCACGCGCTTGGCGCCGGCCTTGAGCAGCGCCTCGCCGGCCGCTCGCACGGCCGCGCTGCGCCCCGCGATCACGGTCTGCACGGGTGAGTTGAAGTTCGCCGGCGCCACGACGCCGGGAGTCTCTCGGCAGATGCGCGCCACGGTCTCGGGGTCCGAGCCCAGGATGGCCGCCATCGCGCCCTCGCCCTGCGGCACGGCCTCCTGCATCAGCGCGCCGCGCCGGCGCACGAGCTTCACGGCGTCGGCCAGCGGCAGCCCGCCCGCAGCCACCACCGCCGCGTACTCACCGAGGCTGTGACCCGCGAACAGGAGCGGCGGGTTGGGCAGGCGTGTCTCGACCACGCGCCAGATGGCGATCGAGGCCGCGAGCACCGCCGGCTGAGTCACTTCCGTGCGCGCGAGCTCCGACTCGGGTCCGCGCGCGATCAGGTCGACGAGCCCGCCGCCGAACGCCGCGTCGGCCTCGTCGAGCGCCGCGCGCGCGCCGGGGAAGCGCTCCGCGAAGTCCGTCGCCATACCGACGGCCTGCGAGCCCTGTCCGGGGAAGACGACTGCCAGCATCGCGCCCGCATTCGGTGCGGCCAGCGGCCTTACACCTCCTGCTCCGCCTCGACCTGGAAGATCTGCCGGTCGCGATAGTGACCGCACTCGGCGCAGACCCGATGCGGGCGCTTGATGGCCCCGCACTTCGGGCAAGTCGAGCGGGCGGGCGGAGTCAGCGCGTCGTGCGCGCGCCGCATTCGCGACTGCGACTTGGACATCTTTTTCTTGGGACCAACCATGACGGAATCCTTCTCACTTTCGGCGGCGGGGTCTCTGGCGCGATTCCTCGAGCATCTGTCCCAGCCCTGCGAACGGCCGGCTGGTCTGCTTCGTCTCGCAGGCGCAGGCTTGCTTGCTGCGCACGGCGCCGCACATCGGGCACAGCCCAAGGCACGACTCCGAGCAGAGTGGCTGCATGGGCCACGCGAGCGACAGGATTTCCAGAACGACCGGGCCGAAGTCTAGCTCGTCGCCTGCGTAGCGCCCGAGCTCGAGATCCTCCGGGTCGAGCTCGATTCCTCCCTCTGGAACCTCGTCCGGATTCTGCGCGGGCTCGAGCAGGAGTTCCAGCGGCTCGGAGATCTTCAGGCCGACTGGATCGCCGCAGCGCGAGCAGCGCAGGGCGATCTCCCCCTGGATCCGGCCGCGGAACAAAAGCCGGTGGCCCAGCCGGTAGCCGTCGAACGACGCCACCAGCGGCGCCACGAGGCGGGCGTCGGGGTCGCGGAACATGTCGCGCACGCCGTTCCACCACTCCGCGTCCGCCACGAGCTGGAACGGGCGCGGAGTCTCCTGGACGGCCTCGCGCCGGACGGTCAGCTGGGACATCGGTCGCTCCTTCCGCGCGAACGGGGGCGCGTCGGGGAAAAGCCCACCCAAACCGCGGATTTGCCCACGATTAGGTCGCCGCTCCCGGGTTGTCAATTCGGCGCTGCGACCCCGGCCGGCGTTCCCTAGACTGCGGCCCGATGTCGGTGGTTACACGGTACGCACCGAGCCCTACGGGCGCGCTTCACATCGGCGGCGCCCGCACGGCGCTCTTCAACTGGGCGTTCGCCCGGCACGAGGGCGGGAAGTTCCTGCTGCGCATCGAAGACACCGACCGGGAGCGCTCCACGCTCGAGTCCGAGAAGCTCGTGCTCGAGGCGCTGGAGTGGATCGGGCTCTCCTGGGACCCGGTCCCCGGCACGAGCGGCATCCCCCGCCAGTCGGAGCGCGGCGCGCGCTACCGCGAGGCGATCGCGGAGCTGCTGGCGCGCGGGCACGCCTACCGCTGCACCTGCACCGAGGCCGAGGTCGAGGCCATGCGCGAGCGCGCGCGCGCCCGCGGCGAGAAGCCGCGCTACGACCGCACCTGCCGCAACAAGCAGCTCGGTCCCGACACCGCCCTGCCCTTCGCGGTGCGGCTGCGCGTGCCTGACTCGGGCGGACTCACGCGCTGGGACGACCTGGTCGCGGGTCCCGCGGGCGAGGACGCTTCCGAGCTCGACGACTTCGTGATCGCGCGCAGCGACGGCTCTGCGATCTACCACTTCGCGGTCGTGGTCGACGATCACGACATGGGAGTCACTCACGTGATCCGCGGCCGCGAGCACATGACCAGCACGCCGCGTCAGCTCCTGATCTACCAGGGCATGGGCTGGGAGCCGCCCCTGTTCGGCCACGCGCCGCTCCTGATCGAGGCCGGCGGCAAGAAGCTCTCCAAGCGCGCCGACTCGGTGTCGGTGCAGAGCTACCGCGACCGCGGCTTCTGTCCCGAGGCCGTGCTGAACTACATCGCGCGGCTGGGCTGGGGGCACGGCGATCTCGAGATCTTCTCGCAGGACGAGCTCGCCCGGCTGTTCACGCTGGACGGCATCGGCCAGTCACCCTCGCAGGTGCACGACGACAAGCTGCTGTGGCTGTCGCAGCACTATCTGAAGTCGCTGCCGCGCGAGAGACTCCTCGCCCACCTGCAGCGCTTCCTCGACGCCGAGGCGCGCCGGCCCGTGCCCGTGGACGACGGCCTCGCACGCCTGGTCGACCTGTTGCGCGAGCGCAGCAAGACGCTGGTCGAGATGGCCGCGCTCGCGCGCTTCTACTACGTGGACGAGCTGACACTCGACCCGAAGGCCGCCGCGAAGTTTCTGACCCGCGAAGTCGCGCCGCGGTTGACGGAGCTGCGCGCCGAGCTGGAACGCGTTTCAGCCTGGGAGCGCGCAGCGCTCGAGCTCGCCTTCCAGAAGGTGATCGCCGCACACGCGATCGAGCTCGGAAAGCTCGCGCAGCCGGTGCGCGTGGCAGTCACCGGCGGAACGGTCAGCCCGCCGATCTACGAGACGCTCGAGGTCCTGGGCAAGGACCGGACGTTGCGCCGGCTGGCCGAGGCACTCGCGTCGATCTCCTGAGCGAGTGTCGATGGTTGGCGGACTAGGATTCGAACCTAGATTAACGGGGCCAGAACCCGTTGTCCTGCCGTTAGACGATCCGCCAACAAGCCATGCGCGCGTGACCCGAGCCACGCTCAGGCCGCGGAATATACGCGGTCGCGGCGCCGGAGCAATCGGATCGGCCGCCTCGAATAGATCTTGGGGGCGGGCGTCTACTCATCGGACGACACGCACCCACCCGGGTCCGCGAGGGGTCATCGGCGAGAGCCGACGGCATTCCGCGAGCCAGACCCCACTCCCTCTGAAAGGCTTGCTTCTCGCGGACCCACTGGGTGGTGTCGGACCAAGAAGCCTTATTTCTCCCTCCAGACGACACGAAACGGGGTTCGGCTCAGGCCGGACCCCGTTTTGATTGGCTTCGCTCGCCTGCGGCTCGCTGCGCGTGCCTTCGGCACTTGCGGCCTCGCTCAGGGCGGCCTTCGCCCGGCCTCGCCTACTGGGCTTCGCTCGCCTGCGGCTCGCTGCGCGTGCCTTCGGCACTTGCGGCCTCGCTCAGGGCGGCCTTCGCTCGGCCTCGCCTACTGGGCTTCGCTCGCCTGCGGCTCGCTGCGCGTGCCTTCGGCACTTGCGGCCTCGCTCAGGGCGGCCTTCGCTCGGCCTCGCTCTTTCGTGCGGCTTGCTC
>Ga0335084_10008793_pt1 | contig 10069 bp, 8 predicted proteins | sample Lox_Sample_44_FD_206721 | JGI IMG/M metagenome (GOLD analysis project Ga0335084, IMG submission 206721) | Soil microbial communities from Loxahatchee National Wildlife Refuge, Florida, United States - Lox_Sample_4.4 | ecosystem: Environmental > Terrestrial > Soil > Wetlands | place: USA: Florida... | reverse complement strand
GGACAGCCGGGCTCGGCGCTTCCGCCGGATCGATCGCCTCGGGCATCGCGTCGCTGAAGTGCGTCACCAGCAGCTCGCGCAGCCGCTGCGATGCACCGAGCTGCGCGTCGGCTTGCGCGACGATGCCGGCCAGGTCTGCGGTGGTGATGGCCACGCGCGCGCCGGAGTCGCTGATGTAGTGGCCGAATTCGTCGGCCTTGTTCATCGGGTTGACCGGCACCACCACCGCGTCGGCGCGCAGCACGGCCTGCACCGCCACGGCGAACTGCGGACAGTTCTGCATGAAGACGATCACGCGCTCGCCGCGCGCCACGCCTTTGGCCTGCAGCCAGCCGGCCAGCGCTTCGGCCTGCGCGCGCAGCTGCGCGAAGGTCAGCGCCTGGCCGCAGAAGATGTAGGCCGCCTTGTTCGGATAGCGCCTGGCCACCACCTCGGTGTTGAACCACAGCGACGTCTCGGGCAGCACCAGCTCGCGCGGCAGACGCGCCGGCCAGATGGCGTGATGGGGTTGGGCGAGGTTGATCGACATCGGAGCACTCGTTCAGGGTCCGATGCCGGTGTACCCGATGCGCCGCGGCGACGCATCGTGTCGAACCCGGGTTGTCGCGTACGCGACCGGCTCAGTTGCCTTCGAGTGCCGCGCGCGTGCTGGCCTCGATGTCACGCACCCGCTGGCACTCGCGGTGCGACGAGTATTCAGGCTTCTCGCACTCGCGCACCAGACAGCGGTGCATCGCGATCAGATGCCGGCCCGCGCAATGCTCGCGTGGATTGCGCACGACGGTGGCCACGCTGACCGGCGCCTGCGCGGGCGCGTTGTTGTCGGCTGCAGCCGCCGGCGGCGTCGGCGGCGGATCTGCCGTCGGCGTCGTGCGCATGGCGTTGAGGTCGACGGCGCGCGCAGTCGTCCTCGGCTTGGCCGCGGCAACGTTGGCGCGCACCGGCTTGCCGTCGCGCCGCGCGGCCGCGCGCACGCCGGGCGCCGGCACCTGCGGTGGCTCCGGCGTCCCGGCGCCGGCCTCGTCGTTGGCCGCCGCCGGAGAGGCGCCCGGTGTGGCCGCGGGCGTCGGCGGCGCCGCAGCGCGCTGCGGTGTGGCCGTCGGCACGGCATTGCCCGCCGCGGCAACCGGCTCGGCCAAGTCGGCCTGCGGTGCGCGCACCGAGGTCCACCACGCGCCGGCGGCCGCGATCATCACCATCGCGGTCGCCACCGCCCACAGCGAGCGTGATCGCGCCCGGCGACGCTCCACCTGCGCCTGCGGCAGCGGCAACTCGCTCGGGCCGAAGGCCGAGGCACCGAGCTCACCCTCCTCCATCTGCACGACCGTGGTCCGCCACGAGTTCGCGCTGGCCGGACGTTCACGCTGCGGCACCGGCAAGTGACCGGCCAGTGCGGCGCGCAGCTCGGCCACATTGCGCGGGCGGTCCTGCGGCTTCGGTGCCAGCATCCAGTCGCACGCCTGCAGCAGCAGATCGGGCACGCCGCCCTGCCCCGAGCCGGCCAGCCGCGGTTGCTCGTCGCTGATCGCGCGCGCGGTCGCCGGCATCGGCGCCTTGCCGGTGATCAGGTAGTGCAGCGTGGCGCCGAGCGCGTAGAAGTCGGTCCACGGCCCCTGGCGCATGCCGGTGGACTCCGCGTACTGCTCGATCGGCGCATAGCTCGGCTTGAGGATCGCGGTCAGCGTCTGGTTGCGGTCGCTGATCACGCGCCGCGCAGCGCCGAAGTCCAGCAGCACCGGCGGCGCATCGTCGGACACCAGCACGTTGTCGGGCGCGATGTCGCGGTGGTATACGCCCTCGCGATGCAGGACCTCGAGCGCGCCGAGCAGTTGCTCGAGCAGTCGGGCCAGCCACGCCCCGTCGGGGCACGTGTCGGACTGCTGGCGCAGGCTGCGCAGCGTGACGCCGCGGTACAGCGGCATCACCATGTAGGCGGTGCCGTTGTCCTCCCAGAAGCGGTGCACCTTGACCAGCGACGGGTGGTCGAAGCGCGCCAGCAGCTTGGCCTCGTTGACGAACGAACTGAGGCCGAGCGCGAACGTCTCCGAGTGCGACGCCGACAGCAGCGACACCTGCTGCCTGCCGCTGCGCCCGGCAAGCGCGCTGGGCATGTACTCCTTGATCGCGACGTCGCGCTCGAGCGTGAGGTCGAACGCGCGATAGACGATGCCGAAGCCGCCGACGCCGATCACGCCGCGCAGTTCGAACTCGTGCAGGCGATGCCCCGGCGGCAACGCGTTGGCAGCGTCGCCGGCCGCGGCGCCGGGCGTCGCGGGGTCGTGCAACGTGGACGGCTGTGACATCACCGCAATCAGCTTAGTCGAGCGGTTTGCGCGGCGGCGCGGCTGCAAGTGACTGTTCGTGACCGGCTTCTCGCTCGTGGCGCGCGCTGCGGCACGCTCCCGGGGCGCATCGGCGGCGGGCCTAGAATCCTCACGCTTTGAGCCCCGTGCCCCCTTTCCTCCCTGCGCGCCGCCGTGCGCTGCTGACCCTCGCCGTCGCGGCATGGCCGCTGCATGCCCGCGCGCAGGCGCTGCGCGCCCCCAGCGGCGCCGTGGTGCTGAGCATCGGCGGCCACGTGCAGCGCACCAACCACGGCGAGCGCGCCGAACTCGACATGGCGATGATCGAGTCGCTGGCACAGCACAGCTTCACCACCAAGACGCCGTGGTTCAAGGCGCCGCGCAAGTTCACCGGCCCGCTGCTGCGCGACGTGCTGGCGATGGTCGGCGCGCAAGGCACGACACTGCGCATCGCCGCGCTCAACGACTACCGCATCGACGTGCCGAGCGACGACGTGCAGCACTTCGACGTCCTGCTGGCGCGCATGGTCGACGACAAGCCGATCACCGTGCGCGAGAAGGGCCCGCTGTTCATGATCTATCCGTTCGACAGCGACGCCGCGCTGCGCAACCCGCTGTACTACAGCCGTTCGGTATGGCAACTGAAGTCGATCGACGTGCTGTAGCCCCGGCGCGCACGACGCTGTCGGGCTGGTTCATCGCCAGCGGCGTGCTGTTGTTGGTCGCGCTGGTGGCGGCCCTGTTCGTGCAGCTGCGCCAGCAGGCGCTGCTGCAGCAGGCGGTGCAGGGGCAGGACGACTACCTGGTGCTCAACCTGTTCCAGTTCGAGACCGAGTACCTGCGCCTGCGCGAGCGCTGGCGCCAGGCCGCCGCCGACCCGGCGACGGCGCGCGAGCAGCTGCAGTTGCGCTACGACATCTTCATCAGCCGCATCGGGCTGCTGCAGACCGACCGCGCGCAGCGCGTGCTGTCCGACAGCCCGGAGTACGGCACCGCGCAGCGCGCGATCCGCGACTTCGTCGACCGCTGCGACCTCTACCTCGGCCAGGACACGCAGGCGCCGTTCAGCGCCGCGTCGATGAAGGCGCTGCTGGCCGACCTCGAGGCGCTCGACGCGCCGGTGCATCAGATGCTGCTGGCCGGGGCACACCGCGTCGCGCTGCAGGTGGCGGCGCGCAGCGACGCGATCGCGCGCCACAACCGCATCAGCATGGCGCTGACGGTGTTCCTGCTCGCGCTGGCCGGCGTGTTCGGCACCCTGGCGCAGCGCCGCATGCGCCAGCTCGAGGACAGCCGTCAGGCGCTGCAGGCGATGGCCAACCGGCTCGACGACGCACGCGAGCAGGCGCAGCGTGCGAGCCAGGCGAAGAGCGAGTTCCTCACCGACATGAGCCATGCCATCCGCACGCCGTTCCACGGCATGCTCGGCATGCTCGCGCTGTTGCGCGAATCGCGGCTCGACGTGCGGCAGCAGGAGCTGCTGCGCACCGCGATCGATTCGGCCGACCACCTGCTGGGGCTGCTCAACGACATCGTCGACCTGTCCAAGCTCGAGGCCGGCACGCTGACGCTCGACGTGCAGGACGTCGAGCTCGACGCCCTGGTGCGCGAGGTCGAGCGGGTGATGCGGCCGGGCGCCACCACCAAGGCTCTGCAACTGACCGTCGAGATCGATCCGGCACTGCCGCGGCGCGTGCGCGCGGATGGCGCGCGCCTGCGCCAGGTGCTGAGCAACCTGCTGGCCAACGCGATCCGCTTCACCCACGAGGGCAGCGTCAAGCTCGCCTGCCGCGCGGTGCCGGCCGCCGCCGGCGGCAGGCCCGGGCTGCTGTTCGTCGTCAGCGACACCGGGGTCGGCATGAACGCCGACGCCGTGCTGCGCCTGTTCGAGCGCAGCCACCGGTCCACCCGCGGGCCGCGCCAGGACGCTGGCCTCGGCCTCGAGGTCGCCTACCGGCTGGCCAAGCTGATGGACGGCGACATCCAGGTCGAGAGCACGCCCGGCCAGGGCAGCGTCATCCGCGTCGTGCTGCCGTTGCAGGCGGTGCCCGAGGCGACGCCGGCGAGCTCCGCGCTGGCCGCCCCCGTGCCGGCCGACTCGCCGCGCACGCGCCACGTGCTGGTGGCCGAGGACAACGCGGTCAACCGGCTGTTCCTGGCCGCGCTGCTCGACCGCATGGGGCACAGCGCACACTTCGTCGAGAACGGGCTCGAGGCGCTGCAGGCGGTGCAGGAGCACGACTTCGACATCGTGCTGATGGACGTGCACATGCCGGTGATGGACGGCATCGCCGCCACCGAGGCGATCCGCAAGCTCGACACGCCGCTGTGCACGCTGCCGATCGTCGCACTCACCGCCGACGCCTACGCCGACACGCGCGCGCGCTGCCTGTCGGCCGGCATGGACGACGTGCTGGTCAAACCGCTGGGCATGCCCGAGCTCGAGGCGCTGTTCGAGCGCCGCTTCGGCCCCGGCCCGTCGCCGGCCACCGGCCAGGCGCGTGCCACGCCGCACGTCGACACCGGCATGACGCTGCTCGACCCGGCCGTGCTGGCGCGCCTGATCGAGCTGATGCCGCGCGCCGAGGCGGCGCGCCTGTACGAGTCGCTGCTGACGCAGGCCGGCGACGCCACCGAGCGCATGCGTCGCGCACTGCGCGAGGCCGACACCGACGAGCTGCGCCGCGTCTCGCACGGGCTCAAAGGCGCCGCCTTGAATCTCGGTCTGCACGCGCTGGCCGACGCCGCGGGCCGCCTGAGCGCGAGCGCGGCCAACACCAGCGCCGGCCAGCTCGCGCTGGCGCTGCAGCGCTTCGACGAGACGCTGGTGGCCACGCGCGCGCTGTGCGCCAGCGATCCCGAGCTGTTGGCCACCCCCGGCGCGGCGTAGCGGCCGGTCTACACCACCACCGGCTCGGGCTCGAGCCGGATGCCGAAGCGGCCGTAGACGCTCTCCTGGATCGCACGCGCCAGCATCAGCACCTCGGCGCCGCTGGCGCCGCCGCGGTTGACCAGCACCAGCGCCTGCCGGTCGTAGACCGCGGCGCGGCCGATCGACTTGCCCTTCCAGCCGCAGGCGTCGATCAGCCAGCCGGCGGCCAGCTTGAAGGTGCCGTCGGCCATCGGGTAGTGCACGATGTGCGGGTCGCGCGCGATGATGTCCCTGCACTGCTCGGCGCTGACCACCGGATTCTTGAAGAAGCTGCCGACGTTGCCGATCTCCCGCGGATCGGGCAGCTTGCCGCGGCGGATCGCGCACACCCAGTCGAACACCTGCTGCGCGCTCGGCTGCACGATGCCGGTGTCGTGCACCTTGCGCTCGAGGTCGAGGTAGCCGAGCACCGCGCGCCAGCGCCTGGGCAGGCGCACGCGCACGCGCGTGATCACGCTCTTGCCGGCCAGGCCGCCGAAGCCGTTGTGCTTGAAGACGCTGTCGCGGTAGCCGAAGCGGCAGGCCGCGGCGTCGAGCGTGACGCTGCGGCCGGTGACGAGGTCGACCGCGTCGAGCGAATGGAAGCGCTCCTTCAGCTCGACGCCGTAGGCGCCGATGTTCTGCACCGGCGCGGCGCCCATGGTGCCGGGGATCAGCGCCAGGTTCTCGAGCCCGGGCCAGCCCTGCTGCAGCGTCCACCGCACGACGTCGTGCCAGGTCTCGCCGGCGCCGGCTTCGACGACGAAGGCGTCGGCGTCCTCGTGCACCAGGCGCCGCCCCATGATCTCGACCTTCACCACCACCGCGTCGGGGTCGCGCGACAGGATCAGGTTGCTGCCGGCGCCGAGGATGAGCTTGTTCGCACGGCCGAGCTCCGGATGGTCGACCACGCGGCGCACGTCGGCGTCGCTGCCCACGCGCACCAGCGTGTGGGCGACCGCGGGCAGCCCGAACGTGTTGTATGCACGCAAGGGCACGCCGCGTTCGATGTGCAGGCTGCCGTGGTTTGTCGACATGGCAGAATTTTCGCCGATCCCACTGCTCGGTTTTGATGTCAATGCCCAGCTTCGATGCCGTCGTCGAGCCCAACCGCGTGGAACTGCGCAACGCCGTCGATCAGGCGATGCGCGAGATCGGCACCCGCTTCGATTTCAAAGGCACGCCGGCGGCGGTGGAGTGCGGCGACGACGAGCTCACGCTGGTGGGCAACAGCGACTTCCAGCTCGGCCAGGTGCGCGACATCGTGCTGGCCAAGCTCGCCAAGCGCGGCGTCGACGCGCGCTTCGTCGACTTCAGCGCCGCGCCCGAGAAGGGCGGCGGTGACACCTGGCGCCAGAACGCACCGATCAAGGCGGGCATCGGCGGCGACGACGCCAAGCGGCTGCAGACCCTGATCAAGCAGAGCAAGCTGAAGGTGCAAGCCGCGATCCAGGGCGACACGCTGCGCGTCAGCGGTGCCAAGAAGGACGACCTGCAGGCCGCGATGGCGCTGCTGCGCAAGGAGGCGGCAACGCTGCCGCTCGGCTTCAAGAACTTCAGGGACTGATATGACCACCCCCGATGCGGCCTTCGGCTGCCTCCCCCTCGAGGGGGCGCCGCCTGCGGCCTGGCAAAGCCAGATCCGCGGCGGCCGCTTGGGCGCACTGATCATTGTCGGCACGCTGGCGCTAAGTGGCGCCGCCAGTGCGCAGACCGTGTCGATGGCCGGCAGCATCGGCGACAGCAAGGCGCTGCTGATGATCAACGGCGCGCCGCACACGCTGGCGATCGGCAACACGGTGAAGGGCGTGACGCTCAAGCGCGTGATGCCCGGTCAGGCCGAGGTCGAGATCGGCGGCAAGACGATGCTGGTGGCGATGGGCGGGGCACCGGCCAGCGTCGGCGGTGGTGGCAGCGGAGGCGCCACCGGACGCGAGATCCTGATCGCGGCCGGGCCCGGCGGCCACTTCGTCACCAGCGGTCAGATCAACGGCAAGGCGGTGCAGTTGATGGTCGACACCGGCGCGACGTCGGTGGCGATCAGCCGCAGCGAGGCCGAACGGATCGGCATCGACTGGAAGAACGGCCAGCGCGGCGTGAGCCAGACCGCGGGCGGCGTGGTGCCGACCTACGGCGTGCAGCTGACCTCGGTGCGCATCGGCGACGTCGAGGTGTTCGGCGTCAACGCGATGATCCTGCCGGTCGAGATGCCGTTCGTGCTGCTGGGCAATTCGTTCCTCACCCGCTTCACGATGCGCCGCGACGCCAACGTGATGAAGCTCGAGAAGCGCGATTGAACCGAGGCGCCCGGCCTCGCGTCGCGCGCTGTCTCCGCCAGGAGCCGACAGAAGCGGTGGCTACGCACCCAGCTGCAGGCGGCTGCCGCAGCGCTCGGCCAGTTGCAGGTCGTGGGTGACGACGACGAACGCGGTGCCGTCCTCGCGCGCCAGCTGCAGCATCAGCTCGAACACCGCCTGCGCGGTGGCGCGGTCGAGGTTGCCAGTGGGTTCGTCGGCCAGCACGCAGCTCGGGCGCGCGACCAGCGCGCGCGCGATCGCCACCCGCTGACGCTCGCCGCCGGAGAGCTGTGCCGGCCGGTGCGCGACGCGCGTCGCCAGGCCCACGCGCGCCAGCACCGCGTGCGCGCGCTCGCGCGCCGCCGCCACGCTGTCGCGCCGGATGCGCAACGGCATCGCCACGTTGTCGAGGGCATCGAACTCCGGCAGCAGGTGGTGGAACTGGTAGACGAAGCCGAGATGGCGGTTGCGCCAGCGGCCCTGCTCGGCGGCGTCCATCTCGGCGAAGTCGCGGCCCATCAGCCGCACGCTGCCGGCGGTCGGCTTGTCGAGGCCGCCCAGCAGGTGCAGCAGCGTGCTCTTGCCCGAGCCCGAGGCGCCCACCACCGCCAGCGTCTGCGCGCGCTGCACGGTCACGCTGAGGCCGTCGAGCACGGTGACGTCGATCGCGTCGTCGCCGCCGCCTTCGTGAAAGCGCTTGTGCAGCCCGCTCGCCTGCAGCACCGGCTCACTCATAGCGCAGCGCCTCGGCCGGGTTGACGCGGCTGGCGCGCCAGCTCGGGTACAGCGTGGCGAGGAACGCCAGCACCAGCGACACCAGCGCGATCGGCGCCACGTCGCCCCAGCGCGGATCGCTCGGCATGCGGCTGATGAGGTACACGCTGCCCGGCAGGAATGCGACGTGGAGCGTGCGCTCGATGAATGGCACGATGACGTCGATGTTGAACGCCACCAGCAGGCCGATCAGCACGCCCGCGGCGGTGCCGATGATGCCGGAGGCCGCGCCCTGCACGACGAAGATGCCCATCACCGAGCGCGGGCTGGCGCCGAGCGTGCGCAGGATCGCGATGTCGGCGCGCTTGTCGGTCACCGTCATCACCAGCGTCGACACCAGGTTGAACGCCGCCACCGCGACGATCAGCGTCAGGATGATCGCCATCAGCCGCTTCTCGATCTGCACGGCATCGAACCAGTTGCGGTTGGTGCGCGTCCAGTCGCGCACCACCAGGTTGGGCCCCAGCTGCAGCGACAGCTCCTGCGCGACGCGGCGCGCACGCTGCAGGTCGGCCAGCTTCAGCTGCAGGCCGGTCGGCCCTTCGACGCGGTACAGCCTGGCCGCATCGTCGAGGTGGATCCACGCCAGCGAGCTGTCGTACTCGTAGTGCCCGGCCTCGAAGGTGCCGGCGACCGTGAACTGCTTCAGCCGCGGCAGCACGCCTGCGGGCGTCACCTGCCCGCTCGGGGCGACCAGCGTCACCGTGTCGCCGGCGCGCACGCCGAGCTGGCGCGCCAGCTCGCTGCCGAGCACGATGCGCCAGGCGCCGGGCTGCAGCGCGGCCAGCGTGGTGCCGCGCAGCCGCGCGGCCAGCTCGGTGATGCGCGCTTCCTCGTCGGGCACGATGCCGCGCACCAGCGCGCCGCGCACCGCGTCGCCGCGCGCCAGCAGCGACTGGCTGGCGATGAACGGCGCCGCGGCCACCACCTCGGGGTTGCGCTTGACCTGGGCCACCGTGGCCTGCCAGTCGCGCAGCGCCTGGCCGTCGGCGTCGAACACCTCGACGTGCGAGATCACGCTCAGCATGCGGTCGGTGACCTCCTTCTGGAAGCCGTTCATCACCGACAGCACGATGATCAGCGCGGCCACGCCGAGCGCGATGCCGAGCATCGAGACGCCCGAGATGAACGAGATGAAGCCGTTGCGGCGCCCGCTGCGGCCGGCGCGCGTGTAGCGCCAGCCGAGCTGCCACTCGTAGGGCCAGTTCATGGGGCGCCGATGCTAGCAGGCGTGGCACGGCCCACGACCCACCGCGCCGCTTGTGCCGCCATCGATAATCGCCGCGTCCATGCAGCTCATCGTTCCCTTCGCGGCCGTGTCGTCGCAGGCCGGCCGCCATGCGGCGCAGGACCTGTCGTTGCCGCACCTCGAGCGGTGGCTCGCGCGTTCGCAGCCCGGCGCCGCGCTCGGCAGCGACGAATTCTCGCTGTCCGCCCCGCACGAGCTCGCATTGGCGCATTCGCTCGGCTGGCCGCTCGCCGACGGGCGGCTGCCATGGGCCGCGCTGGCGGCGGCGCGCGACGGCCTGGCCATCGGCACGCGCGCGCTCGGCCTGCTGACGCCGGTGCACCTGCACGTCGGCACCGAGCAGGTCACGCTGACCGACCCGGCCACGCTCGCGCTGGCTGCCGACGACGCGCGCGCGCTGTTCGACGCGCTGCAGCCGCTGTTCGGCGGCGCCGGGTTCGTACTGCACTGGGGCGACGCGCAGCGCTGGTACGTCGAGCATCCGAGCCTCGCCGGGCTGGCCACCGCGTCGCTCGACCGCGTGATCGGCCGCAAC
>Ga0335084_10008791_pt1 | contig 10070 bp, 10 predicted proteins | sample Lox_Sample_44_FD_206721 | JGI IMG/M metagenome (GOLD analysis project Ga0335084, IMG submission 206721) | Soil microbial communities from Loxahatchee National Wildlife Refuge, Florida, United States - Lox_Sample_4.4 | ecosystem: Environmental > Terrestrial > Soil > Wetlands | place: USA... | reverse complement strand
GCGATCGCTGCCGAGCTGGCCGCCACGGAGACGCTGCCTGCCGACGCGCTGCGGACGCTAGCCACCCGTCGCCTCGAGGTCGTGCGCCAAGGGCTGACGCGCGGCGGCGCCATCGAGATGACCCGCCTCACGGGCACCGCAGCTCGCAACCCGCTCGTGGAGGCCGCCGGCAGCCCGCGGGTGGAGTTCGATCTCCGGCCCTGACGACTACTCGATACGTCGAGATGTTTCGGCGATAAGATCAGCCGGTGCTCCGTGACGCTTCGAGCGTTTTCAAAGCCAGTCCGCGGTGCACGAGGCCTTCACCCTGTCCCGATCCGCGGCAGGCATCGGCCGGCGGGTCTCTCATGAGGAGGATGTGACATGGCGGAACGCGGGATCCACATCGTGCGCGCGCACCTGGCCAAGCTGCCCCCGTCGGACTCGCTGACCATCACCGAGCGCCGCGCCCAGTACGAGCGCGCGGAGAAGGTCTTTCCCACGCCGCCAGAGGTCAAGGTCGAGCGCGTGACCGCGCCCGCGGCGCCCGCGGAGTGGCTGCGGCCCCCGTCGGCGGCACCGGGTCGCGTGGTGCTGTACCTGCACGGCGGCGGCTACGTGATCGGCTCCCCCCGCTCCCACCGCCATCTCGCCGCGGCGATCGCGACGGCGGCAGGGTCGAGCGCGCTGCTGCTCGAATATCGCTGCGCGCCGGAGGCCCCGTTCCCCGCGGCGCTGGACGACGCAGTGGCGGCCTATCGCTGGCTTCTCGACCAGGGCGTGTCCGCCGGCGGCATCGCCATCGCGGGCGACTCGGCCGGGGGCGGGCTCACCGTGGCCACGCTGCTCGCCCTGCGCGATGCCGGGTTGCCGCTGCCCGTGGCCGGCGTGTGCATCTCGCCGTGGGTGGATCTCACGTGCAGCGGGGCCAGCTATGCCACCAAGGCCGACGCCGACCCCATCGTGAAGCTGGCCGGCGTCGACGAGATGGCGCGCGCGTATCTGGGCGCGACGGACCGGCGCACCCCGCTGGCCTCGCCGCTCTTCGGCGACCTACGCGGCCTGCCGCCGCTGCTGATCCAGGTGGGCAGCGAGGAGGTGCTGCTCGACGATTCGGTCCAGCTCGCGGAACGGGCGAGGGCGGCGGGGGTGGACACGACGCTCGAGGTGTGGGATCAGATGATCCACGTCTGGCACTGGTTCCTGCCGATGCTCGACGAGGCGGAGGAGGCCGTCGCGGCCGTCGGCCGCTTCGCCGGGGCTCGAATGACCGGGTAGTCACGCCGGGCGGGCTTCCTGGCGGACGCTCCAGTAATTCCCCGCGAAGATGAGCAGCGCCCCGAGCATCGTCCAGCCGTCGATGCGCTCGCCGTACATCACGAGCGCGGCCAGGGCGATGCACGGCAGGCGCAGGAAGTCCATGGGCAGCACGAAGCTCGCGTCGCCGAGCGACAGCGCCTTGGCCATCGAGTAGTGCGCGGTCAGGCCCGTCACGCCCATGGCCACGATCCACGGTGCATCGCCCCACACCGGCCAGACCCAGACGAACAGCGAGCCCACGAGCCCCATGGGGAGCTGCAGGAGGCTCATGTAGAACACCAGGGCGGTGACCCGGTCCGTGCGCAGCAGGACCTTGGCGATCATGATGGCGCCGGCATAGCAGAAGGCGCCCGACAGGACGATCAGCGCGGCCGGGCCGAACGCGCTGGCGCCCGGGTGCACGATAGCGAGCACACCAGTGATGCCGCCCGCGATCGCCGCCCACCGGTGCGGTGCGATGCCCTCCCGCAGGAAGACGGCGGCAAGCAAGGCCACCCAGACCGGCGTGGTGAACTCGATCGCCGTCACCACGGCCAGCGGGGCCAGCGTGATGCCCCATACCCAGGCGTACTGGCCGCAGAAGTGGATCAGGTTCCTGATCGCATGCAGGTGCAGCCGGTGCGTGGTGTAGGCGGCGGCGCCGAGGCGGGGCCAGAGGGCGAAGAGGATGACCAGGGCCCCGAGGCTCCGAAGGAACAGGATCTCGACGGTGGCCATGTGGTCGGTGAGCTGGCGCGCCGCGACCATCATCAGCACGAAGGAGGCGATGGACACCGCCATCCACGCCGATGCGAGGAGGGCGGGCCGACCGGCGGCGCGCGTGGCCGGGATCGCGTTCAAGGGCCCAGTATGACTGCGGCACGGGCCGGGGTGAACTACAATCTCCGCCTTGTGATCGGGTGTTATGTCATCTAGGCTCCGGCGACCGTCATCTGGAGCGGCCGACGCTTCGCGATTCTGGCCGGTCGCCGGCGGTTCGTGCCGGAACATCCTGCCTGCTCTCCGGTCCGCTCGAAAGCGCCCGTGGAGCCCTCGACGCGGACATGTTAGTCTGCCGGAGTGGCCATACGCGTGACTTCGAGTGTTGATGGCCTGACGCGGCGATGGTACTCGCACCGCTACAATCGACCCGACCTGTACGGCCTCGCGGCCCGCCTTGGATGGTTGCCGCGCCGGGCGCGCCTCGGTCTCGCACGGCAGGTCGGGCGTTTCGCGGCACGGCTCATGCCCGTGGAGCGCGCGGCGATCCGGAAGTCCCTGGAGCGCCTCACCGGCGCCACGGGATCCCGGCTGGACGGGCTCACCGCCCGGGTCTTCGTCGACTTCGCCATGTGCTTCAGCGACCTGCTCTCGACAAACCGCGAGCCGAGCGCGCGGCTCGCATCCTACGTCGCGGGAACGGATGGGGTGGAGCGGCTCGACGGACTGACGGGCGGCCTCATCTCGCTGACCGCTCACGTCGGGAACTGGGAGCTGGCGGGGCGACTTCTGGCCGGGCGCTCTGCTCGGCCGACGCACGTGGTCGTGGCGCCCGAGGAGGCGAGAGAGCTGGAGCGCTGGGTGCGACGGGATGGCGAAGGTGTTCGCTTCGTCACGCGGTCCCGTCCGACTGTGTCGCTGGAGCTGGTCGCTGCGCTGCGGCGGGGTGAGGTCGTGGCTGTTCAGGGCGATCGGGCACTCGGCACCCGGGGCGACACGATGATTTCGTTCTTCGGGCGGCCGGCCCCGTTCCCGCTGGGTCCGTTCCTTCTGGCCAGCGCCGTCGGAGTCCCACTCGTGCCGGCGTTCTGCGTGCTCACTGCGGACTATCGGTACCGGGTGAAGGTGGCCGGGCCAATCGCCGTCCGGCGTGGCGACGAGGAAGACGCCGCCCGGGCCTGGGGGGCGCTCCTGGAAGACGTCGTGCGAGAGCACCCGACTCAGTGGTTCAATTTCTTCGATATCTGGGACCCGTCGAACGGGTAACGCTGCCTTCGGGAAGGGAGACGGGTTCATGGAAACGGAAAAGGTCCTGGAGGAGCTCAAGGACATCATGGTGGAGCGGCTCAAGTTCGACCCAAGTCGCACCTCGGAGCTCACCCTGGCGACGGTCTTGCCCAAGGGGATGGAGGGATCGCTCGGACTGGACTCGCTTGACTTCATCGAGATGTCGATCGCCATCGAGGAGCGCTTCGGCTTCGTCATCGATGAGACGCAAAATGTGGAGACACACTTCGAGACGTTGGGCACGCTGGTCGCGTACATCGCGCTCCACGCGACGGGAGGCTGATTCCTGGAGCCATACCGGCATTGCCCCGACACGCGGTCAGTGAGCCCCACGGGCGAGACCAGGGCGGCTCAAGCGCCCAGCCACATTGGGTACGGCGAAGCCGAAATCACCGCGGCACGGCTTCGAACGATGCTTCCCGCTGAAGTGGCGCAGTTCGTCGACTTCTCGTTCGTCCGATCGCACCTGCTTTACGGGGAGTTCGTCTACCGCCTCGTCCTCCGAGTGATCCAAGAGGTCGGACTCGAGGCGACGCTCCGCACGGGGGGAAGCGTGCGCGACATGGCGCTGCGGGGGAGTCTCGAGCCCGACCGGGCTCTGGTGCCACTCGACTGGATGCTGAGACAACTAGCGGCGCGGAGGATCGTCGAGGAGGTTCCCGGCGAGGGCCCATCCCGGTTCCGTGCCGGCGGTCCCTTGCCGGTCGAGGATCCTGCCCCGCTGCGAGAGGAGCAATCCCGCCACGACGGCTCGTGGATGCCGTCCTATGTCCTCGCGGAGGCCGTCGCCCAGGAGTATCCGGCATTCCTGCGGGGGGAGGTGTCGGGCGAGGAAGTGCTCTTCTCTCCACGGCGGCTTCGCCTCTGGATCGACTACTTCTCCAACGGCAACCGCCTCTACGCGATCAGCAACCACGTCGGCGCGCTGGCCGTCGAGGAGTGGATGCCTCCGGACGGTGGAGTGCTGCTCGAGGTGGGCGGAGGACTGGGCAGCGGAGCGCTCGCCGTGCTCGAGCGCTTGGCAATGACTGGTCGCCTGAACGCGATTCGCGAGTATCGCTTCACGGAATTTGTGCCCGCGTTCCTCCGTCGGGGGCAGGAGGCGTTGCGAGCGCGTTACCCCGAACGCTCGTCCCTCATCTTCGGCGCGCTGGACATGAACCGCCCCTTCGGGGACCAGGGGATCGCACCGGAGAGCGTCGCGGTGATCTACGCCGTCAACACGCTCCACGTGGCGCACGATCTGGAATTCACGCTGGGGGAGATGCGACGGGCGCTCGAGCCCGGTGGCCGCCTGATCGTGTCGGAGTGCGTGCGTCCATACCCGCGCCAGGCGATCCCCGCGGAGTTCATCTTCAATCTGCTGGAGACATTCCGGTCTCCCCACCTGCATCCTCTCTACCGACCGAGCGGCGGCTTTCTCACGCCTGAGCAGTGGCAGGATGCGATCAAGTCTGCCGGGTTCGTCGATTCCCGGATTTCGCCCGATATCATGCGAATCCGGCAGGCCGTTCCGGATTTCACCGCGGCGGCGATTGGAGCGACGCGTCCCCGGTGAGGGGTTCCATCCAACGATCCCTCGCCGAGGAAGTCACGCCGCCAGCTCGCGGAACTCCAGCCTCTCGGGAAGCCGTCGGCTGTCCTTGCACTCTGTGATTCCCGTCTGGCCTGGGTGTCTGATGCGTTTGCACTACTGATCTGCATCAGTGCCAGAGAGACCGATTCGGAATAGGATTGCTGTGGCACGGGCCGCAAGTGCCGGGGAGGCGCACATGGGCTGGACGCTGACACGCCGGGAGCTTCTCAAGGCGGGATTCACCACCGCGGCAGTGGGTGCGACGGGCGTACCGCTGGGGGCGTTCGGGGCAGAGGAGCCGAAGGACTGGCGCTGGGATCGGGGCGTTTGCCGCTTCTGCGGCGTGGGCTGCGGCATCCAGGTCGCGACGGCCCAGGGGCGCGTGGTCGCCGTCAAGGGCGATCCGGCGAGCCCGGTCAACCGCGGCCTCCTCTGCGTCAAGGGCTACGCCCTGCCGGAGATTCAGTACGGGGCCGACCGCCTCACCCGCCCGCTGCTCCGGATGAAAGACGGCAGGTTCGACAAGAAGGGCGACTTCGTGGCCGTGAGCTGGGCCGAGGCCTTCGACGTGATGGAGCGCGAGTGGAAGCGCGTCCACCGGGAGCTGGGACCGACCGGCGTCGCCATCATGGGCTCCGGCCAGTACACCATCCCGGAAGGCTACGCGGCGGTGAAGCTCGCCAAGGCCGGGTGGCGCTCCAACAACCTCGATCCCAACGCCCGGCACTGCATGGCCTCCGCCGTGGCGGGCTTCATGCAGACCTTCGGCATCGACGAGCCCTCCGGCTGCTACGACGACATCGAGCTGACCGACACGGTCGTGCTGTGGGGCGCCAACATGGCGGAGATGCATCCGATGCTCTGGGCGCGCATCATCGACAAGCGCCTGCGCTCGCCCGAGTACCGCGTCTTCAACCTCAGCGTCTTCGCCAACCGGTCGTCGGATGGGGCGGACGTCGAGATCATCTTCAAGCCGAACACCGACCTGGCCATCTGGAACTACATCGCGCGGGAGATCGTGGCCCGTAACGCGATGGACCAGGCCTACATCCAGCAGCACTGCGTCTTCTCCGCCGGGCCCATGGACATCGGCTACGGTATGCGCGACACGAGCGCCTTCGCCTACCCGGCGGAGCAGGACACGCAGGCGCGCGAGCGGGTGGTGGTGCTGACACGCGAGGAAGCGACCGCGCGGGGGCTCGACCCGGCAGCGCGTCACGAGCGCCGGCAGGAAGCGGCCACGAGGGCGGGCGCTCACTGGCTCATCTCGTTCGAGGACTTCAAGAAGGCGCTCGAACCCTACACGCTCGACTTCGTGGCCGAGCTCTCGCGCGGCGATCGCGACGAGCCGCTCGACGCCTATAAGGCGAAGCTCAAGGCGCTCGCTGACGAGTACGCGAGCCCGAGCCGCAAGATGGTCTCGTACTGGACCATGGGCTTCAACCAGCACACACGGGGTACGTGGGTGAACGAGCAGGCGTACATGGTCCACCTGCTCACGGGCAAGCAGGCGAAGCCCGGCAACGGCGCCTTCTCGCTCACCGGCCAGCCATCGGCCTGCGGCACCGCGCGCGAGGTCGGGACCTTCTCCCACCGCCTGCCCGCCGACATGGTCGTGGACAATCCGGCGCATCGCGCCGTCTCCGAGAAGCTGTGGAAGCTGCCCGCGAAGACCCTCAACCCCAAGGTAGGCAGCCACATCACCGAGATGATGCGGGATCTCGAGGACGGCAAGGTGAAGTGGCTGTGGGTCCAGGTCACCAACCCCTTCCAGTCCACCGCCAATGCCAACCACTGGATCCACGCGGCGCGGGAGAAGGACAACTTCATCGTCGTCTCCGACGTCTATCCCACGCTCTCGTGCAAGGTGGCCGATCTCATTCTTCCGTCGGCCATGATCTTCGAGAAATGGGGCGGCTACGGAAACTCTGAACGGCGCACCCAGCTCTGGCGCGAGCAGGTGCCCCCACCTGGCGACGCGCGCAGCGACGTGTGGCAGATGATGGAGTTCTCGAAGCGCTTCACGCTCGCCGAGGTCTGGGGCGGCCAGCCGGTGCCCGGCCTCAAAGCCGCCGGATTCGATGACGGTGCCCTGCCGGACGTGCTGCCCGAGGCCGAGCGTCTGGGATACCGGCGCGCGCAGACGCTCTACGATGTCCTGTTCGCCACGCCGGAGAGCCGGCAGTTCAAGTGGCCCGATCCGGTGGCGCAGGGGCACGACAATCACACGGTGATCCACGCCGGCATCGACTGGTTTCCGGAGAAGGCGCTCTTCGAGGACTACGCGCGCTTCGGTCGCGGCCACGGCCACGACCTTGCTGACTTCGACGTCTACTTCCGCGACGACGTCCGCGGCCTGCGCTGGCCCGTGGTGAACGGAAAGGAGACGCTCTGGCGCTTCAACGAGCAGTACGATCCTTACACGCGCAAGGGCAGCGGCTTCGACTTCTACGGTGACGCCATGAAGGCCTTGCCCTCGGGAGACCTCGACAAGGTCACGAAGCCCGCGCCGACCTCGCTCGCCGGCAAGGCCAAGATCTTCTACCGGCCGTACGCGGCCCCGGCCGAGAGCCCAGACGCGGCGTTCGATCTCTGGCTCTGCACGGGTCGCGTGCTCGAGCACTGGCACTCGGGCAGCATGACGCGGCGCGTGCCGGCGCTGAACAATGCGGTGCCGGAGGCGCTGGTCTTCGTCCACCCTAAAGACGCCGAGGCGCGGGGCCTCAAGCAGGACGACCTCGCGTGGGTCGAGTCCCGGCGCGGCAAGATCAAGGTCCGCGTCGAGACGGGCGGCCGCAGCCGCATGCCGCGCGGGCTCGTGTTCGTGCCGTGGTTCGACGAGGGTGTCTTCATCAACAAGGTGACGCTCGACGCCACCTGCCCGATCTCGAAGGAAACGGATTTCAAGAAGTGCGCGGTCAAGATCAGCAAGGCGTGAGCGAGGGCGAGCCATGAAGATCACCGTCATCCTGTCTCTGGCAGCCGTGCTCGCGGCCGGCTGCAGCAGCTCCGCGACGATCAGAGAAGCTCTGCCGGCCCCCGGCGGGCCGATCGCGGACTCGGAGCTCGGCCTTTCGAAGGGAAGCGTGTTCGACGTCCCCACTCCGCCGGCGGTGAAGGCCAACGACAGCAATCCCGGCGAGGGGGCGCTCCTGCCGCGCCCCTACACAATCGCGCCGCCACGGATCCCACATGCCGTGGCCGACTTCCTCCCCATCACCCAGAAGCAGAACGCCTGTCTCGACTGCCACGCGGTGAAGGACAAGAAGCAGGGCGACCCGACGCCCATCCCGCCCAGCCACTACACCGACTACCGCAATGCCCCCGACCGCGTGGGCGATCAGGTGGTCGGCGCACGCTACGTGTGCGTGTCTTGCCATGCCGCCAGGACCGACGCGCCGAACCTGGTCGGGAACCGCTTCCGTCCCTGAGCGCGCCAGGTCGCTTGCGCGGCGAGCAGGGCACCCGCCTCTTGACGGGGGCGTGCCTCGCAGCCGACGATGGGCTCGTGACGAAGGTCGGACGGGTCGTGTTCGCCGGCAGCCTCTTGCTGGCCCTCGTCTGTGCGGCGACCGCGCAGGAGCTTCGGGGCTTCCACGGCCGGGTCCTGTTCATCGCAGGCACGAACATGGGGTTCGCCCCTGATAGCGGAAGCAGCTTCGAGGTCGACCTGACCCAGGTAGCCCAGAGCTCCTACGAGTTCCTGAACAACGGCGATTCGATCACGGTGGTGGGCTACGTCTCCCACGACGGGAACAAGGTGATCGCCGTGTCCATCACGCCGGACCAGTAGCGCGTGACCAGCGCACTGTTCCCGCTCCACGAGCCGGTGACCGCACGCCGAAAGATTGGAACCTTATCGGCGGCTGGAAGCGGCCCCGTCAAGCAGTGACGCGAACCCATAACCCGTTGCGACGTTGGGAGAGCTGGTTCATGAGACTTTTGCCTATGCTCGCGGTGATCGGCCTGGTCATCGGGTGGCCGCCCGCGTCCTCCGCCCAGACCGGACAGCCCGCCCCCACGAACATGGCCATGCGCGTGACGGCGGCCCGCAAGGCCAATGCTGCCCTGATGCGCCAGTACAGCTGGACCAGCCGCACGGAGGTGATCGATCAGGGACAGGTGAAGGACCTGCGGCTCGACACGGTCACCTACGGCCCGGACGGGCAGCTCCAGCGCACCGTCATGAACGATCAGAGCGCGCCGCTGCCCTTCGGCTTCCTGCGCCGACGCATCGCCGAGGCCGAGCGGCAGAAGGTGGAGGAATACCTGACCGGGCTCCGCGACCTGCTCGAGCAGTACACCCTGCCCACGGCGGGCAAGGTGCAGGACTTCATGAGCCGCGCCACCGCCACCGGGCCCGACGCGAGCGGCCTGTTCGAGATGACCGGGCAGAATGTGCTCTCCGCGGGCGACACGCTCTCTCTGTGGGTGAATCCCCGCACGCGCCACGTGCAGCGGATCCAGGTGTCGACCACGTTTCAGGGGGATCCGATTAGCCTCACCGCGACCTTCAAGACGCTTCCCAGCGGGCTCAACCACGTGGCCTTCGCCGAGGTGATCGCGCCTGCCAAGCAGCTGAGCGTGCAGGTGCAGAACTTCGACTACAACCGCAACAACTAACGGCATCAGGGGAGACCAGCATGATCCGACGCGTGTTCGTGTTTGCCGGGGCGCTCGCGCTGCTGTTCGCGGGCGTGGCTGGGGCCCAATTTCCCATCCTCGACATGGTCGCGGAGAAGGTCGTGCAGAAGTACGCGCAATCGACCTGCGAGCAGCTGTGGGAGCAGCGGAGCAAGCCGAAGTCGCAGCAGGAGCAGGAGATGATCCAGATGCTGCGCGGCGACGCCCAGATGCGGACCGCGTTCATCAACAAGATCGCGGCGCCGGTCGCTAACAAGATGTTCGAGTGCGGTATGATCCCATGAGCTCTGCCGGGCGCGACTGCGGCCCGGTTCGCTCGCGGAGTCGATGATGAGGCGAGACCTGGTTTGTGCACGGACGCTGCTGGTCGCGCTGAGCGTGCTCGGGGTTGCGGGTGCGAGCGCTCAGTAGCCGCCGGGGACGCCATCTGCTCCGGCGCCCACGCCCACGGCGCTCCCCGTTGCCCAGCCCGGGGCGGTGCCGGCGCTCGAGCCGAAGGCCATCGAGGTGCTCAAGGCCTCGAGCAGCCGCCTGGCCGCCGCCCGCACCCTGAGCTTCACGGCGG
>Ga0335084_10008789_pt1 | contig 10071 bp, 11 predicted proteins | sample Lox_Sample_44_FD_206721 | JGI IMG/M metagenome (GOLD analysis project Ga0335084, IMG submission 206721) | Soil microbial communities from Loxahatchee National Wildlife Refuge, Florida, United States - Lox_Sample_4.4 | ecosystem: Environmental > Terrestrial > Soil > Wetlands | place: USA... | reverse complement strand
CCCTCAACCACGACATCGCCGATATTGATGCCGACGCGCAAGACGATGTGGCGACCCTCCGGGACGCCGTCGTTCGCCGCGCTCATCGCCTCCTGAAGATCGACCCCACATCGAACCGCGTTGACCGCGCTGGCGAACTCGACCAGGACGCCATCGCCGGTGGTCTTAAAGATGCGTCCCTGGTGGCGCGCGACCAGCGGTTCCAGAACCTCTCTGCTGCGAGATTTGAGCGCGGCCAGTGTTCCCGCTTCGTCCTGCTCGATCAGCCGGCTGTAGCCGACCACGTCGGCGGCGAGGATCGCGGCGAGGCGGCGTTGGACGCGTTCTTCGGCCATATCGTTCAAATGCTTTCAGCGAACGCGGTGCGTGAGATTGTATGGATGGCCTGGGAAGGTGTCTATCAGGGTTTCTTCCGGCACTCGATCACCTCGGTCGTGGCCGTTTCGCCCACATCTCTTCGGCGCGGCGTCCGACACACGTCTGGCTCCTTTCGGCCCCGAAGCAATCCTGTCCGACGGTCTCGTGATGGTAAGTATCCTCGTGCGTTATAGAGGACTCCGACCCCGACGGACGTGCCGGGCGTGATCTGTTGTCCGGTCACGACGCTTGGGCCTGAACAACCCCGACGTTCCCACTTCGGCCGGCATCCTTGCCGCCGAGGTCCAGGCTATCGTCATGTCATCCGAGATGGACGCCGTTCCAAAGACAACCGGTGAGGAACCTAAGCTCTCCTCACCGGCCGCCTGTCATGCTTTCGTGACGCTCGGCAGTATAGATAACTGCCGGCCGACAGAAGGGCGGGTAGGCTAGGGCGTGGACTCATAAGCGCGTAGCCAAATGCGGATCGAAGCCAGCTTGATGAAGGCAAGGTAGTTCACTGCGAGCTTGTCATAACGAGTTGCGATCCGTCGGCATTGCTGGAGCTTGTTGAAGAACCGCTCAACAAGGTTGCGCGAGCGATAGAGGTAAGGACTGAAGCAGATGGGGTCCCTGCGATTGCGCTTGGGCGGGATGTTGGCCCACGCACCTTGCTCGTTAACGAGTGCCCTGATCCAGTCCCCATCATAGCCACGGTCTGCAAGCACCATGGTCTTAGGCTGCGGTCCGGCCAGAAGTACCGGGCACAGCCTGTTATCATGAGTCTCGCCGGGTGACAGACCAAGGCGCACTGCCAGTCCATTGGCGTCCACTACGGCGTGCACCTTGCTGGTCAGTCCGCCGCGCGAACGCCCCATATACTGTTCCCTGTTCCCGGCAATGCAGGCTCCGTGCTGGTGCACCCGCACAATGGATGTATCGATCATCTGCACGGTCGTATTGTGAGCAGTCTGCCAGGGCTTCCATGATCCGGTCCCAAACGCCTGCCCGTCGCCAACGGACAAACCGGCTATAGCAGGTCGTAGGACGTCCATAGCTTTCCGGCAGATCACGCCAAGGTGCACCTGACCGCAGGACCCAGAAGATGCCGTTGAGGACCCGCCGGTCGTTCACACGCGGCACGCCTCGTGGCTTATTCGGAAGCATCGGCTTGATGACAACCCACTCAGGGTCATTGAGTTCATAGCGCATGATTCGCGGCTCCAGTTTGGGAGCTTGAATCACGTCCGGGCTGACGACTTCAATGGCAAACCGCCATGTCTGGAGTGGCCCACGACCGGAGATACGACCAAACCTGCCAAATCGACGCCATTGACCCTTTCGGAAATATGGGGCGCGGCGGAACTGTGTCTAACCCAGAGACTACTTTGTCTTCGGAGCATTCTCCCACAGGGCGACCAGTTCCGGAATTTCCTCGCTTCGCAAGCGAGGCAAACCATCATCAAACTGATACCAGGGCAACTGGGTTTCTACGCACTGATGTGAGGTCGGAACCACCTGCTCAGGGTGATCGAGGCATCCGACGTCAAGGTTCGTGTATTCAGGATGTTGTGTACCGACATGTTTCCAGATCAGGCGGGAGCCGCAGTCGCGACAAAAGCCGCGCTCGCCAAAATGCGAAGTCTGGAAGAACTGTGGTTCCCCCTTTGTGAACCGAAGCGAGCCAGGTTCAACATAGACCCCTATTCCCGCAGGAGCGCCGGAAGATTTTTGGCATGTCCGACAGTGACAGTAGTAAGCGTCCCGAACATAGGCGCGGGCCTCGTAGCGCACCGATCCGCAAAAGCATCCGCCCAAGACCTGCTCGCTCGGATTCTTCGGTGCGTAGACCTGCTCGCTCTGATTCATCGGTCGTCTCCTTTTGCAACCGCACGGCATTCCAGGACCCTCGCCGTCTCTCGATCAAAGATCGATATCGGCGGCCATTGCAGGAAGATTATAGCGGACAGTCGAACTCCCGTATGGATTTCCAATCTCTCGACGGCATGCTGAAGCAAGACAGGCTGGTCATGGCCCTAGTGCGACATGGCAATGGTCGCCGACAATAGCCGTTATCGCCTCAGCGCAGACATACCTGCATGATCTAACTATGCTTGTTTATGAGTTCACGCCCTAGGGAGAACCTGACCGCCCATAACAAGACTAGCACCGTCTCCTAGTGGTGAAAATCTGACATTCGAGTCCGGCTCAAACCCAAGCCAACGGCTGTCTTCGGGCGCACCGGCCGGGTACAAAGTGTCTGATTCTATCCACTAGGCACCTTGAAGCCTGACGTGCGGTTCTGACCCAGGCGACTTTACGTCCAACTCGCGGCCTGACCTCCGTTCATCTCTGATGGAGCGATGTTCGATCCATCTACCATGTTTGAACCTAGGTTCAGGCACGTTCTGACCGGCTACCTGTTCGCACTCCCTCGCCACGGCCAAGAGCCTCATTCGGAGGTTCGACGTGGTGGCGTCCTTCGCGAAACCGCGAAGACGCTGAGCGCGATCAAGATTGGCTCTGGCCGACGCCATGGCCGGCGTGTCGTCGTATGGGCTTGTCACTGCTTCCTCCCCGTTGGCCGCCCCTCAGGGGGCGCTCCTTTGTTGGAGATTGAATAGCACGACCGGCCCGTCACAAGCCACGGTCCAGGGCGCGCCCCGGGTCGCTCCACCGAACCACAACCTAAGGGACATCCACCACCATGCACATCTCACCCGATGACCACTTCCAGCCACTCGCCGAAGGCGAGTTGCCGAAGCGCGGACCGCCGTGGAGCAGTTGCGACAACGCGAACCTGAGTGGCGTTTATCCAACCTTGGCAAACTGTTTCTTGCCTGGAACCCGGCGGACCTCGCTAAATGGATCGAAGGTCTCCGACTGGCTGGACCGCCGGAGTGACGAGTTGGGAGACTTCCCCGGCACCAAGGCTTCAGCTAGCTGGGCGCGACGGCAAGGAACAAGGAATCGGACGATGAAAATTGATGGACGCTGCCACCGTGGCTTCATCGCCTATGAGGCGGAAGTCGATCCCGAGAAGGTGGAGATTTGCCATTGCACCGACTGCCAAGTCCTCTCTGGGTCTGCCTTCCGAACTCTCGCCCCTGTGACTGGGGAGTTCAAGCTACTGTCTGGGCACCCGAAGAGCTACATCAAGACCGCTGAGAGCGGCAACAAGCGCGCCCAGGTGTTCTGCCCTGAATGTGGAACACCGATTTTCTCAAGTGCTGCCGAAGGTGGGCCGCCGGTCTATGTCCGTGTAGCGACGGCGCGCCAGCGTGATCAGCTTCCCCCGAAGATACAATACTGGTTCGCGTCAGCGCAGCACTGGCTAGCCGATCTGAACTCCTTGCCCAAAATCGAAAAGCAGTAACTCTGAGTCGAGAAACAGCCGACTTCCCGAAACATACGAGACCATTGATCAGGAAATTGGGCGCGTTCGACGCCAAGACCCATTGAAGTAACGTGGTTACAGGCCTGACGAGAACTGGCGGAGGAGATCGGCCAGGCTAGTCGGATATCCGAGATCGCACGTGATGGTCGGGTCAGTGTTGCGGCTCTCCCGGCGCTCTATGCAGTCCTCGGTCACGCTGGCGTGCCAGGCACGAATGGCCTTACTGATCAAGACTCCCATTGGCAAGCCGCGCTGCGCGTGTGCCTTGCGAAGCAGGGCCAGGGCGGCGGGATCGACGCCACGCACGGTCCATCGGTTTGACATGCAGTATCCTCCCGTTCTTGTTGTCCTGTATTTACGTGAACGGGGGCTGACGGTGCGGATCATGCTCGCGGATTCCTCAACTGTTCGATACGAGCCGAGACCCCGCCGGCGGCTTCCGTGCGCTGCTTCATCGCCGCAGCCGCAACGACTGGGTCTTGCTTGGCCTTCGACTTCTTCGGCTCAGGCTTCTCCTGGTCCATCTCGTTCAGAAAGTCCGTCGCGCCCTGGGGGGCTTCGGTGACACGGTACGTCGCGGCGTCGAACTGGAACGCCACGAACTTGTCCATTGCCCCCGGTGAGTGTCTGGCCTTCTTGATCTGCCAGCGAACGACCTTGCCATAGAATTCGATCTCGACTGGGGCCATCATGTTGATCAGGTTGTCCGCCCACTGAACGCGCCCCGCGCCCCCACTGACGGTGCCCTGGCCGGTCTCCTTGAGTTTGTCCGCCCCCTTCACCTGTTGGGCCGCTGCCCACACGATCTTTGGACGCTGCTTGTCGTACGCGAACAGCTTGATCGCCTGGGCGATCTTCTCGTCGCGCATATGGATGTTGTCGCTGCGGATCGTCGCGTCGTCCACACGGAGATGGTTGAGGTGATCGATGATCACGACGGACCATTCCTTGCCGGACGAGTGACACAACCCGGAATAATGGGAGGCGATCTCGGAGACTGAGGCCGAGCGATCCGACCAATCCACCACGAGGATTTCTCCACGAGTGAGACGGGCCGTCTCGAACCGATTCACGACTTTGTACTTCATCGACTCGATCATGCTCATGTCGATCTCGGAAATCATGGGGAGCCAGCGTTCCATCAAGGAGCGCTTGTCCATCTCCAGCGAGTAGAACACGACGTTGAAACCCTTCTGGGAGTAGTTGAGCGCGAAATTCTGTAGGACCGTGGACTTCCCGTACCCGCTTGGCGCGGTCAGGAGGTTATAGGAGGGTCTCGCCGTGCCGCCGCCGAGGGTGCGGTCGAGAACCTCGTACCCCACGGGTGTGCGCTCGACCTTCTCGGCCTCGATGAAGCGTTCGAAGTCCTTGTAGACCCGGAGGGTGTTGGCGCTGGAATCGAGTGTGATCTGTTCAACTCGGGAAATCCCCACACGAATAAGCTCCAACCCGGCGTCCATATCGGAGTTCAAGGTCTCGCTCGCCTCGATGAGGAGCACCCCGGCTGTCTCAGCGCGCAACCACTTCAGCCACTTCTCTTCGACGTATTTGCGGACCTGTGGTTGATCGAGGTCCGACAGGGTCAAGAAGTCGCGCCCCGACTCCACGTACAGCATTTCTATGCTCGGTGGTGTCCGGTGTTGGTCCAGGTAATCGACGAAGAACCTCATCACCGGCTGGTACTCGACCGCGAACAGGTCCGGGTCTAGGTACGGGCGCAGCGCCAAGGCCAACTGAGGAAGCTGGGTGAGCGTCCCGATCAGGGTGGGCTGGGTGAGGACAATGTCGGCCGGCGTCAAAGGTGCCGGCTCGCCCATCTCATCGAGGTCAAATTCATCGGACATCGCGTTTGCCCTCCAAGCCAGAGACGCGCTTGGTGAGTGCGATGATCTCGTTGTTCATGGACTCGACGAGGTCGAGAAGCTCTGTGATCTCGTCACGGCTCCCAGGAGCGCTGACCCGCACCCCATGGAGCTGCTGCGCGACGAATTCCTCGCGCGTCTCGCCCCTCTTGGAGTTCCACCCCGATGTGGGAGCACCGCGCTGGAACGGCTGGACCCCATACTTGGCGGTCATGCGGTCGTGAACGTCGACCACCTTGGAGGTAATCCTGCCGGCACGGGTGATCTGGATCAGTTGGTCTAGACCCTCGCGGTCCTCTAGGCCCACCTGCTTGGTGAGCGCACGCAACCCCGCGCACCACGAGCCAAGCTCGCGCCTGCTGAGGCTGCAATATCGGTTGTATTTGGATTCCACACGCATCGTCGTTGCTCCAGGAGTGCACGACGACGATAGCCAGACGCGGCGGGCGACTCACATTGAAGGTTTCGGTTTCACGCCCCGGTGAACCGGAGGTGGGGCCGAAGCCCCACCCCGAACCTTCAACCGAGTCGTCAGCAGGTAGCTACTCCTGCCGAAAGGTATCTATGGAAGTCTGCGAAAACGCCGACCCAAACACCCCTGAAGCCAAACTATCCCCGGAGGACGCGAATTCAAGAGGACCCACGTAGTCCGAAGTACTATGTCTCCACGTAGTCCGAAATGGCTGATACGTAGTCCACCGGACGCCTCTTATATCTATCCTTAATGGCTGCGCGCCGAGCGCTACGCCATTAAGGGGAGGACTTAGCCCTTGGCCCTAACGGGCCAGGGCAGTCCTCCGTACTTACACGCCACGGGCGTGGTCCATGTGGGACCAAGACGATTGACTATGTAGACCAGTATGTCTCAATTCTAAGCTCGTCTCTCGTCATTCACTCTCCCCCAGTATCCCACAAGGCGTGGCCGGCGCGGCGGGGCATGTAGGGCCGGTAGCGGCCGAAGGCCGCGCGAGGACCACGATTGCACCAAGGTGGCGAGTGTCGATGGTTGACCCTATACAGCAGCCAAGCGGTGTAAGGCGCACCCTCAGCGCTGTGACCGACCCCGACGCGGTTCGTCGTGCGATCCAGCACTACGACGACATCGGAGAGCACGAGTTTCTTGACCGGTATGGATTCCGCGAGGCTCATCGGTACTGGATTGAGCACGGAGGCCGGTTCTACCCGTCCAAAGCCATACTCGGCGTCGCCTTCGGATTTCAATTCCCCGACAGTGGCCCGCTCAAATCCAGCGAGTTCGTCGGGGGTCAGCACACGGTCAGGCCTCGCCTTGAGAGCCTGGGGTTCACGGTGGTCGAGCGATCCGGCAACAAAGCAGCCGGCCGTCCCGAGACGGCTGGCCGCGATTGGTCTGCCAGCGAGAACGAGATAATCGTCCGGAACTATCTGGACCTGCTCGCGGTCGAGCAGAGGGGCGAACGCACCAACAAGGCGGCGAACAACAGGAACTTGCAAGGGCTTCTTCCAGGGCGGTCACGAGGGTCCATCGAGTACAAACTTCAGAACATCAGCGCGGTCCTTGACAGCCTGGAGAGGCCCTGGATCGCCGGGTACAAACCCGCCCTGAACATCCAGCAATCGCTGATCGACGCAGTCACGAAGGTCCTCTCGGCGGATCAGGACGAAGCGCCTCCGCCGGAGACCCCACCGGTTCTCGTCCCAACCCTCGAGTCTCCGCCGCCCTCGCGGAACGTCGGACCAGGCGATCCTGCCGAGCGCGTGAGACGAGCCGTGAAAGTGGACTTCGCCATGCGGGACGCCCGCAATCGGCGTCTAGGGCGCGCGGGTGAGGAATGGGTCGTTGCGTTCGAGAAGAAGCGCCTGAGCACGGCTGGCCGGCCCGATCTTGCCGAGAGGGTCATCTGGACTTCACAGGATCGCGGTGACGGCCTCGGCTACGATGTGGAATCGTACGAGGCGGATGGCACTGGTATCTTCATCGAGGTCAAGACCACCAACGGCGGCAGCCGCTCCCCCTTCCTGATCAGTGCCGCTGAACTCGACGCCGCGCGGACCCTGGGCGCGGCCTATCGGCTGTACCGCGTCTATGGGTTCAGCACAGGTCCCAGGGCGTTCGCCATCCCAGGCCCTCTTGACGCGAGTTGCCGCCTTGAGCCGGCCGTGTACCGGGCCAGGTTCGGATAGTCTTGTGATAGGAGCCACGTCATGTCTTACTTTCGATTGCCCCTCTCAGGGAGCGTCTGGCAGGACATCAACCCATTCCGCTGGATTTTCGGCCCGAACGCGCAGGTCAGCCTGTTCAGCGTGAATGTTGGACGATCTTCGAATCCGGCCACCGAGGAAGCCATCTTGGATGTTGCGAGCTACGGCCGCCAACTTGGTCGCATGGGCGAGGCCCTGCTGGCGGTGCTGGAGAAGACGGACACGGCCGACTATTCGAATGAGCAAAAGAGTGCCATCGAGGACTTCAAAGCCTTGATGCGCGAGATCGCAGCGGCCAAAAAGCGAGCATCGGGGTAGTTCGCTCAGGATTCTATGGTTATTTCGCGCAACGGGGGCTTGAGACCTCCCAAATAGGGAGTGTGGCGACACGGCTTGCCACGATAAGCTCGGCATGGGGATTTGTCCGAAAGTCCGGGCGAAAAGCTAGGACCCAGGGGGCGACGATCATGGGGAGCCAAGACACGCCGGTTCTAGGCGAGACTACTACGGCCCGCGCCGCAGCCTTGGCCGGGGTGCTCGTGTCCAGCATCCTCGTTGCCGTTGTGCCCAATTTCTCCAAACTGGCCTATCAGTCTGGCGCTTCCGTGCCGCTGGTTATTGCAGGCCGCTTCCTCGTCACCGTGTTGTTGCTGAGCTTGCTGCTGGTGTCTCAGCGTCGGAGCCTGCTCACGTCGAGGCGAGTGCTCCGCCTCTGTTTTCTCGGTGGCATTGCGACGGCCGCCATGAGCTTTGGAATCCTGACCGCGATCACCCGGATCGACATCTCTCTCGTCATTCTCATCGTCTATCTGCACCCCGTGCTCATCGCTTGGTTCGGCCATATGCGGGGGAGCTATGTCCTCAGCCGATTCCGCCTGGCTTGTTGCATGATCATTTTCATCGGACTTGCGTTCGCTCTGTCGGTGAGTTTGGCGCGGCTCGACGTGCTCGGTGTGGCCCTTGCCTTCGTCGGTGCCTTTGGTGCTGCCGGTTTGCTCATCACCAATGGCGAAGCGGTCGGAGAGGGCGGCACGGTTCTAGTCAATTTCTATACCGCGATTGCCGCACTGGTGCCGGCTTGCATCGTCGCCGCAGCGGTCGGGCCGCTGAATCTACCCGAAACAGGCACGGGGTGGTTCGCCATTTTCGGCACGGGCGCGTCCTTCTGCCTCGCGCTCGCATTGTTCTTTGCGGCCGTACCGCTCATCGGGTTGGTGCGCGCTACGCTGATCAGTGTTCTTGAACCCCTGTTTGCGATTCTAATAGCAATGGCACTGTTTGGTGAACGCCTCGCTACTCTACAGTGGTTTGGGGTTGCTGTGGTATTGGCGGGACTTCTGCTGCTTGAGATACCACCCGATCAGACCAATCGCCTACTTGGGTTGGTTCGACGGTGAGGCGCTATTTTAGGGTTTGATAGCCATCGCGCGCACTTTGAGGATGAACAGCCATGAAAGACCCCGCCTATGTACTGGGCCACTCCGAATTCGAACTTCAGCGTCTGGAGCGGCAGGAGCGACTCATCGGACCAAGCACACGCGAGTATCTGCAAGGTGCTGGGATCGGGCCGGGCATGCGTGTGCTGGATGTCGGCAGCGGAACCGGCGTCGTCGCCTTCCTGGCCGCCGAGCTAGTCGGCCCGAGCGGAGAAGTGATCGGCACAGATCGCGCTCCGCTCGCAGTCGCCACCGCCCGCTCCGCAGCCGCCGCGTGGGGACTCGGGAACGTATTATTCCGCGAGGGTGACCCCGCAGAAATGGCGTTTGAGCGGCCGTTCGACGCCGTTGTCGGCCGCTACGTTCTTTGGTGCCAAGCCGATCCGGGTGCCATGCTGCGCAAGCTCGCCAAGCATCTGCGTCTGGGCGGCGTGATTGTGTTTCACGAGATGGATTGGAGTTTCGTGCGCTCCGACCCGCCAGCGCCGACCTATGACCGTTGCTGCCGATGGATAACAGAGACGTTCGAGCGCGTCGGCACCGGCGCGAATATGACCGCCCGCCTGCACCGGGCCTTCTTGGACGCCGGACTGCCTCCTCCGACCATGCGAATGCGAACGGTGATCGGTGACGCCCACAGCGCCGCTGAGTGGCTGCGCGCCACCGCTGACCTTGCTATCTCCGTCTTGCCCGCAATGGAGCAGCACGGCATTGCGACATCCGCCGACATCGGCGGCGACACCCTCTCGGACCGGATCGTTCAGGAGGTTGCCTCTGGCGGCGGCATCGTTGTCGGCCGCGCAGAAATCGGCGCTTGGTCGCGGGTATAGCGAAGCAG
>Ga0335084_10008788_pt1 | contig 10072 bp, 8 predicted proteins | sample Lox_Sample_44_FD_206721 | JGI IMG/M metagenome (GOLD analysis project Ga0335084, IMG submission 206721) | Soil microbial communities from Loxahatchee National Wildlife Refuge, Florida, United States - Lox_Sample_4.4 | ecosystem: Environmental > Terrestrial > Soil > Wetlands | place: USA: Florida... | reverse complement strand
CGCATCGCCCACCACCCCCCCTAAAAAACAAATCCGAAATCCGAATGTCGAAATTCGAAACAAACTTCAAATTCCGATGACCAAAACTTGATCTTTTCTGGTGCACCATCGAATGGATTCGTTCGTTTCGGTTATTTGAATTTTGGACCCTCGGTTTTGTTTCGGATTTCGAATTTTTCTATATGGTCAGGTATCCTCCATCCACTGGAAGGATGATTCCGGTCACATATTGGGAAGCATCTGAGGCCAGGAAAACCGTCGCCCCTTTCAATTCGTCCGCCTCCCCGTACCTCCTCATCGGAATATGCGCAAGGATTCTTTGTCCATGGGCGCCCAATACCCACTGGGTCATGTCCGTGGGAAACCAACCCGGGGCTATGGCGTTGACCCGAATATTATATTTGGCCCACTTGGCCGCAAGGTCTTTCGTAAAATTGATCACCGCCCCTTTGCTGGCGCTGTAGGCGATAGCCTCGGCCACTTCCCCTTCCGTACCTACGACTCCCATAATGGAAGCAATATTGATGATCCTGCCGCCCTTCTGGTGAATCATGGCTCGGCCGGCTATTTGGGAGAAGAGGAAGACCCCGGTCAGGTTGGTTTCCATGACCTTCTGCCATCCCTCCAGGGGATACTCTTCTGGGGTGGCGCCCCAGTTTGTTCCAGAATTGTTGACTAGGATGTCCAGGCTACCGAACTTCCTCATAGTTTCATCGACCACCGCTTGAATTTCCTTAGGAGACCTCACATCGCAGCCCATGGCTAGGGTCTTGACCCCTAACTTGGCCAGTTCCCTTGCCGTTTTCTCACAGGTTTCCACTTTGCGGGAGCACAAAACCAGGTTCGCTCCAGCTTCGGCCAGGCCTTCGGCCATCTTTAATCCTATCCCCCGGCCCCCCCCGGTAACCATGGCCACTCTGCCCTTTAGATCAAACATTTCCTTGACATTCATTTTTGCTCCTTTTCATCCTATAAGACGAATCATCCGGATTCCTCTTCTCTGGTCCAGGCGGTGGATTCCCTCCTCGACGGCAAGGTTCAGGGCTTCCTCGTATTCTTTCCGGCTGATTCTGCGGTTCAAAGGGGGCTGGCCCATGGCCTCTCCGCAAGGCCTGTATTGGTCCATGATGTTGACGTAGGTATCGGGCGAAACCTCCCGGGCAAGAAACCGCATGGCCGCCCGGGTTCCCGCCAGCCCGCCGGGTAAAACCAGATGCCGGATCAGCAGTCCCCGTCCGGCAATGGAATCGGGGCCCACCATCAAATCCCCTACCTGACGGTGCATCTCCTTTATGGCTTCCCGAGCCCGGACCGGGTAGTCCTTCGCCCGGCATTGCTGATAAGAAATTTCCTCGTCCATGAACTTCAAGTCGGGCATGTAGATGTCAAAAACCCCGTCCAGAAGACGGAGGCTTTCCAGAGAGTCGTACCCACCGGTGTTATAGACTAGCGGAACCCTCAAGCCCGCCTCTATGGCCATGGGCAGGGCGGAGAGAATCTGGGCTACTACATGGGATGGAGATACAAAGTTGATGTTGTGGCATCCCAGTCGCTGTAGATGGAGCATCATCTGGGCCAGTTGGTCAGGGGAAACTTCCTGACCTTCACCCAAATGGCTGATCTCATAATTCTGGCAGAAAAGGCAGAGAAGATTGCAGTGACTGAAAAAAATCGTTCCCGACCCCCCAGTTCCCACCAGAGGGTCCTCTTCGCCGAAATGGGGGCAGTGGCTGGAAACCACGGCCCTCAGGCCTGTCCGGCAGAATCCCTTTTGGTCAGCCTGCCGGTTCACCTTGCACTCCCGCGGGCAGAGCCGGCAGGATTCCAGGCGGCTCTGAGCTTCCGCCGCACGCTCGATTAAAGCACGCTTCTCATACAGGTCCAGATAAGCAGGATGGAATCGGGCTTTCCTTTTGGTCCCCATACCTCAGTTCCCCGTCCTTTCCCCTTCGGGTGGGAATGAAAAGGGGAAATCCATCTTTTCCAGGTGGGGCTTAAGTTTTTCCGTCAAATGATAGCGGATCGCCCTTCCCCTCCCCGAAGGGCTGAAGTATCCCTCCTTGGCCAGATTGCGGATCAGGGTCCATGCTTTTTTCCGCGGAATGGACGGGGGGAGTTCTAACTCCTTGAGGGTAAAATGCCCTTTTGCTTTTAAGGGCCCTAGGACCCAGGCTAACCCGGGCAGAGTGGTTTTTTCTTCCTGAATTTCCCGAACCCGATAGACTTTCCCATGCTTCTTCATGGGCTCCACCAACCCCTGGCGGACCAGGGCCTTAATCTCCACATAGGCGCCATCCCGATCCACCCCGAACTTCTGGTAATCGGAGCTGCTGAAAATTCCCCCATGAACCCGGGCGTAGGCCAGGATGCGCTTTTGCCGCGGGTTCAAAGAAATTTGGTTAACCTGTTTCAACCAAACAATCGCGGCCTCATCCAGAACGGGAGTATTTCGGAAAACGAGACAGCAGCCATTCGCTTCCTCCCGCCAATCCGGAGGATTCAACCCGTGTCGGTCCATTTCCTGGAAGACCCGCGGAAGTCCTTCCCCCCGGGCCCGCATATAGCCGGCATCGGTTAAGACCCGGGTGATCAGGGGATTCCTGGCATAATGGACTCTTTGGCGCCGCAGGATTTGATCCGCCTTGACCGTTCGGGGGAGACGGCCGGGGCTGTGAATCTCAATCCGGTCGTCAAACATCCAGACCGAAATGCCGATCCCTTCCAGAGAGTAGTCCCGGTGGGCCAGAGCATTGATCAGTGCCTCACGCCAGACGAAGGATGGAAGTTCAAACCTTTCCCTGAAGAAGAGGTCTCTCTGCAGTACTTGTTCCCTGATCCTCTCTCCGATGCTTTTTTCCGCTTCCCGGATCAGTCGCAGGAGGGGCCCTTCGATCCGAGTCCGCTCGGCTACGTTGTATCCTTCACGGCTTTTTTCCTCTGTCCCCTCAAAGCGTACAAACTCGATCCCCGACCGGGGATGCCAGCGAAGAGGGTCCCGGCCGAAAAGGTAGACCGCCGCGCGGGTCAGAACTGGCCGGTTTTCTATATACTCAACTAATCCGTAAGGACGGTGGAGGGTCTTTTCCGCTGCACCCCGGAGGCCCAGGTGGGATAGGAACTCTTCCACCAAGTCGGAATCCAGATCAGACCATGAACTCCGGGGGAGGACCTCCCTTTCATGCCAAGTCTCGGTGCGGGCTTCCCGCAGAGCCGCCAATCTTTCCCTGGAGAGGGATATATTCTGCGCGCTGACCCGAAGGTGGGTTTCTCCGTTTTTCTGGGTGTGGATGGCCGGGCTGGGAGAGACGGTGAAGCGAAGCAGGGTCTTTCCCAGGACCTCCTGGGAAACCATTTCAAAGGCGACCGGTGGGAGAAAGGCCTCACGAAGAAGGTTTATAAAGAGCCGCTGGCCCCGTTCATCCCAAAAGACCCCCCGGACTTCCTCTTCGGAAGCAGCGCCCAATAGAACCGTTCCCCCGCTGGAATTGGCCATGGCCCCCAGGGATTCGGCCACGGCCCCGAAGATGTCTGTCTTCCCCCGGGGAGAAACCTTTCCCTTCGGGCTCCGGCGAAAACAGCTCACCCTCTCGATGAACTGGCCGTTTTCTTGTTCCCGGATTTGAGACCCCTCTTCTTCTTTCATAAAGCCCTTCTTAAGAGCCCGCAAGCCGGAAGAAGGCCAAGGAATTGCGGTAGGTATGCTGAGCAATCTCCTCAGGAGAACGGCCTTTGAGCTCACTGACCGACTGCAGGGTTTTCAAGAGGTCCTTCGGTTCACTCTTAATTCCCAGGTAAGGCTCGGGGGTATCGGTTTCCAACACGAATTGATCCAAGGGAGCGGCCTGGATGGCCAAACGATGTTTGGCGCTGTAAGCCACTGCCGGGGTAGCAGAGATCCAATACCCTTGAGCAAAGACCTGCTGTAGAATGTCCAGGGGACCGCTGTACCAGTGAAATATCGCCCGGTCGACCGGCCGCATTTTCAGGATTCGCAAGGCTTCCGCCCACGCTCTGCGGGCATGAAGAAGGGCCGGTTTTTTCTCACGCAAAGCGATTTTGAGAAGCTCCTGCAGAACCTCTTCCTGTTTTTCCCTGGGGGTCTTGAGGGCCAAATCAAGACCCACCTCTCCCAAGGCCACGCAGCGAGGAATTTCCAGTTCGATAAAACGGATATTTGCTGCGGCATCGATCCCTTCCAAACGCCAGGGATGAAGACCCACGGCCGGAAGGACGAAGTTGGGAAAACGACTCGCCAGGTGGAGGATTTTTTCATTCGATGGCAGGTCCGTCCCAACCCCGACGACCGCCTGAACCCCAGCATCCTGGGCCCTTTTCAGGGCTTCTTCGGGGTCTTGGACCTCATCCAGGTGAGCATGGGTATCGATGAGTTTGAATAATGGATTGTTCCTCTCTTCCATGCTGCCCCATTATCGCCAACCGCAGGAGACCGGTCAAGGAGATTTTGATTTTCGGAAACTGATTATCCTCAGATTACGCAGAATGGGCAGAGGGGGCAAAGAAGCAGAAAAGGATGGGGATAGATCTTGAATCCTCCGCTTGGCCCTCCTGCCCGGGAATATAATCAGAACCCCGCAGAAGGGACTTGAACAAAGGCTGAAGGATGGGATACTTTAATAGAGAAATTAAAAAAATTGAGGGGCAGGAAAGCCTCATCATCACAGGAGGAAAAGTGAGACCCAAATCCTTTGAATTTCTGAAAGCCCTGGCCGAGGCGCCCAGTCCCTCCGGTTATGAACAGCCAGCCCAGAAAGTCTTCCGGGAGTATATCCAGGGCTGTGCCGATGAAGTGCGGACCGATGTCCTAGGGAACACCTTCGGCTTCATACGAGGGTCCAAGACCAAACCGGTCCTGATGCTGAGCGGTCATTGCGACGAAATCGGGTTTATGGTCACGTACATCGATGAGAATGGGTTTGCTTTCTTTTCTCCCATCGGCGGGGTGGATACCCAGCTCCTTCCGGGGAAGCGGGTCTGGGTCCATACGGCCAAAGGGTCTCGGGTGGGAGTTATGGGAAGGAAGGCAATTCATCTCATCGACCCCAAGGACCGGGAGAAGGTGGTCCAGATTCACAACCTCTTCATTGACTTTGGGGCCAAAGATAAGAAAGAGGCCGAGTCTCTGGTGAAAATCGGAGACCCCATCACCTTTGCTGTAGGCCTGGAGAGACTGCAAGGAGACCGGGTAGTCTCCCGGGGGTTCGACGACAAGATGGGAAGCTTCGTAGTGGGCGAGGTGCTCCGCCGGATTTGGGAGAGGAAAGAGCGCCCCCGCTGTTCCGTCTGTGGAGTTTCCACGGTGCAGGAAGAGATCGGCTTGCGGGGAGCTACAACCAGTGCCTACCAAGTCCAGCCCGATGTAGGAATCGCCGTCGAAGTGGGCCACGCCAGTGATTATCCGGAGGTCGACAAAAAGAGGGTCGGAGAGTACAAGCTAGGAGCCGGTCCAATCATCGCTCGAGGGGCCAATATCAACCCCGCGGTCTTTGCCCTTTTGCAAAAGGCGGCCAAGAGAGGTAAGATTCCGATTCAGATTCTCGGGGCTCCCCGGGCCACGGGAACGGATGCCAACGTCATTCAGCTCTCCCGCAAGGGAGTAGCCACTGGCCTGGTGAGCGTTCCCCTCCGGTATATGCACACTCCAGCGGAAGTCCTTTCCCTGAAAGACCTGGAGGCCACTTGCGACCTGCTGGTAGAATTCATCTATCTGCTCAGGGAGGATATGAGTTTCATTCCGGGATGAAAACGTTCCCGGTTCCCAGTTGCTGGTTCAAGTCAAAAACCGAAGATTTTGACCGGCAACGGAGAACGGGCAACGGGAATTCAGTCTTTCTCCCCGATCCCGTACTTCTTCATCTTGTAGCGCAGGACTCGCTCGCTGATTCCCAATTCCTCCGCCGCCTTGGTCTGAACGCCGTGGCTGCTTTCCAAGGCCTGGGTGATGCGTAACCGTTCGATTTCTTCCAGGGTTTCCGGAAGGCTTCTCCTTTTCCCGGCCTCCTTCATCAAATCCTCCACCTTCCCCTCCCGAAGGTTTAGGGGCAGGTCTTCGGTCATGATCGTATCCCCGCGGGAAAGGACCACGGCTCTCTCGACGATGTTCTCCAGTTCCCGGATATTCCCCGGGTAGTTGTAATTCAGGAGAAGGTCTCGGGCTTCCTTGGATAAGGAAAGCATCGACTTCTGATTTTCCCGGCTGTATTTCTTGAGGAAATGCTCGATGAGTGGAGGAAGGTCTTCTTTTCGTTCCCGCAGAGGCGGCAGGAAGATGGTCACCACATTCAGACGGTAATAGAGGTCTTCCCGGAAGGTCCCCTTCTGGATCTCTTCCTCAAGGTCGCGGTTCGTGGCCGCGACGACCCGTACGTCTACTTTGAGCGTCTGGCTGCTCCCCACCCGTTCAAATTCCTTTTCCTGCAGGACCCGCAGAAGCTTGCTCTGCAGGGAGGAAGATAGGTCTCCGATCTCATCCAAAAAAATCGTTCCCTGGTCCGCCTGTTCGAACCGTCCGATCCTGCGGGTTACGGCTCCGGTGAAGGCCCCCTTTTCATGGCCGAAGAGCTCGCTCTCCAAGAGATTGTCAGGGAGGGCCGCGCAGTTTACCTTTACCAACGGCCTGTCGGCCCTGGGACTGGAGTAATGAATGGCCCGGGCGATGAGCTCTTTTCCCGTCCCGCTCTCTCCCAGAATCAAGACCGTTGCAGCGCTGGGGGCGGCACGTTTGACCAGGTTCAGGGCCTCTTCCATGCCCCGGCTGGCTGAAATGATGAAATCGACCTTGAATTTCTCCCGCAGCTGATCCCTGAGATCTCGGTTTTCCCGTCTCAGGCCCACTTCCCTCTCCGCCCGCTGGATCAGGAGCAGGAGTTCATCCAGGTCGATGGGTTTGGTTAGGTAATCGTAGGCCCCCTCCTTCATGGCGGCCACAGCTGTTCCCACGGTTCCAAAAGCGGTGAGGATCACGACCACCACTTCAGGGTTTAGCCGTTTCAGTTCTTTGAGCAGCTGAATCCCGTCCATTCCCGGCATCCGGTAATCGGTCAAAACCAGGTCGAAGGAACCCCCTTTGTAACTGTCGAGCGCTTGGGCCCCGCTGCCGGCGGTCTCCACTCCGTAGCCCTGTTTGTCCAGAAAGCCCTCTAGCATTTCCCGCTGGACTTGCTCATCGTCGACGATCAAGACCTGGAATTTGGGAGTCCCCTTCATCTTTCCTCCCCGGGAACCGGCAGGGTCACTCGAAACGTGGTTCCCTTTCCCGCGACGCTGTCCACCTCGATGGTCCCCCCATGGTCTCGGATGATCTTGTGGGCCAGGGGCAAACCCAATCCCATCCCCTTTTCTTTCGTGGTAAAGTAGTAATCGAAGATCCTGCCCAGATTCTCTTCCGCAATCCCTGCCCCCGTATCGGATACCCGGACGATGACTTCCCTTGAGGGTGAATTGTATCGGGCGCCAATTTCCAGCTTTCCTCCCTGGGGCATGGCCTGAAGGGCATTATTCACCAAATTCCATAAGGCTTCATGAATCCTCTGGCGGTCGAGATTTAACCGGGGAAATTCCCCGGCCAGACTCTCGATCAGTTGAACGTTTTGGCGCTCGGCGGTCTCCCGGGCGAGCAGCAGAAGGTCCCTCAAAACCTCCCGGATTTGAACGGATTGAAGGTCCAGGCGGGCCGGACGGGCGAAGAAGAGGAATTGCTCGATAATCTGGTTTACTCGTTTCACTTCACCCCGGAGGACATCGGTGAAACGGAGGTATTCCTTCTGAGCTTCCGGAACAGTGGGGGCAAACTCCCGCTGCAGACGTTGGATGGCCATGCCGATGGCATTCAGGGGATTGCGAATTTCATGGGCCACGCCAGCGGCCAAATTGGCCAGGGAGGACAGCCTTTCGGACTGGCGGACCTTCTCCTCCATCTCCCGCACCCGGGCTAAGTGGCGGTTTTCCATGCGGGAGATGAGGGCAATGGCCGCTCCCCCGAAAACCAGAAGGAAGAGACTGAAAAGAAGGAGGTTCTTCTGGTCGTTCTTCAGAATCTCGTCCACCCGCGCGGTGGACAGGCCTACCCGGAGGATCCCCCGGCTGTCGGCATCCAAGACCACCCGCTTGGCCAACTCCAATATTTTCTCTTCCCCCAACTCCCGGGCCATGGCTTCGCGGGTTTCCCCCACCGGTAGGTGCCGCAAAAAACCGCTCTCCTCCTTCCGACCAATCCGCTCCGGAGCAGTGTCTGCCCAGACCTCCAAGTCCTCCCCCTGGAAGATGATATAACGGATTTCTCCCCTGCCTTTCCATTCTTCGATTAACCCCTGGAGAAGCGCCCTGCGACGAAGGTTTCGGATAGACCGCTCATCCGCACGGACGGCTAGGATCCCTTCTCCGGCCCTTCGGACGATCGCCACCGAGAGGTGATCCATCTGGCCGGTTTCCTTTTTTTCTGACCGCCGGATGGCATAGGCGGTTTTCCCTTCTAGGAGGGGACGGATGAAGGGGTCTCCTCCCCGGAGCCCTTCTCCCGACTGGGGATAGGTCACCGTTTGCCGGGAAGAGATAAAGGTTATCCCGGATAGCTGCCAGGTTTTGGCCATGCCCGCCAAATCCTTTTCCTCCGGGGCGCGGGAGCCGATCTGCCTGTCCATCTGGAAAGCCAGGTCCAGAAGGAGATCGACGACGGAATCGTCCAGGGCCAACGGATTCACGGGAGAAGGGATCAGGAGCGCCGAAGCCTCGGGGAATGTTTCCAGGGCGGTTACCGAAGCGAAGGAAGTCTGGGCATTCTTTTCCAGGCCGGCGATGAGGGCGGCCCCCTCGTCATAAAGAAGGCGGTGGAGATTGTCTTTTAGCCGCTTAGTCTCGTAGATTCCGTTGATAAGCAGGACAAGGGCCAGGAGACCCCATATGATCAGAAGAAAAAGGGGGCGAAAAACCCAGCGTTTCCCGCGCTCAGGCCCTTTGGGGAGTGAGGCCATAACCGGCGTGCCGCTCCGTCAGTATTCTCTTTCCATACCCCGGCCGCGCCATGGCATCATGGGAAGCCCGTACATCCCTCCCCAATGGGGCGGAAGGAGCTTGATCTGCTCCGGGGTGAGGACTTTCCGCATTTCGATAAGCAACAGCAGCCCCCGTTCCTGGATTTTGGCTTCCAGGTCGAAGATCTCTTTTTGCTTGGCGAGAATCGTGTTGGAGTCGGACTGGGGATTGCGCAGCAAGTCCCGAATGTCGAACCGTTTGATCACCAGTTCATTCCTCCAGACCAGGGTGTCCCTCAGGTAGGTTTCCCGCAATTCTTGGAGTTTAGAAGATTGGTCCGGGGTGAGATTCAGCTGACTGGCCCAATCCATCATGGGAGTTTGCATGGGACCCATCATGCCCCTGTCCCCGCGATCTTCCCAGCCTTTCCTCCACGGGGGTCCCTGGGCCGGGGCGGCCTGGGGGATGATAGAAAGGAGGAATAAAAAAAATATGACTTTACGGATTCTGCCCATCGCCTAAAACTCCAGCGATTCTCCCACGGAGCCGAAAAAGAATCGTTCTCCGAATTCCGCCAGCAGCCGGGACGCCGCCCTCGGCCCCGTGCAGTGCGAGACCCCAACGCGTTCCACCCGGTATTTATTAAGTGTCTCGATCGTCTCTTCCATCTGCCCGGCCGAGGCAAAATCCAGGTGGGTCCCTCCAAGAATGGCGTAAATCCTGTCCCGGCGGGTCTTTTCGATCACAAAGTTTAATATGTTGATTATCCCTGAATGCGCGCATCCCAGTAGGACCACCAGTCCCTGGGGCGTGTCAATCAGCAAGGATTGGTCATCCATAAAGGGATCAGGAATCAATTGCCCGTCCATTTCGGCAAAAAGCCTTGGGTCACCCTTTTCAAAGGGGGTCCGGCGCGGAATTTCGCCAGTCAGGAACATCTCCCGGGTTACCTCCCGGAAGCCTTTTTCCAGAATGAACCTTCCTCCCAAGGTCTCCAGGTAGGGCCGGACGAACTTTAATCCGGCATAGCGCTGGAATTCCTTTCCGTCTTTCCGGGAGATGTTGTAGCGGACGGAGAAGATAT
>Ga0335084_10008787_pt1 | contig 10072 bp, 5 predicted proteins | sample Lox_Sample_44_FD_206721 | JGI IMG/M metagenome (GOLD analysis project Ga0335084, IMG submission 206721) | Soil microbial communities from Loxahatchee National Wildlife Refuge, Florida, United States - Lox_Sample_4.4 | ecosystem: Environmental > Terrestrial > Soil > Wetlands | place: USA: Florida... | reverse complement strand
TGCGGTTGCTGCTCGCACGCACCGCCGAGACCCCTGGCGCCCGCACGGCCGGCGGCGCTACGCCGCCCCGCGCCGCCGAGGCGTCAGCGACGGTCGAACGCGGCCGTCTGAGTCGCAATTTCTCGTTCGAAAGCTTTGTTACCGGCAAAGCCAACCAGCTCGCCCGCGCCGCCGCCATTCAGGTGGCCGAGAATCCAGGCATCTCGTACAACCCGCTCTTCATTTACGGCGGCGTTGGCTTGGGCAAAACCCACCTGCTTCAGGCGATCGGCAACTATGTCGCCGAATGCAAGCCCGAGGCCCGCATCCGCTACAGCCATGCCGAGCAATACGTAACGGACGTGGTCCGCGCCTACCAGCAGAAGTCCTTCGACGAGCTCAAACGCTACTACCATTCTCTGGACCTGTTGCTCATCGACGATATTCAGTTTTTCTCGAACAAAGACGGCATCCAAGAGCAGTTCTTCTACGCCTTCAACGCCTTGGTAGAAGCCCACCGTCAGATCGTCATCACCTGCGATACGTTTCCGAAGGAAATGTCCGGGATGCAGGAGCGACTGATCTCCCGCTTCGGCTGGGGCCTCACCGTGGCGATCGAGCCACCCGAGCTGGAGATGCGGGCGGCGATCGTGCTGAAGAAAGCCGAGGCGGAGTCGGTGGAAATCTCCTCCGACATCGCCTTCTTCATTGCACAGCACATCCGGTCGAATGTCCGCGAGCTGGAAGGTGCCCTGAAGAAAGTCCTCGCCTACGCCCGATTCAATGCCCGCGAAATATCCCTGGACCTCGCCAAGGAAGCGCTGCGCGACATTCTGAATATCGCCAACAGACAGGTGAGCGTCGAAGGTATCCAGAAAACCGTCGCCGAGTATTTCAAGATCAAGGTCGCGGACATGCACTCGAAGAGGCGTAACCGCAACGTCGCCCGGCCGCGGCAGGTGGCGATGGCCCTCGCGAAAGACCTCACTCAGATGAGCCTGCCGGAGATCGGCGAAGCCTTCGGTAACCGCGACCACACCACGGTTCTCCACGCCTGCCGCACGATCTCGAGCCTGCGCCAGAGAGACAGCGGCCTCAATCGGGACTATGTGGTGCTCGAGCAGGTGCTGAAAGGCTAGGATGAAAAAGCTGTGTACGAACGTCGAAGAAAATGTGGATAAGGCACGACAAGCCGCGTCCTCGCGCGATTATCCACATTTCCCCACAGCGAGTTCACAGGCATTCCGTCCGGTTCAAAGCAATCCAACGCGCTGTCGCAAAAGCGCTTTCCGGGTTATCCAGCGCACAGAGCGACAGTATTAGTTGTTATTACTTTAAAGAGATACTGATCAACAACAAATGGTTCTTCTCAAAGCTAAGCGAGATGAGATTCTGAGCCCGCTGTCGGCGGTGAGTGGGATCATCGAACGGCGGCATACGCTTCCCATTCTGTCGAATGTTCTGATCGACCGCGCCGCCTCGGGCATCTCCTTCCTGGCCACCGACATCGAGATCCAGATCACCGCGCGCAGCGGGCTGAGCGGAGCGGGGGAAGCGCGCGCGGTGACCGTCGGCGCACGCAAGCTGGTGGACATCCTGCGGGCTCTTCCCGAAGCCGCCGAGGTAACGCTCGATCAGCAGGAGAAGCGATTGCTCGTGAAAGCCGGCAAGAGCCGTTTTACGCTGCAGACGATGCCCGCCGAGGATTTCCCGCGCCTCGCCAAGCCGGCAGGCGAGGTGGCTCGGTTTGCGTTGCCGCAGAAAGCCCTGCGCCGCCTGATCGGGCTGGTGCAGTACGCGATGGCCCAACAAGACATCCGCTATTACCTGAATGGGCTGTTGATGGTCGTGGAGGAGAAGGAGCTCAAGCTGGTTGCGACCGACGGCCATCGTCTGGCGTTCGCGGCGCTGAAGCTGGCGGCCGACCTGCCGCGCCAGGAAGTGATCGTTCCGCGCAAGACGATACTGGAGTTGTCGAAGCTTCTTGCCGACAGCGACGAGGAAATAAAGATCGAAGTCTCGCCCGCGCAGGCCTCTTTCACGTTCGGCATGATCGAGCTGATCACCAAGCTGGTCGACGGCAAGTTCCCCGACTACACGCGCGTCATCCCGACCCAGCACAAGAACCGGCTGCAAATCGAGCGCGAAGCGCTGCGCCAGGCGTTGCTTCGGGCGGCGATCCTTTCCAACGAGAAGTTTCGCGGCGTGCGCTGGGTACTCGGCGACGGCATCTTGAAGATCGTTTCTTCCAACGCCGAGCAGGAAGAAGCGCACGAGGAGATCGAGGTCAAGTACGCCGGCGATTCGCTCGACATAGGCTTCAACGTCAACTATCTGCTCGACGTGCTGAACAACGTGTCGGGCAACGAGATCGAATGCGCGTTCGGCGACTCTTCCTCGAGCGCCCTGATTTCCTACGCGGCGGAAAAGGACTTCAAGTACGTCGTCATGCCGATGAGGATCTGAAGTGACGGACAAGGAAGCGCCGGAGCACGACAAGCAGCCACCGCGGCACGGTGCCGAAGGGTACGGCTCGGACGCGATCAAGGTCCTGAAGGGGCTGGAGGCCGTGCGCAAGCGTCCCGGCATGTATATCGGCGATACCTCGGACGGCACCGGCCTGCACCACATGGTGTTCGAGGTCGTCGACAACTCGGTCGACGAGGCGCTCGCGGGATTCTGCGACGAGATCACCGTGACCATCCATACCGACAACTCGATCTCCGTGATCGACAACGGGCGCGGTATTCCGACCGGTATCAAGCAAGACGACGAGCTCAAGCGCTCGGCGGCCGAGATCGTCATGACCGAGCTGCATGCGGGCGGGAAATTCGACTCGAACAGCTACAAAGTGTCTGGTGGCCTGCACGGCGTCGGAGTGTCGGTGGTCAACGCGCTCTCGCAGTGGCTGCGCCTGACCGTCTGGCGCGACGGGCAGGTGCATCAGATGGAGTTCCGCAACGGCGTCGCCGCCGGCCCGCTCAAGCTGGTCGGCCCCACGGAACGGCGCGGGACCGAGGTTCACTTCCTCGCCTCCAAGGAGACGTTCGGCAACGTCGACTACCACTACGACATCCTGGCGAGGCGCCTGCGCGAGCTCTCGTTCCTCAACAACGGCGTGAAGATCGTCCTCATCGACCAGCGCACCGGCAAAGAGGAGAACTTCGCGTTTTCGGGTGGCGTGCAGGGCTTTGTCGAGTACATGAATCGCGCGAAGAACGTTCTCCACTCCAGCGTATTCCTCGGCCGCGGCGAGAAGGACGGTATCTCGGTCGAGGTGGCGATGCAATGGAACGACTCCTATCAGGAGTCGGTGCTCTGCTTCACCAACAACATTCCTCAGAAGGACGGCGGCACCCATCTGACGGGCCTGCGGGCGGCGATGACCCGCGTCCTCAACAAGTACATCGAGGAAAACGAGATCGCCAAGAAGGCGAAGGTGGAAACCAACGGCGACGACATGCGCGAGGGACTCGCCTGCGTGCTGTCGGTGAAGGTGCCCGAGCCGAAGTTCTCGTCCCAGACCAAGGAGAAGCTGGTCTCGTCCGAAGTGCGCCCGGTGGTCGAGGAGATCGTCGCCGAGAGGCTGCGCGAGTTCCTCGACGAGCGGCCGGCCGACGCGCGCACCATCACCGTCAAGATCGTCGAAGCCGCCGCGGCGCGCGAAGCGGCTCGCAAGGCGCGCGAGATGACCCGCCGCAAGGGCGTGCTCGACGGCATGGGCCTGCCGGGCAAGCTGGCCGATTGCCAGGAGAAGGATCCGGCGCTGAGTGAGCTCTACCTGGTGGAGGGCGACTCCGCCGGCGGCTCGGCCAAGCAGGGCCGTGATCGGAAGTTCCAGGCGATCCTGCCGCTCAAGGGCAAGATCCTGAACGTCGAGCGCGCCCGCTTCGACAAGCTCCTCTCCTCCGCGGAGATCGCCACGCTGATCACCGCGCTCGGCTGTGGCATCGGCAAGGAGGAATACAACGCCGACAAGCTGCGGTACCACCGTATCATCATCATGACCGACGCGGATGTCGACGGCTCGCACATCAGGACGCTCCTGCTGACGTTCTTCTACCGGCAGATGCCGGAGCTCGTCGAGCGGGGCCACATCTACATCGCCCAGCCGCCGCTCTACAAGGCCAAGCTCGGCAAGGAGGAGCGCTACCTGAAGGACGAGCACGAGCTGAACGGGTTCATGCTGAAGCAGGCGCTGGTGGAGGCGGTGCTGTATCCGGCCGCTGGTCGCGAGCCGATCCACGGTGCCGCGCTCGCCGAGCTCGCCAAGTCCTACCTGCTCGCCGAAGCCGTCATCTCGCGCGTGTCGAGGCTCATCGACCGCGAGGTGCTGCAGGCGATCCTGGGCGGCGTGCAGGTGGATCTGACGCGACGCGACACCGCCGAGGCCTCGGCGGAAGCGCTCGAGAAGGCGATCGGTGGCAACGGCGTCGCGGTGGCGCCGCATTTCGACGCCAAGACCGAGCGCTACCAGGTGAGGATCGAGCGCTCGCGGCACGGCAATGTGCGCATGAGCACGATCGACACGGAGTTCGTACACTCCGGCGACTACAGCCAGATCCGGCAGACAGCGGAGCTGCTGCGTGGGCTGATCGGAGCCGGCGCCCATGTACAGCGAGGAGAGAAGAAGCAGCCCGTGCGCGATTTCGGGGAAGTCATGCGCTGGTTGCTCGCCGAGGTGGAAAAGTCCATGACGCTGCAGCGCTACAAGGGCCTAGGCGAAATGAACCCCGAGCAGCTCTGGGAGACCACGATGGATCCGGCGGTACGTCGGCTGCTCAAGGTGCAGATCGACGACGGCATCGCGGCCGACGAAATCTTCATCAAGCTGATGGGCGACGAGGTGGAGCCGCGGCGCGCGTTCATCGAATCCAACGCGCTCGGCGTGCGCAACCTGGACGTCTAGGCCGCCCGGCGGCCTTTCTTGGCCGGTTTCTCCGCGGCTGCCGGTTTTTCGGGCGCCGCCTTTTCTTTGGACGCGCGCGGCTGGAACTCGAAGCCGACCTTCCCGTCCTGCGTCTTCACCAGGAACGCCTTGAAACGCCTTCCCTTCTTGGAGATGAAGCCGTTCAGCAGATCGGTGCGGCCGGTGGCAAGGAGCTTCTTCATCTGCTCGCGCTCGACTGGCTGCTGCAGGATCACGCGTCCGGAGCGGAAATCGCAGGCGCGCGCGGGGCCGACGGCTTTTTCGCAGGTGTAGGTGACGCCATGCTCGTAGACGCGTGAGCCGCACTTCGGGCAAGGCCCGAGCGTTTCCTGCTTGCTGAAATCGGGCGCCTCTTCGTCCTGCGCCGCCTGTCCGAAGTCGAACTCCGGACGCAGCTCGTCGTTCAGCTTCACGACCGCGGCGAACGGCTTGCCCATCTTGCTGCGAAACCCGGTGAGCGGGCCGATCGTGCGTTTCTTGATCAGCTCGGCGATCTCCTCCGCCGACCATTCGCGTCCCGACACCACTTTCCAGATCGAGAAGTCGCACTTCCGGCACTGGAACTTGCGGTAGTTCTCCTGCACCTCGCCCCCGCACTTTGGGCAGGGCGCGCGCACGGTGGCGAATACGGTATCCGGAATGTCGCCGTCCTTGATGATCGCGACCACCTTGCGCACGAGCTCGGAGATGTGATCCATGAACTCTTCGCGCGTGAACTTGCCGGCCTCGATCAGCTTGAGCTTGTGCTCCCACTCGCCGGTGAGTTCGGGCGAAGCAAGCTCTGGAATGGTCATCACGTGCAGCGCAAAGAGCAGGGAGAACGCCTTGGGCGTCGGCACCAGCTCGCGGCCTTCGCGATGCACGTACTCCTCGCGGATCAGGCCTTCGATGATCGCGGCACGCGTCGCCGGCGTTCCCAGGCCCTTGGCGCCCATCGCTTCGCGCAGCTCATCGTCCTCGACCAGCTTGCCCGCGCCCTCCATCGCCGAGAGCAGCGTCGCCTCGGTGTAGCGCGGCGGCGGCTTGGTCTGGTGGGCCTGCACCGCGACCTCGATCACCTTGACCTTTTCATCCGCCTCGATCGCAGGCAGGTTCTCGCTTTCCTCGCCGCCGGTGCGGCCGTAGACCGCCAGCCAGCCGGGATTCCGCAGAACCTTGCCCTCGGTCTTGAAGTGGTGCTCGCCAACGCGGGTGATGCGGGTGGTCTGCAGGAACTCCGCCGAGGGAAAGAAGACGGCGAGAAAGCGCCGTGCCACGAAGTCATAGAGCTTTTGCTCCGCTTCGTTCAGCTGCTTGGGCGTCTGCAGCGTAGGAATGATGGCGAAGTGGTCGGAGATCTTGGTGTTGTCGAAGATGCGCTTGTTCGGCTTCACCCATCCTTGCTTGAGAATCTGCTTCGCGAAAGTCGAGTACTCGCGGAGCTCGCTCAGCGAGTCCATGGTTTTCTTGACCGTCGCGAGGTAGTCCTCGGGGAGCGCGCGCGAGTCGGTGCGCGGGTAGGTGAGCACCTTGTGCCGTTCGTAGAGCGCTTGCGCGAGCGACAGCGTCATGCGCGCGGGGAAGCCGAAGCGCGCATTGGCCTCGCGTTGCAGACTCGTCAGGTCGAACAGCGGAGGCGAGGCCTGCGTAGTGGGCTTCGATTCCTCGCTTGCGATGCCGGTCTTGTCGCGGCAAGCCGAGGCTACGGCCTCAGCCTTGGCCGCGCTCCACACGCGCTCGGCCTTGCGTTCGGCGTCATCGTCCTTCTTGAATTTCGGGTCGAACCAGCGTCCGGGGTAGTCGCCCGCCTTCGCGCCGAACCTGGCGTGGACCTCCCAGTAGTCCTTGGGCGTGAACGCGCGGATCTTCTCTTCGCGCTCGACCAGGATGGCGAGCGTCGGCGTCTGCACGCGCCCGACGGTGGTCAGGTAGAAGCCGCCTTCCTTGGAGTTGAACGCGGTCATCGCGCGCGTGCCGTTGATGCCGACGAGCCAGTCCGCCTCCGAGCGGCACTTCGCGGCATCGGCTAGCGGCAGCATCGCCTTGTCCTCGCGCAGATCGTCGAAACCGTCGCGGATCGACTGCTGCGTCATCGACTGCAGCCACAAGCGCTCGATCGGCTTCTTCACCCGCGCGTGTTGGACGATGTAGCGGAAGATGAGCTCGCCTTCGCGCCCGGCGTCGCAGGCATTGATGAGCCCGGTGACGTCCTTGCGCTTCATGAGGCGCAGCAGGACGTTCAGGCGGCTTTCGTTTTTCTCGATCGGCTCGAGGTCGAAGTGCGGCGGAATGACCGGCAGGTGCTTGAACGACCACTTCCCTTTCTTGACATCGTACTTTTCCGGCACCGTCAGTGCGAGTAGGTGACCGACCGCCGACGAGACGACGAAGTCCTTGCCCTCGAAGTAGTCGCCCTTTCGCGAAAACCCGCCCAGCGCGCGCGCGATGTCGGCGGCGACGGATGGCTTCTCGGCGATGACGAGCTTCTTTGCCATGGGGGCGCGAAAGGCCGCAGATGATAAGTGCAAACCTGCGGGCGGTTCAACCCGCGCCGCGGCGATGGTGCCGAATCGTGAGTTTTTGCCGCTCTTGCGCGCCTGGCGCGCGATTCGGTTCGTTCAGCTGGGAAGCCGTGCCTCTGGCGGCCGGAAAAGGTCCTCCGCAACGAGACGACTCGTCGGCGTCTGCCGGTTCCACAACACCATGAGCACGACGAGTTTGAGCTGGTCGAGCGACAGCGAATCGCCAGCGGCGGCAAGAGCGCGCTCGATCACGAGCTCGCGGGTCTCCATGTCGAGGATACCCGACTGCTCGAGCGTAAGGAGAAAGCCACGACATTGCGCGTCGAGCTTGGCCATTTCACGGAGAGCAAACGCGCGGAACGCGTGACGCGACTGGGGAAGGCGCTGCAGAGTACCCTGCGGCACGCGCGTGACTCCCGCGAGCCAATGCAGGGCCTCGCTGATGTCGGAATCCTCGAATCCCGCTGCGGACAGCTTCCTCGCCACGCGTTCGCGATCGGACGCGAGCTCGGCCTGGTGGCAGTTTTCGAACACGTAGACGAGGATGTCGTACATAAAGATTCCTTGTTGTTATCAAAACGCTCGTGGCGTGGTTTGGTTTACCGCGCTATAGGCGCTTTATCCCTTGTCCAGTCGCTGATAAAGGCCTCCCGGGAGGGCGGCAACGCGCCCGTCGAGTTCCAAGCGCAGCAGCTCCGAAGACACCTGGTCGGCCGAGAGGCCGGCACGCAGACACAGCGAATCGACGTCTACCGGATCGTGTCCCATGTGAGCGAGCAGGCCGACCTCCGAGTCGCCCGCTCGTGTCCGGTCGGCCGTCGTCGAGGCGTAGCCGCTCGGCCGAAATCCGCCGAGCTCGTTCAGCACATCGTCGGCCGATTCCACCAGCTTGGCTCCCGCCTTGATGAGCGCGTGGCATCCTTTGGAGAGCGGCGAATGGATCGAGCCTGGAATGGCGAACACGTCGCGACCCTGGTCGGCCGCAGTCCGCGCGGTAATGAGCGAGCCCGAGGCAAGCGCCGCTTCGACTACCAGACAACCGCTGCCAAGGCCGCTGATGAGACGGTTGCGGCGCGGAAAGTGTGCGGCAAGCGGCGCGCTGCCGAGAGGAAACTCTGACAGAAGCAAGCCCCGCTCGGCGATCGATGCTGCAAGCTGAGCGTTGCGGCGCGGATAGACGATGTCGACCCCGGTGCCGAGCACCGCGATCGTGGACGCCGCTCCGGCCAACCCTCCGCGATGTGCGGCCGCGTCGATGCCGACCGCCAGTCCAGATATGATCACCAGACCCGCGTCGCTAAGTGCCTTTGCAAAGGTCTCCGCGTTTTGCTCGCCCTGCGCGCTGGCGTTGCGACTGCCCACGATAGCGAAGCCGGTGCGTTGAAGCAGATCCACGCGTCCCACGGCGTACAGAACGGCAGGCGGATCGGGTATCTCAAGTAATGCTTTCGGGTACGCATCGTCGACCATGGTGACGACGTTATGTCCCGCGCCGCCGGCCCAAGCCAGGGTTCGCGTGACCGCTTCCCCGACCGAAGGGGAATCCAGAGCCTCAAGTGCCGGCGAGGGGATGTGCGCGGACAGTTGCGCGCGGCTACTGGCGAGGATCTTTTCCGGCAGGCCAAACTGCTTGAGAAGGCCGCGCAGTGCGGCGGCGCCGAGCCCGGGTGTGAGCGTGAGTTGAAGCCAGCCCGCCAACCCGGGATCGGGTGTCATGCGGGCGGCGGAGCGCGGAACCGTTCGTCCCGCGTCGGCAAGCTAGGGCGTCTGCACCACATCGAGGGGGCTGATCGGCCTCGAGATGTTCATGACCAGCGCGTAGGATACGCGTTCGAAGACGCGGAACACAAACGCCAGGCCTGCGCGTTCGTCCGGGAGTCGTATGGTCGCGTCGACGGCGTCCCTTTCCTTGTATACGTCGCGTACGGCTCCGCCCAGAGTGTAGAGCGCAAGTACATGGCCCACTTCCAAGCCGTCCGCGCGGCCGCGATTGATCGTAATCACGGACTGCGGGCCGGCCTCACCGACTTTGCCGCCCAACCCGCCATAGATGGAAATCACGCGACCCTTCAGAAAAACGCCGGGCGAGTGAGGGGCGTAGTTCGGCGCTTGCGGAATTCCTGCGGCGATGAGCTTGTCGCCTGTGCCGACTTCCTGTACCGCGCTCGTGAGAACCACTGTCGCGGGTTCTCCACCTCGCCTCAGCTGTGCCGTACCAAGATAGATCGCTTCATAGGCGAGCGTTTCGTTCGTATCGGGATCGATCAGCGGGCCACCGCGGCGGTACACGTACCAGGTGCCCTCCTTCGAATCGCCAAGACCGCGCACGTATGCACTGTTGCCCTCGGAGAGAATGACGCGGTCGGTCTGCGTGGCCACTATGGTCGGTGCCCGATCTAGCCCGTCGGGCTCCACAACCAGGGGTTTGCTCAGGAACGGCTCGATTGCGCCGGCAGGAATGCTCGGAATCCCTTCCTTGCTGAGCCCGTCCGAACGCACTCTCGGTCCCAGCCTCATGACGCCCGGCGCGGCAGGTACGGCGGGTGCCGGTGAGCGGCTCACCGCACCCGAAGGCGGCCCCGCAGGAGTCTCGGCAGGTTGCGCCACCGGAGTCCCGGGCGCGCCGATCGTCAGCCGGCCGCGCGCCCGATCAAGAAGGATG
>Ga0335084_10008785_pt1 | contig 10074 bp, 7 predicted proteins | sample Lox_Sample_44_FD_206721 | JGI IMG/M metagenome (GOLD analysis project Ga0335084, IMG submission 206721) | Soil microbial communities from Loxahatchee National Wildlife Refuge, Florida, United States - Lox_Sample_4.4 | ecosystem: Environmental > Terrestrial > Soil > Wetlands | place: USA: Florida... | reverse complement strand
TGCGCTCGAGCGCCGGCTCAGCCGCTTGCGGCTCAAACCGCGCAGTGAGACACCCGGCGCGCGCGCATCCGTCCCCGCTCTGCAAACGCTGCGTCGTCGATCGAGCTCCGTCCCCTCGCTGCGCGCACGGGGTGAATCCGTCGCCCGGCGTGCGGGCCGGGACCGCAACGCTCAGGGCAGGGCGGCACGCTGGAAACCCCTGACGGCGGCCGCGTCCGGCGCGCGCCGCGCACCGACAATCGAGCGCAGACTCGTACCCGCCGCTGATTCGGCGGTCCGGGCTCGCCGCCTGCAACGCGCGGCAGACCGGCGAGCGGAACAGGTCGACCAGACCCGGCGCGCGCCCACGATCGCGCGGTCCGACCCGCGCGGGCCCGCGAAAGCGCTGGCATCGCGCCGGGACCCGTCCCTGATTTTGCGCCCGCCGCCACCGCGCTTCCCACCGCGCCGCACGTCGGTCCGTCAGCAGGAGCGCTCGGCCCAGCGTGTCGCGGCCCGCCGTGCCCAGGTACGCGAAGTCCGGCGCCCAACGGGCCCGTCCGCGGAGCCGCGCAAAGCAGCGCGCAACAAGCCGCAGGCCGCATTGCGCCGTGAAGACCGGCGGCTGCCGCCACCGGGCGAGCGGTCCGCCCTTGCACGCGGGATCTCGCAAGGAAGCGCTGCGGCACTGCGTCCACCCGCACCCACGGCGCGCCGCGCGATCTCGCGGGCGAGCGGTGGTCCCTTGCCGGGCCTTGCACCATCCGAAGAACGGGAGACCGAAGGTCTCTCGTGGCTGGGCACGGCCGGAAATCTCGTCGTCGACTCGGCGGGCGAGCCGGTTCTGCTGAGAGGGGTGAATGTGACGGGCCTCGATACGGCGCGCGTCGCGCCGGGAGGAACGCTCGCTGATTCCCTCGCGCTTGACGATTCGGCCTTGACCATCCTCACCGGCCTGTGGGGAATCAACGTCGTGCGTGTGCCGTTTCTTGCTGCGACCATGCTCGACGGTACGGAGGCGCTCTCGGCCATCGCGTTGCGCGCCGGGCTGGACGAGTTGATTGCCAGCCTCGCCGAGGCCGGCGCGTACGTGCTGCTGGCGCTGCAGGCCCCCGTTGCGGACGGCATGGGCGTCCTGCCCGACGCGGATGCGCACGCGTGCTGGAAGTCCCTCGCCACGCGCTATCAGGACGAGCCCGGCGTGCTATTCGAGCTCTACGCCAGCGCGGCGCCGCTGCCCGAGGGGTGGCCCGACGCCGCGAGCAGGTTGATCGGCACGGTGCGGCGCGAGCATCCTGCCGCGCTCGTGTTCGTGAGCGGGGCGAGCGGTGGAAGCGACGTGCGGGACCTGCCGCTGCGGTTCGCGACCGGCGAGCCCGTGCACGACACCGTCTACACGGTGCGGTTCGCACCCGAGGTGGCCCCGCCCAACCACGACCCGCGGTTCCGCTTCTTCACCGACGCGTTCCCCGTGGTCGCTTCCCCTTGGACCGACGGCGGGTCGGACCTGGGTCGCGCCGCGGATGTCGCGGTGCAGGTGTTCGAGCGCTACGGCATCGGCTGGATTGCGAGCCACTGGAATGCCGAGCCGCGGCTGGTGCAGAACGCCACGACACGCCGCTACGGCGCGACCCGCTTCGGCAATGCCGTACGCCGCGCGCTCGCCCTGCCGGTGCGTTCTCCGCTCACCTAGCTCCCGCAGGCCGGACGTCACCCTCCCGGAGCCTCGCGAGGGATACCGGGCGCGACATGGCCGCTCAGATCGACGTGATCATTCCCGCAGTGCGCGCGGCCGCCTGCGTCGGGAAGGCGCTCTACAGTCTGAGCCGCAACAGCGTTCGGCCGCAGCTGGTGACGGTGGTGAGCAACGAGCTGGACGACGACCTGCCCACCCATGGCCTCGATGTGCGCCTGATTCGCTTCGCGAGCGAACACTATCCGGTAGGCGATCGCGACGTGGCCCTCCGCCGCGACATCGGGATCTGGCTGTCGCCCTGCTCGCATGTCCTGACCTTCGACGACGATCAGCTCGCGCCCCCGAACCTCATCGAGGCAAGCCTGGCGATTCTGGGCCGACGCCCGTACTGCTGGGGGCACTATCGGTTCACCGATTTCTCTCGGTACGGCCTCGACGCACTGCTCGCCCTGCGTCCCGAGCAGGGCAGAACCCGCGAGCATCCCGCCAACGCGTGGCATGGATGGATGAGCTGCTACGGCGGGCTGTTCGCCGCGGAGCGACAGCTGGTTCAGGCGGTTGGCGGATTCGATCTCATTTTCTGCGGCAGGCACGCGGGCGAAGACCAGAACCTGGGCCGGCGCCTGGCCTGGCACCTCGACCGGAGCGAGCGGGTCTTCATACACGAGCCGCCATTTGCATGGCATCCGGAGCAGAGAATCCCGTGGGGCACCCCCCGCTACACCAACCTGTGCCCCTGCGGCCACCGTCTCGAAGTCACGCGACGCGGATGGGTTGATCTGCTGCAGTGCCGGGCCTGCCCCTACTTCGAAGTCGTCAGGGGAGAGCTCTTTGGGACCGGGGTCGCAATCCCTTTCGATCTCGACCGGATAACGACGAGGATTTCGGAACTTCGTGGTCCACGCGAGCAGACGGCCCCTCATGGTTGACACACGGTGGTTGACACACGGTGGTTGACACACGGGCCGCTCATTGCTCCACTTGACACGACGTGGCAGGCTCGAGCCGTGCGAACCTCTTACGTCCGCGGCACTCTTCGGGGATGACCTGGTCTCTCATTGCCCGCCACCCTGAAACCGGCGCCTTCGGCATCGCCGTCGCGACGCGCTTTTTCGCCGTCGGCGCGCTCTGCCCGCACGCGCTCGGCGGTGTCGGTGCCCTCGCAACGCAGGCGCTCATCAACCCCACCTACGGCCCGCGCGGCCTCCGCCTCCTCCGTGAGGGCGTAGCCGCCGAAACCGTCGTCGAAGTCCTCACCGCCTCCGACGAAGGTCGCGCAACACGCCAGCTCCACGTCCAGGACTCCGCCGGAGCCATCGCCGCCTACACCGGCGAGGCATGCGTCCCCTGGTGCGGCCACGCGATCCGCGCCGGTTTCTCCGTCGCCGGCAACATGCTCACCGGCCCCGAGGTGATCGCCGAAACCGCGCGCGCCTATGAAGAATCCGCAACCCTCCCCTTCCCCCGCCGCCTCATCGCCGCCCTGAAAGCCGGCGAAGCCGCCGGCGGCGACAAGCGTGGCAAGCAATCCGCCGCGCTCGTGATCTACACCACCGAGGAATATCCGGCGCTCGACCTCCGCGTCGACGACCACCCCGACCCGCTCGCCGAGCTCGAGCGCCTCGAAGCCGTCAGCGGCGAACGCTTCGTGCATTTCGCGAAGTTCCTCCCCACGCACGCCTCCCCCGCCGGCGTCTACGACCGCGACGTCATCGAAGCCGGCATCGCCCGCGCCCTCGCCGGGGACGATCGGTGAGCGCGCTCCTCGCGGTCGAGGATCTGCGCGTCCGCTTCACGACCGACCAGGGGATCGCCCGCGCGGTCGACGGCGTCTCCTTCTCGCTCGCGCCCGGCGAGACGCTCTGCATCGTCGGCGAATCCGGCTGCGGCAAGAGCGTCACGGCGCTCTCGGTGATGGGCCTCGTCGCCTGTCCGCCCGGCGAAGTCACCGGCCGCATCACGTTCGAAGGCCGCGGCCTCCTCGAGCTCGACGCCGCCGCGCTCTCCGATCTCCGCGGTGACCGGCTCGCGATGATCTTCCAGGAGCCGATGACCGCTCTCAACCCGGCGTTCACGATCGGCTGGCAGCTCACCGAGGTCCTGATCCGCCACCGCGGCATGAGCAAGAGCGAAGCGCGTGCCGCCGCGATCGGGATGCTGAAGCGCGTGCGCATCCCGGCCGCCGAGGACCGCTTCGACGAGTACGCCCACCGGCTCTCGGGCGGAATGCGCCAGCGCGTGATGATCGCGATGGCGCTGCTGTGCTCGCCCGCGTTGCTGATCGCGGACGAACCGACGACGGCGCTCGACGTAACGATCCAGGCCCAAGTACTCGACCTGATGCGGGCCTTGAGCGCCGAGACCCGCACCGCGATCATGCTGATCACGCACGATCTCGGCGTCGTCGCCGAGATGGCCGACCGAGTCGCAGTAATGTACGCGGGCGAGATCGTCGAGGAAGCCAGGGTCACGGACCTCTTCGCGATGCCGCAGCATCCCTATACCGTGGGCCTCCTCGGTGCGATTCCGGCGCTCGGCGCCCGCAAGGCGCGCCTGACCGCGATCGACGGCCTCGTCCCCAGCGCGACCGCGTGGCCCGAAGGCTGCCGCTTCGCGCCGCGCTGTCCGTTCGCGGATGCGCACTGCCGGCGCGAGGCCCCGCCGGTCGTGAAGATCGGCGACGGGCACACCTCGCGATGCTGGAAGGCGCCGCTGGAAGCGCTGGCGGCATGACTGCAGTCCTCGAAGCGATCGATCTCGTCAAGTATTTCCCCGCGCGCACTGGGCTGTTCGCGCCGCAGGGCGGGGTCGTGAAGGCGGTCGACGGCGTGTCGTTCTCGGTCGGCGCCGGCGAAACCTCCGCGATCGTCGGCGAGTCGGGCTGCGGCAAGTCGACCGTCGCCCGGCTCGTGCTACGCCTCATCGAGCCGACGTCGGGCGCGGTACGACTCGAGGGCCTCGACGTCCTCAGCGCCGCGCCCGCCGAGCTTCGCGCGCTGCGCCGCCGGATGCAGATCGTCTTCCAGGATCCGTTCGGCTCGCTCAACCCGCGCATGACGGTGCGCGCGATGCTGACCGAGCCGCTGCAGCTTCACGGCGTCGTACCGCCCGCGCGCCACGACGAGCGCGTCGCCGAGCTGCTCTCGCTCGTCGGGCTCCACGCGGAGAGCGCGCAGCGCTACCCGCACGAGTTCTCCGGCGGCCAGCGCCAGCGCCTGGCGATCGCCCGCGCGCTCGCGGCCGAGCCGCGCCTCGTCGTCTGCGACGAGCCGGTCTCGGCGCTCGACGTCTCGATCCAGGCGCAGATCCTGAATCTCCTCGCCGGCCTCCAGCAGCGGTTCGGGCTCGCCTACGTGTTCATCTCGCACGATCTCGCGGTCGTGCGGCAGATCGCGACCGCGGTCGGCGTGATGTACCTCGGGCGCTTCGTCGAGTCCGGTCCGACGGAAGCCCTCTTCCTGCGCCCGCGGCATCCGTATACCCAGGCGCTGCTCGCCGCGGTCCCGGTTCCCGAGCCCGGCGGCCGGGCGCGCCGCATCGTCCTCGCCGGTGACGTGCCGAGCCCGCTCGCGCCGCCGCCCGGCTGCCACTTCCACACGCGCTGTCCGCACGCGGTCGCGCGGTGCAGCATCGAGGTGCCGGCGCCGGAACGGACGCCCGACGGCGGCACGGTCGCCTGCCACCGCTGGCGCGAGATCGACGCGGCGGCGACCGGCGCCGCGCACCGAGCGCCCGAGAACCCGGTGCTCGCCCGCCTCCAGGCCGCGTTCACCCGCGTCAATGACGGCGCGCGCGACGCCCGCTTATGATCGATCGACAAACCCAGGGAGGCCCGCCATGAGAACGAAGCTCCTCGGCGCCGCGGCAGGCGCGCTCCTCGTCGCCCTGCCCGCGTTCGCGCAGACCACGCTCCGCATCGGCCTCGCCGAGGACCCGGACGTCCTCGACCCGACGCTCGCGCGCACCTACGTCGGACGCATCGTGTTCGCGTCGATCTGCGACAAGCTGTTCGACATCGACGAGAAGCTCGCGCTCGTGCCGCAGCTCGCGCTGTCGCACCAGACCTCGGCCGACGGTAAGACCGTCACCCTCAAGCTGCGCGAAGGGGTGAAGTTCCACGACGGCGAGCCGTTCGACGCCGAGGCGGCGAAGTTCAGCCTCGAGCGGCACCTGACGATGCAGGGCTCGTTCCGCCGCGTGGAGATCGCCCAGGTCGAGAACATCGAGGTCGTGGACAAGGCGACGATCCGTCTGCACTTGAAAGCGCCGTTCGCCCCGCTGATCGCGCAGCTCACCGACCGCGCCGGCATGATGGTCTCGCCCAAGGCGGCGAAGGCCGCCGGCGACAAGTTCGGCACGAAGCCGGTCTGCGCCGGCCCGTACAAGTTCGTCGAGCGCATTGCCCAGGACCGCATCGTCGTCGAGCGCTTCGCCGACTACTGGGACAAGGGCAAGGTGGCGATCGACCGCATCGTCTACCAGCCGATCCAGGATTCCACGGTGCGGCTTGCCAACCTCAAGTCGGGCGGGCTCGACCTGATCGAGCGCGTGCTCGCGACCGACATCGGCGAGGTGAAGAAGGACCCGAAATTGACGCTGGCGATGGGCACCGAGCTCGGCTACCAGGGGCTCACGATCAACGTCGCGAACGGCGAGAAGGCGAACAACCCGCTCGCGAAGAATCCGCAGGTCCGCCAGGCGTTCGAGCTCGCCCTCGACCGCGACGCGATCAACCAGGTGGTGTTCAACGGGATCAATCAGCCGAACAACCAGTGGATCAGCGCGAAGAACCCGTACTACATGGCGAAGTTCCCGATGCCGAAGCGCGACGTCGCGAAGGCGAAGGCGCTCATCAAGGAAGCGGGCGTCGCGACGCCGATCGTGCTCGACTTCATGGTGCCGAACAACCCGGAGAGCCGCTCGGTCGCCGAGGTGATGCAGTCGATGACGGCCGAGGCGGGCTTCGACCTCAAGATCCGCGTGGTCGAGTTCGCGACCTCGCTGAACGAGGGCGAGAAGGGCAACTTCCAGCTCTACTTCCTCGCCTGGAGCGGGCGCACCGACCCGGACGGGAACATCTTCTCGTTCGCGACCTGCAAGGGCCCGCTCAACATGGGCCGGTTCTGCGACCCGAAGGTGGACGAGCTGCTCGACAAGGCGCGGACCGTGGGCACGCTCGCCGAGCGGAAGGCCGTGTACGAGGCCGCGGCGCCGGCGATCCTCGCGAACGGGAGCGTGATGTACCTCTACCACCGCACGCTCCTCTTCGCGCAGACGAACCGGCTCGAGGGGTTCCGTGTGTATCCGGACGGACTGATCCGGGTGACGGGGCTGCGGCTGAAGTAGCGCTCGCCGGCGCGCGCGCTCGTGGCGGCCTTCCTCTCCCGGCGCCTGGCCCAGCTCGTCCCGACGCTCTTCTTCGTGTCGGTGATCATCTTCCTCCTGCAGCAGCTGCTGCCGGGCGATCCCGCGCTCGTTATGGCGGGCGAGGAGCGCGACCCGGCGGTCCTCGAGCAGATCCGCAAGCAGTACCGGCTCGACCAGCCGCTGCCGATGCAGTACCTGCACTGGATCAAGGGCGTGGTGACCGGCGACCTCGGCGAGTCGATGCGGATCAAGCGGCCGGTGTCCGATCTCGTCCTCGAGAAGCTGCCGGTCACGCTGCAGCTCGCCTCGATGGCGTTCGTCATCGCGCTCCTGATCGGCATCCCGGCGGGGGTGATCTCGGCGGTGAAGAAGGACACCGCGTGGGACGTCGGCGCGAACCTCTTCGCGCTATGGGGGCTGTCGACGCCGAACTTCTGGCTCGGCATCCTGTTCATCTTTCTCTTCTCGGTGACGCTCGGCTGGCTGCCCGCTTCGGGGTTCGTCAGCCCCACCGAGGATCTCTGGCGCTCGATCGCGACCACGATCATGCCGGCGTTCGTGCTCGGCAACGCGATCGCCGCGGTCCTCATGAGGCACACGCGCTCGGCGATGCTGCAGGCGATGAGCGCCGACTACGTGCGCACCGCGCGCGCGAAGGGCGCCCGCGAGCAGACCGTGGTCCTCAAGCACGCGCTCCGCAACGCGCTCACGCCGGTCATCACGCTCGGCGCGCTCGAGTTCGGGACGTTGCTCTCGGGCGCGGTGCTCACCGAGCAGGTGTTCTCGATCCCCGGCTTCGGCAAGCTGATCGTGGACGCGGTGTTCAACCGCGACTACGCCGTCGTGCAGGGCGTCGTGCTCGTCACGGCCACCACCTACATCGTGCTCAACCTGGTCGCCGACGTCGCGTATGTGCTGGTCAACCCGCGGCTGCGCGGCTGAGTCATGAGCGCCGTCGCCCTCGACGCGCCGCGCGTGAGCGCCGACAGTCCGGCCCGCCGCGCGCTGCGCCGGCTGTGGCAGCGGCGCACCGCGGTGTGGGGTTTGGGTGTGGTCGCGGCGATGATCCTCTTCGCGGTCGCGGCGCCGCTCGTCGCACCGTTCGACCCGGTGCAGACGAGCTGGTCGCTCGTGCGCAAGGCGCCGAGTGCGTCGCACTGGTTCGGGACGGACGAGGTCGGGCGCGACCTCCTCTCGCGCGTGATCTGGGGCGCCCGCGCTTCGCTCGCGGCGGGCGTGATCTCGGTCTCGATCGCGGTCGGGATCGGCGTGCCGCTCGGGATGCTGGCGGGCTACGTCGGCGGCTTGGTCGACGGGCTGATCAGCCGCATCGCGGACGCGATGCTCGCCTGCCCGTTCCTGATCCTCGCGATCGCGCTCGCCGCGTTCCTGGGGCCCAGCCTCGGCAACGCGATGATCGCCATCGGCATCGCGGCGACGCCGGTGTTCGTGCGCCTCGCGCGCGGACAGGTGCTCGCGGTGAAGGCGGAAGACTACGTCGAGGCGGCACGCGCCGTCGGCAATCCGCCGCTGCGCATCCTCGTGCGCCACATCCTCCCGAACATCCTGCCGCCGGTGATCGTGCAAGCGACGCTCGCGATCGCCGCGGCGATCATCGCGGAAGCCGCGCTCTCCTTCCTCGGGCTCGGCCAGCAGCCGCCCGCGCCGAGCTGGGGCTCGATGCTGAACATCGCGCAGCGGTTCCTGACGCAGGCGCCGTGGATGGCGGTGTTTCCCGGCCTCGCGATCTTCGTGACGGTGCTCGCGTTCAACCTGCTCGGGGACGGCCTGCGCGACGCGCTGGATCCGCGGAGCCGGTGACCAGCGACGGAGCTACATTACACTTGCGGGTAGTCCGACATCGCCGCGCAGGGAGGTCGCACGATGGCAAACGATCCCGGTGACTCCACCGCCGCGTCGCGCGATCGGGACCGGGAGCCGGATGACCCCTCCGCCGGCGCGAAAGTGAGCGCGGCCGTCGCCTCCCAGCTGTATCCGGCAGAGCTCGCGCAGCGCGAGCGGGACGCGGTCGAGAAGCGGCGCGAGTTGCTCGAGCAGGACCGCTCGTCTCCGGTCATCGGCCTCGCCCTGTCCGGAGGCGGTATCCGCAGTGCGACGTTCTCCCTGGGCATCCTCCAGGCGCTATCGTCGAAGCGGCTTCTGCGGCGGATCGACTACCTGTCCACGGTCTCCGGCGGCGGCTACATCGGCAGCTTCCTCGGCGGCCTCTTCGTCGCGCGCCCAGCCAGCCCGGCGAAGCCCCGCGAAGCGGCGAATCACGTCGACGCAGTCCTCGACAACGGCGATTCGGGTCCGGTGCGATGGCTGCGCGAGAACGGCCGTTACATGGCGCCAACCGGCAGCGGGGACTATCTGTTCGCCGCGGCCATCTACCTGCGCAACTGGGTCTCGATCCACTACGTGATCGCGGTTGCGCTGCTCGCCCTGTTTCTTGGTGCCGATCTTCTCCGCGCAGGAATGTGGAACTCGACCCGCTGGCGGGAACTCGAGTGCTGGTTTGGCGGGCCCCAGGGCGCAGGCTTGTGGTGGAGCGTATGGTGGCTCCTTCCCGCCCTGACGCTTCTGCTTGCCATCATCCCCCTCGGTTGGGCCTATTGGCTCGTCCAGGGCGAGAGGCAGATCAGCCGCACCACGCTCTTCACGACCGGCCTCGTTGTCCTGATCGCGATTGGCGTCGCGATGCTGTCCGAAGACAGCACCGTCAAATGGTCCGCGGCCTGTGTCATTGTCGCAGGCATCCTTGCTGCGGGCGTCGCGCTCTCGCAAGTTCTCGCAACGGAGGGGATGGCGGTAGTGCGCAACCGGCTGTCCACCTGGCTGTCGGTAGCCTTCGGCCTGTTCCTCGCACTGTCCGGGTTCGCCCTCGTCGACTCCTTCGCTCAGAGCCTCTATCGCCTTTTCGTCTCGGCGGACGGCTGGTCGATGACCGCCATAGTAGGGACCGCACTCCCGCCGGCGATAGCGGCCCTCGTCCGTGCGCTCGCCCCGCTTTTCGGAGCCGGCAAGGGCGG
>Ga0335084_10008784_pt1 | contig 10074 bp, 10 predicted proteins | sample Lox_Sample_44_FD_206721 | JGI IMG/M metagenome (GOLD analysis project Ga0335084, IMG submission 206721) | Soil microbial communities from Loxahatchee National Wildlife Refuge, Florida, United States - Lox_Sample_4.4 | ecosystem: Environmental > Terrestrial > Soil > Wetlands | place: USA... | reverse complement strand
GATGCCCTCCCGCGCGCTGCGGCTGGCGGTCGCGGTCACCAGCACGACGGTCTCGCCGTACTGGATCCAGGCGGACCCGCCCGCCTGTTTGGCGACCTTGCCGGTCTCGACGACCAGTGGGCGACCGTGGAACTCGATCTCGATGCGTTCGGACATGCGTCTCTCCCCGCGGCTTACACCGCAGCCATTGTTATTTGGCGAGCCGTTACGGGGAGAAGGAGGGGAGGCTTGCGCCCTCTACCCTACTTCCGCAAACCGAGGCGCTCGATCACGCTCTTGTAGCGCTGAAAATCGCGCTGACGCAGGTAATCCAGCATGCGGCGGCGCTGCCCTACGAGCTTGAGCAGACCGCGACGGGAGTGATGGTCCTTCTGGTGAACCTTGAAGTGCTCGGTCAGATACGTGATCCGATCGGTCAGAAGCGCCACTTGGACCTCGGGTGACCCCGTGTCCGACTCGTGGCGGCGATACGACGTCACGAGTTCCTTGGTGCGCTCCTGGAGCACTGCCATCCCGCCCTCTCCGATTCCGTTCTTTCTCGCTTCTTCCGTTTAGACGCGTGGTCGTAACATGCGGGTCCCGCGTTGTAAAGCGAGCCCGCCCCGATTCTCACCCCGCCGCGAGGACCCGCACCATGCGCCAACCCCGATCGGCGTCGGCGACCTCGATCACGGCCGCGACGGCGCCCTCCTGGGTCAGGACGAGCGCCGCCTCGCCCGCCTCGCCCTTCGGCAGGGCTCCGAGCGGCCCCTGCTGACCCCGCCGGAGCGTCGCCACGTCGGGGCCGGACAGCGTGAATCGACGCAGCCCCGCAAGCGCCTGTGGGATCCCGATGACGGGCCACGACGAGAGCGGCTCGCCGCGAAGGGCCTCCGGGGCCCGGGCGTCCTCGACGCGAAAGGTTCCGACCTGCGTGCGGCGGAGCTCTTCGAGGTGCGCTACCGTTCCGAGGGCCAGGCCGAGGTCGGCGGCGAGCACCCGGACGTACGTCCCTTTGCTGCACCGGACCTCGAAGTCGAGTGCGTCCGGCGCGACGAGGCGCAGCGCGAGGGCGTGGATCACGACCTCGCGCGCCTCGCGCTCGACCTCCATGCCCTTGCGGGCGAGCTTGTAGAGGGGAACGCCGTCGCGCTTGAGCGCCGAGTACATCGGCGGTGTCTGGCGCTGCGGGCCGCGGAAGCGAGCCGCGACCTCGTCCACCGCGGACTGCGTCAGCTCCGGGACGGGCGCGCGCGCGGTGACAGCGCCCGTCCGATCGAGCGTGTCGGTCTCGGCGCCGAGGCGAATGCGTCCCGTATAGGCCTTGTCTTCGAGGAGGAGGTAGCGGGCGACCTTCGTCGCCTCGCCCACGCACAGCGGCAGGAGCCCGCTCGCGAACGGGTCGAGCGTACCCAGGTGACCGATCTTCGCGGGCTCGAGCGGCCGCTTCAGCAGGCGAACGACGCCCGCCGACGTCATGCCCTCGGGCTTGTCGACGAGGAGGATGCCGTTCACGTCTCCTCGTCCTCCGACGACCCCGGCGTAGCCGAGCGCAGGAGGTCGTCCACACGTCGCGCCGTGTCCGGCGTGGTGTCGTACTCGAAGCGCAGGGTGGGCGTCACGCGCAGGCCGAGCGAACGTGCGACCCGTGCCCGCAGGAACGGGGTCGCATGGTCGAGGCCCTTCTGCACGGGCGCCACGTCGGCGGGGTCGCCCAGCACGCGATAGAAGACGCGCGCCTGCCGGAGGTCGGCCGTCATGCGCACGGCGGACACCGTCACGGTCGCGAGGCGGGGATCCCTCGCCTCGCGCTGGAGGAGCGACGCGAGCTCGGCGCGCAAGAGGTGCTCGACGCGCTCCCGGCGATGGTCGGCCATCCGTCCTCCGCCTCAGTAGTGCAGGAACTCGACCCGCTCCTCGCCCAGCTCGGCGAGCTGCAGGTCGTCGATGAACATCACCACTTCGCGCAAGCACCGGTCGACGTGGGGCTGATCGGGGCCGACCTGGCTCACGCCGAGGATCGCGCGCTGCCAGAGGTCGTGGTCCTCGCACTCGGCGATCGAGACGTTGAACTTCTGCTGCACGCGGGCCTTGATCGAGCGCAGAACGCTGCGCTTGCCCTTGAGCGAATGCGTCTCCGGCAAGCGAAGCTCGAGCCGCAGTACGCCGACCACCATGGCGGCGCCTCCCGGCGGCTACACCGACCGCTCGGCCGCTTGCGCGCCCTTGCCCGCCGGAGCCGCGAGCCGCCGCGCCACCTGCTCGACCTCGTACGGCTCGATGACGTCGCCGACCTTGACGTCCTGGTAGTTCTCGAAGCCGGTGCCGCACTCGTAGCCCGCCGCCACCTCGCGGACGTCCTCCTTGAAGCGACGCAGGCTCGAGATCTTGCCGTCGAAGACGACGATGTTGTCCCGCACGAGGCGCGCTCGCACGCCGCGGACGAGCTTCCCGTCGACGACGTAGCAGCCGGCGACCTGGCCGATGCCGCTGATCGTGAAGACCTGGCGGACCTCGACGCGGCCGAGCACCTTCTCGCGCTCCACGGGCTCGAGGAGACCCTCCAACGCTTCACGGACCTCGTTCAGCGCCTCGTAGATGATGGTGTACATGCGGAGGTCGACGCCCTCGCGCTCGGCGAGCGCCGCGGCCTTCGGCTCGGGCCGCACGTTGAAGCCGATGACGATCGCGTTCGACGCCGTGGCGAGGAGCACGTCGGACTCCGTGACGCCGCCGACCGAGCCGTGGATGACGTTCAGCCGGACGTCGTTCGTCGACAGGCGCCCCAGCGCCTCCGTCAGGGCCTCGACCGAGCCCTGCACGTCGGCCTTGAGGACGACCTTCAGCTCCTTCACGTCACCCGTCTGGATCTGGTTGTAGAGGTCGTCGAGCGAGACCTTGGCCGTCTTCGCCATGTCGGCCTCGCGCTGCTTGCCGCGGCGGTGCTCGGCGATCTGGCGCGCCTTCTGGTCGTCCTGCAGGGCCACGAACACGTCGCCGGCGTCGGGCACGCCACCCAGCCCCAGGATCTCGACCGGCATGGACGGCCCGGCCTCGTCGATGCGCTTGCCCTTGTCGTCGACCATGGCGCGGATGCGTCCGTACTGGACGCCGCACACGAACGAGTCGCCGACGTGGAGCGTGCCCTCCTGCACGAGCACGGTCGCGACCGGACCGCGCCCGCGGTCGAGCCGCGCCTCGACGATCGTGCCGCGCGCGTTGCGCTGCGGGCTGGCCTTCAGCTCGAGGACGTCGGCCTGGAGGAGGAGCATCTCCAGGAGCTGCGGGATGCCCTCGTGCGTCTTCGCCGAGACCGGCACGACGATCGTGTCGCCGCCCCATTCTTCGGGTGCGAGGCCGTAGTTGCCGAGCTCCTGCCTCACGCGTTCGACGTTGCCGCCCGGCTTGTCGATCTTGTTCACCGCGACGATGATCGGCACCTCGGCGGCGCGGGCGTGGTTGATGGCTTCGACCGTCTGCGGCATGATGCCGTCGTCGGCCGCCACGACGAGGACGACCATGTCGGTCACCTTCGCGCCGCGGGCCCGCATGGCGGTGAACGCCTCGTGACCCGGGGTGTCGAGGAACGTGACGGTCCGCCCGTGCACGTCGACCGTGTAGGCGCCGATGTGCTGCGTGATGCCGCCGGCCTCGCCCTCCGCGACGTTGGTCGCGCGGATCGCGTCGAGCAGCGACGTCTTGCCGTGATCGACGTGGCCCATGATCGTCACGACCGGGGCGCGCGGCACCGCTTCCCCGGCGACGCCTTCCTGCTCCGCCTCGAGGCTCTGCTCGGCGTCGAAGGCGACGTTCTCGACCTGATACTCGAACTCGCTCGCGACCAGCACGGCCGTGTCGTGGTCGAGCATCTGGTTGATGGTCGCCATCATGCCCATGTCGATGAGCTTCTTCAGGACCTCGCTGGCCTTGACGCCCATCGACTTCGAGAGATCGCCGACCGAGATCACCTCCGAGATGCGGATGATGCGCTTGGAGGCGCGCGGCGTCGTGATCTCCGGCTTCTTCAGCTCCTTGCCGGGCTGCGCCCGCTTCTTCATCGGGCGCTTGGCGCCGCGCGAGAAGTCGCGCTCCGCCATGCTGGCGAGGTCGTCCTTCTGGATGACCTTGCGTCCCTTGCGCTTCTTCGCCGCGTCGCCCGCGGGAGCGGTCCCGGGGGTCTCGGCCGGCGCGCCTCCCGGACGCCATCCCGGAGCGCTCGGCGGCGGCGTCGCCTTGCGGAGGTCGATCCGTCCGAGCACCTTCGGCCCACGCTGCTCCTCGAACCCGGGTGCGCTCGGCGGCGGTGGCGCGGCGGGTGTCTCGGCGACTCGAGCGGGCGCGCCAGCGGGCCTCGCCGTCTTCGCCACCGGCGGAGGCGGCGCTGCTTCGACGTGACGCGCGGCGGGCTTGGGCGGCGGGACGGGCGCGGGCGCCGGGTGGGCGTCGGCCACGACGGTCCGCGGCTCGGGCGCCGGCGAATCCGCGGGTGGCGGCACGTCGAGCGGCGGCGGAATGGGTTCGTCGAAGTCGAGCGAAGGCGGGATCGCACCGCCGCCCTCGGCGTCGGGCACGCCGGGGAGCTCCTCGCGCTTCAGCACTTCGCGTGCGACGCGACGGCGGATCACGTTCGCCTGCAGGCGCGTCTCGGTGGTCTGCTCGCGCGACGTCACCAGCCGCTCGACGCCCGCCTCGCGCTGCGTGACCAGACGCTCGGCCACGACGCGCTCGGCGCCGACCGTCACCTGGGGCGAGCGCGGCGCCAGGCCGAGAGTCTGCTTCAGCCGCTGCACCTCGTCCTCGGTGACGACGCTCTGCGAGCGCTTGCCTTTCAAACCGATCTGCTCGGCCGCGGCGACGACGGCCTTCGGCTCGACGGCCCACTCCTTCGCGAGCTCGTGGATGCGTTTGGACATGGTGCCTACTCTTTCCCCTCGCGAAGCGCTGCCACGAGCGCCTCACGGGCGTGCCGCGGCACCGAGGCACGCAGCGCGCGCACCGGCCCTCGCCGTCGCACGAACGCGTCGAAGCACGCCGCCTGCTCGTGCACATAAGCTCCGCGACCGCCGCCGCGCCGCGCGCGATCGGTGTGCAGCCCGCCGTCACGCCACACGATGCGCACCAGGCCCGGCTGCGGTGCACGCTCCCCGCATCCCACGCAGGATCGCACCGGCGTCACTCGGTCTCCTCCGCCGGCCGGTCGGCGGCCGTCTCGTCGCCGGTGGGAAGCGGCGTGGCCGCCGCAGCCGCGGCCGCCAGCTCGGCCGCCTCGGCCTGCAGGCGGGCGACGTGCTCCCGCGCGGCAGCGATGATCCCGGGCGCGCGCTCGGGCCCGATGCCGTCGACCTCGGCGACGCTCTCCTCGTCCGAGGCCGCGAGGTCCTCGGACGACTTGAAGCCGCTCTGGTAGAGCAGCTCGGCGGTGACGTCGCCGATGTCCGGAATGGCCGTGAGCGACGCGCGGGCGCGCCGCGCCTCGTCCTCGGCGTCCGACTCGCTGCGCACGTCGAGCTTCCAGCCCGTGAGGCGCGATGCCAGGCGGACGTTCTGGCCCTTCTTCCCGATCGCGAGCGAGAGCTGGTCGTCGGGAACGATCACCTCCATGCCGTGCTCGTCCTCGTCGAGGATGATCTTCGAGACCTTCGCCGGCGCCAGCGCCCGGCAGACGTACTCGGCAGGGTCCGCCGTCCACTCGACGATGTCGATCTTCTCGTTGCGGAGCTCCTGCACGACGGCCTGCACGCGCGTGCCGCGCATGCCGACGCAGGCGCCGACGGGATCGACGTCGCGATCGTGCGACATGACGGCGAACTTCGCTCGCCCGCCCGGCTCGCGCGCCGCGCCCTTCACCTCGACGATGCCCTCGTAGATCTCGGGGACCTCCTGCCGGAAGAGCTCGATCAGGAGCCCCGGGTGTGTGCGCGAGAGCACGATCTGCGGACCCTTGCTCGAGAGCTCCACGTCGACGATGTAGGCCCGGATGCGATCGCCCTGCCGGTAGCGCTCGCGCGGGATCTGCTCTTTCTCGGGCAGGATCGCGTCGGCGCGGCCGAGGTTCACGATGAGGTTCTTCTTCTCGAAGCGCTGCACCGTGCCCGTGGCGAGCTCGCCCTTGCGCGTCTTGAACTCCTTGAAGATGCTGTCGCGCTCGGCGTCGCGCACGCGCTGGATGATGTTCTGCTTGGCGGCCTGGGCGGCGATGCGGCCGAACTTCTCCGGCGGAAGCTTCGCCAGCAGCTCGTCGCCGACCTCGGCGTCGGGGTCGAGGTGGGCTCGCGCCTCGGCGAGGATGACCTCGTTCTCGGGGTCTTCGATCACGGCGACGACGCGCTTGATCTCGAACAGCTCGACCTCGCCGACCTCGGGGTTGAACTTCGCCTCGATGTTCTTGTCGAGCCCGAAGGTACGCTTGGCCGCCGACAGCATCGCCTGCTCGAGGGCCTCGACGATGATCTGGCGGTCGATCCCCTTCTCCTTGCTCACCTGCTCGATCACACGGTTCAGATCCGGAAGCATTCGTTCCTCCGCACCCTCAGGCGTGTGCCGGCGCATGCGCCGGTCGCGTGAAGTCGTATTCGATGTTGGCGCGCTCGACGTCCGCGAGCGGCAGCGCGACCGTGCCGGCGTCGGGATCGGCGACCGTCACGACGTCGTCGGTCGCGGCTTCGAGGACGCCGTGGAACTGCCGCCGGCCGGCGACCGGCGTTCGCGTGCGCACCGACACGCGCTTTCCGAGCGCGCGGCGGTAGTGGTCGGCCCGTACCAGGGGGCGGTTCAGCCCCGGCGAGGAGCACTCCAGGTGATAGCGACCGTGCACCGCGTCGTGCGCGTCGAAGACGTTGCCGAGCTCGCGCGAGATGCGCGCGAGCTCGTCGATGGTGACGCCACCCGCCGGCCGGTCGATCAGCAGGCGCAGGATCGCGCGCCCGCCCTCGGGACGACATTGAACGTCCACGAGCTCGAGACCCGCCGCCGTGACGACGGGCTCCGCGAGCCCCCAGACGCGCTGGGTGACCGCCGACCAATCCATCGAACGCTGTTCCTCCAAATGAAAAAGTGGGCCGGGGCCCACTTCTGCTGGTGAGTGAAGCCGGGAAACCGTGAGCATATAACATGCGTCCCACGGAGCCGCAACGTCGCGAAAAACGAGGGAATGCGGGCTACTGGTACATCGACTCGATGTCGGCTGCGTAGCGCTGCGCGATCACCTTGCGCTTCAGCTTCAGGCTCGGCGTCAGCTCGCCGGTCTCGGTCGAAAAGTCCCCGGGAAGGATGCGCACGTACTTGATCGACTCCCAGGACGCGAGGCTTTGGTTGACTGCCGCCACCTCGGACTCGATCAGCTTCCGGACGGCCGGGTGGGCGTGCAGGTCGGCCGGGTCGACCTGGAGCCCCTGCGCCGCCGCCCACCGCTCGACCTCCGGGAGGTCCAGGGTGACCAGAGCCGTGCAGTACTTGCGGTTGTCGCCGATCGCGACCGCCTGGCTGACGTGCGGCTGGAGCTTCAGCAGGTTCTCGATCTTCTGCGGCGCCACGTACTTCCCGCCCGAGGTCTTGAGCAGGTCCTTCTTGCGGTCGGTGATGCGCAGGAATCCGTCGGCGTCGATCTCGCCGATGTCCCCGGTGTGGAACCAGCCGTCCGCGTCCCAGGCTTCGGCGGTGGCGTCGGGGCGCTCGTAGTAGCCGCTCGCCACGTTCGCGCCGCGGGCGAGGATCTCGCCGTCGTCGGCGATCCGGATCTCGCAGCAGTCGAGCACCGTGCCGACGGTTCCGAGGCGATAGCGGTCGGGATGGTTCACCGTCAGCGCCGGCGTCGTCTCGGTGAGACCGTACCCTTCGAAGATCGGGATGCCCACGGCGTGGAAGAACTCGGCGATGTCGCGCGCGAGCGGCGCCCCGCCCGAGAGCATGAAGCGGATGTTGCCGCCCAGCACCGAGTGGATGCGCGAGAAGACGAGGCGGTGCGCGATCGCGTCGGCGACCTGCAGCCAGAGCGGGATCGGCTTGCCGGCCGCCTGCAGCTCGCTGCGCTGCCGTCCGACGCCGACCGCCCAGTCGAAGATCGCCTGCTGGACGCCGCTTCCCGCGTCGCGCTTGGCCTGGATGCGCCCGTACACCTTCTCGTAGACGCGCGGCACGGCGGGGACGACGTTGGGCTTGGCCGCCGGGATGTCCTCGATCAACGTGTCGATCGAGCGGGCGAAGGCCGTCGTCGTGCCGGCCGCGATGCCGCAGTACTCGAGCAGGCGGGCGAACGAGTGCGCAAGCGGCAGGAAGAAGAAGTCGACGTCACCCTCGCGCAGGGTCCCGATGCGCAGCGTCGCCTCGACGGTGGCCAGGTGGTTGCCGTGCGTCTGCGGGACGCCCTTCGGCGGACCGGTCGTGCCCGACGTGTAGACGATGGTCGCGAGGTCCGAGCGCCCGAGCTTCGCGATCCGTCGCTCGATCTCGGCGCCGTGGCGGCCGAGCAGCGAGCGTCCGCGCTCGAGGAGATCGCCGAGCGTCTGCGGACCCGTGCCCTCGACCGTCGTGATGGACCGGATCGAGACCGGACGGCGCACGCCGTCCAGCTCGAAGCCGTCGCGTGCCACCGCCTCGACCCTTCCGCGCAGCTTCGCGTTCTCGACGAAGAGACGATCGGCGCCGGCGTTGGCCACGATGTAGCCACACTCGTCGGGCAGCACGGAGTGGTAGACGGGGATGGTGAGCGCGCCGCACGCGAGGATCGCGAAGTCGATCTCCATCCACTCGGGTCGCGTCGCCGAAAGGAGCCCGACGCGATCGCCGGGTCGCACGCCGTCGTCGACGAGCGCCGCGGCGATGGCCCGCACGCGATCGCGCATCTCGCCCCACGTGACCTCGCGCCAGCCCTGAGCGTCGTGGTAGCGGTAGCGCGGGCGATCGGCGAGCTGGTCGGCCCGCGTGAAGAACATCTGCGCGAGGTTCGCGTACGCCACGTCGTCCCCCCTCCGAACGGATGGCTCGCGCCGCGCCTGGCGCGACGCGGAGGCACCGTATAATACGCGCCCCGTACCCGCCAAGCCGACCATGCCGACCCCTTCCGATCGTCCCACCACATCCGAGCTGCGGCGCGACCCGATCCTGCGCCGCTGGGTGATCATCGCGCCCGAGCACGCGAGCGAGCTCGCGCCTCGCCGCATCGCCGCCGACGCCGCCGCGCCGGGCCAGTGTCCCTTCTGTCCGGGGCAGGAGGCGATGAACCCGATCGAGGTCGCCCGGGTCGGCGACGGCGCCGGCTGGGCGGTACGCGTCACGCCCGATCGCCATCCGCTGCTGCGGATCGAGGGCGAGCTCGGCCGCCGGGCCGTCGGCATGTTCGACTACATGAACGCCGTGGGCGCGCACGAGCTGGTGATCGATACGCCCGACCACGCGTGCGGCTGGGCGGACTTCACCCCGGCACACATGGCGTGCCTGCTGGGGGTCTACCGCGACCGCTCGCGCGACCTCCGGCGCGACCCGCGCTTCCGTCACATCCTCGTGCTGATGAATCGCGGCGCCGCCTGGAGCCGCTTCTCGCACGCGCATTCCCACGTCGTCGCGACGCCGTTCGCGATGAAGCGTGTGGAGGACGAGATGGCCGGCGCGCGAGAGTACTACCGGCGCAAGGAGCGGTGCGCCTTCTGCGATCAGCTCGCCGAGGAGCGACACGCGGGAACCCGCGTCGTCGCCGAGCAGCCGGGCTTCGTCGCCCTCGCACCTTTCGCGTCCGAGCATGCTTACGAGGTGTGGGTGCTACCGTCGGCACACGCGGCGGACTTCGGCCGCAGCGAGGACGACGCCCTGGCGCCGCTCGGCACGCTGCTGGTGGACGTCGTCGGGCGCCTGCGTCGCGTGCTCGACGACGTCCCGTACAGCGTGGTGCTCCACACGGGGCCGCTCGACCAGCCCGACAGCGTGGACTTCCACTGGCACTGGGAGATCGTCCCGCTCCTCGGTCACGAGCTCGGGATCGAGTGGGCGACCGGGATCTACTCGAATCCCGTGCCGCCCGAGGCGGCGGCCGATGCGCTGCGGCGTGCCGGCACCGGGCCGGCGCGCTGACGCTCATGCCTCGCCGGCGCCCTCGTCCTGCTC
>Ga0335084_10008783_pt1 | contig 10075 bp, 7 predicted proteins | sample Lox_Sample_44_FD_206721 | JGI IMG/M metagenome (GOLD analysis project Ga0335084, IMG submission 206721) | Soil microbial communities from Loxahatchee National Wildlife Refuge, Florida, United States - Lox_Sample_4.4 | ecosystem: Environmental > Terrestrial > Soil > Wetlands | place: USA: Florida... | reverse complement strand
GGTGAGCTTCCGCAAGGCCAACCCGGGCAACCAGCTCAAGCGCGCCGACTCCTTGGGCGCCCGCTTCGCCCTGGTCCTCGGCGACGCCGAGCTCCAATCCGGCCGCGCCAGACTGAAAGAGCTGAAAACCGGCACCCAGCACGAGGTGTCGCTCTCCTCCTTGGCCGCCGACCTGACCCGCCTCCGCTGATCGTCGGAATTCGGGGACACAATACGCAACCCACCATGCCAACTCGCCCGGATTGGCACGGGGAGTTGCGTTATGTGTCCCCGATCTCCGACTGGAGGAGGATCAGGACTTGCGGCTGGTTTCGCGGAGGCGGTGGGTGAGGACTTTCATCACGCCCATGGCGATCTCGGGGCGTTCGCCGAGGATGTCGCGGAAGTCGTCGCGGCAGATCTTGAGGAGGACGGCGTCCTCCACGGCGGTGACGCTGGCCGAGCGGGGCTCGGAGTCGAGAACGGCCATCTCCCCGAAGACGTCGCGCACGCCCAGGCGGACCAGCTCCCGGCTGCCCTGGTGGACCTTCACCTTGCCTTCCACGATCAGGTAGAGCGAGTCGCCCGGGTCGCCCTGGGCGAAGACCTGGTCGCCCGAGGCCAGCGGCTGCTCCTCGGCGATCTCCGCGATCTGCGCCAGCTCCTCGGAGGGCAGGGCGCGGAAGAGATCGATGGACTTGAGGAAGAGCACCTTCTCCACGGTGGAGATCATGCCGACGCCCTCGGCGCGGCGCGGGCGAGCAGGGCGCGCGCCGCCCGGCTCACCGAGGCGGCGGGATCGGCGGTGAGCTGTCCCAGGAGCCGCGGCGCCTCGGCGGGCGCGGCCCGGGCCACCGCGTAGGCGGCGGCCTCGCGCAGGGGAGCCGAAGGCGAGTGCAGCGCCGCCTGCAGCGGCGGAAGGAGCGGGGCGAGCGGGACCGCGCCGTCCAGCGCCCAGCGCGCGGAGCAGGCGCCCGTCCACAGCCCGCACTCGCCGGCGATCAGCGCCGCTGCCAGCTCCACGGGCGGGCGCGCGTCGGGAAGGACCTGGTCCCCGCGCCGCTTGGTCTCGTCCAGCGCCGCCATCAACAGTCGCCTCCAGGGCTCGGGCAAGGTGTTGTCCAGCACCTCGATGGCATTGGCCCGCGCCGCGGGCGACTCGGAGCGCAGGTTCTCCGCCACCACGTCCAGCCGCACCTGGGGCAACACTACTTCCAGCAGCACCAGCGCTTGCAGCAGGCGGGCGTCCCGCTCCTCCAGGAGCGCCACGGCCAGGAGTTCCGCCGGGGTCCGGGGAGCGCGCCCGGCGACGCCGAAGGCCAGCTTCTTGAACACCGCCAGGGCCGCGCGCGCCCCGGCCAGCTCGGCGTGCACCGCCCGCTCCACCCGACCGGCCTCGATGCGCAGGCCGCGCTGCCGGCGGGCCAGCCGGGAGAGCGCCCGGGCCGCCGCCTTGCGCACCGCCGCCTCCCGGGAGGTGAGCGCGCCCAGGAGCGCCTCCGCCGCTTCCCGGGTGCCCAGCCGCTGCAGGACCAGGGCGATGCCGCGCCGGCAATCGACGTGCGAGGCCTCGTCCAGGAGGATGGAGCCGAGCTGCCCCTCGATCCCTGGGCCGAACTGGGCCAGCGCTGAAGCCGCCTCCAGGGCCGTCTCCCGCTTCTGGAACTGCTCGACCAAGGCGCCGATCAGCTCCGGCGCGCGCAGCTTTCCCGCCGCCGCGATCGCCCGCCGCCGCACGCCCAGGTCCGGGTCGCGCAGGAAGGCGAGCAGAGGGCGGAAGAAGCCGCTCACCCCGATGTTCCCCAGGGCGTCCGCGGCCGCCGCCCGATCGCGCGGGTCTTCCGCCGCCAGCAGTTGCTTGAGCGGCTCCGCGGCGGCCAGCACCCCGTCGATTCCCGCGTGGCGGATGAGGGCCACCGCCGCCGCGGCCCTCACCACCGACTCCGGGGCTGTGCGCGCCTCGAGGAACGGCAGCACGGTGGGCACCGCCGCCTCCTGCTCGATGGCGCAGAGCCCGCCCAGCGCCGCCGCGCGCACCTCGGGCACGGGATCGCGCAACAGGGAGCGGATCTCCTCCGCCGCCTCGGTCCGGCGCAGCGCCCCGAGCTGCTCGATGGCCGCCGCCCGCACCCTCGCGTCCCGGTGCTGGAGCAGCCCTCGCAGCTCCGGGGTGAAGTCCGGGGCCTGGGACAGCTGCTGCAAGAGGGTGAGCGCGTGCAGCACGGTGGCCGGGTCGCCGCGCAGGGCCGTGCGCAGCGCCCGCCGCGTGGCCTCGTTGGCCCCGGCCAGGCGGGACTCGGCGAGGTCCAGGTGGCGCTTCTCCAGCGACTCCACCAGGCTGCGCACGTACTCGCTGCGCGCGCGCACCAGAAGCGCCACCCAGACGCCCACCAGGAGGAGGACCGCCACGGTGAGGGGCCGGCCGCTCCCGCCGGCGTTCTTGTAGAAGAGGAGCGCCGCGCCGGCCAGCGCCACCGAGCTGGGCTTGAGCACGCCGTCGATGAAGGCCTTCGCCCGCCCGCGCACGTGCGCGGGGACCGGGACGTAGAGGAGCTGCATGGAGGCGTCGTTGATGGTGTAGCGGAAGATGGTGTCCGACCCCTTGGCCAGCGAGCTGACGAACAGCCCCGGGTTGGCCATGGCGGCGGAGGCCCCCGAGCCCAGCGCCAGCCCTACCGGCAGGGGCAGCAGCGAGGCGAGGATCCCGTGGCGCTCCAGCACCCGCCCGGTGACCCAGATCTGCACCGCCAGGGCCACCCCGCCGCAGATCCCGTAGAAGCGACCGAAGTACCCGGCCAGGTCGTTCTGCTCGAGGACGGCGGCGGCCGAGAGCTTGAACTGGAAGTCGACGATGGTCACCGCCGCGGCGCTGGTGGCCCCGATCAGGGCGACGATGGCCAGGTGCTTGTTGGAGAGGAAGGCGAGGCCGGCGCGGGAGAGCACCCGGGGCATGCGCGCCGGCCGGGAGCGGAACCGCCCCGGGGCGGCGGAGGCCAGCCGGGAGCCGGCCCGGGCGACCAGGGCGCAGACGAAGAGCTGCGCGATCATCAGGAGGAGGAGGTTCTGCGCTCCCACCACCGGCGCGTAGCGGCCGACGAGAAAGCCGAAGATCACGTTGGCCAGCGTCCCCCCGCCGCCGATCAGCCCGAAGAGCCGCTTGGCCTCCCGGGCGTGGAAGACGTCGCTGGCCAGCGTCCAGAACTGGATCACCACCAGGGAGCCCATGGCCTCCACGAAGATGTAGAGGGCGGCGTAGACCCAGACCGCGTCGGTGAGGGCGAGGGTGGCCCAGAGGGCCGCTCCCAGGGCCGCGCAGGCCAGCGCGCTGCCGGCGTTCAACAGGCCGCGCGGCACCCGGTCGGCCACGCGGGCGTAGAGCCAGGAGACGAGGACGATGGCCAGCGAGCTCCAGATGTACATCCCCGCCAGCCCGCGGGCCGGCCGGTTGGAGAGGTAGAGCGCGTCCCGCACCGACCGTCCCACCACCACCGCGCCGATGGCGTTCGCCGCATAGAGGGCCATCAGGGCGACGCGGCGCCGCTCCCCGGGACGGATGCGCAGCCCGGCCTCCAGCGCGCGCTCGAGCCTTCCTTGCATCGGCGGTCGAGAGTACACGCCGCGCGCGGGGCCGCGCCAGCTTTGGCAAGCGTGTTCGCGCCTTCGCGCGAACACGCAGCAAAGGCGTAGCCGCAGTCTCGCGCCTCCGGCGAGAGAGCGGCTAGAAGACTCCTCCCAACGCCGCATAGCAGTCGAGGATGGCCAACGGACCGCTCTCCAGCCCCCGGGCGCACCCCAGGCGGACGTCGGTGGAAAAGACCCAGCCCAGGACCACCTCGGCGCGCAGCTCGGCGCCGGCGCCCGCGTGCAGGGTGAGATCGCCCGTGCCGGGGGTGAACGCGTCGCCCACATCGCTGTACACGGCGCCGTGCAGACGCCGCAGGTAGACGGGCAGCGTCCAGGGGCCCGTTTCCACGTCGAAGATGGGGAAGCGGTACTCGGCGGTGCCCAGCACGTACTCGGTCCCATGGAAAGCGTCGTTGACGAAGCCGCGGAGGATGCGCAAGGGAGCGTTGGCCGGGTTGAGCACCACGTTCACCAGGTCGGTCTGCTGGAAGCCGCCGAGGAAGAAGTCGTGCCGGTTGGAGAGGTCGCCGCGCGCCACTCCCATCGATGCGCGCAGGGCGAGCACGTGGTGCCAGGGGATCCCGCCGCTGCTCCAGGGCATCGCTACGTACTTGGCGGCCGCCGCCGTGGCCTGCCAGAAGGAGAACTGGCTCCCCAGCGCCGGGTCGGAGAGGCGGAAGGAGATGGCGAACCGCTGCCCCTGCTCGTTGGAGATGCTGCGCACGAACCTGCGCGCGTCCGACCAGGACCAGGTGGCGGTGGCTGCCGCCAGCCACCCTGGCGAGGTGGGGACATTCTGCGGGTTCCGATCCACCGACAGGTTCTCCAGCTGGTAGGTGAGGTCGATCTGTTGCGACTGCTCGATCCGGGAGAAGGGGAACGAGGCCGTGATCGACCCGCCGATGGAGCGCTCGTAGTAGAAGCCCGGCGCGTCCAGCCCGCCCGCCGCTTGCGGGGCGTTCAGGTCGCGGGACAGGTCGAGCGTCAGGTCCGGGTAGAAGGAGTGGTTCAGGTAGGCGAGGTCGAAGCCCGGCTCCTTTCCGGTGATGCTCCACCAGGCAGCCGCTGTGTATTCGTGGCGGTCCACCGCGTCGAAGCCCGCGGTGATCGCCCCTACCGTGGTTCCATAGCCGTCCGCCGCCGCGTAAGGCAGCCAGAAGTGCGGCCGCAGCGTCTCCCAGGGGGAATAGGGATGCGCCGGGTAGACCTCGGGCGGGGGCAGCGCGGTCACCGCCGGGCGCTGCTCCGCCTGTTCAGGCTGATCGCCGGCCAGCCGCCAGGAGGCGGGCTCGAGCGGGAGGCGCCCCAGGTCGTATCCACGCACCCCGTAGGTGACCAGGGCGAGCTGGGTGCCGTCCGGGGAGGGCTCGGGCTCGAAGGCGCCCAGCACGACGTTGGTCACCTGCCGCAGATCGCCGGGGCGCCAGGCGTAGACGTCGTAGACGCCGGTGCGGTCGCTGGTGAAGAGCAGCCATTCGCCGTCCGGCGTCCAGGCCGGGTCCCGGTCGAGCGCGCGATCGTGGGTGACGTCGCTCACCTCGCGGGTGGCCCGATCCACGATGCGCAGGTCCCAGGCGCCGTCGCGGTGGTGGAGGAAGGCCACCCGCTTGCCGTCCGGAGAAACCCGCGGGCTGTCCACCGGCTCGCCCGATGGGTCCTCGAAGAGCGATCGGGGCCCGTCGGGTCCCAGCTCCGCGATGGCCGTCCTTCCCCCCGGCCGCCGCCAGACGAAGACGATGGTCCCGTCCCGGCCCACGTCCGGGGCGTGGGTGCGCTGTCCGCGGGTGAGCCGCCTCTCCTGCCCCGTCGCCGGGTCCCAGGAGCGCAGGTCCTGGAGCACCTCGAACTCCTGGTAGACCTCCGCGCGGGAGAAGATCACCCGCCCGTCCGGGGCGACGGAGAGCGTCGAGTCCCCCGAGCCGTCCGCCCAGAGGTTGACCACGTGGCGGTCGCCCGGCCGCACCGGCTCGGCCATCGGCTGCACGGGGCCGCAGCAGGGGCCGGGCGCAAGCGCGCGCACCTCGGGCAGCCGGTCGGGCCCCACGTTCGTGTAGTAGAGCGTGCGCCCGTCCGGGCTCCAGCGCGGGGTGCGGGTCCATTCCCCCAGGCCGGTGAGCGGCTCCACCGCCGTCTCGCCTTCGGCGCGGATGCGCGCCTGCGCCTCCTCGGCCCGGCGGCGCTCCGCCGCGGCGTACTGGTCGTAGAGCTGCAGGTAGCTCTCCCCCCGCACCCGCTCTGCGCTGAGGTTGAGGGCGAAGGGGACGATGCGCGAGCCGAAGTCGTGCGAGAGATCGCGCAGCGCCCCCAGCCCGTACTGCTGGTTGACGAAGTAGAGGAAGCGCGAGCCGACCGTGTACTGGCCGAAGCCCCGCGGCCACTTCAGGGGCAGGTTGGAGAGCGTATCGATGTCGGACAGCGTTCCCGCCAGCGCCTGGGCCCGGGTCATCATCTCCTCCCCCGAGGCGCGCAGCCGGCCCGCGGCGCTCACCTCGCTCTCGGCGAAGACGGCCATCCCCTCGATGAACCAGGTGGGCTGCCCGCCGTTGGGGATCCAGATCTTGCCGAACACGGTGTTGATCCCCTCGGGGAGGCCGAGCACGGTGTCGAGGTGCAGGATGTGGGTGTACTCGTGGGCGATCAGCTCGTACACGTTCTCGTCGAAGTCGGCGAGCGTGCTGCGCGAGTCCGGCGGCGGCGCGTAGGCGTGGATCAGGTTGTAGAGCAGCGGGCTGGCGTTCCCGTTGGCGAAGTCGGTGTCGTCCTGCACCACGATCTGCGTCTGCCCGGAGGGAAGGTGCTCGAGCAGCGGGGCCAGCCGCTCGTGGGCCAGCTCGGCGGCCCGGGCCACCCGTTGCGCGAATCGGTAAGTCCCCTGGTGGTAGTGCACCTGGAAGTGCGGAGTCTCCAGCGTCTCCCAGGCGAAGCGGGGATCCAGCGCCAGCGCCGGAAGGGCCGCGAGCAGGAGGAGGGCGGAGAGCCGCATCAGGCGGTGCGCAGCGTCCCGGAGGCGCGCCGCTTGGGGAGGCGGGCGAGGAACTTCTCCAGCCGCAGGGTGATCAGCTCCGGGTGCTCGATGGTGGCCACGTGCGTCCCGCCCGGCACCGAGAGCAGCTCCGACCCGGGGATGCGGGCGTGCATCTCCTCGCTCAGCCGGTAGGGGGTGAAGGTGTCGTCGGTCCCCGCCACGATCAGCGTGGGCACGTCCACCTGCGGCAGGTGGTCGAGCGCGGTGTGCTCGCTGGCATGGCTGAGCATGCCGAGGAAGAGGCGGGGGTCCATCCCGGCCAGGTGGCGGAAGTAGGGGAGGAAGTCGTCGCGACGCACCAGCCTGCCGTTCACCTCCAGGTGGGTGGCCAGCTGGTAGGCCAGCTCCCCTCCCGAGAGCAGCCGCCAGATCAGCCCCATCGCCTGCGGATACTTCCCCGCCGCGCCGATCAGCGAGGGGAGGAGGATCTTCATCGCCTTGTTGTCGTGGAAGGTGTCCAGCGGCAGCCCGTAGGAGCCGCAGATCAGCACCAGGGCCAGCACCTCGGAGGGATGGCGCCGGTGGTGCTCCAGCGCCACCTGCACGCCCATCGAGTGCCCCAGCAGCACCGCCCGGCGGGTGGAGGTCGCGCGCAGCACCGCCTGCAGGTCGGAGGAGATGTCGTCGAAGGTGACCCGGGCCGGATCGGAGGGGTTGCCGCTGCGCCCGTGCCCCCGCAGGTGCCAGCGGACGATGCGGTGCTTTCCGGCAAAGTCGCGAACCAGGTACTTCCAGGCGAATCCGTCGCATCCGATCCCGTCGCAGCAGACCAGGACGGGCGAGCCGTCGCCCACCGCCGTCCAGTGGATGCGCGTGCCGTCGGGCGCGTCCGCGAATCCCGACTCCGCCTCCTGCGGCCCGGTCTCCATGAACGAATGGTAGCGCAGGTTCGCGCTGGAAGCCCGGCGGTGGGGGCATTACTATCGCGCCGGATGCACGACCACCATCACGGGCAGGAGCACGCGCATCCGGCCGGTCTCCAGCGAGCCGGGGAGCAGCGGCGGCTGGTGTTCGCCCTCCTGGTGGCCGTCGCTGCCATGGTGGCGGAAGCGGTGGGCGGCTGGGCGGCGAACAGCCTCGCCCTCCTCTCGGATGCCGGGCACATGCTGGCGGACGCGGGGGCCATCGGCCTCTCGCTCTTCGCCCTGCGCGTGGGCGCCCGCCCGGCCGATGCCCGGCGCACCTACGGGTACCAGCGCCTGGAGATCCTCGCCGCGCTGGTGAACGGGGCCTTCCTCCTCGCCATCGCCGTGGGGATCGCCATCGAGGGCGTCCACCGTCTCCGCCACCCCGAGCCCGTGCAGGTGCAGACGGTGGCGCTGCTCGCCTCGCTGGGGATCGTCCTCAATGCCGCGGGGATGTGGATCACGCACGGCGGATCGCACTCCAGCATGAACCTGCGCTCCACCTTCCTCCACCTCGCCGGCGACCTGCTCAACTCGGTGGGGGTGCTGGTCTCCGCCGCCCTGATCGCCTGGACGGGACAGCTCGCGGCCGACCCGATCATCAGCTTCCTCATCGCCGGCACCATCGTCTGGAGCGCCATCCGCCTCTGCCGGGAGGCGGTGGACGTGCTCCTGGAGGGCGCTCCCGGCCACATCCCGGTGGGCGACGTCTCCCGGGCGCTGGCGCAAGTTCCCGGGATCTCCGCGGTGCACGACCTGCACGTCTGGACCATCACCAGCGGGCTGGTGGCGCTCTCCTGCCACATCGTGGTCACCTGCGACTCGCCCGGCTGCCGCAGCCACGACGAGATCCTCACCGACGCCAAGGCGCTCCTGCGCGAGCGCTTCGCCATCGAGCACACCACCATCCAGTTCGAGAGCGAGCAGTACAGGCACGAGGAGGTAGTGCATTAACCCGGTCCAGGTGGCGTGGGCGCGGCGGCCGGCCAAGGCGGTGGCGCGCCTCGGCGGGCAGGAGCTGCTGGTGATGAGCATGCGCGAGCTGCTCGCGGCAGCGGCCCGCGAGTCGCTCCCGCTGGTGGCCCTGGCCGCCCCGGCGCCCGCCGCCATCGCCGGCTTCGCCCGCGCCGCCCGGGACGCCGAGGCGCCGCTCTTGCTCATGCGCCCCTCCGGCGCCGACGAGAAGGGGCCCGAGGAGGCGCGGGAGGACGGGGCGTTCGCCGACGCGGCCTTCCGCGCCGCCGGCGACCTGCGCTTCTTCGGCCCGGTCGCCCTGCTCAAGGATCCGCCCAGGGCGGGGAGCGCGCTCCCCGATCCCCAGCGGGTGCAGGCGGAGATCGACGCGGGCTTCACCGGCGTCTCCCTCTCCGCCGCCGACACGCAGCAGGACGCGCGCAACGCGGCCCTCACCGCCAGCGCGGTCTGCCAGATGGAGCTGGGGCTGGAGATCGTTCCTTTGGGAGGCGCAAAGGCCGCCGCGGAGCTGGCCCGCCAGCTTCGCTCCCGCGGCGCGCCGCCCAGCGCGGTGCGCATCACCGGGATGGAGGAGGAGGCCGAAGGGCTGGCCGCCGAGCTGGGAGGGACGGCTCTCTCCTCGGCCACCGAGTCGCTGGCGCCCGACCTGGCCCGCAAGGGAGTCCGCCAGCTCACTGCCTCGGGCCCCTTCCTCCGTGCCCTGCGGCGGGCGGCGCCGCCGGCCGTCTGGGACGCGCTCCAGGCCTGGGCCGACGAGAAGGGCGCCACCCTCGAGCAGTCGGCCGCGCACCACCAGCGCCTCTTGCGCGGCCTCGACCCCGCGGTCCAGGAGCGGCTGGAGGCGCTCTGCTGCTACGAGGCGCTCGACCTCTACCGCAAGGCCGGGGTGCGCGGCACCTCCCGCAAGCTGATCGCCGCGGTGGCGGCGCTGCACGAAGGAGAGGGTTGAGGATCGTCGGGGGCGAGGCCCGGGGGCGTCCGCTGCGCGCGGTCCCCGGCCGCGGCACCCGCCCCACGGCGGACCGGGTGCGGCAGAGCCTCTTCGACCTGCTGGGCCAGCGGATGGACGGGCTGCGGGTGCTCGATCTCTTCGCCGGCACCGGCGCGCTGGCGCTGGAGGCGCTCTCCCGGGGAGCGGCGCACGCGGTGCTGGTGGAGAGCGACCCGCGGGCCTGCGCGGTGATCGAGCAGAACCTGGCCACCCTGGGATACGGGGATCGGGCCCGGCTGCTTCGCGCCGGGCTGCCGGACGCCTTGGGGCGCCTGCGCGGCAGCCGCTTCGACCTGGTGTTCTCCGATCCGCCCTACGCCCTGCGCGCGGCGCAGTCGACGCTCGATTCGCTGGCCGCCAACGGGCTGCTCGAGCCTGGCGCCCGGGTGGTGCTGGAGATGGATCGCCGGGAGCCGGCCCCGGTGCCGCCCCCGCCCCTCGCCGCCGGGGGCGAGCGGCGCTACGGCGACACCCGCCTGCTCATCCTCTCAGCGGAATAGCCGGGGGTAGACGCGGAAGGTCTTCTCGCTGCGGGCGCTGAACGCGGTGCCGTCCACGCCCAGGCCCACCAGCGGC
>Ga0335084_10008782_pt1 | contig 10075 bp, 6 predicted proteins | sample Lox_Sample_44_FD_206721 | JGI IMG/M metagenome (GOLD analysis project Ga0335084, IMG submission 206721) | Soil microbial communities from Loxahatchee National Wildlife Refuge, Florida, United States - Lox_Sample_4.4 | ecosystem: Environmental > Terrestrial > Soil > Wetlands | place: USA: Florida... | reverse complement strand
TAGGCGTTGATGCGACCGTGGTGCATTTCCGCCAGGCCGTGGGCCAAGCCCATTCCCGCCCTCCTCGCGGGCCGCATCACCAAACGATCCACGATATGGATCGCCAGGTGCTCGCGATGGATCGCCACGCGAAAGTGCTCGGCGACCGTTTCGCGCGTGTCCTCCACTGTCGTCGGACGGAAGATCGCGTCGAAGATCACCCGCACCGGGTTGGAGAAGCCCGTCGCGGTGTAGGTCATCTCCGGCAACAACCGCCGCACCCCGCCGTCCCAGCGCTCGCCCCGCGCCAGCCGCCGCCGGCGCGTGAGCCGCAGGCGCAGCACGACGTAGGTCAGCACCAGCAGCGCCACGAGCGCCACCAGCATGTAGGAAGTCGACATCGCGAATACCACCGGATTCGCCTCGCCGCCGCGGTGCAGAACGACCAGCCCTCGTCCCGGCAGCACTTGCTGCCCGACCTGCGCGCCGAGGTCGTGGAACTCCGCCGCGAACGCCGCGGGCAGCGTGCCGTGTGCCGCGTGCGAGGCGAAAAACGGCGGCACCAAAGCCTCGGACACGCTTGCGTTTGTCCACGGCTGCAAGCCACGGTCCAGAGCGGGAATCAAATAGGTAGGCAGCGCGCCAAGCGCGAGGCACAGCGCCGCCAGGAACAACATCGGCACGACCGAAGACTTCGCCGCCTCGGTGGCCCGCGCGGCCCCTTGGGAGCGCGATATGCCGAGGAAGCCCATCGCGAACATCTTCACGAAGCAGGTCACCGCCAGTGCGGCCGTCAGCGCGAGCCCGGCCCCGCACAGCGCGAAAACGATCTTGACTGGTATCGAAGGTAATTCCGCCGACCGCAGCATGGTCTGCAGCGTCAGCCATTCGCTGACGAAGCCGTTGAACGGCGGCAACGCGGCGATCGACAGCGCGCCGACCAGTACGGCGCCCGATGTCCACGGCATCACGCGAATCAGCCCGCCCAGCTTGTTCAGATCGCGGGTGCCGGCGCGGTCGTCGACCGTTCCCGCGCCCAGGAAGAGCAGCGCCTTGTATACCGAGTGGTTGATCATGTGATAGAAGCCGGCGACGAAGGCGATGCCCGCGAGTACGGGACGTCCATAGGCCGTGAACACGAGGCCGGCGCCGAGGGCGGCGGTCACGATCCCGATGTTTTCGATCGAGCTGTGAGCGAGCATGGCCTTCAGGTCGTCTTCGGTGGCGGCGTAGAGAATTCCGATCAGCGCGGAGACGGTACCCACAACGAGCACGACGAGTCCGGCACCGGCGATGTCGACGGGGACGAGATCGAGATTCAGGCGAACGATGCCGTAAAGCCCGAGATTCAGGATCACTCCGGAAAGAATCGCCGATACGTTTGCCGGCGCGGCGGGATGCGCGCGGGGAAGCCAGGCATTGACCGGCACGAGGCCGGCCTTGATGCCGAAGCCGAAGAACGTCAGCAGAAAAATGCTCCAGCGTGCGGTCGATCCCAGATCCCCGCCAGCGGCCTTGAGCGCCGAGAATTCCAGCGATCCCGCCTTCGCCCCCAGGAACACGAACACCAGAACCACCGCTACGAATCCCGCCTCGCCCATCGCCAGCATGAGGTAGCCTGCCTGGCTGCTCGCCTCGCGCCGGTACTCGAAGGTGACGAGGAGATAGCTCAGCACGGACATCGCCTCCCACGCGAGCAGGAACAGCAACGCGTCGTCGGCGATCAGGATCAGCACGATCGAGGCGAAAAGCAGCAGAAACCACGCATTCATCGCCCTCAGGCTGTAGCGTCCCGAGTAGCGCTTGAGGTAACCCGCCGAGAAGATCGAAGCGGCCGCCACGACGACCGCGGCCGTGACGAGAAAGAGCGCGGACAGGCGATCGACGGAAACGGCGAGCTCGCCAAACGGAACGATCGTCCAGAGCCCCGCCTTGAAGCCGACGCCGGACCAGAGCACGTGCGCTCCGACCCCCATTGCCGCCGCGGCGGCCAACGACCCGGCCCAGGCGAGCACCGCGGGGTTGCGCCGGTCGGGGACGATCAACCCCGCCAGCGCCCCGGCGCTGCAGAGCGCGAACACCGAAGCGAGCAGCAGTCCATCGGCGCTCATGAGAGTCTCCTCGCCCGCCGCGGCGCCCGGCGCACGCCGCCGTCGCGTCAGTACGCCGGCAGCAAGGCGAGCGCGATCAGCAGGGCCAGAAATGCATAGGTCACGTAAGCATTGATGCGTCCGTGGTGCATCGCCGCCAGGATGTTCGCCAAAGCGAGCGTCGTCGCTCTGACCGGCCGGAACACGAGCGAGTCCACGAGGTGCACCTGCTCTTTCTCCCGCCGGATCGCCACGCGAAAGTGCTCGGCGACCGTCTCGCGCGTGTCCTCCACTGTCGTCGGACGGAAGATCGCGTCGAAGATCACCCGCACCGGGTTGGAGAAGCCCGTCGCCGTGTAGGTCATCTCCGGCAGCAACCGCCGCACCCCGCCGTCCCAGCGCTCGCCCCGCGCCAGCCGCCGCCGGCGCGTGAGCCACAGGCGCAGCACGACGTAGATCGACGCCAGGAGCACGCCCAGGGCCAGCAGCATGTAAGAGCTCGACATCGCGAACACCACCGGATTCGCCTCGCCGCCGCGGTGCAGGACGACCAGCCCCCGTCCCGGCAGCACGTCCTGTCCCACCTGCGCACCGAGATCGTGGAACTCGGCCGCGAACGCCCCGGGCAGCGTCCCGTGCGCCGCGTGCGACGCGAAGAACGGCGGGACCAGCGCCTCGGCGGCACTTGCTCCCGCGAGCTGCGTCGATGCGGGATCCAGCAGCGAAATCACGTATGTCGGCAGGACGCCGAACGCAAGGCAGAGCACCCCGAGGATCGCCATGGCCGCGAGCGCGCCCGCAGCGGCCTCGTTCACCCGTTGCCCCTCATCGAGCCGGCGCGCGCCGAGAAAGCTCATCGCGAACACCTTCACGAAGCAGGTCACCGCCAGTGCGGCCGTCAGCGCGAGCCCCGCGCCGCACAGGGCGAACACGATCTTCGCGCCGGTGGATGACAGCTCCGCCGCCCGCAGCATCGTCTGCAGCGTGAGCCACTCGCTGACGAACCCGTTGAACGGCGGCAGCCCCGCGATCGACAGCGTTCCCGCAAGGAAGGCGAGCGCGGCGAGCGGCATCGCCTTGATCAGGCCGCCGAGCCGGTCCATGTCGCGCGTGCCGGTCTGCGTCTCCACCGCCCCGACGCCGACGAACAGCAGCGTCTTGTAAAGTGAGTGGTTGATCAGATGGTAGAGCGCAGCGACGAAGGCGATCGTCGCGAGCGCAGGGTGATGCGCGGCGAAGAAGACCATTCCGGCGCCGATGCCGCAAACCACGATCCCGACATTCTCGATGGAGCTGTGCGCCAGCATCGCCTTGAGGTCGTTGTCGGTCGTCGCGTAGAGGATTCCGATGAGCGCCGAGGCCGTCCCGACGACGAGAGCCACCAGGCCCATAGCCGCGTGCGCCGCCGGCAGGAGATCGGCATTCACCCGCAGGATGCCGTAGAGGCCGAGGTTCAGCGTCGCGCCGGCGAGCACCGGGGCGAATGCGCGCGGCGCGGCGGCATAGGCGCGCTGCAGCCAGGAGTTCACGGGCACCAGGCCGGCCTTCACGCCGAAGCCGAACAACGTGAGAAGAAACACTCCCCAGCGGGTGTCCGTGCCGAGGCCCCTCGCGGCGGACCTCAGCGCGTCGAACTCCACCGAGCTTGCATCGAGCGCGAGCAACAGGAAGCCGAGTGCGGCCGCGAGCGTGCCAGCCTCGCCCATCGCGAGGAGCAGGTATCCGGACGCGACCTGCTGCCCGTTCTCCCGGCGCTGTCCGCTCGCCACGAGCAGGTAGCACAAGACGGACATGACTTCCCACGCCAGGAAGAACGACACCGCGTCGCCCGCGATCAGGATCAGCACTATCGAGGCATAGAGTGCGAGCAGCATGACCGTAAACGCACGCTCGTGGCCGCGCAGCGATTCGCCACGCAGCTCACCGGCCGCGTAGATCGACGCCGGGAACAGCACGAGGCCCGTTGCGAACGCGAACACCGCGGAGAGCGGATCGAGGCGCAGCGTGAGCGTTGCCAGCCCCGGCACCGACCACAGCGCCTGGGCAAAACCGCTGCCGGTGAGCAGCGCCACGCCGCCCGCCGCGGCCGTCGCAGCTGCGGCGACGCAGCCCAGCCATGCAAGCACATTACCCTGGCGCGCGGGGCGGACCGCGAGGGAAAGCACGATGCCCACGCCGCACGCCGCGAAGAGCAGGACGATGAGCGTCAGCGTCGCCATTACCGTTCCGGGTAAGGTTCAGAAGGCGTCGAGACCAGCGGCACCGGCGGCGTGCGCCCGACCGCCACGAGCAGGCCGTGCAGGATCGCGAGCGGCGGCGGCGGATTGCCCGGTACCTCGACGTCCACCGGCAGCACCTCGCTGGCACCCTTGCCGCAGACGAAACTCTCCGCAAACACCCCGCCCGAAAGCGCGCAGGCGCCCACGGCAACGACCCGCTTTGGCGTCGGCATGGCGTCGTGAATCTTCTTCAGTGCCGTGCGCATGTGGTCGGTGACGGGGCCGACGACCAGGAGCACGTCGGCGTGGCGCGGCGTCGGCGTAATGAAAAAGCCGAGCCGGTGCATGTTGTAGTAGGGGTTGTTGAGCTGCTTGACCTCGTTTAGACATGCGCCGCAGTCGCCTGCGTCGACCACTAGGATGTGGAGAGAGCGCTGGAACGGTCGGCCCAGCTGACCCCGGACCTGGGGTTCGCCGGTGAGCCCCGCCCACTCCCAGCCGGCGCGCCAGGCGAGGGAGCGCTCCACGCCGCGCACGCAGCGGTAGCAGTGAACGCAGCGCCGGTAGTCCACCGAAATCTTCCCGTTCGCGTGCGCGAGCGCGTGCGTCGGGCAGCGTCCGGCAAGCCCCGCGGCCTCCGCGCCGAACTCACCGCCGACGGGCAATCCCGGGGTGACGCCGGGAGCGTGCTCGGGGCCGCTCGGATAACCGGTCGTTTTGATCCCGGTCCGGATGCCTCTGACGACCCACCGACTCATGAGCGCTCCGATCCGTCCCTGATCATCGATCGTTCTCGGCCACCGAAAGATCGAAGGTGGAGAGAATGATCGGAAAGTCTTGGAACGCGAACTTCTCCGCGGCCAGATGGAAGCTGTGCCAATTGGCGAAGGACGGCGTGACGATGCGGTAACGCGACACCCGGCCGCCGTCATCCAAGCCCACCCAGTGGAACGCCGCGCCGCGCGGCGCCTCGACCGCGCCCAGCGCGGCACCCGCACGCAGATTGATCGGTGCGCGGGTCTCGCCTTCGGTCAGCGCCGCCACGGCTTGCTCCATGATGCGCACCGATTGCCGCGCTTCCGCGAACAGGACGCGCAGACGCGCGTAGCCGTCGCCCTCCTCCTCGAGCGGGACGTCGAACTCGAACGATTCGTAGCCCGAGTAGGGCTGCGCGCGGCGCAGATCGCGGGCGAGCCCCGAAGCGCGCGCGACCGGGCCAACCAGGCTGTAGGCCCGCGCGGTGCGGGGGAAGATCACGCCCACTTCCTCGATCCGATCGAGGAAGCTGCTCGAAATGCGGAGCTGGCTCTCGAGCTCGAGCATCCGGCTCAGGACAGCCTTCGCCTCGCCGAGCGCCTCGCGGCAAGCTCCGGTCGCAAGATCACAGAGCAGCCCGCCGGGCGCGAGCAGGCCGAACAGGTAGCGATGGCCGGTGAGCTTGCCCGATGCCCGCAGCAGTTCCTCCTCGAGGATCCCAGCCTGGCTGGTCGCAACCACCAGCGCAGTGGATTCGCAGATCTCCTGGACCGCGCCCGCGTGCTGTCGCAGGCGTTCCAGCTCCGCCAGGAAGACGCGCAAAGCGCGCGCCCGCGCCGGCACGTCGGCGCCGGCGATCGCCTCGAGGGCCTGACAAAACGCCAGGCCGTGGGCGAATGCCGTCGTCGCGGCAAATCGTTCCGCCAGAAGCAGGACCTCCTCGGCTGTCTTGCCCTCGGCTAGCTTCTCGACCGCGCGCCACTTGTAGAACAGGCGCGTAGCGGAACGGATGACGTCCTCGCCGACCGTCTCGAGGAGGAAATGCACCGATTCGGTCACGCCCGAGAACTTCGGCCCGATCGGCATCACGAACGCGCCCGGCTCGTGGACCACGCGCCGCGGCCGCCAGTCGGCCTCCGGACGACGGTCGCGCATGGCCGCCTCCGCGTCGAAGCCGCGCCGCATCGGTGCGACGCCCTCCTGCCAGGCGTCGTCGTGGAGCACGAAATCGCCGAGGCGCGGATGACCCTCGAACCGGACACCGAACAGGTCCTCGGCCTCGCGCTCGTGCCAGTCCGCCGCATAGATCCTGGCTTCGACGACGATGCTGGGGAAGACGTTCTCCGCGAGCGGTGCTCCAACGATCACCTGGACCCATCCGGCGTCACGCTCGCCGTAGAACACGTACCGCAGTCGCCAGTCGTCCGCACCTTCCTCCACGATCAGACCGGCGAAGCTGAAGTCCCATTCGTGGAAGAGACGACGACATAGGTCGACGAGGGTGGCGCGCTCGCAGGTCACTTCGTTCACGCGCCTTGCGGCATCGAAGCGGCACCGTGCCCGCTCGGGCCAGCCGCCCTCGATCAGGTTCTTGAGCTCGCCGCAATTCATGGACGAGTCATCTGGTCAACGCCGCGGCGGCGTGCTGCAGAAGCTCGTGCAGGGGCTCCGGGACGTAGACTCCCAGCACCAACACCGGCACGGCGGCCAGAATCAGCGCCAGCTTGCAAGTGAACGGCAGGCGGTATCCCTGCGCCTCGCGGAGATCCGCGCCGTCCGGCTCCGGCGCTGCGTTTGCCGGCGCGCCGAAGACCATGCGATTCAGATGGCCCATCACGCCGAAGAAGGCGATGACGATGAACAGGGCCAACAACCCCGTCGCGATGTAGCGCCCCTGCGCCAGTCCCGCCTTGAGGATCGCGAATTCGCTCAGGAAGACGGCGAGCGGCGGCGCGCCCGCGATCGCGAGGCCGCCGAAGAGGAGCGCGGCGCTGGCGGCGGGCGCGCGGCCGATCAGCTCCCGCACCGCGGCGATCTCGCGCGTGCCCACGGTAAGCAGCGTCGCTCCAGCGGCGAAGAAGCAGAATGACTTGGTTACCGAATGGCTGACGATCTGCTGCATGGCCCCGTAGTCGGCAGCCGACGCCCCGAGCCCGATCGCCGTCAGAATGATGCCCATGTGCTCGACGGTGGAGAATGCGAACAGCCGCTTGTAGTCGGTCACCTGGAGCAGCAGGAAGGCCGCGGTGCCGACCGAGATCAGCCCGAGCACCAGGGCCCAGGTATTGGCGTGAGCGCCCGGCACGGCCTGCATCACTGGAAACAGCCGCAGGATGACGTAGAGGATCGACGTGGTTTCGATACCCGAGAGCAGCGCGCACACCGGGGACGGGGCCTGGCTGTGGGCATCGGGCAGCCAGGTGTGCATCGGCACGAGGCCGACCTTCGTTCCGAGACCGATCAAGATCAGCAAGAACGCGACTTGCGTGGGAAGCGCCGGCATTCCGGGCGCCGCCGCGACGAGCCCCGTCCAGGTGTATGCCCCTCCGCCCCCGGCGTGCAGGGAGGCGAAGAGCACCAGGAATCCGAACAAAGCGATGCCCGCGCCCATCAGCGACAACACCACGTATTTCCAGGCGGCCTCGAGCGCCTCGCGCGTGTTCTCGAACGACACCAGCAGCGCCGAGCAGAGCGTCGTTAGCTCGACCACGATCCAGACCACCGTCGGCTCCGCCGCCAGCGGAATCGCGAGCATCGAGAAGACGAAGAGGTTATAGCTGGCGTGATAGAGGCGCAGCCTCCGCGGCCTCGGGTTCCCGTGCGCCATATAGCCGACCGAATAGATGGCGGCGGTGGTCCCGACCAGCGCGATCAACAGCAGAATCAGCGCGCTCAGCCCGTCGACGGCGATCCAGTTCGACCAGGCCGGGTCGAGTGTGTCCGTGACGGAGCCCCCTGCCGCAATGCGCCATGAGATCCGCGCGGCGAGCCCGAGGACGATCAGGCACGACAGCACCGTCACAGCGGGTACCCAGCCCCGCCTGAATGGAAGCCACACGAGCGCGGCGGCGGCAAGCGGCGGAAAGAGAATGGCGATGACGCTCATGGCATCGCCTCCTGCGCCCCTCGTTTCGCGGGCGCCTCCCTCAGGCTCGCCAGCTCGCCGACGGCCGTGGTGCCGATCCGCTGCTCGACCGCCCGGACGAGTACACCCACGATGAACACGATGATCAGGCCGTCGGTAGCGATGGCAAGCTCGACCAGGACCGGCAGTTCGCGGGCGATGGAGATGCCGGCGAGGAACGCGCCGTTCTCCATCGCGAGCAGCCCGATGAGCAGCGGCATCGCCTCACGTCGGACGGTGAGCGTGAACGCGCCGAGCGCGAGCCCTGCGATCCCGATGGGCACGTTCGGACCCTCGTGCTCGGGGCCGAGCGCGTTCGCCAGCGGAACGCCCAGAAAATAGGCTCCGATCGCAAGCGCCAGGGCGATGGTCAGCGCGGTCGGGATGTTGAGCGCCTGGTCGATCTCGCGGCGGGTATAGATCTCCGCCGGTGCGGTCCGGCGCAGCAGCCACGGGACGATGATCGGCTTGCTGACGAGGTTGACGAGCGCCACGCCGTAGAGGTGCCCCGAATCGAAGCGCAATCCGAGCAGCGCAGCCGAGGCCGCAAGCAGCAACGATTGGGCGATGAACAGGTGCAGGCAGCCTCTCGCCTGTCGCATCGCGACGATCCCGAACGCGGTGAGCAGGAAGAGACCGGTCGCGAGCGCGTTCAGGTTCTCAATCAGCTGTCGCGTTGCGTCGCTCATCTTCCGATCAAACCGCGAAGACTTGCGCAATCATTGCCGCCACTGACGTGATGAACGCCGCGCCCAGAAATTCGACGATGCGAAACAAGCGCAGCTTCGACAGCGACGACTCGATCACGACCAGCACGAGCACGAAGCAGAAGATCTTGAGCAGCACGAGCGGTATGGCGAGCAGCACAGCGCCAGGCGTCTGCTCCGCCGCGAGGCCCCACGGCGTGACCAGCACATTCAGGAAGATACACAGGAGCACGAAGAACTTCATCTGCCCGCCCCATTTCATCAGCGCGAAGCCGCGTCCGGAGTACTCCAGCGACTTGGACTCGTCGATCATCGCCAGCTCGAAATGGCCGGTCGGGTTGTCCACCGGGATGCGCCCGCCCTCGGCGAGGATGAGCATTAGGAACGCCAACACCAGAAGGACGTGGGACGGCGCGAAGAAGTTCGCCAGCGGCGTCACCCATTTCTGCTGGACGATGTAGGGGATCGTCGAGCCGGCCACGAACGAGACGGTGAAGAACACGATCATGAACACCGGCTCGGCGAGAAATCCGACCATGCGCGTGCGGCTCGCTCCGATCGGACCGTAGGGATTGGCCGTGTCCACCGCCGCGAGCGCGGCGAAGAATCCTCCCAACGCCAGCACGAAGCCGCCGCCGAGCATGTCGCCCATGAAGGCGAAGAAGAGCGGATAGCTCGTCAGCACCGGAATGAGCAGCGCGACGAAGATCGGTGCGACGAAAACGACGTACGGGGTGAAGCGGAAGATCCACGAGCTGTCGTGAGAGACGATCTCGTCCTTGTGGAAGAGCTTCCACAGGTCACGGTAGGGCTGGAGCAGGCTCGGCCCGCGCTTCGACTGCACCATCTCCTTCAGTCGAGCGAGCACGCCGCTCACCAGCGGCGCGAATACCATCACGACCGCAACCTGGAGGAGGTTGAAGAGGATTCGCTCAGCCATTCTTTTCCCACGCGAAGCGCACCGATCCTCCCAGAGGACGTGCCATCTCGGCCGCAAGGGGAGCGTGGTACCGCCGCAACTCTAGGAGCAGTACCTACCGCCCTCCCTCACCGAGGAAGCAGTAGGCACCATCAGCCATTACGGCGGTTTTGTTGACTGCCAGGAGGGGGCCATCTCCTGTGGTGAGGCGATCGTAGCCGACGCCCGCTCGGAACGCAAGGACGCGGATCGGGGCTTGCCAGGCCAGCCCGATCTCGGTC
>Ga0335084_10008780_pt1 | contig 10077 bp, 9 predicted proteins | sample Lox_Sample_44_FD_206721 | JGI IMG/M metagenome (GOLD analysis project Ga0335084, IMG submission 206721) | Soil microbial communities from Loxahatchee National Wildlife Refuge, Florida, United States - Lox_Sample_4.4 | ecosystem: Environmental > Terrestrial > Soil > Wetlands | place: USA: Florida... | reverse complement strand
GCTGTGCCAGCCCGCGGCTGATACATCGGCATCACGACGCCTCCGGTCGCGGGGTGCCATCTTCGAAATACCGGGTGGGCCCGCCTGCCCCGTCGCGGCGCCCTCCCGGACGAAGGAGGGCCGCGGTGGGCCTGGTTCCGGAACGCGGATCGAGCCGGAGCTGGGAGATCCGTTCCGGCCGCGCGTTGCTTCCCGCGGAGCTGGACCTGCCACCGCACCCGGAAGGCTTCGTCGTCGTCGCGTATCCGGCGGCGACCCGCCGTCTCGATCCGCGCGAACGATTCGTCGCCCATGTGCTCCACCAGGCCGGGCTCGGCACGCTCGCCCTCGACCTCCTCACGCCCGAGGAGGAGCCGATCGACCAGCGGACGGGGGAGTTCCGGTTCGACGTGGCATTTCTCTCTGACCGGCTCCAGGCCGCGATCGACCGTGCCGCGTTCGACGGGGAAACGGAGCACCTCCCGCTCGGACTCTTCGGCATGGGAACGGCCGGGGCGTCGGTCCTCTCCGTCGCGGCCGCGCTCGGCGACGGCATCCACTCCGTCGTCGTCCGCTCCGGCCGCCCCGACCTGGCAGGGCGCGCCCTGCCCCGGGTCACGGCCGACACGCTCCTGATCGTCGGCGAGCACGATCCGTGGGTTCTCGAGCGGAACCGCGAGGCGCTGGCGCACCTCCATGGGCACCGCTATCTCTACGTCGTCCCCGGCGCGTCGCACGCGTTCGAGGAGCCGGGGGCCCTCGACGCGGCGGCGCGCGCCGGCGCGGCCTGGTTCACTCGCGCCATCGCCCTTCGCAGGCCGCCGGCACCGGTGACGGACGGCCTCGCTCCCGCGGGAGACCGCCGATGAGACACCGGTCGAGAAGATCGCCAGGACACGGATCGAAGGGAGGGACCCCATGAGCCTGACCGAACTTCACCTGCTCGACGGCCAGACGGCCGACGTCAAGGATCCCGACCGGGTCTGGGCGTGGCCGGCGCGGATCCTCCTCGTCCTTCTTCTCGCCGCCACGGCCTGGATCTCCCTCCGCGCCTATCTCCTTCCTCTGCCTCTCGGGGCGATCGCCCCCGAGGGGGAGTTCTCGGCGGCGCGGGCTCTCCGGCACGTGGAGGCGATGGCGAACGTCCCGCCGGGGGGCGTCGAGGCCTATCTCGCGGCGCAGGCCGCGGCGCTCGGCCTGTCGTCCGAAGCGGCGATCGCCGAGAGCCGGGGCGTGGTGGCCCGGCTCGCCGGCACGGAGCCGACGGGCGCGATCCTCCTCACCTCCTCCTACGACCCGGCCGGCTCCGCGCCCGGCGCCGCCGGAGCGGCCACGATGCTCGAGATGCTCCGGGCCCTTCGGACCGGGCCGAAGCCGAAGAACGACGTCCTCGTCCTTTTCTCGGCCACCCGCCCGCTCGACGAGGCGGCGGTGGCCGCGCGCGGCGCCGCTCTCGTTCTCCGGTTCGAACGGCTCTCCGACCGCGGGCCGGTGGCCCTCCTCGGGTCGAGCCGCCAGACCGGCGGACTTGTTCGCGACGTGCTCCGCCACATCCCGCACCCGACCGCCTTCCTCGTCGGAAACGATGCGGGCGGGCGGCCTCGGGGGGGCACCGCGACCCTCGTCTTCACCGCCATCGGCGGTCCGGCCGCCGGCGCGGCGCCGGACGAGAGGACCGTACAGGACGCCGGCGACACGGCCCTCGATCTGGTTCGCACCCTCGGCGGACTCGCCCTTCCCCCTCCCGCAGAGCCCGACCTCGTCGCGTTCAACGTCGGGCAGGACCAGGTCGTCACGTATCCCGCCGCCTGGTCGAGGACCGGAGGGCTCGTCTCGGTCCTCGCCGCGGTCATCCTCCTCGGACTCGGCTTCGCGAGGCGGAAGCTCGCCCCCGCCGCCCTCGCGACAGGCACGCTCCTCTTCCCGGCCGTCGTCATTGTCGCCTCGGTCGTCGCCGCGACGGCCCTGGCGATCCTCGCCCGGTGGAATCCGGGAGGCCACGCTCTACCGTGGGGAACGCCACACGCGGCCTGGTTCTCGGGAGGCGTCCTCGCTCTCGGCGTGGCGGTCGCCGCTGCGCTCGACGTTCTTCTCCGGACGCGCCGCGCCGCGCCGCGCGCCGACACCGGCCTCGCAGCGGCCGGGCTGATCTGGGGGGCGCTCCTCGCCCTCGTCGCGGGCCTCTGGTTCCCCGAGGCCGCCTACCTCGCCGTCGTTCCGGCGATCCTCTTCGTCCCGGCGTTCCTCGTCCTCTTCCTCACGGACGATGTCTCGCGCCACCCGTGGATGCAGGCGACCGCCCTCGCCCTCGCCGCCGTCCCGGCGGTCCTGCTCCTGACCCCGGTCTGGCGCCTCCTCGACGTGGCCTCGGGCTGGGGCGTCCCGGCACCCCAATTCCTTCCGGCCGCCGTCTCCGCGGGGCTCGGCGCACTCGTCGCCGCACTCCTTCTCCCGCACCTCTCGCTCCCGCGGAGGCGGTGGCTCTTCCCGGCGTTCTGCTTCGTGATCGCAGCGTCCCTTCTCGTCCTGGGCGCGCGCCTCACCCCTTGACGCAGGCGATCGGACGGAGGCGGGCCACGCGCCGCGAGAGGCCCGCCTCCTCCGCGACGCGCGCCACCTCCTCGACGTCCTTGTAGGCTCCGGGGGCCTCTTCGGCCGCTCCCGACGCCGAGTGGGCCTTGATGAGGATCCCGCGCGATCCGAGCTCCGTAATCAGCGCGGCGCCCCGCCAGGTCCGCTTGGCCTGCATCCGGCTCATCTGACGCCCGGCGCCGTGGCATGAGGAACTGAAGGAGAGAGCCGCGCCGTCCGCCGTCCCGGCGAGGACGAAGGAACAGGTCCCCATCGTCCCGCCCACGAGGACCGGCTGCCCGACGCCCCGGTACCGCTCCGGGAGATCCGGATGCCCCGGCCCGAAGGCCCGCGTCGCCCCCTTCCGGTGGACGAAGAGCCGGCGCGGCCTTCCCTCCACGACGTGCGTTTCCTCCTTGCACGTGTTGTGCGACACGTCGTAGAGGAGCGAGAGGCGCGCCTCGGGAATCCGGCGGGCCAGGGTCTCCCGGACGAGGGACCCGACGACCTGCCGGTTGGCAAGGGCGCAGTTGATCGCGGCGCGCATGGCGCCCAGGTAATTCTGGCCTTCCACGGAGCGGATCGGCGCGCAGGCCAGTTCACGGTCCGGAAGGGAGATGCCGTATCGCGAGCCGGCCGCCCCGAGCACCTTGAGGTAGTCGGTCCCGATCTGGTGGCCGAGGCCGCGCGAGCCGCAGTGGATCGAGACGAGGAGGTCCCCCTCGGCGATCCCGAAGAGCTGCGCCGCCGGAGCGTCGAAGATCCGGTCGGCGATCTGAAGCTCGAGATAGTGGTTGCCCGACCCGAGCGTGCCGATCTCGCCGAGCTGCCTCTCCTTCGCTCGGTCGCTCACCTTCGTCGGGTCGGCTCCCCGCATCCGCCCCCGCTCCTCGACGAAGTCCAGCTCCGACTCCTCGCCGAACCCGCGCGCGACGGCCCACCGGGCGCCGTGGACGAGGAGCTCGTCGAGCTCCTTCTTCGAGAGCCTGAGCGCCCCCTCCGAGCCGACGCCCGCCGGGACCGAACGGTAGAGGTCATGCGCCAGCGGCTCCAGCCGGTCACCGAGATCCGCCTCCTTGAGATCCGTCCGGTAGGTCCTCACGCCGCACGAGATGTCGAACCCGACCCCGCCCGCCGAGACGATCCCCTCCTGGTCCGGATCGAAAGCGGCCACGCCGCCGATCGGGAAGCCGTAGCCCCAATGGGCGTCGGGCATGGCGTAGGCGGCGTCGACGATCCCGGGAAGAGAGGCCACGCCCGCCAGCTGCTCGCGCACTTTCTCGTCGAGCCCCTCGACGAGGCGCCGGCTCGCGTAAAGCCGACCCGGAACGCGCATGCGCCCCGTCTTCGGAAGCTCCCAGACGTTCGGCGAGATCTCCCGGAACATCGGACCTCCTCAGACGTCCACGACGCACTGCGCGACCCAGCCGCCGCTCTCGGGGGCGACCCGGAGCGTCGTGAACGTCGCTCCCTTCGGCTCCACGGTGCTTTCGTGCCGCGCCGGATCGTAGCGCTCGCCCGTTCCCCGGGCGACGAGGCGCGCCGGGCCGCCCGGAGGGGCGTCGATCTCGACGTCGAGAGAGGCGAGGAGAATCCGCCGCGTCGCGAAGAGGAAGATCAGTTCGTCGAGGAAGGCCACGAGAAGCCGCTCGAGGTCCTCGGCCTCGCAGACCACGCTCCGCGTGAGCTGCGGCCGGACGGACGAGGCGTCGGCGGCCCAGAGAGACCCGAGGGCGGCCGCGGCGCCGGCGAAGGCCTCGGCGGGCGTGGCGCCGCGACCCCTCACGCCGACGTCGGCGCCATGCTCGAAATGCTCCGCGACGCCCGCCATCGCGCCCTCCCCGGGCCCCCCGGCATAGTACGCATGCACCATAGCAACCGGAGGGGCGTTCCCTCAGATTTACCTTGGCGCCGGACCCTCTCCCCCCAAATTCCGGTGTCGCCGGGCAACCTCATGGGCGCCTCGGAATGGAGGGTCCGGGCCCTTTTTCTTTTTCCTTTCAGGCCGCCCGGCCTTCGCGGGGGACAGCCGTCCCCCGATGACGCGCGCGCATCATGAAATACCCGGCGGCGGGTCCTAACCTTTGGAAGGCGGAGGCGTGCCCGCCGGAGGAGACGATGAAAGTCCGGGACATCATGCACACGAGGGTCGAGACGGTCGACCAGGAAGGGAGCGCCGAGGCCGCCTACAACGTGATGCGGGTGAAGCGCATCCACCACCTGATCGTGACGGCCGGCCCGGAGATCGTCGGCGTCCTCTCCGAACGGGACCTCGGGGGGAAGGACCGCGATGCGATGCGCCAGACCCACAAGGTCCTGAACTTCATGACTCCATACGCCGTGAAGGCGAAACCCGAGATGACGGTGAGGCAGGCCGCGAATCTGATGAGAGGCTGGAGCATCGGCTGCCTCCCCGTCGTGGACCGCGGACGGCTGGTGGGGATCCTGACCGTCTCGGATCTCCTCGACCTCGTCGCCAAGGGGGGGGAACCGGTTCCGGCCCGGCCAGCCCGGAAGCCGGCCCCGGGGAAGAGCCGAAAGTCCCGGGGCTGATCGGCGCGAAACGGGCCGGAGCGCTTCCCGGGGCGGTGGACCCCGACTAGGCGACCGTCGCGTCCTGCCAGTTCTGGAGGAGATGCATGGAGGCCGCGAAGCTGAACGCGTTCGCGTCCGGCCGCCGCTCCAGGCTCATGCAGCCGCGGACGCTCTCGAGCGAGGCGTGCCCGTGCTTCTCCAGCCACCGCGCCACCTCGTCCCGGACCGCGGTGAGGTGCTCGGGCCCGCCTTTCAGGAGCGCCGAGACCATCTGGACCGTGTCGGCTCCCGCGAAGACGGCCTTCAGGACGTCATGCGCCGTGTGGACTCCCCCCGTCGCCGAGAGCGAGAGCTGCAGCCGCCCGGCCAGCATGGCGATCCAGTGGAGGCGGGGAAGGAGATCGGCCGAGCCCGAGAGCCGGAGCTCGGGGCGGACCGTCTGCGTCTCGAGGTCGATCTCCGGCTGGTAGGTCCGGTTGAAGAGGACGAGGCCCGACACCCCCATCTCGTCGAGCTGGCGGGCGAAGCAGACGATCGAGGAGAAGAACGGAAAGATCTTCACGGCCACGGGGATCGAGAGGGTCAGCTTGACGGCCCGGATCATGTCGAGCGTCTGCGCCTCGATGGCCGAGCCGAGGGTCCAGAGGTTCGAGGAGACGTGATAGATGTTCAGCTCGAGGGCGTCGGCGCCGGCCTGCTGCAGGAGGCGCGCGAAGCCGGTCCAGCCGATGTCGGTCGTCCCGTTGAGCGAGGCGATGACCGGGATGGAGACCGCTTCCTTGATCCGCCGGATCCGCTCGAGGTACGCGGCCGGCGAATGTTCGGGGTCCACGGGACCACCGCGGCGGGCCGCTTCGTCGCGGCGGACCTGCTCTTCGAAGAGCGACTTCAGGATGATCGCCGGAGCCCCCGCGTCTTCCAGGCTGCGGACGCTGTCGAGATCCCAAGTCAGGGGCGACGCGCCGGGAATGATCGGATGCGCCAGCTTCAGCCCGAGGTAATTGGTGGAGAGATCCACGATGACGCACGCTGCCGGATGCCGTGGCCGGGCGTCCATGATTCACCTGATTCAAACGGCTCAGGCCCGTCGGTTCGGGCGGGGCCTACCTTGACGGGGGAAACGGCTTGCACGAAGACGCGGGCCGCTGAAAACGCCTCCCGCCGCTTCACCCTCCCGCCCGACGCGGCCGGAGGCGCCGCCGGACGGCTCGTCCGTGGCGCACGGCGGCCCGCCGCCGTGCGCTACTCTTTTTCGATGCCTCGGGGACTCCTCGTCGCCGCGATCGCGCTGGGCGCCGCCGCCCGGTGCACTCTCCTCCTCGAACGGCCGCTCTGGGCCGACGAGATCTTCACGCTGAACCTCGCGCGGCGCAGCGTCGCCGGGATCGTGGAGGCCCTCCGCGTCGACTCCGGGCCACCGCTTCACTACGTCCTCGCACGGCTCGCCCTTCTTCCCCTCGGTCCCCCGGGCCCGCTCGACGTCCTCGTCCGCCTTCCTTCCACGATCGCCTCCCTCCTGCACCTTCCCCTCCTCGTCCTCGTCGCGCGGCGGCTCAAGAAGCCCGAGGCCGGCCTGCCGGCCGCCGCGCTTTACGCCCTCTTTCCGCTCGCCGTCACCTTTGCAGCCGAAGGCCGGGCCTATGCCGTCGCCTCGCTTCTCGTCCTCGCGGCCTTCGAGCGGGCGCTCGCCCTCCGGGAGACGCCGACGGCCGGCCGCGCGGCCGGGCTCGCGCTCGCTGCCGGCGCTGCCCTTCTCTGCCACTACCTGACCGTCTTTCCGCTGCTGGGGCTTCTCGCGCTCCTGCCAACCTCGGATTCGCCGGTTCGGGCACGGATTCTCGTCGGCCTCGCCGGCGGGGCGATTCTGTTCCTGCCGTGGCTTCCCATCGCCCTCGGGCAGCCGCACGCCTCGATGGCCTGGGCGCGCGAGCCGAACGTCGCCCAGGTCCCGTTCTTCTTCCCGGTGAACCTCGCTTTCGGAATCGTCCCCGGGAGGAATCTCGGCGTCCTGTTCGTGCTGGCGATCCTCATTCTCGGCGTCGCCCTCTTCTTCGCAAGGCGCGGCCCGCTCAATCCACTGGCCGCTGTCCTCGTCACCGGCGTTCTTCTCCTCGCCGCCGCCCACTTCCTCGCCGGACCCTTCCTCCTTCCGGAGCGCTCCGCCGTTCTCTTCCTGCCGTTCGTCGCGCTTCTCCTCGCGGGAGGGCCCGTTCCCCTGCCGGTCCTCTCGGCCGGGGTTTCTCTCGCCGGTCTCGTCCTCCTCGTCCGCCAGGCGGCCGCGCCGCTCGTCAGCGACCAGGTCGCGGCGCTTCTCGAGAAGGAGATGAAGCCCGGCCGGAAGGTCTGCGTGGCCGCCCTCTGGGGTCCCGACCTCGACTACCGGCTCACCCGGGCCGGCTACCCCGGCTGCGTCGTCTTCTTCCCCTCGGACGTGGCGCGCCACCCGGGCTGGTTCGAGGAAGGCGAGATCGACGCCGGCCGCCTCGCGGCCGAGGCGCATGAGCTCGTCGCGTCGCCGTCCCGCCCGACGCTTTTCCTTCTTCCGAATGGATCCCGAACGGCGGCCGCCCTCCGCGCGGAGCTGGCGCCACTCGGTCCGCGCCGCCGGGCCGCCAACGCCTTCGTCGACGTCGTGGAGGTTCCGGACGCTTCCCCGGCCGGCGCGCGACTTGCCGTCCCGGGCGATCCGTGAGACTCTGCGCGCTCCCGGCGCGGCGCGCCTGACGCGCCCGGGGGCAGAAAGCGACGCGTCCCCCCATGGCCTTTTCCTCGTTCGGACTCCACCCCGACCTCCTTCGCGGCGTGAAGGAGCTCGGTTTCACCCGTCCCACGCCGATCCAGATCGACGCCATTCCCCCGGCGATGGAGGGGCGCGACGTCCTCGCCTGCGCGATGACCGGAAGCGGCAAGACGGCGGCCTTCCTGCTGCCGATCCTCCACCGCCTCATGGCCAAGCCCCGGCGGACGACGCGCGCCCTCGTCCTGACGCCGACGCGCGAGCTGGCCGCCCAGATCGACGAGCACTTCTCGCAGCTCGCCGTCCACACCCCTCTCACGGGGGCGGCCGTCTTCGGCGGCGTCGGGATGGGTCCGCAGGAGCACGCCTTCCGGAGCGGCGTCGACGTCGTCGTCGCCACCCCCGGCCGCCTTCTCGACCACTTCCGCTTTCCGTACGCGAAGCTCGCGGGGCTCGAGATCCTCGTCCTCGACGAGGCGGACCGGATGCTCGACATGGGGTTCCTCCCCGACATCCGGCGCGTCCTGAAGCACCTTCCCGAGCGCCGGCAGACCCTCTTCTTCTCCGCCACGATGCCGCCGCCGATCGTGCAACTGACCCGCGAGATGCTGAAGAACCCGGTCACCGTCAATCTCGAGCGACAGGCCGCTCCCGCGACCGGCATCACCCAGGCGGTCTACCCCGTCCCGCAGGACCGGAAGGCGGACCTCCTCCTCGCCCTCCTCGCGAAGCGGGGGGTCAAGAGCGTCCTCGTCTTCACCCGGACGAAGCACCGGGCGAACCGCCTCGCCGACAAGCTCACCCGCTCCGGCGTTCCGTGCGAGCGGATCCACGGAAACCGGAGCCAGGCGCAGCGGACGGCGGCCCTCGCCGGCTTCAAGGAGGGGAAGTTCCGCATCCTCGTCGCCACGGACATCGCGGCGCGCGGCATCGACGTCGAGGCCCTCTCGCACGTCATCAACTTCGACGTCCCGAAGGTCCCCGAGGACTACATCCACCGCGTCGGCCGGACGGCCCGGGCGGAACTGACGGGCGATGCCTTCACCTTCGTCTCAACCGAAGAAGAAGCCGACCTGCGCGCCATCGAGCGCACCGTGAATGCGCGGCTCCCCCGGATCACTCTCCCCGACTTCGACTACGCGGCCCGGACCACCGAGCGGCTCGAGATTCCGATCCACGAGCGGATCGCCGAGATCCGCGCCCGGAAGGCCGGCGAACGGCAGCGGGCGAAGGAGAAGGCGGAGCGGCGCGCCGCGCACGCGGCCTCCCCCGGATTCCGCCCGGCATCGACTCCGGGACGGCCCCAGGGCGGGAGAGAATCCGGCCATGGCGCGCCTTCTCGACCTGTCCCACACGGTCACCGCCGGGATGGTCACGTACCGGGGCCTGCCGGGCCCGGTCATCGGAGACCATCTCACGCGTGAGGCGTCGCGCCCGCTCTACGCGGGCGGGACGACGTTCCAGATCGGGAAGATCGAGATGGTGGCGAACACGGGGACGTACGTCGACGCCCCGTGGCACCGGTGGGAGGAGGGCGCGGACCTCTCGGAGCTGCCGCTCGACCGCCTCGCGGGGCGCGAGGGGATCTGCGTGGCGGCGCCGCATGCGCAAGGGCTCGCGGTGGACGAAGAGTTCCTGGAAGGCCAGGAGATCGAGGGGCGGGCCGTCCTCTTCTTCACGGGCTGGTCCGCCTTCTGGGGCACTCCCTCTTACTTTCGACGCTCTTCGCATCTGACATCTTCCGCGGCGTCCCTCCTCGTCGCGCGGGGCGCCGCGATCGTCGGCATCGACTCCCACAACATCGACGACACCGACGACCGGTCACGCCCGGTCCACTCCATCCTGCTCGGCGCCGGGATCCCGGTCGTCGAGCACCTCACGAACCTCGAGGCGCTCCCCGCTTCCGGTTTTCGGTTCTTCGCCATCCCCGTCAAGGTCAAGGGGATGGGGACGTTTCCCGTCCGGGCGTTCGCGGAGGTCTGAGAGGTCGGACAGAACCCGCGCCAGGGGTTTCTGCGTATCACCGGGCGGGGCGGCGGTTTCGGTAGACTTTCGGCCCCGGGGAGAAGGAGGCACTCATGGGCCTGCTCGACAACATCAAGCAGCAGATCGGCTCGCAGTTCATCGAGATCATCCAGTGGCTGGACGACACGAACGACTCGATGGTCTACCGCTTTCCCGTCTACAACCAGGAGATCAAGATGAACGCGCAGCTCACGGTTCGCGAGAACCAGGCGGCGCTCTTCATCAACGAG
>Ga0335084_10008779_pt1 | contig 10078 bp, 10 predicted proteins | sample Lox_Sample_44_FD_206721 | JGI IMG/M metagenome (GOLD analysis project Ga0335084, IMG submission 206721) | Soil microbial communities from Loxahatchee National Wildlife Refuge, Florida, United States - Lox_Sample_4.4 | ecosystem: Environmental > Terrestrial > Soil > Wetlands | place: USA... | reverse complement strand
GGCGTGGAATGTCCCCGGCGGCAGCGCGACCTTGGTCGTTTGACTTTCATCCTACCTCAGGTACAATCGCGCCAACTCTTTCTTCAGGAGATTGGTGATGCCTCAAGTCCACGTCAGCCAGCATCCGCTCGTCAAGCAGAAACTCACCCTCCTGCGCGATATTAATACCAAACCAAAGAAATTCCGTGAGCTCGTCCGTGAAATTTCCATCTTGATCGCTTACGAAGCCACCGCCGATGTTCAGTTGAAAGAAAATACCGTGACGACGCCCATGGGCACGGCACAGGGTTATGAATTGGGTGAAAAGATCGGACTGATCCCAGTGCTGCGTGCGGGACTAGGCATGGTCGAAGGCGTGTGGGAGATGATGCCTTCGGCGGAAGTGTGGCACATCGGTCTATTCCGTGACGAACGCACGCTCAAGCCGATTGCCTATTACAACCGCCTGCCGATTGCGCCCACGGTCGATGTCTGCCTCGTGCTCGATCCGATGTTGGCGACGGGCGGCTCGGCTTCGGCCACGATGGACATCCTGAAAAAATGGGGCGCGAAGAAGATCAAGTACATGGGGCTGCTCGCCGCACCCGAAGGCATCGCCAAGCTCACAAGCGATCATCCTGATGTGCCGCTGTTTATCGCCGCCGTCGACGAGCGGTTGAACGACATCGGCTACATCGTGCCCGGTCTGGGTGATGCGGGCGATCGGCAGTTTGGAACGGGGTAATCCCTCACCCTCAATCCCTCTCCCAAAGCGAACAGCACGCTGCGGGAGAGGGAAGGAATAGCAAGACATATGCCCAAATTGACGTTACACGACATCTATTTGGCGCAGCAGCGCATTGGACCGTACATCACGCGAACACCGTTAGTGCGATCGATGTTGCTCAGCGCGCAGTTGGGCTTCGATGTATGGCTGAAGTTGGAGAATCGCCAGCACACCGGATCGTTCAAGCTGCGCGGCGCGCTGAACAAGATTTTGTCGCTGAGCACAGAAGAGTGCGAACGCGGCATCGTGGCCGCCTCGGCGGGGAATCACGCGCTGGGCGTGGCGCATGCAGTGCGGTGTCTTGGCTTGAGGAAATCTGATCTTTTCGTGCAAGCCAATGCGGCCCCGGCCAAGATCGCCAAGTTGCGGCAATATACAGTCAATCTGCACCTTGTCGGCGATCTCTTCGACGAAACGCAAGCGGCGGCCTTCGAGTTCGCTGAGAAAAACGGCGCAGCGCATGTCTCCGCCTATGACGATCTCGACGTGATCGCCGGACAGGGCACGGTGGGACTGGAGATCATGCAGGATCTGCCCGACATCGATGCGATCGTCGTGCCAGTGGGCGGCGGCGGTTTGATCGCCGGTCTGGCAACCGTGGCTAAGTCGCTGAATCCCACGATTCGCGTCATCGGCGTGAATCCTGCTGCATCGCCCTCGGCGTATCTTTCCAAACGCGACGGCTATCCTTACGAAACTTATGCGCACGAACCGACATTGGCACACGGCTTGGCGGGTGGCTTCGGGCGTATGCCCTTCATGGTCGGCATGATGCTGATCGACGAGATCGTATTGGTCGGCGAAGAAGAGATGAAGCGCGGTATGGCAGCGTTGATCGATTCCGATCAGGTGCTCACTGAAGCCTCGGGCGCAGCGGGCATCGCCGCCGTACTAGCAGGCAAGATCGCCGATGCGCGGAAATGCGTATGCGTGCTGACAGGTGGAAACATCGACACGGCGACATTGAGAACGATTTTAAGTCCGACATCTGGTTAGACGTGGTGCGTGGTGCGTGAGTAGCGCCAGGACACGCAACACGCAATACGCAACACGTTATGCCCTTTCTTCTAGTCTTCCTAACGTCTTTTGTCCTCTCCCTGCTGCTCACGCCGCTGGCAGCCAAACTCGGCTTGCGTCTCAACATGGCGGACGATCCCGGAGGACGACGCAAGCACGCGGGGCGGATCGCACGCACGGGCGGCATTGCGATCTTCGTCAGTTTTGTCATCGGCGTTTTGATCACAACGCGGCTCGATCTGCCACGATCTGATCCCAACGAGTTCACGCGCATCGGCGGCCTGTTCATCGGATTGATCGTCGTCTTCGCCTTTGGATTGCTCGACGACAAGTTTGAGTTTCGACCGGGCATGCAGTTTATCGCGCAGGCCATCGCCTCGATCATGGCTATTGCCGCATTGATCTTCATCGAGCGCTTCAACAATCCCTTCACCAATCACGAAGTCAACCTCGGCGAGATTGCGCCATGGCTGATCGTGCCGCTGTCGCTCTTTTGGTTGATGGGGATGATGAACACCGTCAATTGGCTCGACGGACTCGACGGGCTGGCCGCCGGCATTGCCGCGATTTTCAGCGCAGTGCTCTTCTTCGCGATGATTCAGGACACGGCGACGCAGGATCCACAGCTCAGCATTGCCCCTCTGCCGCTGGCTTTACTCGGCGCGACGTTGGGCTTCCTACCGTACAACTTCTATCCTGCGCGTGTCTTCATGGGATCGAGCGGCTCGTTAACATTGGGGTTCGCGCTGGGCTGCCTGGGCATCATCGGCGGGGCGAAGATGGCGACGGTGCTGCTCGTGTTAGCCGTCCCGATCATTGATGTCGCGTGGTTGATCGTCTCGCGCCTGCGGCGCGGCAAATCGCCGTTTCAGGGCGGGCGCGATCATCTGCACTTCCGCTTGCTCGATCTGGGTTTGTCGCAGCGGCAAATTGTGATCGGCTATTACTTGATCAGCGCACTATTCGGCGGGCTGGCGTTGATCATCGAGGCGCGCATCTATAAAGTGTTGGCACTGGGTGTGCTGGGCATCATGACGCTGATTGTATTGGTGATCGTTGCGAAGAAAAGCGAACAATTGGAACAGAAGAAATGATAGTCAGCGTTTCTTTTTCTTGGAGGAGTGATCGACCGAGGAAGTGTATTCCACTCGTCGGCCGAGGGCGCGGCCTGAGGTCACTTCAAGCAAGAAGATGATCAGGACGAACGGCGCATCCACGACGAGTGTAATCGTGAACGCGGCGGCCAACCACCGCAGGATTTGATCCACGACGATGCCCACACCTTCAATCGCCGAACTCCACCCAAACGCGACCGCCAGCGACAACACCAACAGACTGAAGAGAATCACGGGGGGCCACGTCTCCCGATCGGAGGGGCTGGGCATCATCGCATTCGCGATCGAGAACAACAGATACAACCACAACCACGCATCGGGCGCACGCAGCAAGCTGCCCATCGAAGCCAGCAACGCCGCCAGATCACCACGTTGCACGGCGTCCCCAATCGTATTTACATCGAACGCAAAACGGATGATCAACAAGATCGCTACGCTGCCGGCTAACAGCGGCGCGAGGCCGATCAAGCTGGAGCGTACTACATCCACGCGCTCAACCTGCACCGAGCCCAAGCGTACATGTCCATCCGGTTGACGCTGCGGGATGATCGTCAGGTTCGCCGTCTTGACGCCCAGCATGGTGGCCATGGCCGCATGCGACAGTTCATGCAGCGCCACGCCGGGCAGGAGCGGCAATGAGTACAACATCAATGCCATGTCGGCGTGCCCGCTGATCAGATAGGCTACGCCATGCAGATGCTTGTGCACCCAGCGCTGCACCAGCACTAACAAGACCAATGTGCCGAGAAACCACAAGAACGCTGAAAACAACATGGATCGCGCCTGTCAGAAAACACTATAAAACAAGGGCTTTGCGCCGCGCATCCGATTTGCCTTTTTGCTTCATCCGTGTATACTACCAGCAGTTCTTCCAGCCAACCGGTCACGAAGACAAAATCCATCCCAAGGAGAATTGATCCCATGGCTAAGAAACGCATGACCAAGTCGGAATTTGTAGGCGCCATCGCCAAGAAGAGCGGCCTGGAGAAGCGGCAAGTCAATGCCGCGCTGGTCGCGCTGAACGAAGTCGTCTACAAAGAACTGAGCAAGGGTGCCGGCGAAGTGGTGCTGCCTGGCCTCATCAAATTGGTCACCGTCAAGAAACCGGCTGTGCCTGCGCGCGAAGGCATCAATCCCTTCACTGGTCAACCCACTGTCTTCAAGGCCAAGCCAGCCAGCAAAGTAGTGAAAGCCCGCCCCGTTAAGCAACTCAAGGACGCCATCAAGTAGCCCTGGTGATTTTAACAAAAAGCCCCGCCGCAATTTGCCGGGGCTTTTTTGGTGCCTATTTGAGCTGTGCGGTGCCAGCGATGATGGTCGTGAAGTCGGCCACCTTCAATGACGCGCCGCCGACCAGTGCGCCGTCGATCTCGGACGCGCCCATAAATTCTTCGATGTTGGCCGGGGTGACACTGCCGCCGTACTGCACGCGAATGCCCTGTGCCACTTTCTCGCCGAACAACTTGCTCAGCGGCGCGCGGATGTTTTGGGCGATTACGGCATTGGCATCTTCGCCCGTCGACGCGCGCCCGGTGCCGATGGCCCATACCGGTTCGTACGCAATCACGATCGATTTCACTTCCTCGCCGGTCAACCCTGCCAAGCCGTTCATCACTTGCGTGGTCACCACCGCCGAGGTTTCACCAGCCTCGCGTTGCGCCAGCGTTTCGCCCACGCACATGATGGGCAACAAACCATGCGCCAGCACTGCCTTCACGCGTTTGTTCACGGTCGCATCGGTTTCACCAAAATACTGGCGGCGTTCGCTGTGGCCGATGATGACATAGGTGACCAGGTCTTTCAACATGAGCGGGGAAATCTCACCCGTAAAGGCGCCCTTCTCTTCCCAGTACATGTTCTGTGCGCCGACGGCGATCTTCGATCCGGCCAGTGCTTCTTTCACTGCCGTCAAAGCGATGAATGGCGGGCACACCACCATCTCAACTTTTTCGACTGCGGCTGTGGCTTCGCGCAACGCGCGGACTAACTCCACCGCTTCAGTCACATTCTTGTTCATCTTCCAATTACCGGCAATGATGGGGGTTCGCATGCTTTCTCCTTAGTATCCCCGCAAAGTAAGATGACCGAATTATACTCGCGCCGCGTGAAAAAGACGAACAGCCTATTTGAACCGATCGGGCGTGCAATCAATGCGATTGAGCACGACGCGCATCCATGGTGGAGTCTTCGCAAGAGTATCGGCTCCGCCCGCTTTGCGCCATTCGTTCAAGGCCCGTAAGCGGTCGTTTTGCTTGATCAGAAGACACGCTCGCAGCAAGTGTGTGGCATTCAGATCGGGATTCAGACGCGTCGCCACATCGAGTGTACCGTTTGCCATGTCGAGATTGTTACGCAGCAGCTGCGCCAATGCGATGCCCAGCAGCGGTTCAGCACTGTTGGGAGCCATGCCTCTGATCTGTTCAAAGTGCGGCTGCGCTCGATCGGGTTTGTCGAGCACCAGCCAACTTTCTCCGGCGAGAGTCTGCAAGGCCGCGCGCGGTTCAGGCGGCAGATCAGGATTGCGATCCAACGCTTTTTCGCTACTCTGCGCCACTTGTGTTAATTCAGCTATCGCCTGATCGAGTTGGTTCTGCGCGATCAAATCATTGGCATGCTGAAATTGCTGCTGTACGGGCGCGACATCGAACGGAGGAACAGGTTGGTCAGGCGGATTGCCCGGAAGATTCTGTGTCGGTGCTTGTGGCTGCGGTGGAGGCGGCTGCGATGGATTGCGCTCGAGCACCACAAACAGTCCGATCGCGACAACCGCCAGTGTAAACACGCCCAACCCGAACCACAAAGCCTTCTTCGATTTTGGCGGAGACGGCGGCGCCGAGGCCGTTTGTGCCGCCGTGGCAGATCCCGTGGAAGCCACCGGAACGATCGGAGGTGGAACTACCACGGGTTGCTCAGCGATCTGTGTCGGCGCTTCAGAGATGATTGTTTGCGCGGCTTGTTCAAACGCCGTCATCAATTCAGCCACACTGGCATAGCGATCATCGCGCTCTTTTGCCAATGCTTTTAACAATACGCGCTCGAGTGACTCCGGGAAACCGGGCTTGATCGATCGAGGTAACGGTAACGGCGCGTAGATGTGATCATGGATCACGGCGTAAGGCGTATCGGCTTGATACGGCACGCGCCCGATCAGTAATTCATACATCACCACGCCGAGCGAGTAAACATCAGTGCGCGCATCGAGATCAGAATCGCCGCGAGCCTGTTCAGGAGAAATGTACTGCGGCGTACCGACGAGTGCATCTTGCGAGAGCGTCGATTCACCGGCCTGCGCAATGCGCGCCAAACCGAAATCGGCCAGGAAGACTTGCCCATCGGGCGTGAGCAGAATATTGCTGGGCTTCACATCGCGATGCAGTACGCCCTGCCCGTGTGCGTACTGCAACGCTTCACCCACTGGATGAAGCACACGCACCATGTCGTGCAAAGGCAGATCGCCTTTGCTCAGGCGCGCCTTCAATGTTTCGCCTTCGATGAAGCGCATGACCAGATAAGGCTGGCCGTCATGCTCGTTGAAGTCGTACACCGGCACAATGGCGGGATGCTGCAATTTGGCGACGATGCGCGCTTCGCGCTGAAAGCGGGAGAGGAAATTAGGATCTTGCTTGAACGCCGGGTGAAGCACCTTGATCGCCACATAGCGATCGAGATTGGCGTGGTAGGCTTTGTAGACCGTTGCCATGCCGCCGCTGCCTAACTGCTCGACGATGCGATACGGCCCGACGTTTTCACCGTTGCTGAAACTCATGGTGCGCCCCCAGGGAGGTTTGATGTGATTATAGTCTCGATAGATTGCGTGGGCAATGCGACGTTGTAAATGAATTGTAAACAACACCGGCCGAGTATTTCAGATAATGGTACACTTTCAATATCTCATCAGCGGGGGTGCTGCATGATACGAGACGACCACATCTATCGTTTTACACGGCTGCTCGCAGTTATTATCATCCCCTTTCTGATCGTCGCGTGGGTCATTCTATACCTGCTGCCCGAGCGAAGCGGAGAACTCTTCGCATGGCCGATCAAACCCTCGATGACAGCGATGATGTTAGCTGCGGCCTATCTGGGTGGTGTCTATTTCTTTGCCCGCGTAGTATCCGCCAAACAATGGCACGCGATCAAAGCCGGCCTTCTACCGGTCACGCTGTTTGCTTCTCTCTTAGGCATAGCGACCATTCTGCATTGGGACAAGTTCACCCATGATCACATTTCGTTCTTCACCTGGACGCTGTTGTATTTCACGACACCATTTCTGGTCTTCGGCACATGGTGGTTCAATCGACGCACTGATCCGCGGATACTGGACACCAATGATATCCCTGTGCCGAACTGGATGCGCTGGCTGCTCGGAATAGCAGGGGCGATCACGTTGGCAATCAGCTTGTTGTTGTTTCTACTCCCGCAGCTGATGATTGGCATATGGCCGTGGACACTGACGCCGCTCACAGCTCGCGTGATGGGCGCGATGTTTGCACTGCCTGGTCTAGTGGGCTTAGGGATCGCTTCCGATCGACGGTGGAGCGCCGCACGCATCATTTTGCAGGCCCAAGCTTTCTCGATTGGGTTGATCCTGATCGCGGCCGTGCGCTCATGGAGCGACTTCAATCCAACCAGTATTTCCACATGGCTCTTCATCGGCGGGCTAAGTGCACTCTTGATCGGCATCATCATCCTCTACGGGATCATGGAAGCGAGGCACAGAAAGCCGTGAGCACTAAACAATTTGCTATCGTGATCGGCGGCAGTATCGCGGGGCTGTTAGCCGCACGTGTCTTGTCGGATCACTTCGAACGGGTGACGATTGTCGACCGCGACGCCTTCCCCGATTCGCCCGAGCCGCGCAAGGGTGCGCCGCAGGCAGCGCACGTGCATGTCTTATTGCGGCGTGGTCTGTTGATTATGCGCCAGCTGTTTCCGCACCTCGACGATGATCTGACACAGGCCGGCGCATTGAGCATCGATTGGACGCGCGATCTCGTCACCTTCACACCCGCCGGTTGGAATCCGCGTTTTGCCTCCGAGCGCGTTACGCGCACCTGCAGTCGTGGCCTGCTGGAGCAATTGATTCGACGTCAGATCGCGGCAATCAAGAACATTACCACCGAGGCCCGCTGTGAAGCGATCGCGCCGTTGGTCGCAGAATCCCGATCGGCCTTCACCGGCCTGAAGGTCCAGTATCGCGATCGATCTGAAAACGCGGCAGTTGAGTTGCCCGCCGATCTAGTTGTCGATGCCAGCGGCCGGACGTCGAAAGGCTTGAACTGGATCGCGGCGCTGGGTTACGCCGTGCCGGACGAGACGGTCATCAACGCCCATGTGGGTTACGCTACGCAAGTGTATTGCCGTCCGCCAAATTTCAATACCGGCTGGAAAGCAATGATGGTGCGCACCCGTCCGCCGTTTGGCCTGCGCGGCGGCTTGATCTACCCGGTTGAAAACGATCAATGGATAATCAATCTCGCCGGCGCCAGCGATGAACGTCCGCCGACGGATGAAGCGTTGTTCATGGACTTCATCAAGAACCTGGTCCATCCAGCTCTGTACGACGCCGTTAAAGATGCTGAACCAGTTTCGCCTATGTACACTTATCAGCGGACTGAGAATCGACTGCATCACTTCGAGCGACTCACCCGCTGGCCCGATAACTTCATCATGCTGGGCGACGCGGCTTGTGCGTTCAATCCCACTTACGGGCAAGGCATGAGCGTCGCCGCATTGGAGGCCCAAGCGCTCGATCAGTGGCTGAGCGCTTCACAGAGCACGCTGGCCTTTCAACAGCAATTGATGAAGGTGGTGCGCAATCCGTGGCTGATGGCGACTAACGAGGATTCACGTCTACCGCACGTTGAAGGCGCGATGCCGAGCCGCTTCGATAAAATCAATCAGCGCTATATCGACGAGTTCATCCGGATGTGTGCTACTGATCCGCAGGCCCTTGAAGTGTTTATGGGCGTAACGCAGATGACTAAGCCGCCCACCGCCATGCTCGCGCCGACGTTAGCCTTCAAGGTCATGCGCCGCATGATCAAGCATGTGCCGCTGCAGGGCAAGGCCACCGATCCCATCCCGGCCATCAAATGACACACACGACACTGCGGCAATCCAAGTCCAAACGCGTGGCCGCGCTCGCCAAACAGCGTTGCCCCCGCTGCCTGGAAGGATCGATCTTCACGGGTTGGATCACGACACGCGAAATGTGCCCAGTATGCGGCCTGCGCTATGGCCGCGAGGAAGGCTACTTCAGCGGTGGGATGGATTTGAGTTTCTTCCTCGCCGCGCCTATCCTTGCCTTTATCTTCCTGGTCGTGTACCAGCTTTTCTCGTCAACCCTGACACTGGTGGCAACGCTGTTCCTATCGTACGCCGTGTTCCTGCCATGCGCTGTGCCGCTCTTTCGGTATTCGCGCGTATTGTGGTTGTACATCGATTGGCAGCTCGATCCGGTGTATGAAGTGAGACCTGCGCCACCACCGCCGATTATGACGCAGACCTGGTTGATGCCAACGCCGAATAAGCCGTGGACACACGATTCGTTGTTCACGTTAACGCAGCGTCTTGCCACACTCATTGATCCCATCTTCGATCGCACATTGCCCCAGCGCGGCGTGGAACCGATCGAGGGACGTGAGCGAGCCGCCTGGGGCACTGATCGCTTCGGACTGCTGGGCGAACGCGCGCTGCCCCTGCCCGGCGAGGCCTTCCGCCGTCATCAGGCATTCAGCGCCTATGGCTTGTCGCGGGAACAGCAGCTGATCGTCGCGCAAGAAATCGATCGGGCCAATTTCGCGCCGCGTGTGATCATCGAGGCTAGCACTACCCCCGTCGTGTTGGCACAGATCGATCGGGCGCTGGTGACAACCTATGGAGCCGTTTCGTTGTCCACCGAATCCGACCACACCTCGAAAACATCATGAACTCAACTGAGACACACGAGCGTCTGCTGCGCCGGCTGATCGCGGTTTTGCGGCAGCGCTGCCCACGCTGTCTCCAGGGTCACGTGTATCACGGTCTGATCACCATGTACGACCTGTGCCCGCAGTGTGGTTATCGCTTTGGACGTGAGCCTGGCTATTTCACAGGTGCGATGTTTGCCAGCTACACTCTGGCCGTGCCGATCCTGTTCGTGATCTTCATGGTGCTGTGGCATTTCTTCACTGACACA
>Ga0335084_10008778_pt1 | contig 10078 bp, 3 predicted proteins | sample Lox_Sample_44_FD_206721 | JGI IMG/M metagenome (GOLD analysis project Ga0335084, IMG submission 206721) | Soil microbial communities from Loxahatchee National Wildlife Refuge, Florida, United States - Lox_Sample_4.4 | ecosystem: Environmental > Terrestrial > Soil > Wetlands | place: USA: Florida... | reverse complement strand
CATTCGGATTTAACTGGAAGACGACTCCCATGTCGGAGGCACCGCCAAACTCAGTCGTCCCATAAATGTTCCCGGGTACATCGCGAATCAGGCCTCCGCGAGGAGTGTTGCCATCCGCTCCGCTGAACGCGTGCAAGACAGTGAGATGGCCTGCGGTGTCGAGTTTAAACAAAGTTCCGTAGCTTCCAGCGCCCCCGTTTTGTGTAGTCCCGTAAAGGTTGCATTTGTTGTCCAGCACTGGCAGACTCCACGGGTACCCACCATCCTCTCCGTCCGTAAAGTCGTGAAGCGTGGTTTCTTGGCCGTGAGGATCAATCTTGTACACGGTTCCAAAGTAGTTGGCGCCATCGCTCAAGGCCGTGCCGTAAAGATTTCCTGCGCCGTCCATAACCATACCCGCATACGGATGACCGCCCTCCGGCACCGCGGGAACGAGATTTCCAGTAAAAGAGTGCAGAACGCTGAAGGTGTAGGTAGCGGGCTGGGTGCCCGGATAGATAGCGCTGGTGGCAGGAACACAGGCGCCCTCGCCGGAGCTCCCCCATTGTCTTGAGCGCTCCCGCCGCAGGCGACTTCGAACAGCAATGAGCAAAGAGTCACCACAAGAACCAACGTGAGCGCCCTGCGTACAGGAAATTTCGGCCGTTTCATATCGAAGCCCTTTTCCCGAACGATGCCGATGAATGGGAACCTGATCCGACGACGACTCTGCGCCAATCGCGCTGCACGTTGTCCAAGTGGTCCCGCGCCGTCGCTCTATCTGTTGCGTGTAGGGAGAGAGCTAGTGCCGGGCACACGGTAGCGCTGGCCAATCTTTGCGCGCATGCGGTCAACCGGCGACTTTGGCATCAGCTCGCGGATTTCCGTTGGATGAGCGGCAACCCGACTTGTGATTGAGGCGCTATCGTAGTTGGAGGCGATTTTCGCATCGCCATCATTGCAGGGCCTCAGGACGACAACGTGACTCTCTCCGTTAAGGAGCGTTCCATTACCGACGATCTCGCCCGCATCGTTGATCGCGGCTGGGTCAACGGCTACGAACCCGGATCCCGGCAGAACTTGAGAACTCAGGTCAATCATCTTCCCCTTTTCCCACAGGAAAGTGTGGAGAATCGTGCCCTGACAATCTGTCGTGGTTCCGATGGCTTGTCCGCTTGCATTGATGAAGTGGCCGTTACTGCACGGATCGCCATCGATGGTTCCGAGGTCAATTGTCTTTCCTCTGTGCCAGACGACGGCGTGGTGAGTTCCGTCGGGAAGATCAGCGCGACCGACAAGCTGACCGGCATCGTTGATCCAGTCCGCCTCGCTGTTATCACCACCGAGAGTTCCCAGGTCGGTGAGTACCCCGTTTTGCCACAAAAATCCGTGGGTAGCCTGATCCCCAGCAGTGTCCGATGCACCGGCTACCTGGCCACGGTTATTGACGGAACCGGCAAGGCCAACCGTGCCACCAAGACTGCCGAGATCGATCATCCGGCCACGATCCCAAAGGAACGGATCGACAGTCGGAATGCCTGTGGCGGGGTTCGGAACGGAATTAGTGAACGAGAACCCCGCTGCCTGCCCGTTTTGGTTGATGGAAAAGGCAAAGGAGTCGGGGCCACCGAGCGTTCCCAGGTCCCGCTTTTTTCCGGACTGCCACAGAAAGGCGTGCCACGCAGTCGGCGAAGGCAGTTCAAGAATACCGCCGAAGTTCCAGGGGTCCGGGTCTGTATTTTCGGCGCCTCCGACGACCTGCCCGCGATCATTCACCTGACTTGCCAGGCTGAAACTTCCACCGAATGTGCCCAGGTCGAGGACCCGGCCCCTGTATCGGAAATCGGCATGGAGCACGGGGAATCCCGTCATGTCATCAATCACGCCGATGTCTCCGGAGCCAACCATCATTCCTCGCGAATTGATCGAGTTCGGCAGCGTGAAACATCCTCCCGGAAGCAAACCCAGGTTCGTCAACACCCCGTTTCGCCAGACGAAGGCCGGAGAGAATACTCCGTCCGAGAAAGCCGCGCCAGCGTACGGGCAAGGGATAGACGTCTCGGCCTCCCCTGCGACGGCGCCCCTATTGTTGATCATTGAGGGCGCACCGCCATCGACGAAACTGTTTGGCCCGCCGAACGTGCCGAGGTCGATGAGTTTGTAGTGCCTGTGCTGCGCTGCCAACCAATTGGGGAGCGCAAGAACTCCGATTACGACGATTAATAGCCTTGAGACCGACGATTTCGATTTCATGATTCCTCCTTTGCTGATTGCAAGAACAGAACAGCGGTTCGGCGAAGCATCGTGGTGCTCATTCCTTGATTGCCCTATCGTTCCGCTCGCGCGCCGTCAGGGTGTGCCGAATCCGCTGTGTCCCGACTGTCGAGCTGATTCGGGACTCTGCCTGATGTGCCGCTTGGGCTCAATGGCAAGCAAGTGATATGTGGGTGATATCGATGTGACACGGCATGGCCTCTCGAGTCTGCTGAGAACGTCGCCCGACGAGCCATCCCATTGCTGCGAATGCTGCTTAGGTTTGTGAAGAGGCAGGCGGAAGATGCGAACAGCGTTTCAGCCACTCCCCGCTAGTTCCCCACATCGTGAAGAAGTGATGCTAGACTCTTCCCCACCTAAGTGACTGGCTGTGGCTATCGTCGCAAGTATCGCCGGCCAGCCACCGTCGGTTTTCTGCATGCCGGAATCCATCCAATCTCGGTATATTGCCCGCTTCGACACTTTCGAAGTGAACCTACGGTCGGGCGAACTTCTAAGAAACGGCGAGCGGATCAGGTTGCCCGAGCAGTCGTTTCAGATTCTGGCGATGCTGCTGGAGCGGCCAGGGGAAGTCGTGCTGCGGCAGGAAATTCAGAAACGGCTGTGGCCCAACGACACGGTCGTCGAATTCGAGAACAGCATTAACGCTGCGATTAAGAGGCTGCGGGTGGCGGTGGGCGACTCTGCAGATCAGCCTAGATACATCGAAACTCTTGCTCGGCGGGGCTATCGGTGGCAACTTGCGATTGAGTGGATCGAGCCGGCTCTCGCGCGGCCTGCAGCCATCGAGCCAGGCCCGGACTATTCAGCGTCTCGCCTTCTCGGAAAGAAGGTCTCGCACTATCGAGTGTTGGAAATCCTCGGCGGCGGAGGTATGGGGTTGGTCTACAAGGCTGAGGACATCAAATTAGGACGCCGCGTTGCCCTCAAATTCCTGCCGGAGGAGCTTGCTGGCGACGCTACAGCCCTGGAACGCTTCGAGCGCGAGGCGCGCGCGGTTTCTGCGCTGAATGATCGCAACATTTGCACCATTTACGAAGTCGAGGAGCACGGAGGCCAGCCTTTCATTGTGATGGAGTTGCTCGAGGGCCAGACGCTGCGTGAATTGATCGCTTCCTCCCAGGAAGAACGCCCCAACAAGGAACCGCTTCCGCTGGGCCAACTTCTCGATGTCGCATTGCAGATTGCGAGCGGCCTTGGCGCTGCGCACAAGAAGGGCATTGTCCATCGCGACATCAAGCCGGCAAATATCTTTGTTACGACAAACAAGCAGGTCAAGATCTTGGACTTCGGCCTCGCCAAATTGCAGCACACAGAGGCTGAGTCCTCAGCAGCTGAGCAAGTCGGTGACAGGCCGACCGATACAAAGTGGAATCCTTCCACAACTCTCACTCGCACTGGCGTGACAATCGGCACGGCCGGATACATGTCCCCGGAGCAGATACGCGGCGAGAAATTGGACTCTCGCACCGATCTTTTCTCGTTCGGGCTGGTTCTATACGAAATGGCGGCGGGACGACGGGCATTCACCGGAGATACCGCTCCCGTCCTGGAGAACGCAATCCTGCACAACGGGCCCACGCCAGTCCGGGTGCTGAACCGCGCAATCCCACCGAAGTTGGAAGCAGTCATCGTCAAGGCCCTCGAGAAAGATCGCGAGAAGCGATACCAGAATGTCTCCGAGATACACGCTGAGTTTGAAGCGATCAGGCGCGAGAGTGCACCCAGGCCTCCACTCCGAAAGTGGGTATTGACGGCGGGGGCGTGCCTTGCGCTTCTGCTCGCAGGCGCAAGTTACTGGCTGGTGAAGCAAGCGCGTCCATCCTCACCGGGCCTGCCCGATATAAAGCTGACGCAACTTACGGACAAGTCCCCCGAGAATCCAGTAAGCAGCGGCGCGATTTCTCCCGACGGAAAATATCTCGCCTATACAGATCTGCAGGGGATACACATCAAATCAGTTGGGAGCGACGAGGCGCGTTCCGTCCCTCAACCCGGGGAATTCCAAAACAGAAGTATTATTTGGGAGGTTGGTGCCTGGTTTCCCGATAGCAAGAGATTCCTTGTCCATTCCCACCCTGTACCAGTAAGCGGCGACGAATGGTTCTCACCCAGTACAAGCACGTGGGTAGTCTCGTTGCTCGGCGATGCGCCCCGGAGGCTTCGTGACAACGCATATGCGTGGGACGTGTCCCCGGATGGCTCGACCATCGCCTTCGGAACGAACTTCGGAGGCAACAAGTGGGACCCGGGGGATGAAACCTGGCTCATGTCGTCAGATGGAAGCCAGGCGCATCGAATTTTTCCGAGAGGACATATTTGCTGTGTGCATTTCCTTCCTGACGGAAAACGGATCTCGTACGAATCCAATGATTCGCTGATAGCTTCCGATCTGTCAGGCAGATCGTTGACAACTTTGTTGCCACCCGCTGAACGAGGGAAACTCGGAGGCGATCTCACATGGCTGCCCGATGGGAAGCTCATCTACTTCGATCCATGTAAACATTCGGATCTGATGCGTTCTGACACTTCTTGCAATTACTGGATCATGCAGATTGACACTCAGCACGGAGGCATTATCGATACTCCGAGACGTTTAACGAACTGGGTTGGCATAGCTGCGGGAAGTCCCAGTATTACCGTCGATGGAAAGCACGTCGCATTTAAGCAGTCGTCGACCAGGGGATTGGGCTACCTCGCGGAGTTAGATTCGAGCGGTACGCATGTTACTCGGTCGCGAAGATTTCCCCCAGAAGAAAGCGGCGAGAACTACATCTCGGGCTGGACCGCCGACGGGAAAAATGTCATTGTTGCAATGAATCGGTTCGATCATTACTCAGTGCGTATGCAAGCGGTGGATTCCGATACGGAATCACCGATTGTAACCTCGGCTGCTGGATTGGTAGAACGATCCGCGATAAGCCCCGATGGGAAGTGGCTCCTTCTTCTGGTATTTCCGCCTACGGGGGATCCGACCGTGAGTACCACGGACCAACTCGTGCGAGTTCCTATCACGGGCGGCACGCCGGAACCGATCTTCCCGGTGCACGAAGGCAGTTCCATGTTCTGCACCAGGCCTCCAGCTAATCTCTGTGCAGTTGCAGAGGAGAGTCAGGACCGCAGAACGATGATAGTCACAGCCTTCGACCCCGTTAAAGGCCGCCGAGCCGAACTAGCTCGCTTCGATCTGATTCGTGATCAGGAGATTGATCCAAACATCGATCATTTGGTTCTGTGCGACATTTCCCCTGACGGCACTCAGTTAGCCGTAGTTCGCGGCGAAGATGGGCCGATCGAGATCCACTCGTTGCGCCGGCAATCACCGTTCGTTATTTCGGCAAAGAGACTACGCAAACTTAGAGAAATCATGTGGGCGGCGGACGGCAAAGGCCTATTTGTCTCGAACTGGGCGGAACATGGCCATGAGGTCGTGCATGTCGATCTTCGGGGAAAAATTGATAGTTTATGGACATGTAGCAACCGATGTGCTGGATGGCCGTCGCCCGATGGTCGACATCTTGGCATTTACGACCAGAGCGTCAGAGCTAACATGTGGATGATGGAGAACTTCTAACCGGCAGTGCTCCACAACAGATTCTGTCACGTCAGAACGTCAGCTCCGCCTTCAGCTGAATCATTCTTGGAGCCACATCCACAGCAGGAACTCCTGTACCGCCGCCCAGGATGCTTGTCGGCGGCTGTTCTAAGTATGTGATCACGCCCGTTTGAGTTCCCACCCAGGTAGCCGGAAATCCAAAATTGGGATGGTTGAAAAAATTGAAAAACTGGAAGCCGATCCCAAACGTCGCGTTCTCCCAGCGCGAAATCTTGGTTTGCTTCATGATCCCGAGATCGGTATTGAAGTAGTTCGGCCCGCGGAATCGATTGCGGCCCTGGGAAAACGACACAGACGACCCTTTACATGCACCTGAAGCTCCGAGGGTACCGGTATCGAACCCAGTCTCGCATCCAGCCTGCACAAAGAGTGCATTCTGGCCAGGAGTAATCCCGTCCTGCAATGTCTCGGTGGGCAAGCAGGGATGCGGAGCCAAAGGAATCGCCGCACCTTTGCCACAAGAAAGGTTTGGCCCAATAGGCCTGACGGGCACTGCATAGAGAAGCGAGAAATAGTTCTTCTTAGGCAGGTCAGGCGGCGGAAGTACGTCCAGCACCGTGTATGGCAACCCCGTGCGGGCAAAAATGGTCCCTGACACTTGCCAGCCGTTCACTAGCACATCAGGTCCGTGCCCGCGGAGCGCGGCCTTGACTGGAACCTCCCAAACATAGCTTCCGTTAAGAGAGTGCCGAACATCGTAGTCGGCTGGGCCATATGCCCCACGCAGGTTGTTCGGGTCCTGCGGACTCGCTGTGAATGGTGTTCGAAACCAGTTCGAGAACGGGCTTACTCCGCCGTTCGATACTTCGTCAAGCGCATGGCTGTAGGTGTAATTGATTTGGACAAGACCCTGGCTCCAGCGGCTGAAATGATGCTGGAATGAGACCACCAGGCCGTTGTAGTTGGAGACTCCTTTGGTATCGTACTCCAGAACTTCGCTGAATCGTGGGTCGGGAGCGCAGTCTGGAATGGCATCGGTGCATCTGCCTACCGGCAATGTGCCGAAACCCCAAGCGTTGGCACTGGGATTTTGGACAAACTCATGGATCCCATGATGGCCGAAGTAGCCGACACTCAGCGAACTATCGGTGCCGAAAGCCTGCTGCAATTGCAGACTCCAGCGCTGATACTGCGGCTCATGGGTATGCTTTTCAGCGACGACCATACCGGGAGGCGAAAAGTCTGTATGCGTCGCTTCAATCTGAGACAGCGTCTCCCCGGAAGCAAAACCATTCACAAATGCGGCGTTGGAAGCGGCTGCCCTGGAGAACAAGCTCTTGTTCTCACCCGGCGACAGAACGTCTCCTGTCACAACAAACGAATTGGCGAGCGGAGGATTGTAGGCGAAGTCCGGTGCAACCCTGTCCACCGAGTCGTAGAAGATGCCAATTCCACCGCGCAGGACCGTGTTGTGTCTTACACCCAACGGCTGCCAGGCGAAACTGAACCGCGGCGACCACAGAACATTGTCCAGGCTCTGGAACGCTCGTTTCTGATAGATCAGGATCGCCCGGTTGTACGGCTGATTGGGATCGTGGCTCACGGCATTAAATGGTCCTGCCAAACGCGCAAAACAGCGCGTTTCGCACACAAGGTTGGACTGATGTTCCACCCGGAGAGCGACGGTCAGTGTCAGCCCCGGTCGCGCGTGCCATTCATCCTGGCCGTAGACTCCAAGATGATACGAGGCTGTTGGATACGACGTAGCGGACTGGAAAAACTGGTTCAATTGCGAGTAATCGGTGGAGGGGGTATTCGGATCGGCGCCGCCCTGATAAAAGGCATCGAGCGTCAGGAGGGTCAGGGTCCCGGCATCGGTAGCCAAGAATAAATTCGATTTCGAGCGATCGAAGTTTGCGCCGAACCCGAACTTATGGTTTCGTCCGGCTTTCACGAAATCGTCAGAGATCTGGTACTGCATCACACCATTGCCGGACTGATAACTATTCCCCACATCGCCAAGCTGCTCGGGCGGGTTAAAGAAAAGATGCGTGGGAAGCGCTGCCACTGCTTTAGCCTGGTCAGCCACTCCTGAACTGCTGTCAATATGCGCATAGGCGATTAGGAGTTGGTTCGCGGCTGATGGCCCGAACGCGTGAGTCTCGTTGACGTGGCCTTGCCACCAGGTCTGCTCATTCCCCTGATCGAAAACTGGCGCGATTGCGTTGGCAAAAGTGGTGTGACCGGCATCACGCAGCACACGCACAGAGACGCGATCACTTGTGCTCAAATTCCAATCCAAACGGCCAGCGATCAACGCGTCTTGACTGGGAACTCTGAGGCTGGCGAGGTAATGCATCACGCAGGGAATACCGGATTGTCCGAGAAGCGAGGTTAGCACCGGTCCCACGCAGCCCAAATCGCCCGGCGTGAAGCTGCCCGGAGCAGCTGCGCTTGCACCGGGAGCAGCATTGTAGAGATCGAAGACTTGCTTGTAGAAAGCATCCGAAGCTGCGCCGAACCGGGAATGGATGTTCTTGATGGTTGCATCCTCAAATTGGGGACTAGGAATAAGTACCTGCGTGACTGAGGGAATCAGCACGCGCAGACCCTCGGTGTTTAACAAGAAAAACAGTCTATCCCTGCTGATCGGGCCTCCGAATGAGCCAGCCCACTGGTTGGCAATATCGAAAGGTCGTGGGTAGCCGAGAGCATTGTTGAACCAATCGTTGGCATTGAACACGCGGCCGTTCCAGTAATATTGAGCGTTGCCGTGAAATTGATTGCTCCCGGACTTGGTCACGTAGTTAATGTTCCCGCCCGCCGCGTTGCCAAACTGACCGGAGTAGCCCGTGCTGACAACGGTCGCTTCCTGGATTTGATTTTGACCCAGCAAGAGACCGAGCACGCCGGTCGGAGGATTGTCCACACCATCAATTGAATAAAGATAAGAACTACTCGGCATGCCGAGAATTGAGAAGTTCATCCCCGTCGCATTTGGGACATCGGTATTCATCACGACGCCGGGGGTCGTCTGCACAATGTAGGTGAGATCGTTGCCGGGGTTGGGGACCTCAGAAATCTGCTTCTGGTTTACGGTGGCGGAGGCGTCCCCATTCTCAGCCTGAATGATCGGTGCTTCGTCTGTGACCCTAATCTCGTTCCTAGTGGTGGCAACTTGGAGGGCCACGTTAACTGTCACCGGTGGCCCGAGCGGAACATCCACGGTTCGCCGCTCTGCCCGAAAACCTTCATGACTGATGGTGAGCGTGTACCTCGCCGGAGCTAGGAAGAAGAAACGGTAGATTCCCCCAATGTCAGTTGTCGTTAATTGCGTTGTGCCCTTTGTAGAGTCCTTGATTTCGACCTGTGCTTTCGGGAGTACGGCGCTGGACTGATCTGTAATGATGCCTGTCAACGCACCAGAAGTCGTTGTCTGAGCGATGACTCGATGAACAAAAGAAAGAGTGCTCGCGATAAGAACATATCCAACCAGACGCGAAGGTGTCGGCCAGAGTCGCATCGAATCACCCCAAAGATTCGATCCTGCGCAAGCAGCGCTGACAGAGCCCCTATCATACTGCCCTCAGATTTTCCCAGCCAGTTCTAAGACAATAGCCACGTTCCCTTCGAGAGCCCAAATCGGGTCTCTTCGGCGCCCTCGTGCGCGTGACAGGCAGCGCGCTCGTTGTCAGCGAACGATTCGGCATGCACAGTTGTTGTGACAGCATTTTAGAAAGGAGAGACCAAAATGGCGCAAAGGCATCAGCGAGGCTGGTTAAAGAAGGAGTCGCGCAGTCAAGGCGAAACTTGGGTGTTGTTCTATCGAACTACCCGAAAATCTGATGGCAAGCGTGTCGAAAGCAAGATTCCGATTGGTTTGGTAAAAGACTTCCCTGAAAAGAGTCACGCATGGGCCGAAGTTGAGAGACTGCACCTCCCCATCAACCAGGTGAATTCGCGACGGGGCGTCACATTCGGCGACTTAGCACAGCACTATGCTGAGCATGAATTGGTCGACCACACGGAATCGATCCATGCCAAGGCACACACGACGGTGCGATCCTACGAACGAATTATTCGAAACCGATTGCTACCGAAATGGGGAAACAGGATTGCGCTCGGTATCGAGCCACTAGAGGTGGAGCAGTGGTTGAAGGACTTGAAACGAGAAAGGGCCTTTGCAAATCCAACACTCGACAAAACTCGCCGCGTAATGTCCATGATCTACAAGCATGGAAAGCGATACGGACTCATTTTTCGAAATCA
>Ga0335084_10008777_pt1 | contig 10079 bp, 10 predicted proteins | sample Lox_Sample_44_FD_206721 | JGI IMG/M metagenome (GOLD analysis project Ga0335084, IMG submission 206721) | Soil microbial communities from Loxahatchee National Wildlife Refuge, Florida, United States - Lox_Sample_4.4 | ecosystem: Environmental > Terrestrial > Soil > Wetlands | place: USA... | reverse complement strand
AATGCCAAGCGCCTTCAGGCGGTGCGCGGTGATGCCCAGCGCCTCGGCGGCTTCGGCCGCGCGCTCGGCGCTCTTCCACAGGATCGACGCGCAACCCTCGGGCGAGATCACCGAGTAGATCGAGAACTGCAGCATCAGCACCTGGTCGGCCACGCTGATCGCCAGCGCGCCGCCGGAGCCGCCCTCGCCGATGATGGTGGTGACGATCGGCACCTGCAGCTGGCTCATCTCGTAGATGTTGCGGCCGATCGCCTCGGACTGGCCGCGCTCCTCGGCGCCGATGCCGGGATAGGCCCCAGGCGTGTCGACGAAGGTGAAGATCGGCAGCCCGAACTTCTCGGCCGTCTTCATCAGGCGCAGCGCCTTGCGATAGCCCTCGGGGCGCGGCATGCCGAAGTTGCGCAGCCCGCGCTCCTTGGTGTCGCGACCCTTCTGATGGCCGATCAGCATGCACGGCTGGCCGTTGAAGCGCGCCAGGCCGCCGACGATCGACGCGTCGTCGGCGAATGCGCGGTCGCCGTGCAGCTCGGCGAAGTCGGTGAAGATCTCGCTGGCGTAGTCCAGCGTGTACGGTCGCTGCGGATGGCGCGCGATCTGCGTCACCTGCCACGGCGACAGGCTGGCGTAGATCTCCTTGGTGAGCTGCAGGCTCTTCTTGTCGAGGCGATCGATCTCCTCGGAGATGTCGACCGCCGACTCGTTCTGGACGTAGCGCAGCTCTTCGATCTTGGTCTCGAGCTCGGCGATCGGTTGCTCGAATTCGAGGAAGTGTCTTTTGCTCATCGATGCGTCTGGGGCTCGTTGGCGCGAGAGTCGCGCGGGGCCGCTTGCATGCCGGCTGGCGCCTTGGGCGGGCGGACAACCGGCATCAAGCCGTCAATAGTCCACGGGCAGCGGGTCGAGGCTGCGCCAAATGTACCACGTGGCCACCGAGCGAAAAGGCGCCCAGGCCTCGCCGACTTCACGCGCCTCGGCGCGGGACACCGGCTCGCCGCTGAAATAGTTGACGCTGATGCCCTTGAGCAGGCCCAGGTCGTCGAGCGGCAGCACGTCGGGCCGCATCAGGTGGAAGATCAGGAACATCTCGGCCGTCCAGCGGCCGATGCCGCGGATCGCCACCAGCTCGTCGACGATGGCCTCGTCGTCCATCTGCTGCCATTGCTTCGGGTGCACGCGGCCGTCCTCGAAGTGATGCGCCAGGTCGACCAGGTACTCGCACTTGCGGGCCGACAGGCCGGCGGCGCGCAGCGCCGCGCTGTCGACTTCGAGCACCGCGGCCGGGGCCACCCGCGTCGACGGCCCGCCGATCGCCTCGACGAACTTGCCCCACACCGACTGCGCAGCCTTCACCGAGATCTGCTGCCCGACGATCGAGCGCGCCAGCGTCGTGAACGCATCGCCGCGGCTCTGCAGCCGCGCCTCGCCAAACTTGGGGATCAGCTTGCGCATCACGCGGTCGCGCCGCCCGAGGTGGCGGCAGGCGTCGTCCCAGTAATCGGGCACGGCGACGGCGGCGGCACGAGCCATGGTGCGGACGCCTTGATGCCTCAGGCCTTGACCCAGGTGGTGCCCTGGGCCGAGTCCTTCAGCACGATGCCGTGCGCGAGCAGTTCGTCGCGGATGCGGTCGGCCTGCGCGAAGTCACGCGCCGCCTTGGCCTTCGCTCGCTCGGCGATGCGCGCGCGGATCGTCGCCTCGTCGAGCGCCGCGCCGCCCTGCAGATACGCGCGCGGCTCCTGCTGCAGGAAGCCGAGCGTCGCCGCCAGGTTGCGGATCAGCGCGGTCAGCGCGCCGTCGCGCGAGCGGTTGGCCTCGCTGGCCAGCTCGAACAGCACGGCCAGCGCGCCGGGCGTGTTGAAGTCGTCGTTCATCGCGGCGCGGAACGCCGCCGCCCGCGGCTGCGACCAGTCGAGCGGCGCATCGATCGGCGGCACCGACTGCAGCGCCGTGTACAGCCGCGTCAGCGCGGCGCGCGCGTCGTCGAGGTTGGCGTCGCTGAAGTTGAACGGGCTGCGGTAGTGCGTGCGCAGCATGAAGAAGCGCAGCGTCTCGCCGTCGTAGCGCTTGAGCACGTCGCGGACGGTGAAGAAGTTGCCGAGCGACTTCGACATCTTCTCGTTGTCGACGTTGAGAAAGCCGTTGTGCAGCCAGTAGCGCACGAACGGCTTGCCCAGAGCGCCTTCGCTCTGCGCGATCTCGTTCTCGTGGTGCGGGAACTGCAGGTCCATGCCGCCGCCGTGGATGTCGAACGTGTCGCCGAGCAGCGCGCAGCTCATCGCCGAGCACTCGATGTGCCAGCCCGGGCGCCCCGGGCCGTACGGGCTGGGGTACTGCGCGTCCGCCGGCTCGCTCGGCTTGGCGGCCTTCCACAGCACGAAGTCGAGCGGGTCGTCCTTGCCCTCGGCCACCGCGACGCGCTCGCCGGCGCGCAGCTCGTCGATCGACTTGCCCGACAGCTTGCCGTAGCCCGGGAACCGGCGCACCGCGAAGTTGACGTCGCCGTCGGCGGCCTGATAGGCCAGGCCCTTGCTGCGCAGCGTGCCGATCATCGACAGCATCTGCGGCACGTAGTCGGTGGCGCGCGGCTCGTGCGTCGGTGGCGCGGTGCCGATGGCCCCCAGGTCGGCGCGCATCGCCTCGATCATCTCGTCGGTCAGCGCGCGGATCGTGATGCCGCGCTCGAGCGCGCGCTTGATGATCTTGTCGTCGATGTCGGTGATGTTGCGCACGTAGGTGACGCGCAGGCCGAGCGCCCGCAGCCAGCGGTAGACGACGTCGAACGCCATCATCATGCGGGCGTGGCCCATGTGGCAGAGGTCGTACACGGTCATGCCGCACACGTACATCCGCACGTGGCCCGGCTGCAGCGGCTCGAAGGGTTCGACGCGGCGCGTCAGTGTGTTGTAGACGTTCAGGCTCATGGGCCCCGATCAGCGGACGCGCTCTCGATACAATCGAATCCAGTATAGCGGCGCCCCGGTGCCGCCACTGCAACCAAACGCCCTCGTGCAATCCCTTTGGCGCCACTGTCTCGCCGCCGTACTGATGCTGGCCGCGGCGGCCGGTGCGCAGGAGGTGCGCGAGATCGAGAAGCTGTTTCGCGCCGGCGACAGCGCCGCGGCGATGCAGCGCGTCGACAAGGCGATCGCCGAGAAGCCGCGCGACGCGGCGCTGCGCTTCCAGCGCGCGGTGATGCTCACCGAGCTGCAGCGTACCGACGAGGCGATCGATGCGCTGAACCAGCTGATCGAGGATTTTCCCGACCTGCCCGAGCCGTACAACAACCTGGCGGTGCTGCTGGCCGCACAGGGCCGCATCGACCGCGCGCGCGACCTGCTGGAGACCGCCCTGCGCCACGACCCCAACTACGCGGTGGCGCACGAGAACCTGGGCGACGTGCTGCTGCGGCTGGCGCAGCGCGAGTTCGAGCGCGCCACCAAGGCCGGCCGCTCCGACGAGGCGCTGCAGCGCAAGCTCAGGCTTACGCGCGACCTGACCGCTGCGGCGGCGCGGCCGCAGCCCAAGCCGTGATACTCGCCTCCCCCTGAAGACGACGAGGACCCCGACGATGACGAACAGGATCCGCCGGCTGACGGCGTTGCCCGTGGCCCTGCTGCTGTGCGCGCTGGCGCCGCTGGCGCTGGCGCAGAAGGTGAAGCTCGCCACCAGCGCGGGCGACGTGGTGATCCAGCTCGAAGCCGACAAGGCGCCCAAGACGGTGGCCAACTTCGTGCAGTACGTGAAGGACGGCCACTACGACGGCCTCGTCTTCCACCGCGTGATCGCCACCTTCATGATCCAGGGCGGCGGCTACGACGCCGACATGAAGGAGAAGCCCACGCGAGCGCCGATCGCGCTGGAGAGCCGCAACGGCCTGTCGAACCAGCGCGGCACGATCGCCATGGCGCGCACCGGCGTGCCCGACTCGGCGACGTCGCAGTTCTTCATCAACGTGGTCGACAACCCGCGGCTGGACGCCGCCAACTCGCCCGACGGCAACGGCTACGCCGTGTTCGGCAAGGTGGTGTCGGGCATGGAAGTGGTCGACAGGATCCGCGACGTGCCGGTGGGCAGCAAGGGCGGCCACCAGAACGTCCCCCTGCAACCGGTGGTCATCCGCAAGGCCACCCTGGAGAGCGCCAAATGAGCAAGACAGTCGAGATGACCACCAGCGAGGGCACGATCCGCATCGAGCTCGACGACGTCAAGGCGCCGGCGAGCACCGAGAACTTCCTCGCCTACGTGCGCTCGGGCCACTACGACGGCACGGTGTTCCATCGGGTCATCAAGGGCTTCATGGTGCAAGGCGGCGGCTTCGCGCCGGGCATGAAGCAGAAGACCACGCGCGCGCCGATCACCAACGAGGCCAACAACGGCCTGAAGAACGCCAAGTACACGCTGGCGATGGCGCGCACGCAGGCGCCGCACTCGGCGAGCGCGCAGTTCTTCATCAACACGGTCGACAACGACTTCCTGAACTTCAAGTCCGAGACGCCGAACGGCTGGGGCTATGCGGTGTTCGGCCGCGTGGTGTCGGGCAACGACGTGGTCGACAAGATCGAGGGCGTGGCCACCGGCGCCCGCGGCGGACACGACGACGTGCCGCTGCAGGACGTGGTGATCATCAAGGCGGTCGAGGTCTAGGCGAACGGCGCCGCTGCTAGGAGCGCGATGCCGGCCGCCGCGCCGCTGGCGCTGCACCGCCTCGAGGCGCCCGCGCACTGGCGCGCGATCGAGCTGCTGTCCGATGTCCACCTGCAGCCCGAGACGCCGCGCACCTTCGACGCCTGGCGCGCGCAGATGCTCGGCAGCGACGCCGACGCGATCCTGATCCTCGGCGATCTGTTCGAGGCGTGGGTCGGCGACGACTCGCTGCACGACGCGTTCGAGCACCGGGTCGCCCAGGTGCTGCGCGAGGCGACCGCGCGCAAGACGGTGGCGTTCATGCCCGGCAACCGCGACTTCATGCTCGGCGAGGCGATGCTCGCGTACTGCGGCATGCGCGCGCTGCCCGACGCCACCGTGCTGCACGCGTTCGGGCGCCGCACCGTGCTCAGCCACGGCGACGCGCTGTGCCTGGAAGACGTCGCGTACCAGACGTTCCGCAGCATGGTACACAGCCCCGCGTGGCGCGCCGCGGTGATGCTGCTGCCTCTGGCAGAGCGGCGCGAGCGCGCGCGCTCGATGCGCGACGCCAGCACCGCGCACCAGGCGCAGCGCTCGCCTGCGCTGTGGGCCGACGTCGACGCCGCCGCCGCGCTGCAGCTGCTCGACGCCGCCGGCAGCGACACGCTGATTCACGGCCATACGCACCGGCCGGGCCGGGTGGCGCTGTCGCCGACCGCGGCACGCCATGTGCTGTCGGACTGGGATTTCGACGGCGCGCAGCCGCGCGGCAACGTGATCCGCATCGCCGCTCACGGGGTGCAGGCCGAGCCGGCGATCGCGCTCGGCGCGGGGGCCCGGTGATCGCGCGCTGGCTGGCGCGCGTGCGCGCGCGGCGCGAGCAGCGCATCGTGCAGCGTCGTGCGATCTCCGATGCGCTGTGGCTCGAGACGCTGGCCTCGCTGCCCTTCCTGGCGCGCCGGAACGCCGACGACCTGGCGCAGCTGCGGCGGCTCACGAGCCTGTTCCTCGACGAGAAGGAGTTCAGCGGCGCCGGCGGCCTCGAAGTGACCGACGCGATGGCGGTGCGCATCGCCACGCAGGCATGCCTGCCCGTGCTGCACCTCGGACTGGCGCCCTACCGCAGCTTCGTCGGCATCGTCGTGCATCCCGACGAGGTGGTGGCGCAGCGCGAGGTGGTCGACGACGACGGCATCGTGCACGAGTACGACGAGGTGCTCAGCGGCGAGGCGATGGGCGGCGGCCCGCTGATGCTGTCGTGGACCGACGTGCGCGACGCCGGCGAATCGGCCGACTGGGCCTACAACGTCGTGATTCACGAGTTCGCGCACGTGCTCGACATGGCCGACGGCGAGGCCGACGGCGTGCCGCCGCTGCCGAGCGTGCAGGCGCGCCAGCGCTGGCTGGCGACGCTCGAACGCGAGTTCGAGCGGTTCTGTGCGTGGGTCGACGACGGGCGCGACACCGTGCTCGACCCCTACGGCGCCGAAGGCATCGACGAATTCTTCGCGGTCGCGGTCGAGGCGTTCTTCGTCGCGTCGGAGGCGATGCGACACGAGCACCCCGGGCTGTATCAGCTGCTCGCCGGATACTTCAAGCAAGACCCTGCCGCGCAAGCCCGCTGATTCACCGCAGTGGGCAGTGCTGTTGCGGCGCTCCAGCGCCGCATCCCCATGTGGCCGCCGCGGATCCGGCTCCGCTGGGCCGCCGGCGGCGCCCCCTCGAGGGGGAAGCGGCCGCCAGGCCGCTTCGGGGGTGGGCCGACTACACCTGCGTCGTCTCGGTCTTCGGCTTGTCGCTCTTGCGCGGCGGCTGGATGTCGAGCAGCACTTCGCCCTTGTCGTCGATGTCCACCGTCAGGCGGCCACCGTCGACCAGACGGCCGAACAGCAGCTCGTCGGCGAGCGCGCGGCGGATCGTGTCCTGGATCAGCCGCTGCATCGGCCGCGCGCCCATCATCGGGTCGAAGCCCTTCTTGGCCAGGTGCTTGCGCAGCGCGTCGGTGAAGGTGACCTCGACCTTCTTCTCGGCGAGCTGGCCCTCGAGCTGCAACAGGAACTTGTCGACCACGCGCAGGATGATCTCCTCGTCGAGCGCGCGGAAGCTGACGGTGGCGTCGAGGCGGTTGCGGAACTCCGGCGTGAACAGCCGCTTGATGTCGGCCATCTCGTCGCCCTGCTCGCGCTTGGTGGTGAAGCCGATCGTCGCCTTGCCCATCGTCTCGGCGCCCGCGTTGGTGGTCATCACGATGATCACGTTGCGGAAGTCGGCCTTGCGCCCGTTGTTGTCGGTGAGGGTCCCATGGTCCATCACCTGCAGCAGCACGTTGAAGACGTCGGGGTGCGCCTTCTCGATCTCGTCCATCAGCAGCACGGCGTGCGGCTTCTTGCTGATCGCCTCGGTCAGCAGGCCGCCCTGGTCGAAACCGACGTAGCCCGGCGGCGCGCCGATCAGGCGGCTCACCGCGTGGCGCTCCATGTACTCCGACATGTCGAAGCGGATCAGCTCGATGCCGAGGATGTAGGCGAGCTGCTTGGCGACCTCGGTCTTGCCGACGCCGGTGGGCCCGGAGAACAGGAACGAGCCGATCGGCTTGTCGGGCTTGCCGAGGCCCGAGCGCGCCATCTTGATCGCGGCGGCGAGCGCCTCGATCGCCTGGTCCTGGCCGAACACGACGCTCTTGAGGTCGCGGTCGAGGTTCTTCAGCTTGCTGCGGTCGTCGCTGCTCACCGACGCCGGCGGGATGCGCGCGATCTTGGCGACGATCTCCTCGACCTCGCTCTTGGTGATCGTCTTCTTGCGCTTGGCCACCGGCAGGATGCGCTGCGCGGCGCCGGCCTCGTCGATGACGTCGATCGCCTTGTCGGGCAGGTGGCGGTCGTTGATGTACTTGGCCGACAGCTCGGCCGCGGCCTGCAGCGCGCCGATCGCGTACTTGACGCTGTGGTGGTCTTCGAAGCGCGTCTTCAGGCCCTTGAGGATCTCGACCGTCTGCTCGACGGTGGGCTCGACGACGTCGATCTTCTGGAAGCGCCGCGACAGCGCCGCGTCCTTCTCGAAGATGCCGCGGTATTCGGTGAAGGTGGTGGCACCGATGCACTTCATCGCGCCGGTGGACAGCGCGGGCTTCAGCAGGTTGCTCGCGTCGAGCGTGCCGCCCGAGGCGGCGCCGGCGCCGATCAGCGTATGGATCTCGTCGATGAACAGGATCGCGTGCGGCTGGTCCTTCAGCGACTTCAGCACGCCCTTCAGCCGCTGCTCGAAGTCGCCGCGGTACTTGGTGCCGGCCAGCAGCGCGCCCATGTCGAGCGCGTAGACGGTCGAGGAGCTGAGCACTTCGGGCACGTCGTTCTGCGTGATGCGCCAGGCCAAGCCCTCGGCGATCGCCGTCTTGCCGACACCGGCCTCGCCGACCAGCAGCGGGTTGTTCTTGCGCCGGCGGCACAGCACCTGGATGACACGCTCGACCTCGGCTTCGCGGCCGATCAACGGATCGATCTTGCCGTCGCGCGCCAGTTGATTCAGGTTCTGCGTGAACTGGTCCAGCGGCGAGCCCTTGGTCTCGCTGGCCTCTTCCTTCTCGCTCTCGGCGCCACCCTCGTTGGACTTCGGCGCTTCCGGCGGATCGCTCTTCTTGATGCCGTGGGCGATGTAGTTCACCACGTCCAGGCGCGTCACGCCCTGCTGGTGCAGGTAGTACACGGCGTGCGAATCCTTCTCGCCGAAGATCGCCACCAGCACGTTGGCGCCGGTGACCTCCTTCTTGCCCGAACCGGTGGACTGCACGTGCATGATCGCGCGCTGGATCACGCGCTGGAAGCCGAGTGTCGGCTGGGTGTCGACCTCCTCGGTGCCGCCGACCGTCGGCGTGTTCTCCTTGATGAAGGTGGTCAGGCTCTTGCGCAGATCCTCGATATTGGCGGCGCAGGCGCGCAGCACTTCGGCGGCCGACGGGTTGTCCAGCAGCGCGAGCAGCAGGTGCTCGACCGTGATGAACTCGTGCCGCTGCTGCCTGGCCTCGACGAAGGCCATGTGCAGACTGACTTCCAACTCTTGCGCAATCATGCAGCCTCCATAATGCACTGCAGCGGGTGCCCCGCGCGGCGCGCCGCCGCCAGGACCAGTTCAACTTTGGTGGCCGCCACGTCCTTGGAGTAGACCCCGCAGACGCCGCGGCCCTCGTGGTGGATTTTGAGCATGATCTGCGTGGCTGTCTCCAGGTCACGCTTGAAGGTCTGCTGCAGCACCATCACGACAAATTCCATCGGCGTGTAGTCGTCGTTGAGCATCACCACCTGGTACATGCGCGGCGGCTTGGTCTTCTCCAGCTTGCGTTCCGCCACAACCGCACCCTGCCCACCGTCGGGCCGCACGACGGTCGGCGCTTTGGGTGGCAGTTTCGGGGGCTCGGAAGGCATAACCCATTCTATCGAGTTGCCCTTCTGAGGGTGCTCAAGGCCGGATGTTGTGGCATTGCACCCCTTGTCAAGCCGTGAAAATGGCGACGGGCCGGCGTGTGTTTCGCGTTACGGCTTCGCCTGGGTGACGTGTTGCTCGCCATCTCGGGGTCGCACCGTCTTGACACGTTTGGGAACGCCCGCGAAGAATTTGCGGTTGGCGCCCCAAGGCCAATTCCAAGATTCAAGACACGATCGGAGGGAGGCTGACATGCCGATTGGCACAGTCAAGTGGTTCAACAATGCCAAGGGCTTCGGCTTCATAGAACCCGACGGTGGCGGCCCGGACGTCTTCGCGCACTTCTCGGCCATCCGCATGGAAGGCTACCGCACCCTCGAGCAGGGTCGCCGCGTCCGCTACGAACTGGTCGAGGGGCCCAAGGGCTGCCTGGCGCAAGGAATCGAGCCGGTCGACGGCGCCGAACAGAGCTGATCGCAGCACCCGCGGCGCGCGCAGCGCCCGCGCCGCACCATCACCGCCGTCGCGCACCGGGTCGGTCGCCGGCTGACCCGAGGAGCCACGATGCCCGGATCGCCCCGTGCTCACGTGCTGGACAAGCTGATCGGTGGTGAACTGCCGCGCTTCCTGTCGATGGCCGACGTGCTGGCGTTCGAGGCGCAGGCGCCGTATGCCGAGCGCATTGCCGCGCAGAGCACCTACGAGGCGCTGCGGCTCGGCGCCGGGCTGAACCCGGCGGCGCCGGCGCTGCACTTCCTGCCCAACGCGAGCCCCAACGAGCCCCCGCAGACGCTGACGCACGCACAGTTCCTGGCGCGCGTCACGCAGGCGGCCAACCTGTTCCACAGCCAGGGGGTGGGCCCCGACGGCGTGGTGAGCCTGCTGCTGCCGCTGTTGCCGCAGGCGTTCGTCGCGCTGCTCGGCGCGCAGGCCGTGGGAGTGGCCAATCCGGTGAACCCGATGCTGTCGGCGGCTCAGATCGCCGACATCCTGCGCGCGGCGGGTACCCGCGTCCTGGTGACGCTCGGCCCGACCGA
>Ga0335084_10008776_pt1 | contig 10079 bp, 12 predicted proteins | sample Lox_Sample_44_FD_206721 | JGI IMG/M metagenome (GOLD analysis project Ga0335084, IMG submission 206721) | Soil microbial communities from Loxahatchee National Wildlife Refuge, Florida, United States - Lox_Sample_4.4 | ecosystem: Environmental > Terrestrial > Soil > Wetlands | place: USA... | reverse complement strand
CAAGCTGCCGCAGCTGGTCGAGCGCAGCGGCAATGGCCTCAACGGCACCGGTTCGATCACCGCCTTCTACACCGTGCTCAGCGAGGGCGACGACCCCAACGACCCGATCGCCGACGCCGCGCGCGGCATTCTCGACGGCCACATCGTGCTGTCGCGCGAGCTCGCCGAGGCCGGCCACTACCCGGCGATCGACATCGAGCGCTCGATCTCGCGCGTGATGAGCGCGGTGGCGCCGCGCGAGCAGATCGACGCCGCGCGGCGCGCGCGCCAGCTGCTGGCCAAGTACAACAAGGCGCGCGACCTGATCCAGCTCGGCGCCTACGCCGAAGGGCGCGACGCCGAGCTCGACGCCGCGGTGCGGCTGCACCTGCCGCTGGCCACGCTGCTGCAGCAGGACATGCACGAGCCCGCCACGCTGGCCGACAGCTGGGCCGACCTGCGCGCGCTGTTCACGCCGTGAACCGGATTTCCACCCGACCCGAGACGATGCCCACCATGCAGGCCCTGTTCCAGCTGCTCGATCACGAACGCCGCGGCCGCGACGCCGCGCTGTTGAGCCTGCACGACGCCGAGGGCTTCGCCGAGGCCGCCGACTCGCAGGTGCAGCAGCTCGAGGCCTACCGCAGCGAGTATGTCGGACGCTGGAGCGCGCGCTTTCGCGAGCCCGGCAGCGTGGCGCTGATGCAGTGCTACCAGGGCTTCATGCAGCGGCTCGAGCAGGCGATCGCGCACCAGCGCGCCGCCGTGCAACTGGCGCAGATGCGCCTGGAGGAGGCGCGCCGCGCGCTCACCGACAACGAGCGCCGCGTCGCGTCGGTGCAGAAACTGATCGAGCGGCGCGAGCAGCAGGAGCAGCGCCGCGGCGCGCGCCGCGAGCAGTCGCACAGCGACGAGATCGCGCTGGCGATGCACGCACGCCGCGAGGCCGCGCCGCCAGCCACCGAACTCGGCGATCTGCCACATTGAGAGAGTCCGCAGCAGGAGCACCTTCGATGATGCCGTCCATGACGATTCCGAGCGCCACCTTGCCGCCGCGCACCGGCGAGCCGCCGAGCAGCGGCGGCGCCGATAGCGATGCCGGCCCCGCCTTCGGCCAGCTGCTGCAACGCGCGCAGGGCGAGCCCCGCCCGACGCGCGCGAACGCCCCGCACGGCCACGAGCGCAAGGCCGGCGACGCCAAGGCGCAGCCCGAGCGCCACGCCAAAGCCGCGCACGGCGCGGGAGACGACGCGCCGCCGCGCAGCGCCGATGGCGCGGCCGACACCGTCGCTGGCGTGGCCAGCGATGGGGCCGTGGCGGCCGACGCCGCGCCGCGCAGCGACGCCACCGATGCAGCGGCTGCCGGCACGCCGCCGGCCTTCGCCCCCGATGCCGCGCCGCGGCCCGGCTGCCAGCACGGAGCCGGAGTCCAGACCGAAGACGGCGATGCGCCCGAGCTGGCGATCGACGGCCGGCGCAGCGCGAGGCGCGTGGCACCGCACGCCGCGAGCGAGTGGCGCGGCGCTGCGGCCGGTCGCGCCGCAGCCGCGGCAGACGCTGCCGGCTCCCGCGACGCCGCGGCCGCCGCGCAGCCGCTGCGCGCCGCGCTCGCGCGCGCAGGCGAAGACCCCGGCAGCGCGGCAGCGGCCGGCGCGACGCGCGCGCCGTCGTTCGAGCGCACGACGATCGACGCGACGCCGTCGGCGCTGGCAGCGGGTGCCCCGCTGCGCGAATCGACGGCTCTCGCACCGACCCGCGAGGCCGACACCCGGCTGCCGCAGGCGGCACTGCACGCGGCGATCGACGAACCCGGCTTCGGCGCCGCGGTCGGCCACCAGGTCGCGCTGTGGGTGCGCGACGGCGTGCAAGAGGCGCGCCTGCAGCTGCACCCGGCCGAGCTCGGCCCGGTCACCGTGCAGATCGCGCTCGACGGCCAGGCTGCGCACGTGGACTTCACCGCCGCGGTGGCGGCGACGCGCGAGTCGATCGAGCAATCGCTGCCGGCACTGGCCGCGGCGCTGCGCGAGTCGGGCTTCACCCTCGCCGGCGGCGGCGTATCGAGCGGCGCCGGCCAGCGCGGCACCGCAGCGCCACGCGACGGCAAGGACAGTCGCGAAGCAGGCAATCGTTCACGCGTGGAGGGCAGCGTCGACGGCAGCCCCGCGCTGGCCGCGCCGGCGCAGCGCTGGACGCGCTCGCTGGTCGACGTCTACGCGTGACGCCGCGCCGAAGTCGGCCCGGAAAGGACGCTTATTCCGGGCGCACGCGCGGCGGCCGGTCCGAATAATCGACGCGTCGAGATGACAGTGGAGCGCCGCGCGGCGCTGCTGCCGCGCGTATTCGAAGGATTCCATGGCCACCAAGCCTGCCCCTGCAGCCGCTGAAGCCGCCCCGCCACCTGCGCAGGGCAAGAAGAAACTGCTGCTGATCGTGGTCGCGGTCGCGCTGCTGCTCGCCGCAGGCGGCGGCGGTGCGGCGTTCTGGATGCTGAAGAAGAACGCCGACACCGTGGCCGAGGCCGACGCTGGCGACGGCGGCGACGACGACACGGCCGACGCCAGGCCCAAGAAGAAGAAGGGCGACAAGCAGCACCTGCCGGTGTTCCTGCCGATGGACCTGTTCACGGTCAACCTCGCCGACCGCGACGCCGAGCGCTACGCGCAGGTCGGCGTCACGCTGGAGCTGGCCGACACCAAGACCAGCGACCTGCTGAAGGCCTACATGCCGGCGGTGCGCAACGACGTGCTGATGCTGATCGCGCACAAGAAGGCCGCCCAGCTGCAGGACCGCGACGGCAAGCTCGAGCTGGCGCGCGAGATCCGCCGCGCCGCGCTGAAGCCGCTCGACGACGACGACGACAAGGCCGGCGACGAGCTGCCGGTGCGCGCGGTGCACTTCTCGTCGTTCATCATCCAGTGACGGCGGACATGAGCCCCCATGCTCACTTTCCTTGGCTCCGGCCGGCGCTCCGCGCCTTCACTTCGCTGCGCGAAGTGAGCCTCGCCGCAACGGCCTGCCGGCCGTTGTCGCTGCCCCCCGAGGGGGCGCGTGCCCTCCTTGAGGCGGCTCGGCGGAGGGCGCCGTGAACCAGCAGATCCTGTCGCAGGACGAAGTCGACGCGCTGCTCGAGGGCATCACCGGCGAGAGCCAGAAGCCCGACGCGCCCGAGGCGCCCGCCGACGGCGTGCGCAACTACGACCTGGCGAGCCAGGAACGCATCGTCCGCGGGCGCATGCCGACGATGGAGATCGTCAACGAGCGCTTCGCGCGCAACGCGCGCATCGGCCTGTTCAACCTGATCCGCAAGAGCCCCGAGGTCTCGGTGGGCGGCATCAAGATGCACAAGTACTCGGCGTTCCTGCGCGAGATCGTGGTGCCGACCAACTTCAACATCATGTCGGTGCGGCCGCTGCGCGGCGCCGGCCTGATCGTGCTGGAGCCGAACCTGGTGTTCGCGGTGATCGATGCGATGTTCGGCGGCATCGGCAAGTTCCACACCCGCATCGAGGGGCGCGAGTTCTCCCCCACCGAGCAGCGCGTGATCCACCGCATCCTCGAGTGCGTGTGCGCCGAGTACAAGAAGGCGTGGACCGGCATCTACCCGCTGGAGCTCGAGCACCAGCGCTCGGAGATGCAGCCGCAGTTCGCCAACATCGCCACCCCGAGCGAGATCGTGGTGTCGAGCTCGTTCACCTTCGAGTTCGGCGACGCCAGCGGCTCGATGCACCTGGCGATCCCGTACGCCACGCTCGAGCCGATCCGCGACGTGCTGTACTCGACGATCCAGGGCGACGCGTCCGAGCCCGACCGCCGCTGGGTGTCGCTGCTGAAGACCGAGATCCAGTCGGCCGAGGTGCCGCTGGTGGTCGAGCTGGCGCGCGCCGACGCCACCGTGGAGCAGATGCTGGCCTTGAAGCCTGGCGACTTCGTCGAGCTCGACATCGAGCCGATCATCAAGGCCAAGGTCGACGGCGTGCCGGTGTTCGACTGCCACTACGGCACCTCCGGCGGCCGCTACGCCATCAAGATCGATCGACTGTTGACCAACCCGCAGCGCGGTTGGCTGGGAGAGAGCAATGTCAACTGACAACGCGTCACCCGCGGCCGAAGGCCAGGACAAGATGGCCGACGAGTGGGCCGCCGCGATGGCCGAGGCCAAGCCGGCCGGCGGCGCGCTGGCCGCCGAGTCGCCGGCGCCGTTCGCCAACTTCGCGGCCGGCGGCAGCGCCGGCTCGGCGGGCAACGACATCAACATGATCCTGGACATCCCGGTGCAGCTGACCGTCGAGCTCGGCCGCACCCGGATCCCGATCAAGCACATCCTGCAGCTGGCGCAGGGCTCGGTGGTCGAGCTCGAGACGCTGGCCGGCGAGCCGATGGACGTGCTGGTCAACGGCTACCTGATCGCGCAGGGCGAGGTGGTGGTCGTCAACGACAAGTTCGGCATCCGGCTGACCGACATCGTGACGCCGAGCGAGCGCATGCGCCGCCTCAGCAAGGGCGGGTGACATGGCAGCCCCCACGCCTGGCGCTTCGCGCCTGCGCTGCCCCGACGGTCCCGAAGGGGCCACTGCGTGGCCCGTGGGGCGCGGTCCCGCTTGGGGCGGCCTGGCGCCGGACCGGCGCGCCGACACCCGATGAGCTCTTCCATCACATCGCTCCTCGCCTTCCTCGGCATCGTCGCGCTGATCCCGCTGGCGCTGTGGCTGCTCAAGCGCACGCCGATCGGCGGCGGCGCCGCGCACGGCGTGATGCGCACGGTGGCGATGCTGCCGATCTCGGCCAACCAGCGGCTGCTGACGGTCGAGGTGGGCAGCGGCGACGACCGCAAGTGGCTCGTGCTCGGCGTCAGCAACGCCGGCATCCAGACGCTCCACACGATGGCGCCGCAGGCACAGCCGGCGGCCGCGGCGCTGCCGGGACCGTTCGCGCAGCTGTTGGCCCGGCACCTGCCGGGCGCCCACGGGGGCAACCCCAGCGGGAGCAGCGATGCGCGCTGATCGCATGGCGCCCGTCTCGCGTCTGCTGCGCCGAACCGCGCAAGGCCTGGCCGTATCGCTGTCATCGGCAGCGGGCGCCACGGCTTTGCGCGGCGTGCGCCGCGCGACGCCGCTTTTCTTCCTCGCAGCGCTGTCCAGCGTCGGCGCAGCGGCATTCGCGCAGAACAACCCGGCCAACCTGCCGCTGTTGATCGGCCAGGGTGCAGGCGGCACCACCTACTCGGTGCCGATCCAGACGTTGCTGGCGTTCACCGCGCTGAGCTTCCTGCCGGCGGTGCTGCTGCTGATGACCGGCTTCACGCGCATCGTGATCGTGCTGTCGCTGCTGCGCCAGGCGCTCGGCACGCAGGCGGCGCCGCCGAACCAGGTGATCATCGGCCTGAGCCTGTTCCTGACGATGTTCGTGATGGGGCCGACCATCGACCGCATCTACGCGCAGGCCTACGAGCCGCTGCAGGCCAACAAGATCTCGTTCAACGAGGCGCTGGCGCGCGGCGAGGTGCCGCTGCGCGAGTTCATGCTGAAGCAGACGCGGCAGTCCGACGTGCAGCTGTTCGCCAAGCTGGCCAAGCTGCCGCCCGAGGTGAAGAGCGAGAACGTGCCGTTCAAGGTGCTGGTGCCGGCGTTCGTGACCAGCGAGCTGAAGAGCGCGTTCCAGATCGGCTTCCTGATCTTCATCCCGTTCCTGGTGATCGACATGATCGTCGCCAGCGTGCTGATGAGCCTGGGCATGATGATGCTGAGCCCGGTGCTGGTGGCGCTGCCGTTCAAGCTGATGCTGTTCGTGCTGGCCGACGGCTGGAACCTGCTGCTGGGTTCTCTGGCGGCTTCGTTCGTCACCTAGTGCACCCGACAAGATGGACGCACAACAAGTCTTCACGCTCGGTCAGCAGGGCCTGCTGCTGATGTTGATGGTCGCCGCGCCGGTGCTGCTCACCGTGCTGGTGGTCGGCCTGGTGGTCAGCGTGCTGCAGGCCGCCACGCAGATCAACGAGGCGACGCTGTCGTTCGTGCCGAAGGTGGTGGCCGCGGTGGCGGTGCTCGCGGTGGCCGGCCCGTGGATGCTCAACACGCTGGTCGAGTACATCCAGCGCACGCTGCAGAGCATTCCGGGCGCGATCGGCTAGATCGCCCTGCCCTCGCAACGGGCACGCGCCCGCACGCCGCGCCGATGCTGACCTTCACCGAAGCCGAACTGCAGGCCTGGATCACGCCGCTGCTGTGGCCGTTCCTGCGCGCGCTGGCGCTGTTCACGTCGCTGCCGGTGCTCGGCCAGCGCGTGGTGCCGATGCGCGTGCGCATCGCGCTGGCGTTCTTCATCACGGTGGCCGCGCAGGCCACGCTGCCGCCGATGCCGGCGGTCGCGCTGGACTCGACGGCCGCGCTGCTGGTGGCGGCGCAGCAGGTGCTGATCGGCCTGTCGCTCGGCTTCGCGGTGCGCATCGTGTTCGCCGCCGTCGAGCTGGCCGGTGAGGTGATCGGCCTGCAGATGGGCCTCAACTTCGCCAGCTTCTTCGACCCCGCGACCGCGGCGCAGACCAACGGCGCCGGCCGCCTGTTCGGCGCGATGGTGGCGCTGCTGTTCATCGTCGTCGACGGCCACCTGGCGGTGATCGCCGCGCTGGTGCAGAGCTTCAGCGCGTTCCCGGTCAGCGCCGACGTGCTCGGCTGGCTGCGCGCGCTGCAGCCGCAGGCCTGGGGCGCCGAGGTGTTCCACCTCGGGCTGTGGATCGCGCTGCCGCTGGTGGGCATGCTGCTGTTCGTCAACATCGTGCTCGGCGTCATCTCGCGCGTGGCGCCGCAGATCAACGTGTTCGCGGTCGGCTTCCCGATCACGTTGTCGGTCGGGCTGATCGGCATGCTGGTGACGCTGCCGATGATGCAGTCGCCGTTCACGATGGCGCTGGAGCGCATGCTGTCCAATTTCCGCTGACCGCACGCGGTCGGCGCGCTGCCGCGACAATGGGCCGATGTCCGATCGTCTGCTTCGCCTGCAGGGCGCGCCCAACTTTCGCGACCTCGGCGGCTACCCCGGCCATGGTGGCCGACCAATTCGCTGGCGCCGGCTCTTCCGCTCGGACCATCTGGCCGACCTGACGCCGGCCGATCATGCCCGGTTGGCACCGCTGCAGCTGGCGCGCACGTTCGACTTTCGCGGCATCGCCGAGCGCGCGGCCACGCCGTACGAGCTGCCCGGCGTGACGCAGCACTCGCTGGCGATCGAGCCGACCGTCGTGCAGCGCATGAACGACCTCGCCGGTGCCGGGCGCACGCTGAGCGCGCCGCTGGTGACCGAACTGATGCACGAGCTGTATCGCGCGCTGATCAACGACCGCGCCGACCGCTTCGCGCAGCTTTTCGAGCATCTGATCGACGACGACGCGCCGGCGGTGTTGCACTGCACCGCGGGCAAGGACCGCACCGGTGTCGCCGTGGCGCTGGTGCTGCTGGCGCTGGGCGTGCCGCGCGACGTGGTGCTGCAGGACTATCTGCTGACCAACGAGCTGGTGCTCGGCCCGCCACCGGCGGGCGCCGGCATGCCCGCCGACGCATGGGCCGTGCTGTGGCGCGTGCAGCGCGGTTTCCTCGACAGCGCGCTGCGCATCGTCGATGCCGATCACGGCGGCGTCGAGCGTTACCTGAGGCAACGCCTGCGACTGAGCCGAGCGGCGCTCGACGCGCTGGCCGTGCGTTACCTGCAAACCGATTGACACACTTGGGCGCGCGCACCGCGCGCAGGCCATGCATGCTGGCCGGTGCATGGCCATCGAAGCGCACGCAAAGCCATCACGCGCCCATCGACTCGGCGCGCTGATGCTGCTGGCTGCGCTCGCGGCTTGCGGGGGTGGCTCGGGGGGCGGCGATCCGGGCATCGGCAGTGGCGGCTCGGCGGCACCTTCGCCCGGACCTTCGCCCGCACCGTCACCCGGACCTTCGCCAGCACCGGTGCCCCCTTCGCCATCGCCTTCGCCGCCGCCGGCTCCGAGCGGCGCGGCGATGTTCGGCAACTGCCCGGCGTTTCCGGCGAGCGCGATCTTCAACACGCGCATCGACGACAGCACCCGCTTCCCCGCGCACGCCAGCAGCACGACATGGATCAACGCGATCGGTGCGACCCGCGCGCTGCACGCCGACTGGGGCGTGAACGACGATCCATCGGCCAGCGACTACTACGGCATTCCGCTGAACCTGCTGTCGGCCGGCAGCGCCGAGACCGACTGGCCGACCCTGTCGTTCGCCGGCGGTGGCGCGCCCGACGAGAGCGACTGCGCGGTGCCCGACGGCAACGGTGGCCACGAGCTGGTGCGCGGCTGCCAGTCGATCGCCGACGCGTCGCTGCGCTTCCCGATCCCGCGCGATGCGGTGATCCAGCTCGAAGGCGGCAGCTGCAACGACCCCGCCACCTGCGGCGACCGCCACCTGCTGGTGGTCGAGCAGGGCACCTGCCGCCTGTGGGAGAGCTACTTCACCTACCGCAGCGGCAACCAGTGGAGCGCGTACTCCAGCGCCGCGTGGAACCTCAACTCCAACGCGATGCGGCCCGACAGCTGGACCTCGGGCGACGCCGCTGGCCTGCCGATCGCGCCGCTGCTGGTGCGGGCGAGCGAAGCCTCCGCCGGCGAGATCGCGCACGCGCTGCGCGTCACCTTTCGCGACGCGGTGCTCGCCAGCGGCCACGTCTGGCCGGCACGCCACCACGCCGGCAACAGCAGCGGCAGCATCCCGTTCGGCGCGCTGCTGCGCCTGAAAGGCAGCTTCGCGATCCCGTCGAGCTGGTCCGCGCAGGCCCGGGCGATCGCCACCGCGATGCAGCGCTACGGCCTGTACGTGGCCGACATCGGCAGCGACCTCTACGTGCAGGGCGACCCCAGCGCGCAGTGGAGCGGCGGCACGATCTCGCAAATCCAGACGCTGCGCATGAGCGACTTCGAGTTCGTCGACCTCGGCAGCGTCACGCGCGATCCGCGCTTCAGCGCCAGCTCGTTTGCCGCCGGCTGGTGAGGTCCCGGTCGGCCAGCGGCCCGCCGGCACACTCGCGCCGATCTCGATGCACGCACTCCAGTGCTGTGTCGGCTGCGGCGACATCACCGACCTGACGACGCCCGCGGCCGCAGGCTGCTCGCCGTACGACCTGATCGCTGCCGCCGCGCGGCTCGCGCTGGCCGACACCGGCGCCGCGAGCTCGGACGCACGGACACGTTGTCGCCCCGCGGCGGCACGGCACCTTCGTGCCGGACTGCAGGCCCAGCCGCGACGGCGCGCGACGGCCCGCCCTGCCCGACCCGCGCGCGGTTAGCATTGCGCTCAGTTCGACACCGGGAGTGCACGATGCGCATCACCCTCGACCAGGCCAACCGCATCATCGCCGCCGCGCTGGCGCGCTCCAACGAGGCCGGCTACAAGCCGATGGCGGTGGCGGTACTCGACGACGCCGGCCACGTCAAGGCGGTGCAACGGCAGGACGGCGCCAGCATGCTGCGCGTCGAGATCGCCACCGGCAAGGCGTGGGCGGCGATCGGCATGGGCGTGGCCTCGCGCGTGCTGACGCAGCGCGCGAAGGACCTGCCGGCGTTCTTCAACGCGATCGCGGCCAGCGTGCCCGGACGCTTCATCCCGCAGACCGGCGCGGTGCTGATCAAGGACGCCGACGGCCAGGTGATCGGCGCGGTCGGCGCCAGCGGCGGCAGCGGCGACGAGGACGAGCTCATCTGCAGCGCGGGCGTCGAGGCGGTCGGGCTGCACACGGGCTGAAGCCGAGCTTGCCCGCCGGGCGCGCGCGGTTCACGGTGCAGCTTCGCGCGCCGTGCGGCGCGGCCCTGCGGCCTGTCATCCACGCATTGCGCGATTCGCTGCGGATTCGTGACATGCGCACGCCAGTTCGTACCTCTTCGGCCGCGGCGCGCGGTGGCGCGGCGCCTGCGCGCGGCGCCGGTTGCTTAGAGTCGCCGCAGACGTCGTTGCAAGCGGACACACGCAGCGGGCACGGCGCGATGAACTGGAGCCTCCTATGACACCGTTGCTGCTGCCCGTCTCGTACGACCTGCCGATGATCGTTCTGTCGTGGGTCGTTTCGGCGATCGGCGCCTTCACCGCGCTGTC